>Ga0075331_1000290_pt1 | contig 10995 bp, 9 predicted proteins | sample MayberrySE_TuleA_FD_120090 | JGI IMG/M metagenome (GOLD analysis project Ga0075331, IMG submission 120090) | Natural and restored wetland microbial communities from the San Francisco Bay, California, USA, that impact long-term carbon... | ecosystem: Environmental > Terrestrial > Soil > Wetlands ... | reverse complement strand
CGACCGCCGTCCGGGTGGAGGGCGACCAGCACGTCCCGCTGGACGCCCCCGACGTCGGCGCGCTGCTGGCCCTGCCCGACTGGCGCGACCGCGCGGCCGCGCCGGGCACGCCGCTGACCGGACCGGTCGCGTACGCGCCGGTCGTCCCCCGACCGGGCAAGATCGTCTGCGTCGGTCTCAACTACCGCAATCACATCCTGGAGATGGGCCGCGACCTGCCCGAGCACCCGACCCTGTTCGCCAAGTACGCCGAGGCGCTGGTCGGTGCGCACGACGAGATCGCCCTGCCACCCGAGTCCGACCAGGTCGACTGGGAAGCCGAGCTCGCCGTCGTCATCGGCAACCCGGTGCGGCGGGCGAGCAGCGACGAGGCGGGCGAGGCGATCGCCGGCTTCACCGTGCTCAACGACGTCACGACGCGGGACTGGCAGTACCGCACCAAGCAGTGGCTGCAGGGGAAGACGTTCGAACGCACCACTCCCCTCGGCCCCGTGCTGGTCACTCCCGACGAGCTCCCCGGTGGGACCGTCCCGTCACTGACGATGACGACGTCCGTCGACGGCGAGGTCGTGCAGAAGGCCGACACCTCTGATCTGGTCTTCCCACCGGTGGAGCTGGTGCGCTATCTGTCGACGATCCTCACCCTGCAGCCCGGCGACGTGATCGCCACCGGCACGCCAGGCGGCGTGGGCCACGCCCGCAAGCCCCCGCGCTACCTGGTCGACGGCTCACGCCTGGTCACCGAGATCGACGGCGTCGGCCGGCTGGACAACACCGCCCGGGCCGGGCAATGAGCACGGCGACCGCGGTGGAGGTCCGGTCCTGGATGCACCAGGGGACCCAGCTCTTTCTGCAGACCCTGCAGGGCGTCGACGACGCGGACCTCGACGGCTCGACATCGCTGCCGGGCTGGACGCGTCGGCACCTGATCGCGCACGTGCACTACAACGCCGAGGCGCTGCGCCGCCTGCTGCACTGGGCCCGCACCGGTGAGAGAACGCCGATGTACGAGAGTGCCGAGCAGCGCTCGAGTGAGATCGAGGCGGGCGCGGAGCTGCCCGCCGACGAGCTGCGGCAGCTGGTGCAGCAGTCGGCCGAAGCGCTGTCCTCCGACGTCGACACCATGCCGGCGGAGGCATGGGACGAGCAGGTGGTCACCGCCCAGGGCCGCACGGTCCCAGCACGCGAGGTGCTCTGGATGCGCACCCGAGAGGTGACCGTGCACGCAGTCGACCTCGACGTCGACGTGACGTTCCGCGACCTGCCCGACGAGCTGAACGCGGCACTCGTGGCCGACGTCGTCCGCAAGCGCTGCAACAGCGGCGAGGCGGCTGACCTGGCCGCCTGGCTCACCGGCCGCGCGGACCGGGCCCCCGATCTCGGTCCCTGGCTGTGAGAAGGACGCGATCATGACCAGCCCGCCTGCCGAGACCGAGGTCGTCGTCATCGGCGGTGGCATCGGTGGCCTCTCCAACGCCCTCGCGCTGGCCCGGACCGGCCACCGGGTCCGGGTCCTCGAACGCGCCCCGGAGTTCGCCGAGGTGGGTGCCGGGCTGCAGATGGCACCCAACGCCACCCGGATCCTCCGCGAATGGGGGCTGCTCGATGAGGTCATCGAGCGGGGCGTGCAGCCACGCCGCCTCGTGTTCAAGGACGCGGTCGACGGCACCGAGCTCACTCATCTCGATCTCGGCGACGGTTTCCAGGACCGGTACGGCGCGCCCTACGTGGTGATCCACCGCAGTGACCTGCTGCAGATCCTGGTGGCGGCCTGCCGTCGCGCCGGGGTCGAGCTCGTGCCCAGCTGCGCCGTGGAGGACGTCGAGGTCGGCGAGGACACAGCCGCTGCCCTGGTCGACGGTGCACGCCACCGGGGCCAGGCCGTGCTGGCCGCGGACGGGCTGCGGTCGGTGGTCCGTCGCAGGTTCAGCGACGACGAGCCGATCTTCTCGGGCTACGTCGCCTATCGGGGGGCCTTCCCGACGTCCGAGGTGGCGGACAACCTCGACGCGGACTCGCTGCGTGACGTCGTGGTCCACTTCGGCCCTGGTCGCCACCTGGTCCAGTATCCGTTGCGCCGAGGCGAGATCTTCAACACCGTCGCCGTGTTCGAGTCCCCGGGCTACCACCGGGGTCAGAGCGACTGGGGTGGACCGGAGGAGCTCGACGAGGTGTTCGCCGACTCCTGCGACGACGTACAGCGAGGCCTGGCCTCGCTGTGGCGCGACCGACGGTGGCCGATGTACGACCGGTTGCCCATCGACAACTGGGTCGACCGGCGGCTCGCGCTCACTGGCGACGCGGCCCATCCGATGTTGCAGTACCTGGCCCAGGGCGCGTGTCAAGCGATCGAGGACGCGCACTGCCTGGCCGCACGGGTGGCCAAGCACGCGGTGCGGGAGCACGTGGACTGGTCGCAGGCCCTGCTGGACTACCGGGACGCCCGCGTCGACAGAACGGCCCAGGTGCAGACCAACGCGCGCGCGTGGGGCGACGTCTGGCACGTCGACGGCCTCGCCCGCGGCCTACGCAACGCGCTGTTCACCGATCGCGCTCCGGACGACTACAAGCACGTGGACTGGCTCTACGGCTGCTGACCGCCGGCGAGCGCCTCACGAAGCTGGTCGACCATCCAGTCGAGGTCGTCCTGCTCGATCACCAGTGGAGGCGCGAGCCGGATCGTCGAGCCATGGGTGTCCTTGGCCAGGATGCCCCGATCGAGCAGCCGGAGACACAGCTCGCGCCCGGTCATCAGCCCGGGCTCGACATCGATGCCGGCCCAGAGCCCGCGTGCACGCACCCCGGCGAGGCCTAGACCCACCAGCTCGTGCAGCCCGCTCGAGAGCCGCTCCCCCAAGATCCTCGCTCGCTGTTGCAGCCGGCCGGAGCGCACGAGGTCGACCACGGCCTGCCCCACGGCCGCGGCCAACGCGTTGCCCCCGAACGTGGAACCGTGGGTGCCAGGCCTCATCACGCCGAGGACGTCGGCATCGGCCACCACCGCCGACACGGGCACCAGCCCACCGCCGAGCGCCTTGCCCAACACGTAGACGTCAGGGACGACGCCCTCGAGATCACACGCGAAGGTCGTGCCGGTGCGACCGAGGCCGGACTGGATCTCGTCGGCGACCAGCAGCACGTCACGCGCGGTGCACAGCTGTCGCAGGCCAGCGAGAAAGCCGGTGGGCGGGATGATCACACCGGCCTCACCCTGGATGGGCTCGATGAGGACCGCAACGGTGTCCCCGTCGATCGCCGAGGCGACCGCCTCTACGTCGCCGTACGGCACCAGTCGGAAGCCAGGGGTGAAGGGGCCGAACCCATCCCTCGCCACCGGGTCGGTGGAGAATCCGACGATGGTCGTGGTGCGGCCGTGGAAGTTGCCCTCGGCCACCACGATGTTGGCCCGGTCCGCGTGCACGCCCTTGCGCTCATAGCCCCACTTCCGGGCGACCTTGATGGCAGTCTCGACGGCCTCGGCGCCGGTGTTCATCGGCAGCACCAGCTCCTTGCCGGCCAACGCCGCGAGGTCCCGGCAGAACGGGCCCAGCCGATCGTGATGGAAAGCGCGGCTGGTCAGCGTCAGGCGGCCCAGCTGCTCCTGCGCCGCCTGCACGAGCGCGGGATGGCGGTGCCCGAAGTTGAGAGCGGAGTAGCCTGCCAGGCAGTCCAGGTAGCGGCGGCCCTCGACGTCGGTCACCCACGCGCCCTCACCGGTGGACAGCACCACCGGGAGCGGAGCGTAGTTGTGCGAGATGTGCGCATCGGCCAGCGCCAGGTGGCCGGCGGTCTCCGGCCCCGGTGCGGTGGAGGTGCGTGCGGTCCCTGTCATCTTTCCCCCTCCTGTCGTGCACGTTCATCATCGCCCGAGTGAGAGGGTCTGCAGGCCGGATCGGCCCCACTGGGGGTGGCCCCGTCAGCTGCTCTGCGAACGGTCGGCGGCGTCTCGCAGGTCTGACAACGCCTCGGGCCCGACCGACCGGTGGACGTACCAGACCCAGGCGGGCGCCCGCCCCACCCGCCAGTAGTCCGCGTTCAACGTCTCGACCAGCCACGGCCGTCGGGGCCCGGCCACCGAGAGCAGCGTCGGCTCGGTGCGGCCGACCCAGTCGCCGTACCCCTCGAGTCCTCCCGGCCAGGTGTCGTCGACGTACCGGTGCAGACCGGCCGCGAACATCTGGTGACGCGTGGGGTTGGTCCGGCCCGAGAGGACGAGCGGCTGGGGCGCCTCGATGGAGAGCATCGACACGTCGTCCGGGAGCCGAGCCATGACGGCCCGCACGACGGCACGCTGCACCTGCAGCCGATCATCATGCGCCCTGACGGCGAAGTCGACCGCGACCGCCGTGCCCGCCACCACCCATGCCAGCGTCAGGGCGAGCAGCGGCCTCGGCGGCAGCCAGGCGCGAAGTGCGTAGACGAGTCCCCCGAAGCCCACAGCCGCGAACGGCATGAAGACAAACACGTCCGGCCAGGCGTCGAAGTCGCGCAGCGACCACGCCCCAGCCGTGACACAGGCCGCCCCGAACGCCACGACCGACATCGCCCGCGTGCGGTCCGGCCACATGCGCCGCCACCAGGCCGACGACGCGAGCAGGATGAGGGCCGCCAGCCCTGCCAGGAAGAACCAGAACGAGGCGCGGTAGGCGTTCTGCAGATGCGTCACGTTTTCCGCGAACGCGGGTATGAACGGGTCGGCGTCCGTGTAGCGGAGATTGAGGAAGACGAAGCCGTCGAGGAACGCCGGTAGCGCGCCGACGGCCGCGAAGTACGCGAGGCAGGCCGCGGAGGGCACCAGGCCGCCTGCGACGACGCGTCCGATGCTCGGCAGCCAGTCCCGAGGTGGCAGCGCCAGCATTGCGACCGATGTCGCCACCAGTCCGACGACGAACGCCGGTTGCCAGCAGAGCGTGGCGAGGGCCAGGAAGAGTCCGGCGGTGAACCAGCGCTGCCGGACCACCGCCAGCATGCAGCAGAGCAGCAACAGCACCATGGCGGTCTTCTCGCGCGGGCCGTACGAGGCGTACTCACTGAATCCGTGCAGGCTGAGGAGGAGGGTGGCAGCAGCGAGACCCGCCGGCCGCGAGGCGAACAGATCCCTGCCGAGCAGGTACGCCACACACACGGCGGCGATCGCGAGGAGCAGGAAGAGCAGGCGCATGGCCAGCACCTCGTCGAGTCCGCCGACCCGAGCAGCGGCCACCCCGAGCGCCGGCAGCAGATGGGCAAGCGGCCCCGCGCGATTGACGACGCCCACGTACGGCGGAGCGCCGTCGGCGACCCTCTGGGCGCTGTAGCTGTAGAGGGCGAGGTCGCGGGTCAGGACGCCGTCGAACCCGTGCAGCACATACACGACCAGGGCGACCGCGCCGACAGCCGCCGGGAGGAGGTCGAGCCCCCCGCCGCTGACGCGTTCACCCCGTCCCACCCATCTCATCCGCATCATGCCCATCGAGATCATCGTAGAGTGATCGTGCCCTCACCGTGCCCGGGCCTCCCCCATCGGGTCCTGGGCCGTCAGCTGCGGGTCGACAGTGCGTCGGTGACCCGATTCGGCACCGCCACGGCGGGTTGCTTGGCCCGGTTCTCGTGCAGCGCCAGAGCCACCACCGACACGAGGACGACCGTGAACCCGCACCACTGGCTCGCGTCGAGCCGGCCGTCGAGCAGGGTCACCCCGACCACTGCCGCGGTCACCGGGAAGGCGAGCTCGGCAAGCGTTGCCCGGGAGGCCGGGGTCCGCCGGAGCGCGAGGTAGTACAGAATCAGCGCGAGCAGTCCCGGGATCAGCGCGAGCAGCACCAACCGCGGCACCAGCTCGAGGGGGACCTCCACGCGGGTGCCGCTGGCGAGGGTGAACGCCGCCAGCGCCAGCAGGCCGACTCCGAAGCGCAGCGTGGTGACGTCGAGGAACGACAGCTCGCTGCTCACCATGCGTCCCAGCACCGTCCCGCCTGCCCACAGGCTCGCCGCTCCCACCGCCAGCAGGGCGGCCACCGCGCTCTGCACCGCCACTCCGAACGGGTCGGGGAAGGCGAGCAGCCAGGCACCGGCAATGGCCGGTACGGCGAACAGCGGGAACCTCGTGGTGACGCGCTCCCCCAGCAGTACCGCGGCCAGGAGCAGCGCGAGCACCGGCTGGAGCTTCTGCAGCACCTGAGGTGTGATCGGGTCACCGAGCCGGAACGCCGCGGTGAACATCACCGTCGCCAACGCCGACGAGCCGGCACCGATGACCACGACGCCGATCTTCGTGCGCAGGCTCGACGCGGCGAGCGCCCGCGCGGCCGGGAACAGCCACGGAGAGACCATCAGCACCAGCACGACGTGCTCGGCGAGCACCAGGGAGACCGTGGGCATCTGCTGCGCGAGCGGTTCGCGCAACAAGGCCGAGAAGCCCCAGAGGCTCGCGGCCACCGCCACCAGCCACGTGCGGTCGCTGTGGCCCCGGTTGTCGGTCATGCACGCAAACCTACGGCAGTAGCGGCCCCGGCTGAACGCACTTATCGAGTCATTCCCTCCACGGCTTGCCGAGGAGCAGAATCGGCTTAACTGAGGGTTGTACCGGGGACGAACTCATCGCCCGCCGCGCTCGAACAGGTACAGCCATCAGGCGGCGGCCGGGAACGGCTCGGCCCCTGGCGTGAGGAGACCTGTCGATGCGCTTCAGCTACGTGATGCTTCCTGACTACTCGCTCGAGGAGTCGATGAGCTCGATCAAGCTTGCCGACGAGCTCGGGTTCTACGCCTGCTACGCGGCCGACGAGACGTGGCACAAGGACCTGTGGCTGCTCTTCGCCGCGGCGGCGCGGGAGACCGAGCAGATCCGTTTCGGCCCCAGCCTTTCCGGGGTGGTGCTGCGCGAGCCGACGCTGATCGCGCAGGCGGCGGCCACCCTCGACGAGCTGAGCAACGGCCGGGCCGAGGTCGTGCTGGGCAGCGGCAACTTCGGTCTGCTGGCGCAGTACGGCATCGACTGGCACAAGACGAAGCCGCTCTCTCGGCTGAAGGAAGGCGTCAAGGTGGTGCGCACCCTCCTCGACGACGGGATCATCACCTACGACGGGGAGTTCTTCTCCTACAACGCGCTGTTCACGTTCGCCCGCCCGGTTCAGGAGCACCTGCCGGTCAAGATGGGGGCGATGCGCGGGCCGAAGTCGTTCGAGGCGTCGGCGGAGTTCTCCGACGGCTGTCACCACGCGCTGAGCTACACGCGTGCGGCCTACGACTACGCAGCCGAGCACCTCAGGATCGGGGCCGATCGCGCCGGCAAGGACTGGACGCAGCTGGACTTCGGCGCCTGGGTCGTCGTCGCGGTCGGTCGCGACTCGGCCGCTGCGAAGGACGCGGCGCGCAGCATGGTCGGCATCTACGCCTCCTCGATGCCGGCCGAGCAGCTCGAGCGCAACGGCGTCGACCCGGACAGTCTCAAGCCGATCATCGACGCCATCGCCAGCGGTGACCTCGCCAAGGGCGTCGAGCGCACCACGCCAGAGATCAGCGAGAAGCTGTCCTTCGCAGGCACGCCCGACGAGGTGACCGCGAAGATCAGGGAGATCGAGCCGTCCGGCGTCAACCACCTGATCGCCGCCGTCACCGACGCGTCCCTGGTCAAGGCCTTCACCGGCCGCTCGCTCGACGGCGTGGCCACGGTCGACGAGCAGCTGCGCCTGCTGCACGACGAGGTGATGCCCAACTTCCGGTGAGGCTCAGACCTCGATGTTGGCCATCACGTGCTTGATGCGCGTGTAGTCCTCGAAGCCGTACATCGACAGGTCCTTGCCGTGACCGGAGTGCTTGAACCCGCCGTGCGGCATCTCGGCGACCAGGGGGATGTGGCAGTTGATCCACACGCACCCGAAGTCGAGACGTCTGCTCATCCGCATCGCACGACCGAAGTCCTTGGTCCACACGCTCGACGCGAGCCCGTACTCGACGCCGTTGGCCCACCGCACCGCCTCGTCCTCGTCGGCGAAACGCTGGACGGTGATCACCGGGCCGAAGATCTCCTGCTGCACCATCTCGTCGCCCTGGCGCAGGCCGGAGACGACCGTGGGCTCGACGTAGTAACCGCGGTCGCCCTGCCGGTGCCCGCCGACGGAGAGCCGGGCGTGGTCGGGCATCCGGTCGAGGAACCCGGTGACCTTCTGCAGCTGGGCCTGGTTGTTGAGTGGCGGCACCATCGCGTCCTCGTCGCTCGGCCCGTTGTCGTAGGTGGTCCGCGTCTTGCGGGCCTCCTCGGTGATCGCGGCGACGAAGTCGTCATGCACCCCAGGCCCCGCGAGGACCCGGGTGGCCGCGGTGCAGTCCTGCCCCGCGTTGAAGTAGCCGCCCACCGCGATCTCGCTCGCCGCGGTCTCGAGGTCGGCGTCGTCGAACACCACCACGGGGGCCTTGCCGCCCAGCTCGAGATGCGTGCGCTTCAGGTCACGAGCGGCCGAGGAGGCGACCTCCATGCCGGCGCGCACCGATCCGGTGATCGACACCATGTCGGCCACAGGGTGCTCGACCAGGCTGCGCCCGGTGTCCCGGTCGCCGCACACGACGTTGAGCACGCCCGGCGGCAGGAACTCCGCGGCCACCTCCGCGAGCAGCAACGTCGACGCCGGGGTGGTGTCGCTCGGCTTGAGCACGACCGCGTTGCCGGCCGCGATCGCCGGCGCGAACTTCCAGACCGCCATCATCATCGGGTAGTTCCATGGCGTCACCTGGCCGATGACGCCGACCGGCTCGCGCCGGACCCAGGAGGTGTGACCGGACATGTACTCCGCGGCCGAGCGGCCCTCCAGGTTGCGTGCAGCACCGGCGAAGAAGCGGATCTGGTCGAGCATCATCGGCATCTCCTCGCTCATCGTCAGTGCGATGGGCTTGCCGGTGTTGCGGCTCTCGACCTCGACGAACTCCTTGGCTCGCTTCTCCACGGCGTCGGCGAGCCGGAACAACGCGAGCTGCCGGGTCGCGGGCGTCGCATCCCGCCAGCGGGGGAACGCGTCCGCCGCTGCCCGGTAGGCGGCATCGACGTCGTCAGCCGTCGAGACGGGTGCAGTCGCGTACGCCTCCCCGGCGCTCGGGTCGACGAGGTCGGACCTCGTGTCGCCCCGTGAGTCGGCGTACTCACCGTTGACGAAGTTGCGCAGTTCTTGCTTCTCGCTCACTGATGCTCCTCACTCGGTTACTCACGGGGCGGCTGAGGCCGGCCGCTGGGTCTCCCCGGTCATCTCTGCAGGGCGGCCGCTGAGCAGGTCGGCGTCCCGCTGAGGCAGGATCCAGACCCGCATCAGCACGGCGTACACCAGGAAGGCGACGAGGTAGGACGGCAGGCCAGCGGTGATGTAGGGGAACCAGCCGTTGGCGCTCGTCCACGTGTAGGGGTTGAGCGTCCACAGGTAGAACGCCGCACCGGCGACGGTGGCGACAAGCGCCGCGGGGTTGAAGCCGGCGACGTACCAGTAGCGGCTCGCCGGGCCGGTCACGTAGATGTCGCGCAGCCGCCAGGCGTGCAGGCCGCGGCTGACCAGCAGGTAGTCGGCGACCATGATGCCGCCGTAGGTGCCGGTGAGCAGCGCGATGTAGGCGAGATAGATCCCGTAGTTCTCGAAGACCCGCGGGTTCTCCAGCAGCACCGCCGGTGCGGAGCAGATCACCACGGCGAGACCCCACTTGACGCCGGGGAAGCGGGTTCGAAGGGTGATGGACATCGGATAGACCAGCGCGGTGACCGAGCTGATGTTGGCCACGCCGAACAGCAGCAGACCGAGCGCCGCGAAGCCGCCGCCGAGGGTGGCGATCCACTCACTGGGGTCGTAGATCCCGGTCAGGACCGCCACGAACGCACCGAAGATGCCGGCGGTGGCGGCGAGAAGTCCCCAGCCCCACATGCATCCGTGGAAGGCGCCCGCCTCGGACCGGGCGAGCCGGGTCCACTGGCCGTACCAGAATGCCCAGGACAGACCGAGGCCGACGTTGAACTCGATCGCCGAGGCGCGGCTCCAGGCATCGGACTCCATCGGCTCGGCAGGCTGGGCCGAGTAGACCTCCTCCAGCCCGAACCTGGCGAGCACCACCCAGATGAAGAACACCAGGACGACGAGGAGGAACACCGCCGAGACCCGGGTGAACCAGGCCAGCACGGTGGGTCCGAGGTAGGCGACGAACGCGCCGAGCGCGGTGGCGCAGATCGCGAACACGATCGCCCCGCCCGAGCCCTCGGTCACGAAGTCCGGCGCGCCGAGCGGCTCGAGGAACCGTATGGCGCTCTGCCCGAAAAGGAACGACGCGTAGGCGATCCAGCCGAAGCTCGAGGTGATGTAGACGACGAGCCACACGTCCTTCAACCGGTGTCCGAACACCGCGGCCGACCCCTGCCAGTGCTCGACGCCGTAGCGGGCGAACAGCACGGCCATGACCGAGATCAGCAGCAGCGGGAACGCGTTGCCGAACAGAATGATCGGGACGGCCTCCCGGGCGGGGACGGTGAGGCCGGTCAGGCTGCCGACCAGGAAGAACCAGGCGGCGATGCCGAAGCAGATCTGTACGGCGAGGAAGTCCCAGCCGCCGTAGATCCGCTCCTTGCTACGCAGCGGCACGAGGTTGGTGTGCACCTCGCTCTTGATGGCCTTCTCGGCGAGGCCCATGGTCAGTCACCGCCCATGAGCACGATGACCAGCCACAGCACGATGACGGCGTTCACGGCGATCGCCAGGATGTAGTCCATCCTCCTGATGCGCGGTACCCAGCCCGGGCCACCGGCCAGCACATCCTGCTGGTGCAAGGCCTCGAAGTCCGCGATCCGCACGTCGAGCTCACGACGCAGGTCCTCGTCGAGACCCGGCAGGCCCAGCTCCTTTGCGGGGCCACCCGCACCCGGGTGGCCGCCCGCGCCCGGCCCAGTGGTCATGATCGTGCCTCCTCATCGAGTGAGCGCAGCACCTCTTCTCCCGAGATCACCGTGTGCGCCCAGTGGTCGTGCATCCACTGCAGGTGGTCGTGCCGGCT
>Ga0075331_1000289_pt1 | contig 11004 bp, 9 predicted proteins | sample MayberrySE_TuleA_FD_120090 | JGI IMG/M metagenome (GOLD analysis project Ga0075331, IMG submission 120090) | Natural and restored wetland microbial communities from the San Francisco Bay, California, USA, that impact long-term carbon... | ecosystem: Environmental > Terrestrial > Soil > Wetlands ... | reverse complement strand
CGTCCGGGACGCCGAGGTGCTGTTCCTTGCGCTCCACGGCGGCCGCGGGGAGGACGGCACCATCCAGACCCTGCTGGAGATGGTGGGCGTGCCCTACACCGGAAGCGGCCGCCTCGGCAGCGCGATGGCCATGGACAAGGACGTGTCCAAACGGCTCTTCCGGCAGGCCGGCGTGCCCACGGCCGACTGGGCCATGGCCCCCCTCCCCCTCGCCAAAGCGGAGCCGGCGTTCGGATGGCCCCTGGTGGTGAAACCTTCCAAGCAGGGGTCTACCGTAGGGTTGACGGTGGTGAAGGAGCCCGGGGAGTATGACGCCGCGGTGGCGCTGGCCCGCCGGTACGACGACGAGGTCATGATCGAGCGGTTCGTCCCCGGGCGGGAATTGACCGTCGGGATTCTGGAAGGGCGGGCGCTGGCGGTAGGAGAGATCATTCCCCGGCACGAAATTTTCGATTACGAGTGCAAGTACACGCCCGGCATGTCGGAGGAGATATTCCCGGCCGACCTGGCGGAGCCGGTGGCGAGGGAATGTCAGCGCCTGGGCCTGCTGGCCCACGAGGCACTCAAGCTGGGCGGCTACTCACGAGTCGATTTTCGCTTGACACCAGCCGGAGAAGCCCTCTGTTTAGAAGTAAATACGCTGCCCGGGATGACGGCCACGAGCCTCCTCCCCCAATCGGCCCGGGCGGTGGGCATAGAGTTCCCCGACCTGTGCGAACGGATCTGTCGAACCGCCCGACTGGGCCGCCTGCAGGAACCGTCGTAAACGTAGAGGGGTCTCAGAGTTAGAGGCGGTTCCCATGAACTTCGCACCCTCCAGCCGCATCACTCCGTGGGTCCTCCGGCTCATCGCCGCGAATGCGGTGGTGCTGCTCCTCATGCGCACCATCTTCATCTCCCCGGAGCTGGCGTCGGCCCTGGCCTTCTCCCCCGCCGACGCGCTGCGGGAGCCGTGGACCTTCTTCACCTACATGTTCGTGCACGCCGGGCTCCTGCACCTGCTCGGCAACATGTTCATGCTCTTCGTGTTCGGCACGGCGGTCGAGAACCGGATGGGCGGCCGGGCATTCATCCTCTACTACCTCCTGTGTGGTGTCGGCGGCGCCGCGTTCTCGCTGGCGCTCTCCAGCATCATGAGCGTGGGCCCCATGGTCGGCGCCTCCGGCGCGGTGCTGGGGGTGGCGCTGGCGTTCGCCATGTACTGGCCCGACGCCGAGCTGATCGTCTTCCCGCTGCCCGTTCCGATCCGTGCGCGGACACTGGTCGGCCTGCTGGTCGGTATGGACGTGTTCTTCTCCTTCCTCACGCCGGGCGATGGCATCGCTCACGTGGCGCACGTGGGTGGTGTGCTGTTCGGCTATCTCTACTTCCGGATGCAGGGACTCTCCCGGCGCAGCCCCCAGCCGCCGCCTCGGGCGGTGGAGCGCGTCGTGATGGTGCAGTCGGGCTCCGCCGAGCCGGAACAGCGCACCCCCGTCACTCCCGCGCGGCCGCGCCGACGCGTGGACGCCGATCCCGTGGCGGCCGAAGTGGACCGAGTGCTCGACAAGATCTCCGAGAAGGGAATCGCGAGCCTGACACCGGCGGAGCGGCGCTTCCTGGACGAGGTGTCGAGGCAGAAGAAGGGGCACCACTAGTCGGAGAAACGGGAGCAGTTTTTCCGCTTCTCTCCCCTTGCTTACGCCAGTCTGTTTTCCTATTGTCCCGCCGTGCTGATCAATCTCCTGCCCGATTTCCTCGCGATTCTCGAGGCGCACGATCGAGAAGCCGCGTATCGTCAGTACCGCGAAACCCATCGCCCCATCCTCGACGCCTACTGGCGCAACTACGTTCTGGATCCCGACGGTCCCCACGCCGATGAGATCGTCGCCGCCGCGCTGAAGGCGGACCGGAGTGATCTCCTGGCGCTCGCATCCTCGACCGATCTGGTCCAGCTCGCCGAGGAGGCCGTCGCGCGGGCCGAGGCTCTGCTGCAGCTGGATCGCCCGACCGATATCTACCTGATGGTGGGACTCGGCGGCGCGAACGCGGGTGAGCTGGTGGTCGGTGGGCGTGGGGTGGCGTTCATCTGCCTCGAGCACTTTACCGGACGGGTGAACCCCGAGACCTACGGCATGGGACTGCCGCCCGATCTCATCCCGCTGTGGATCGGACACGAGCTCGCTCATACCGTCCGCTATACCTCGCCGCGGAGCGCGAGCGACATGCGGCGGCTGGTGACCGACAACGGCGGCTACTATGACTACTGGTCCACCGGCAGCCGGGCGTCACTCCGGGAGCTCCTGGTGAACGAGGGGCTCGCCGTGCACACGGCCCAGGCCATCGCGCCGGGGTTCGCCGCCGCCGAGTACTTCGGCTACGCCCGGCGGCAGTATCACCGGCTGCGGGAGATGGAGGCCTTCCTCCGGCGAGTGGTGGAGCCGGAGCTGGAACAGAGTGGGCTCGGCCTGCGGCTCCGCTATCTCTCTGGTGGAATGAGTCCTTCCGCCCGGCTGGTGGGCGGGCGCGTGTTGCCGGAGCGATCCGGGTATTACCTGGGGTACCGCATGACCGAGGTCCTCGTCGCGCAGCGCGGGCTGGCGGAATCGGTCCGGGCCTCGGCGCATGAATTCCAGGAGGCGGAGGACCGGGCCCGAGGGGTGCAGTCGGCGTAGGCACCCTCGTGACAAGGCTCACTTCCCCACGCAGAACCCCGCGAACACCTTCCCCAGCACCTCCTCCACATCCACCACACCGACCAGCTCGTCGAGCGCCAGGGTGGCCTCACGGACGTGGTGGGACACCAGCACCGCCTCGCCGCCGGGGACGAGGTGTTCGGTTGCGTCCTCCAGCGCGGCGGCCGCGCGCGTGAGCGCCGTGCGGTGTCGCTCGCTCCCCAGCGTCGGCTCCAGATCCCCGAGCGCGATCCGATCGCCGAACATCCGCTCGGCCACGGCGCGCCTCAGCTCGTCGATCCCTTCCCCGGTCACCGAAGAGACCGTGAGCCCCTCGGCCGCGCCGTTCGCCAGATCCCGCTTGGTGCGAACCACCAGGGACGCCCGGGCACCGGCGAGCGCGGCCTCGCTCCCATCGAGCCCGCGTCCGGACTCGACGCATAGCAACACCAGGTCGGCCGCCGAGAGGTAGCGGTGGCTGACCTCGATGCCCATCCGCTCCAGCCGGTCTTCGGCGTCGGCGAGGCCGGCGGTGTCTACCAGGCGAACCGGCCAGCCGAGGAAGTCGGTATGCGCTTCGATCGCATCCCGGGTCGTGCCCGGGATCTCCGTGACGAGCGCTCGATCGCTGCCGAGAAGGGCGTTGAAGAGCGACGACTTGCCCGCGTTCGGCCGGCCCGCCAGCACCAGCAGGGCTCCCTGTCGCAGGCGGTCCGCCGAAGGAGCCGTCGCAAGGAGACGGCCGATCCGGGCCCGGGAGGTCTCCACGGCCGCCGCGATCCGATCGGGCGGCACGGGGCCGTCGTCCTCACCAGGGAAGTCGATCTCGTAGCTCAGGAGCGCCTGCAACTCGACCAGCGATTCCCGCAGTTCGGCGATCCTCTGCGACAGCCCACCGTCCAGCCGGCGGAGGGCGGCCCGCGCCTGGGCCGGCGCCACGGCGTCGATCAGCTCGCCCACCGCCTCCGCCTGGACCAGGTCCAGCTTGCCGTTCAGCACCGCCCGGCGGGTGAACTCACCCGGCGACGCGTGCCGGGCTCCGGCGGCGTGCAGCGCCGCGAGGAGCCGGGCCGGCGCCAGCTGTCCTCCGTGGCAGGACAGCTCGACCATGTCCTCGCCGGTGTAACTGTGCGGACCGGGAAAGACGGTGTAGAGCCCGCGATCGATCGGCTCGCCGTCATGATGGAAGGCCGCCAGGGTGGCGACCCGCGGGCGGTCGGTGCGGAAGCCCTCGACTACCCGGGCGACAACGGCGAAGGCCCCCAGCCCGCTCACACGCACGACCGCCAGGGCCGAGCGGCCGGGCGGTGTGGCGAGCGCCGCGATGGGGTCGGAGAGCATGGCGGAAACTACCACTTCGCCCCGGCCCTGGATCAGCGGTCGATGCAGGTCCGCTTCGCGAGGCCCAACACCACGGCGATCCTCGAGTAGCTAGGCCTTCTTCCGCTTCTTCGCCGGCGTCGTGCTGGCCGGCGGGGGCCTCTCGGTCTTGACGTCCACGATCGCACGCGCCGTGCGCTTCATCCGCTCCTGGCCGAGCAGCCACTGCTGTGGGATGCTCGCGATGTTGCTCACGGTGTAGTACAGGTTGAGACCCGATGGGAAGAAGAGGAACATGCCGGTCATCATCAGCGGCATCATGTAGAGCATCATCTTCATCTGGGGATTCGGCTCCATGCCCATCTGACCGACCTTGGTCAGGAAGTACATGGACGCGCCCATCACCACCGGGATGATGTACAGCGGGTCCGGGCGCGAGAGGTCCGGAAGCCAGAGGAACGAGGCCCCGCGCAGCTCGATGGCGTTCTGGAAGACGAAGAACAGCGCGAAGAGCACCGGCATCGGCAGCAGCATCGGCCAGCAGCCGCCCAGCGGGTTCACCTTGTGCTCGCGGTACAGCTTGAACATCTCCTGCTGCATCCGCTGGGGATCGTTCTTGTAGCGGTCCTGGATGTCCTTCATGAGCGGCTGCACTTCCTGCAGCTTCATGTTGGCACGCATGGCCTTCTGGTTGAGCGGCCAGAGGATGATGCGGACCAGGAGGCCGAACGCCACCAGCACCAGGCCGTAGGCCAGGTGCAGGTTCTCGTGCATCCAGACCAGCAGCCAGCGCACCGGCACCGCGAAGATCCGGATGACGGTGCGGAACCCGGGCCAGCCGTAGGGGTTCACGTCGTCGAAGTCGTGACCCAGGCGGGCGAGCCGGTCGTACTCCATCGGGCCGGCGTACAGGAGATAGTCGAACATGCCGCTCGACGGGAGCGGCATGCTCACCCGGATCCGCGCCGCTGTCGGCTTGTCCGAGCCGGGTGCCGCATCCATGGTGGCGCCGGCGATGCGGCCGCCGGTCGTGTCGGCGGCGATCAGGCCGGCCACGAAGTACTTCGACTTGAGCGCGGTCCAGGCGAAGGGGCCGCTCAGCGCGCGGTGCTCCCCGGGCTCCAGGCTGCTGAAATTGGTGCGCTCGGCCTCGCCTCGCCTGGTGACCAGCGCCAGATCCCGGTGATTCTCCTCGATGTTGGCTTCGGTGTTGGCCATCGTCGGCCCCATGCCGACCAACAGTGACCCACCGTTGGGGCCGACGTCCGACACGCGCCCCGAGACCCGCACCCGATAGTCGTCGGGCGAAAAGGCGTAAGTGAGCTCGAGCCGCACCCCGTTCCGCTCCGCGGCCAGCCGCAGCGCGGCATCGCCCTCCACCGCGAGGCTGTCAGCCGACGGGGTGAAGACCGCGTCCCGGAAGTCCACCGTGTCCCGGCCTCGCACGACGGTGAGGCCGAGGAGGTCGCTGCCCTCGGGCATGATCTGGGCGCGGTCGCCCCGCGCTCCCGGCGCCATCGAGGGGAAGCGGTGCAACCTCGCCTCGACCAGCCTCGCACCTCTGGTGCTGAAGCCGTAGGTGTACAGCGGCGAGGTGACCCGCACGGTGTCCTCGGCCCCTGGGGATGCGGCGGCCTGACTGCGCGACGAGTCGGGCTCGGAAGGCGGACGAGGCGAGCTGTCGGCCGCTCGGGCCGTGGGCGTGGCGGGTGCGACACTGGTGGTATCGCCGGTGGTATCGCCGGCTCCCTGCGCCGCCGGCCGCGGGGGCGGCTTCTTCAGGAAGAGTACTGGTGCGACGGCGATCACCATCATGAGAAGGATCGCCCAGACGGTACGACGGTCCATGGACTCAGGTCACGAGGTCAGGGGACGGGATCGTACCCGCCCGGATGGAACGGATGGCAGCGGGCCAGCCGCCGCGCCGCGAGCCAGCCGCCGCGCAGCGCCCCGTGGCGGGTGACCGCTTCGAGCGCGTACTGCGAGCAGGACGGATGGAACCGGCAGCTCGGCGGGAGGAGTGGGGAGATCGCCACTTGGTAGCCTCGAATGAGCGCGGCGAGACACCGCCGGGGAAGCTCGACGAACCGCACGACTCACCTGCCCTCCAGCACCGCGCGGCGCCACGCGAGGACGTCGTCTCGCAGCGCGGCGAACGGCGCGGCATAGGCCTCGCGGCGGGCGCGAATCACGAGGTCCCAGTCGGGCTGATGCTGCTGGACCTCGCGCCGCCAGATCTCACGGAGCCGCCGGCGGAGACGATTGCGGGCCACCGCGGAGGACTGGTGCTTGGGGACGATCAGTCCCATCCGCGGGTGGCCCGTCAGGTTGTCCGTCCAGATCATCTCCAGATGTCCGAAGCGGCGACGCCGGCCCTTGGTGAGGCAGCGGCGGATGTCGGCGGCGCGCGCGAGCCGGTGGGCCCGCGGAAGGCGCGCCGTCGCCGTCAGGAGCCTCCGTGCTTCGACGGCAGCGAGACGGTGAGCCGCTTCCGTCCCTTCTTGCGGCGGCGCGAGAGCACCGCACGTCCCCACCGCGTCGCCATCCGGGCGCGGAATCCGTGCTTGTTGATGCGGCGCTTGTTGCGCGGCCGATAGGATGGCTTCATCGCTTACTCCCCCAAAGTGAGCCGGGGAAACTAGTTGGAGCACCGAGCGGGGTCAAGCCGCGGGGGATCGCGTGACCCACTGCCGGCACATGCTCGCGCGGCGCCGAATGCACCGCAAAATCACCGATGTCAAGACCGGTCGCGCGACCAAGATCGCTGCATTGACTTTTCCACAACCGGCCCGTAACATCTCCTGCCCTTGAAAAATCTCCCACCGTTTTCGAGCACCGATGCAGCTGTCCGCTAAAGACGCATGGAAGCGCATCCTCGACGAGGCGCATCGCGAACTTCCCGATCACACGATCCGGACTTGGCTCGAGCCCACGGAGGCGATTGCGCTCGATGAAGGACGCCTGATCGTCGGAGCGCCGGATCAGTTCGCGGTCGAATGGAACGAGACGAAGCACGCGGCCTTGCTCTCGAAGCTGGCCGAGCCGGTCGTCGGTCAGCCGACATCGATCGTGTTTAGAGTTCATGAGGACCGTCACAAGCGTCCCCAAATGGACTTCTTCGTCGCGCCCCCCACCCCCAACAGCGGCCGCTCGCCGGGCGACTCCGGCGAGGGCCGGACGCCGGCAGGCAACCCGAGCAGCCAGGCGCTGAACGAGCGATACACTTTCGACACATTCGTCATCGGCAAGTCCAACGAGCTCGCGGCCGCGGCGGCCCACGCGGCGGCGGAGTCCCCAGGCAAGACCTACAACCCGCTTTTCATCTACGGCGCCACCGGGCTGGGCAAGACCCACCTGATGCAGGCGATCGCCCAGCAGGTCATCGGGCGACAGCCGGAGACCCGGGTGCTCTACGTCGGGGCCGAGCAGTTCATCAACGAGGTCATCGAGAGCATCCACAGCCGGACGATGCCTGAGTTCCGGCGCCGCTACCGCAGCGACGTGGACCTCTTCCTGGTGGACGATGTCCATTTCCTGGAAGGCAAGGAGATGACCCAGGAGGAGTTCTTCCACACCTTCAATGCCCTCTACGAGGGCAACAAGCAGATCGTCCTGACCTCGGACCGACCGCCCAAGGAGATCCCCGGCCTCGAGGCCCGGCTGGTGAGCCGGTTCGAGTGGGGCATGGTGGCCGACATCGGGCAGCCGGACCTGGAGCACCGGATCGCGATCCTGCGGAAGAAGCAGGAGCAGGACCACCTGGAGATGACCATCCCGGATGACGTGCTCCGCTTCATCGCCGAGCACGTCCGGTCCAACGTCCGCGAGCTGGAGGGCTGCATCATCAAGCTGCTGCTCTTCGCCTCGCTCAAGCACAAGGAAGTCTCCATCGAGCTGGCCCGCGAGGCGCTGTCGGACCGGATTCGGCCCGGCGAGGACGGCCCCGTGACCAGAGCGCGGCCCTCGATCAACAAAGTCCAGGAAGTCGTGGCGCGGCGCTGGGGCGTCACGCCGGAGGGGCTCCGCTCCAAGGCCCGTATCAAGACGCTGACCGTGCCGCGCCAGATCGCGATGTATCTCGCTCGCGAGCTGCTGGAGATGCAGCTGGTCGAGATCGGGCAGGCCTTCGGCGGCCGCGATCACTCCACCGTGATTCACAGCGTGGACAAGGTGAGCCGGCAGATGACACGGGATCGCGGCTTCCGCGAGCGGGTGGAGCACGCGCGGCAGGAGTTGTCCGCAGAATAATCCCCGCGTGCACACGCGAGCTGTGGGAACTCTGGAAGGCAGTGAAGAACCGGGGTCGGTCGTCCCCAAGTCACACAAGGTCTCGACACGGTCACGAACGTGTAACCGTCCATCACAGGGAGCATTGCGGGAGCGGCCCACATTTCCAGAGCCTCTACTACCGCTACTAGTTCATATATATGGAAGAGTAGTCTTGCTTATAGCCCTTGAAGGAGCGGCATGAAGCTCACGATCACGCGGGAGCAGCTGCAGGAAGGACTGGTTGCCGTGGCGGCTGCGGTTCCGGCCAAGACCACACTGCCCATCCTGTCGAACATCCTCCTCGAGGCTACCAAGGACGGCATCCGCCTCTCGGGCACCGACCTCGACATCTCGGTGAGCACCACGGTGCCGGCACAGGTGGACCAGGAGGGCGCGATCACGCTGCCGGCCCGCAAGCTGGTCGAGATCGTGCGCGAGCTGCCCAGTGCCGCCATCCGATTGACAGGCGCCGGCGAGCAGCGGGTGACGATCGAGTGCGGCCGATCGAGGTTCCGGCTGCTCGGGCTGCCACGCGAGGAGTTTCCTGCCTTTCCGGCGGTCAAGTTCGAGGGCGGGTGGAAGGCGCCGGCGAAAGATCTCCAGAAGCTGATCGGCCACGTGGCCTTCGCGGCGAGCACGGAAGAGAGCCGACCGATCCTGAACGGCGTGCTGTGGGAGCTCCGGCCCGAGCGGATGCGGATGGTGGCCACCAACGGCCACCGGCTCGCTCGGATGGACGTGCCCACCCCGCCGGCGGGCAGCTCGGCCCAGGCCGACCTGATCGTGCCGCCCAAGGCGCTGGAGCAGATCCGGCGGCTCTTCGGGTCGGAGGACGTGGTCGAGATCGCCCGGAGCGAGAACCACCTCGGCTTCCGCTCCGCGGGCACCCAGATCTTCACCCGGCTCATCGAGGGACCGTACCCCAACTACGAGCAGGTGATCCCCCGGGAGAACGACAAGTCAGCCACGGCCGACAAGGCCGCCTTCACCTCCGCGCTCCGCCGCATGAGCATCGTGGCGAGCGACCAGACCCACCGGATCCGGATGGCCTTCGCCAACGGATCGTGCAAGCTCTCGGTCCAGACGCCCGACCTGGGCGAGGCGCAGGAGGAGCTGACGGTGAGCTACGAGGGAGATCCGCTCGAGATCGGCTTCAACGCCTCATATCTGCTGGAGATCCTCAAGTTCATCCCGACCGACGAGATCCGGATGACGTTCAAGGCGCCGGAGCGGGCGGCGACCTGCGAGCCGGTGGGGTGGGATGATCCGGCGAGCTATCTCACGCTGGTGATGCCGCTTCGGCTCGTCGACTGACGAGTTGTCACTGCCCGCGGCAAAGTCTCCACCGGCGCCCGCAGCGAGTCCAGCAGCGAGTCCATCCCCGGTGTCCACATGATGCTGTCGCCCGGCTGTGGAACCGGCTCCTCGGCCACCGGCGGCACCTCGATCCGCTCCCCTCGCATCCGCCGCAGAATCAGCTCCTGCCGCCGCCGCATGCGCACCGGGCGGTAGGCGGGGTTCGACGTTCGCGGAAACGGGAGCGTGGCCGCCAGCGCCGCGGACTGGCTCTCGGTGAGGCGCCGCGCTGACTTCCGGTAGTAGCGTCGGCTCGCCGCCTCGACGCCCCACACCTCCGGACCCAGCTCGGCGATGTTGAGGTAGAGCTCAAGGATCCGTCGCTTGGGCAACGCCATCTCCAGGCGGTAAGCGGTCACCGCCTCCTTCAGCTTCCGGAGCGGGTTCCGCGAAGGCGAGAGATAGAGGTTCTTGGCAATCTGCTGGGTGATGGTGCTGGCTCCGCGGAGCGCTTCCTTCCTCTGCGCCACGCTATCGAGCGCGTACCACATTGCCTCCCGATCCCGGGCCGAGCTCCACTCGAAGCCGCCGCGCCGGTAGCCCAGCGCGTGCCGGATTTCATACCAGTCGATGCCGGAGTGAACCCAGAACCGTGCATCCTCAGCCGTCACCGCCGCTTCGGCCATCGCGGGCGCGATCGCGTCGAGCGGTACCGGCCGATAGGTTCGCGGCGCGAGCCGCTTGGCCCCGGCCTGCGCCGACAGACGCATGAACTCCGTCTGCGCCGGCCAGTGGGTCCGATACCACACCGGCGGCGGCCAGACGGCGAAGAGCCAGAGGAGCAAGAGAGCGGGCGGCAGGAGGATCAACCAGACCCGCCGGCCCGAACGGCTACGGGCCCGGCGAGAGCGAGCCGACGGCGTAGGTGCTCGAGCGGGTGACGGGAACGGTCTGGCCGACAGCGGGTACGGAGATAATCATCTCGCCGGTATCGGTCCCCTGGGCGGAGACGAGCACCCCGTCCAAAGACAGCCGGTGGACACCGCTGCGGGTTCCGGAGGCGGTCATCTCCAGCTCCTGGTCGCCCTGCAGCCGCTTCCCCGAGCGGCTGTACTTGCTGCTCGTCTCCAGCGGGATCGACTCGTAGCCGCGGACCTCTTCCGTGTCGGAGGCGCGATAGACCGTGACTGCCTGCTCGTTCCCCGTGAACGCGTCCGAGACCAGCGGATAGCTCGTGGAATCGGTCCACTGCATCCCCTCGCGCACGCCACCTTCCGGCAGCGCGGGGAACAGGTAGCGGAGATACCCGGCAAGCTCCGCAGTCAACGTGCCCGGGCGGTCGGGTTTGAGCTCGGAGAGCGTCCCCACCTCCGAGAGGGTCCCGCTCCAGGTGGTCCCCAGGGCGGCTAGGACCGAGTCGAAAGGCACGGAATTGCCGCTCTCCATTGCCTCCAGCGAGTCGAGT
>Ga0075331_1000288_pt1 | contig 11017 bp, 7 predicted proteins | sample MayberrySE_TuleA_FD_120090 | JGI IMG/M metagenome (GOLD analysis project Ga0075331, IMG submission 120090) | Natural and restored wetland microbial communities from the San Francisco Bay, California, USA, that impact long-term carbon... | ecosystem: Environmental > Terrestrial > Soil > Wetlands ... | reverse complement strand
GTACCGGGTGTAGCCGAGCCGGGACATCAGCTCGGCCCAGGCCTTCGCGATGCGTCCGGAGTCCCAGCCCAACTCCGCGGGCTCACTCGAGAAGCCGTAGCCGGGCAGGGACGGCAACACCAGGTGGAACGCGTCCTCGGGGGTGCCGCCGTGAGCGGTCGGGTCGGTCAGCGGGCCGACGGTCTCCAGCAGCTCGATGACCGAGCCGGGCCAGCCATGCGTCATGATCAGCGGCAACGCATTCTCATGCCGCGACCTGACATGGATGAAGTGGATCTCGACTCCGTCGATCTCGGTCGTGAACTGCGGCAGCGCGTTCAGTCTCGCCTCGCACTGGCGCCAGCCGTACTCGGTCGTCCAGTAGCGGGCGAGCGCCTGCAGCGTCGCCAGCTGCACACCCTGCGATCGGTCAGGGACGAGCTCCTTGCTCGGCCAGCGCATAGCCGCGATGCGCCGGCGCAAGTCGTCGAGCTGCTCTTCTGGAATCGTGCTCTGGAACGACCGAATCTCGGTCACGTTGTCGACGGTGGTGCTCATGACGCCTCCTAGCGCAGCGACCTGAAGGAAGCAGGATCTCGGTCGTGAAGACGCCTGGCTCCTTCCGGGCCCGCCACAGTTGTTGCCGCTGTCCAGCTCGTTGAAGTAGATGAGGTTGGGTGGGCTTGCTCGCCGAGCTCGGCGGCGCCCTGTGGAGCTCTCGGGAAGACCCTGAAGGCTGCTGGACCGCCGCGCCCTTGACAGCCGAGCGTGTCTCGCAGTGCTCAGGCGCGCCTAGACGGGTCCTCGGTCTTCCGGATTCGCAGTGGCGCCGAGGATGAGCTCACAAGCCTCCTTTCGCAATACCTGACGCGGACCGGTGACACCCCGCAAGCCTGCTCGTCTCGCCTGCGGGTCGCCCCCGTGGAACGCCCTGGTCTGCCCCCTGGTCTTGCTGACCACCGCCGGCGCGCTTCTTCGGCGCCGTGGTCGACAGGCCGAGGAAGGCGTGCGGTCCTGCAGCCGAGGCTGCCCTCACCGTGGTCCGGATCGGGCGCCGCCATGGCGGTGAGCCGTCAGCGGGGTCCAGAAGGTCACCAGGCCCCAGCGGCTGTGCGTCAAACGACGCGCCAGACGTTGTCGAACGCGTCGCCTTCGATCGCTCGCCGTTGTCGCTCGAGTCCCAGATCCGTCACCGCTGCGTCGACCGCGGCCAGCACTCTCGCCACCGGGATGTCGGAGATGCCCGGGAAGTCAGACCTCCGCTCCCCCTGAGTACCGGCGATGGCCGCAAGTGCGGCGAGAACTGCATCGCCAGACGTCCAGCGCTTGGCTGCCGCGCGGTGAGCTGACGAGTCGACCAGCATCATGCGACCGGTCTGGGAGACTCTCCAGCGGCGACGTTGCAGAGTGATCTGCCCTTCCGTTTCAAGGGCGGCCAGATAGGCCGAGAACAACCCGCGGCCTCTGCGCCACAGCCAGTCGCCGACCGACTCGTAAGGCTCCTGTTGAGCGAGCGACGTCGCCGCCTCGTCCAGCATGCGATCACCGGTCGCCGGTCGGTGGATCGGCACAATGCGTTCATTGTCCAACCTGATTGCCTGCACATCCAAGAGATCGATCAGCTCAGCGCCCGCGAGCGCGAGCGACACTTCTCCTGGCTCCGGAGGACGATCGGGTTCGTCCAACGCGATCATCAGCAGGTCCCGCGGTGTAGTCACAAACCTCTCCCAAGTGGGTCTTACGCGAGCCACGCCGCTTGCCCTGCGAGCTGAGGCACGCGTACGCCAACCAACATCCGTGGACCTCCACCACGGCCCGTTGAGCGCCGGGGCTTCCCGTGGCATGTCGTGATGGACGCCGGTGACGGCACCAAGCCTGTGCCTCTCGTCTGCCCATCGCCCCGGTGTAGTCCCTGGTCTACTCCCTGGTCTGCTTTCCTGACCTCGAGGTCGCGGTGGCGCGCGGAATCCGCCCCGCGGCGGCGGCGACTCAAGTGAGCAGGGTGTGGCCGTCGAGCTTCGGGAGTGCGTTCTCGAGGCCTTTGCGGGAGGTGACGCCGAGCTTCGCGAAGACTTTGTGCAGGTGCCATTCGACCGTGCGAGGGCTGATGTAGAGCCGGGCGCCGATCTCCGGATTCGAAAGGCCCTCACGGGCGAGTCGCGCGATCTGTTGCTCCTGCGGAGTGAGCTGGTCGCGGGTCTCGTCGCTGCGCTTGCGCACCTTCTCGCCCGTTGCGAGCAGCTCCCGACGGGCGCGCTCGGCGAACGCCTCGATGCCCATGGTCTGCAGCAGGTCGTGGGCCGTGCGCAACTGCGCCCGCGCGTCGAGCCGTCGACCCTCGCGGCGCAGCCACTCGCCGTAGAGCAGGTGCGCACGGGCGAGCTGCACCCGGACGCGGGTCCGGCCGAGCCGGTCGATCGACTCGCGATAGTGCCGCTCGGCGGCCTCGCCCCGGCTGAGCAGTGCGCGGAGTCGGGCTTCCATACCCAGCGCCCACTCGGAGCGCATCACCGCGGTGCGTTCGGACAGCCACGCGAGCGTGGCCCCGACCAGCGCCGTGTCACCAGTCCTGGATGCCGCCTCGGCCAGCTCGGGCACGACGTAGGGCCCGTACCCGATGTCGTCACGCTCGAACGCTCGCCAAGCGGCGTTGCGCGCCACGTCATGCCGACCGAGGCCGTTGTAGAGCACTGAGCCGGCGTAGTCCGCGAAGTTGACCATCCTGCCCAGTCCGCGTGCGGTCGCCGCTCGCGAGGTGGCGTTGATCAGCTCTGACGCCTGCGCCTCCCGACCCTGCCAGGCCGCTAGCCCTACTGCGGCGTAACCAATCGGCGAACTCCCGGTCACGTCCGCGATGAGGCGATCTTCGTCGACAAGCTGCGCCGCCGTGGTCAGCTCACCGGCGAACAGATGGGCTGTAGCAAGAAAATTGAGCGCGTACTGCAAATGTACGAGAGCGCCGGCGTCGCGGGCGACCTGTGCCTGGGCAGAGGCCAGGGCATGCCAGGATTCTGCGTCCCATAGCTCGAGGGCAACGATTGCACTGGCTCTTCCACCAGCGAGCCAGCGGGAACGGACGCCTTCGTGGTGGACCTCAAGAGCGAGGCTGAGCTCGAGCGCTCGACTCAGCAGCGGTGCGGACGCTGCATATCCCTGCGTCAATCGCAGCGCGAACGCGTCCAGCAGGACGTCTACCGCGCGCGGCGGTTCGGGAGCGGAAGGCGCGGCGCGCGCGGCCTCGGCCGCCGCCACCATGCCACCGGGGCTGCCCAGGTCGCCGGCCCAGAGAGCGGCCCACAAGGCATCCAGATGCGTGTCGCGGGCCAAGCCTGCGTCGAGCGGCTCCAGGTGTCTGGCCGCGCTCAGCAGGAGCCGAGCAGCGTCGCTGGGGCGTCGCTGCACCAAAGCGATCAGTCCACGCAGGTGCTCAACTTCGGCAGCCGATCGGGCGTCAAGCGGCCCAGCCTCGACCGTGACCAGCAGTCCCAGGGCGACATCGTGTGCGCCAGTGGCACGCTTGGCCATCGCCGCCGCGAGCCCACGCTGGACACGGAGACCGGGCTCGGGCGTCAGCATCGCCGCTCGCTCGAGGAACGCGGCCTCCGCGGCCAAACCTCCGCGCGCCTTCGCCCGGCCGGACGAGCGTTCGAGCTCGAAGGCGACGTCCTCATCGGGCCCGAGCACGGCCTGAGCCAAGTGCCACGCACGACGGTCGGGATCGACCTCGGGGTCGGTGACTTCCGCCAAGGCGCGGTGCACATCTTGCCGCTGCTGTACCGACGCCGACCGGTAGGCCGCCGAGCGCACCAGGGGATGACGAAATCGCAACCGGGCGCCGACTTCCAGCAGGCCGACCTCGGCCGCCGGGGTCGCGACCTCGGTGCCGATGCCGAGCCTCTCGGCTGCGCGCGACACGAGCACTGGGTTGCCCACCGGCTCGGCCGCCGCGATCAACAGCAGCAGGCGGGTGTTGGCCGGCAGAGTCTCCAGCCGCCGCCGGAAGCTCTCCTCAACCCGCCCCGAGCGCGGCATTGTGTCGGGCAGTGCGAACCCGCCCGCCAGTTCTGCCGGCGTCAAGCCCCGTGTCAGTTCCACCAACGCCAGCGGGTTGCCACGCGTTTCGGCCACGATCCGGTCGCGGACCCGCGCGTCCATCGGCCCGGTCAGTACCGCGCCGAGCAGCGCACGCGCATCGGCCTCGCCCAGACCTTCGACCACCAGCTCGGGCAGTCCCGCCAATTCGTCGCTCCGAGCGCGGGCTGCGAAGACCAAGCCGACCGAGTCCGCCGCCAGGCGGCGGGCAACAAATGCAAGAACCTGGGCCGAAGCGTGATCCAGCCACTGCGCGTCGTCGATCAGGCAGATCAGCGGGTGCTTCTCGGCGGCGTCGGAAAGCAGGCTCAGAACGGCCAGACTGACCATGAAGCGATCCGGCGCCGACCCGGGACCAAGGCCGAACGCTGTCCGCAGCGCAGCACGCTGCGGCACCGGGAGGCTTTGGAGGCGGTCCAGCATCGGCGCGCACAACTGGTGCAATCCAGCGAACGCGAACTCCATCTCCGACTGGACACCCACAGCACGCGCCAGCAAGCAGCCCGACGCCTGCTCGGCCACATAGTCCAACAGCGCTGTCTTGCCCGCGCCCGGCTCACCGCGCACCACCAGTGCGCGGCCCTCACCTCCGCGCGCAGCCTCGATCAGGCGGTCCAGCACGTCGCACTCGCCGCGCCGACCCCATAGCCCCGGCGACAGATTGTTCGGTCTCGAGTACATGACCGCCCCATGAGACTGAGAAGGTTCAGCCGAGTCTGCTACCCGGACGACCAACCCACTTCTTTCTCTTATAGTCGAAGCCCGTACACCAGGCGATACCGCAATTGGTCCCTCCGAAGTGCGGACAGGGTCTCGACGGCGAAGTCGATGCGACGGTCTCTGCGAGAGCCTCCGGTTGCCTGTCTTGTCTCGGCCTAGGCGAAGTTTCAGTCGGAGGGCTGGCTACGGCCAGTCGGCTTGGCCGAACGGCGCAGGCTCGGCCGAGCCTGAACCACGGGATGACCAAGAAAGCTGTTGTCGAGTCGGACTGGTTCACGTGCTACATCGGGCCTGCAGCAATCGATGGAGAGCATGTGTCGATGGCGGCTGCGCAACAGGACTGAGTAGATTGGACTGCCCGCCTGCCGCGTGCGGCCGGAGCCTGGCCATCGGGCATACTGGCCCGGATTGGGCTTACGGCTAGGGACAAACTACAACGGGGTTATCCCAATGCTTCTCCCGACTGTAATTCCAATCTCCCGCGCCCGTAGCTCAGCTGGATAGAGCACCGGACTTCTAATCCGATGGTCGCGAGTTCGAATCTCGCCGGGCGCGCCATCCTCCCTGCCTGTGCCTGCAGGTCGCTTCCCCTGGGTCGTAGGACTCTCCCGTGGCGTGGCGATCGCCGAGACGTTGGACGTGCCGAACACGGGGAGGTGGCTGCAGCGCAGGTGGCCACTCCCCTCCGAGGTGGCGCTCGGGATCGCAGCGGCTGGGCGGCGCTCACGCTGCTTCTCGAGTTCGCTGTGGTCACTACGTGGCAGGTGCCTCGTGGTCTGGTCTGCTGGCCGACTGCAACGTCGCCGCCGGCCACCTCTGGCCGGTGATCCCGGTATGGATCGCGGTCGCTCCTCTGGTGGCGCGCCGGTACTGGCTCCACCGAGTCAGCCTCCTCGGCGTAGCCCGCAAGTTCTCGGGAGGGGCGGACGACGTCGCCGCCCACCGGCTCACTGACCGGTCCGGCCGTCGATGCACTCGCGCAGCAGGTCTGCGTGGCCCGCGTGCCGGGCGTACTCCTCGACCATGTGGACCAAGATGTCGCGGATGCTCACGCTGCCACCGCCGAATGGTACGACCCGCCCCAGGTCACCTTCGTCGAGCGCATCGAACCACTGGTCCGCCGCGGTGATCTCCGCCTTCCACGCGGCGAACGCCTCCTCGACGACGGCGGGGTCGGCGATCGCGCCATTGAAGGCGAGGTCCCGGTCGTGCTCGCTGTGGAACGGCAACGGCAGCTCGGCCATACCCTGCAGCACCCGCCTGAACCAGTGGTGCTCCACCCGGGCCAGGTGCCGGATCAGCCCGAGCAGGCTCATGGTGCTCGGCGGGACGGAGCGACGGGCGAGCTGCTCGGCGTCCAGGCCACCGCACTTCATCTCCAAGGTCAGGCGGTAGTTGGAGAGATACTCGCGCAGCGTTGCCTTCTCGCCCTCCGGGTTGCCCTGAGTGCGCGGATCGTCAGCGGGCTCTACCCACATGTCGCTCATAGACGTCGACCCTGTCCGACGTCACGCACCCCGCGCAAGCGACTTGTGCCTCCCTTGATCAGCGGGGGTCGCGCCCGGCGAACGCTGCGAGCTGGTCGTAGACCGGGGCTCCCTCGGGAAGTGTCACTGCCGGCGCGAATGCCTCACCACGGTTGTCTGCAGTCAGGGCTCCACTCATGAAGTCGAGGCCTCGCTGTGCGACGTCGGTGTCGAGCTCCCTCGACTGCCCCGTGGCGCGCACCAGGTCCCAGGCGTGGATGGCGAACTCGGCGGTCTGCCAGTCCACGGCTTGCGGTGATGCCGACTCACCGGCGGCCTGCCACATCCCCAACAGATCGTCCGCCGCTGATCGAAACTCCGCTGTCCAGTCAGCCGGCAGCGGCGGCGTGGCGGACCAGTCAGGTTGTCCGCCCCCGGCCATCGTCAGAAAGTTCCGCGGGGTGACCACGACGTGCGCGACCAGGGCGGCGACTTCCCAGTCGCTGCACGGCGTGGGAGCCGAGAGCTTGTCGGCCGGAACGGCGGAGAGCACGTCCGCGGTCTGGTCGAGGGCGCGGGAGAGCACATCGATGGACTGCTGCGCGGGTGTCGTCATGATCGACTCCTTCCACCCGCAGCGTATGCGACCGACAACTGCCCCGCACGCCACGTCGCCCCGACCTCGAGCTCGCGCTGAGCCGACGGCTCAGCCCGCGATCTCCTTCAGGATGGCGTCGGTCAGGTCGTCTGTGCTCGCATCGCCGCCCAGGTCCGGCGTACGCGGGCCGCCGTTGTCGAAGACGTTCGCCATGGCAGCGACGATCGCCTCGGCCGCCTCCGGCTGGCCGAGATGCTCCAGCATCAACGCCCCGGACCAGATCTGGCCGATGGGATTCGCTACGCCCTTGCCGGCGATGTCCGGCGCCGACCCGTGCACCGGCTCGAACATCGACGGGTGCTGACGCGACGGGTCGAGGTTGGCCGACGGCGCGATGCCGATGCTGCCTGCCACCGCCGCGCCAAGGTCCGACAGGATGTCTCCGAACAGGTTCGAGGCCACGACCACGTCGAGCACCTCGGGTCGTTGCACGAACAGCGCGGCCAGCGCGTCGATGTGGTACTGCGAGGTCCGCACTCCCTCGTGCTGCGCGGCGACCTCGGCGAAGACCTCGTCCCAGAACGGCATCGTGTGCACGATCCCGTTGGACTTCGTGGCCGACACGATGTCACCGCGACGCCGCCCGGCCAGCTCGAACGCGTAGCGCATCACGCCTTCCACCCCGCGCCGGGTGAAGATCGACTCCTGGATGGCGATCTCTTCCTCGAGGCCGTGGTAGATGCGACCGCCCACCTCCGAGTACTCGCCCTCGTTGTTCTCGCGGACCACCACGAAGTCGATATCCTTGCCGTTGTCACGCAGCGGTCCGTCGATCCCGCGGAACAGCCGGATCGGGCGGTAGTTGACGTGCTGCCGGAAACGCCGGCGGATGGGGATCAGCAGGCCCCACAGCGACACGTGGTCCGGCACCCCCGGATAGCCCACCGCGCCGAGGAAGATGGCGTCGTGCGGCGCGAGCTGCTCCAACGCCCCGGACGGCATCATCTCGCCCGTGCGGACGTAGTACTCGCAGCCCCACTCGAAGCTGGTCCAGTCGATGCCGAAGCCCCACCGCCGTCCAGCCGCCTCCAGGACGCGCTGCGCCGCAGGGACGACCTCCTTGCCGATGCCGTCGCCGGGGATCACGGCCACCTGGTAGTTCATCGTCCTCCTTCTCACATGCCGATCAGTACGGAAACCGGGAGCGGTACGAGCAGGATCCTCGTGAACACGAAGAAGCAGGCGACCACCACGGCCAGGCCGACTGCGGAGTCCAGCGCCACCAGCCGGGGCTGCGGGCGCCCACGTCGGATCAGCTGGGCGATCACCACGAAGACGATGACGCCGCTGATCGTGAAGCCGATCAGGCTCATGCCGACGGCCCACGCGAGCAGCAGGGCGACGGCCGCACCGAGGTAGCGCAGGTCGACCCTGCGCTCCCCCGCCTCGCCCGTCTCACGCTTGACCAGCGCGCGGACGATGATGCCCACCGCGAGCGCCGCCATGACCATCAGCACGAAGTCCGGGAACCTCGCAGTGAGCTGGCCGCCGTAGTCACGCTGCATCCAGAAGACCGCCACGATCGCGAGCAGTACGCCGCCGCAGACCAGGTCTCGTCTCACGAGCTCACCTCCACCCGGTCCTGCTCCTCGGCCTTGGCCTTGCGGTTCGCGATCATCGGCCATGCCGCTCCCATCAGCACGAGCAGGATGATCACGATGCTCAACGGCCGGGTGAAGAACGACGTCCACGGGTACGCCGACCCGCTCGCCGCGAGCAGACCCTGCGCGAAGCCGGTCTCGATGATCGGGCCGAGCACGACCCCGAGCACGATCGCGGCGGGCGGGAGACCGAGGTGGCGCAGCCCGTACCCGCCGAGGCCGAGCAGCACCATGAGCACGACGTCGAGCGGGTTGTTCCGCACGGCGTAGGAACCGACGATCGTCAGCACGCCGATCGCGGGCGCGAGGTAGTGCGTCGGCGTGCGTACCACCAAGCGCTGCAGGCCACGCCCGGCCACCAGGCCGACCGGCGCCATCAGCAGTGCCGAGACGGCGATCGCCAGGATGAAGGTGAAGGTGAGGACGCCCTGCTCGGCGAACAGCTCGTTGCCGGGCCGCAGCCCGTGCAGCAGCAGGACACCGTAGATCACCGCGTCCGGCGGTGCACCCGGGATACCCAGCGTGAGCAGCGGAACGAGGCCACCGCCGACGACCGCGTTGTTGGCCGCCTCGGGCGCGACGACACCGTCGACCTCACCCTTGCCGAAGTTGTCCGAGCGCTTGGACGTGCGCTTGGCCTCGTTGTACGCGATCAGGTTGGCGACGTTGCCACCCGCGCCGGGGAGGATGCCGACCAGCGTCCCGATCACCGAGGACCGGATCAGGTTGACCGGTCGGGAGAGGATGTCGCGCACGGTGTTGGTCAGCAGGCGTCGCTCCCGCCGCCGCTGCTCACTGAGCATCGCCGCCGAGCGGCCCTCCGGCGCCACGACGAGGTCGACGATCGTCGGCACGGTGAAGAGCCCGATGAGCGCCACGATGAGCGGCACTCCGCCCTGCATGTCGGTCGAGCCGAAGGTGAACCTGACCTCTCCCCCGACGGGCGAGATGCCGATCGTGGAGATCAGCAGTCCCAGGAAACCCGCGGCGAAGCCCTTGACGAGGCTCTTCGCGGCGAGGCCCGCGATCATCGTGAGCCCGAAGATGCCCAGCCAGAAGTACTCCTGCGGCCCGAAGGCCAGCACGACGTTGGCGAGCATCGGGGCCAGCAGCACCAGACCGAGCACACCCACGACACCTCCGACCACGGAGGCGACCGTGACCGCGATGATCGCGACCTCGCTCCGGCCCGCCTTCGTCATCGGGAACCCGTCGAAGGTCGTGGCGATGGAGGACGGTGTGCCGGGAGCGTTCACCAGGATCGCGGTGAACGACCCGCCGTAGATGGCTCCCATGTAGAAGGCACCCATCAGGACCAGCCCCGACGTGGGGTCCATCGTGAAGGTGATCGGCAGCAGCAGCGCCAGCCCCACCGTCGCGCTGAGCCCCGGCGTCGCACCGACGGCCATGCCGCCGACGACGCCGAGGGCACAGAGCAGGAGCATCTGCGGGGACAGGACCTGGGTCAGTGCCTGTCCGAGATCGACCAGCACGGAGGCCTCAGCTCTGGATCAGGTCGAAGCTCTCGAGCAGCTGACGAGCCTCTTCCTGGCGCTCCTCGACGAACTCCTGCGACTCATCCGGGCCCATGTTCTCGATGTGGAACCCGAGGTTCTCCATCTTCTTCTTCACCTGCGGGTCGTTGTTGACCTCCTCGAAGGCGTCCGCGACCTTCTGCACGACCTCGTCCGGAGTCTCCGGCGGCAAGGCGACGCCTCGCCAGGCGCCCTCGACGACGTCGTAGCCCTGCTCCTTGAAGGTCGGCACGTCGGGAAGCTCCTGCAGGCGCTCCTCGGAGGCCACCGCCAGCACCTTGGCGCCCTGGTCCTGCAGCTCGAGGGCCTCGGTGTTGTAGCTCATCAGCGCGTCCACCTGACCGCCGAGGAGGGCGGGCGACGCTGCCGCCGTACCGCTGAACGGCACGTAGGTCATCTCGACGCCGGCCTCCTCGTTCAACGCCAGCGTGCCCATGTGGTTGGCCGAGAAGTCAGAGCTGCCGCCCACGGTCATCTTCTTCTGCTTCGCCGCCTCGACGAACTCCTTGAGGGAGTTGTACGGGCTGTCCTTGGCCACCAGGAAGGCGTTGGGCGTGCTCTCGAAGATGTAGGCCCAGTTGATGTCCTCGGTCTCGTACCCCGCGTCGTCGCGGGCGAGGGGCTGCAGCAGCGTGTGCGGCAGGTTCGCCCCCATCACGGTGTAGCCGTCGGACTTGGTGTCGTTGGCGAGCTCCGACCACCCGACCGCTCCGCCGCCGCCCTCACGGTTGGACACGACGACGGAGACGCCCAGCGCGTCCTCCAGAGCCTGCTGCTGCAACCGCGCGGTGACGTCCGACTCACCACCCGGGTCGAACGGGATGACGTACTGCACCTTCTTGCTCGGGTAGTCCTCGGCTGCCGCCGCACCGGTGTCGCTCTGCTGCGCACACCCTGCGACAGCAGCAGCGGCACTGGCGATGAAGGCGGCACCCAGTCTTGCTCTTGCGTTGAACATCTCTCGGT
>Ga0075331_1000287_pt1 | contig 11023 bp, 10 predicted proteins | sample MayberrySE_TuleA_FD_120090 | JGI IMG/M metagenome (GOLD analysis project Ga0075331, IMG submission 120090) | Natural and restored wetland microbial communities from the San Francisco Bay, California, USA, that impact long-term carbon... | ecosystem: Environmental > Terrestrial > Soil > Wetlands ... | reverse complement strand
GTCGTCGCCCTGACGAAGCAGCTCGCGGTCGAGTGGGCGGGTGACGGCGTGCGGGTGAACGCTGTGGCGCCCGGGGTGATCGACACGCCGATGTTGCGCCTGATGGACGACCCGGCGAACGGCCGCTCCTTCCTCGATGCGCGCGTGCCGCTGCGGCGGCTGGGCCGCGCGGCGGAGGTGGCCGAGGTCGCGCTCTTCCTGCTCTCCGAGCGCGCCTCCTACGTGACCGCCGCGACGATCGTCGTCGACGGCGGAGCCACGGCGACATGACGGTGGCCGACGGCGTGGGCCGGTTCCCCCACGTGAAGGTGTCGGGGAGCCCTCGGGAACGCGGTCGAGCCTACGGGGAACAGGCCCGGGATCGCATCGCCGTCTCGATCCGCGCCTACGAGGACGTGTTCGAAGCCTACGCAGGCTGGTCGTGGCCGCAGGTGCGTCGTGAGGCCGCTCGCTACGAAGCGCCGATCGCTGCGTTCGACGATCGCTACGTCGAGGAGATGCGGGGCATCGCCGAGGGCGCCGGCGTGGACCTCGAGGACGTCCTGTCGATCAACGTGCGGACCGAGGTGATGTTCGCGGCGAAGGCCAGGGCGGCCGACTCCGCGACCGACTCCTCGGGCCCGCGTCAGGGCGAGTGCACGGCATTCGCCGTGGTGCCCGAGTCGAGCGCTGCGGGACACACCCTGATCGGGCAGAACTGGGATTGGTTGTTGCATTGCTTCGATACCGTCGTGGTGCTCGAGTCCGAGCAGGACGAGGGACCGAACTTCGTCTCGGTCGTCGAGGCGGGGCTGCTCGCGAAGACCGGCATGAATTCCTCCGGCCTCGGTGTCGTGACCAACGCGCTCGTGACCGAGGATGACCGCGGCGAGCCGGCCGTGCCATACCACGTGCTCCTGCGGGCCTTCATGGACGCCGAGACGATCTCCGACGCTCTGGCTGCCGCCCAGCGGGCGCCGCGTTCGTCGTCGGCCAACTACCTCCTGGCCCACCGAGACGGCATCGCGGTCGACCTCGAGGCGGCGCCCGGAGACTTCTCACGGTTGTTCCTGCTCTTCCCCGAGGACGGGGTGGTGACGCACACCAACCACTTCCGTTCGCCCGCCTTCGATCGCCGCGACGTCTCGCTGTGGGTGATGCCCGACAGCCCGTTCCGCCTGGAGCGCCTGCGGACGATCGTCGAGCAGGGCTCGCCCGAGCTCACGCTCGACACGTTCCGTGCGGCGCTGGCCGACCACGCGAACTACCCCTCGGGCGTCTGCTGCCACCCCGACGGACGGATGGAGCCGCACGATCAGGGCTCGACCGTTGCCTCGGTGCTGATGGATCTCGACGACGCGCGCATCTGGGTCGCTGACGGACGTCCGTGCGCCGCGCCGTTCCGGGAGCTCGACGTCGCGAGGCTGCTCGACAAGCCCAGCCCCGTGCGGCGGGGGATGCCGGCGTGACCGTCGGCCTCGGGTTCGGACTGATCACATGCCAGCGGTACCCAGGCGATGCACGGACCGACCGCGAGCTCTACGCCGAGGCGCTCTCGCTCGCCGAGGAGGCCGAACGGCTCGGCTTCGACTCGGTGTGGACCTCCGAACACCACTTCGTCGACGACGCGTACCTGCCCTCGGTCCTGCCGCTCTCTGCGGCGATCGCGGCGCGCACGAGCCGAGTGCTGATCGGGACCGGGCTGTTGCTGGCGCCACTGCACGAGCCGCTTCGGGTCGCCGAGGACGCGGCCGTCGTCGACCTGATCTCGGGCGGGCGCCTCGTGCTCGGCATCGGGCTCGGGTGGCGCGCCGAGGAGTTCGACGCCCTCGGCGTGCGCATGCGGGACCGCGCACGGCGCCTCGAGGACTCCGTCGCGGTGTACCGGCAGGCCTGGAGCGGGGAGCTCGTGACCGGCGGCGACCACCTGCGCTACCCGCACGTGCCCGTCCGGCCGTTGCCCGCGAGGCCGGGCGGGCCCCCGATCTGGATCGGCGGTCTGTCCGAGCCGGCGATCCACCGGGCGGGCAGGATCGCCGACGGCTTCATGGCGACGGAGGTCACCCCCGCCGCGCTCGCGGAGCAGGTCGCGATCGCGCGCGCCGCTCACGCGGGTGGCGGGCCGTTCGAGATCGCGGTGCATCTGCCGACGTTCGCATGGCTCGGCGACGACGCGTGGGAGATCGTGCGTCCCCACCACTGGTACGTCTCCTGGAAGTACGACGACATGGACGAGGCGCGCCATCGCGCGCATGAGGGCCTCGCTCCGCCCGAGATCGACGCGGCCATCGACGCATCGCTCCGCGAGCAGATCGTGCTGGGCACACCCGAGCAGGTGGCCGAGCGGATCCGTGAGCTCGTCGATGCGGCGGGGGGAAGCCTCCACTACATCGCCCGCCTGTACTTCCCGGGCCTCGCACCCGAGGTTCAGCGTGAGGCCGTGCGTCTGTTCGCCGAGGAGGTGGCCCCCGCGATCCGCTGAGGGCCGGACGACATCATGCGCGCGGGATGGTTCGTGGGGATCGACGTCGGTGGAACGTTCACCGACGGCATCGCGATGCACGGCGACGGTCGCTTGCGGGTGGCGAAGGTCGCCTCGACGCCCGACGATCCCTCGGTGGCGCTCATCGAGGCGCTCGAGGAGCTCGTGGGATCGGGGGTCGAGCCGTCGGAGAGCGCGCTCGTCTTCCACGGTACGACCGTGGCCACGAACGCCCTGATCACCGGCCGCACCGGGCGCGTCGTGCTGCTCGCGACCGAAGGGTTCCGTGACCTGATGGCGTTCCGGAACGGGACTCGGCCAGCGCTCTACGATCTGCGGCAACCCCGACCGAACGAGCTCGTCCCGCGGGAGGACCGGCTCGACGTTGCCGAGCGACTCTCCGGTCTCGGAGAGGTCGTGCGGCCGCTCTCTGAGGCCGAGGTCGAGCGCGTCGTCGACGAGGTGGTGCGCCGCGATCCGGAGGCGGTCGCCGTGGCCTTCCTCTTCAGCTACCTGCGCGACGACCACGAACGACGCCTGGCCGAGGCCGTGCGGGCGGCGCTGCCGGGCGTGCCCGTCACCGCGTCGTCGGAGGTGGCCCGGGAGTTCCGCGAGTACCCGCGCACGGCCACCGCGGTCGTGAACGCCGGGCTGCGCCCCCTCGTCGAGCGCTACCTCGAACGAGCCGCAGATGGCGTCCGGCAGCTCGGCGTGGCGGCGCCGTTCCTCGTGATGCAGTCGAACGGGGGGTGCGTGCCCGCTGATCGTGCGTCGAGCGAGGCGCACCGCCTCGTGCTGAGCGGCCCGACCGCGGGGGTGACCGGTACGATCGCGCTCGCGGAGCGGCACGGGCTCGACCGGGTGATCGCGTTCGACATGGGCGGCACGTCGCTCGACGTCTGCCTGGTTCACGGCGGCGTCCCGCCGACGACGTCGACCCAGGTCGTCGAGGACCATCCGGTCCTTGTCCCCTCGGTCGACATCGTCACGGCGGGCGCGGGCGGCGGGAGCATCGCGACCGTCGATCGCGCCGAGCGACTGCGGGTCGGCCCGGAGAGCGCCGGGGCCGAGCCGGGTCCCGCCGCGTACGCGCGGGGAGGGTCCGAGGCCACGCTCACGGACGCGCACGTCGTCTGCGGGATCCTGGGCGACGAGCTGGCCGGCGGACTCCGCCTCGACGCGGCCGCGGCCGAGCGAGCGGTGACGGCGGTGGCTGAGCGGCTCGGGCTCGATCCGCTCGCGGCAGCGGATGGCATCATCGCGGTCGCCACCGCGCACGGCGTACGAGCGCTGCGCCGGGTTTCGGTGGAACGTGGCGTGGATCCGCGGGAGTTCACCCTGGTGGCGTTCGGAGGCGCCGGCCCACTGCTCGCCGGCCGCGTGATGGACGACCTCGGCATCGCGGCGGTCGTCGTCCCATCCCATCCCGGCCTGTTTTCGGCCGCGGGGCTGATGGCGGCGAGCCTCCGGATCGACGAGGCCCAGACGGTGCTCCGAGCCCTCGACGAGGACCTCGTGCCGGGCCTCCTCGACTGGTATCGCGACGCATCCACGCGCCTGATCGGCCAGCTCCGACAGGACGGCATCCCTCGGGCACGCGTGCGCACGATCGCGTCCGCCGAGTGCCGGTACGAGGGGCAGGGCTACGAGCTCGAGCTGCCGCTCAGGTCCGTCTCGGCCGCCGCGATCCGGCGCCTGCGATCGGCGTTCGACGATCGGCATTCCGCGATGTATGGCCACGCCGATCCTGGCGCGAGGCTTGAGGTCGTGACGGTACGCCTCTCCGCCTTCGGGGAGTTGGAGCGGCACGCCGCCACCGAGGTGCCGAGCGGAAACCGCTCCCCTCTGGGGGAAGCCGTGATCGCGCACCGACGCGCGCTGCTCGGTGGATCTCGGGCGGGTCGCGTGCCGGTGTACGCCCGCGACCGGTTATCGGCTCGCAACGTGATCGCCGGGCCGGCGATCGTCGCCGAGATGGACTCGACCACGGTGGTTCGTCGAGGACACACCGCGACGGTGGCGTCGGACGGGAGTCTGTGGCTCCGGGGTACGGCGACGTGAGTCGTCGGCGAGCGGACGCAGCACTCGATCCGATCACGTTCGAGCTCGTGCACGCGGCGCTCGTGTCGGCAGCCGAGGAGATGGGAAGCGCGCTGAAGCGCTCGAGCCACAGCCCCATCATCCGTGAGATGGACGACTTCAGCTGCGCGTTGTTCGCCGTCGATGGGGCGCTCGTGGCGCAGGCGGACTTCATCCCTGCCCAGCTCGGAGCGATGTCGCTCGTCGTGGGGTCGGTCCTCGACCGGTGGGGCGAGGAGATCCGGCCGGGCGACGTGTTCGTCGCCAACCATCCCTACCTCGGCGCGATGCACACGCCCGACGTCAACATCCTGCTCCCGGTCTTCCTGGAAGGACGCTTGTTCGCGTGGACCGGGGCCACGGCCCACCACCTCGACGTGGGTGGCGTGAACCCCGGAACCGAAGGACCGGACCTGCGTGAGCTCTACGCCGAGGGCGTCGTTCTGCCGCCGGTGAGGCTCTATCGGGAGGGCGCGGAGAACCGGGACCTGTTCGATCTGCTGACGGAGAACGTCCGCGACCCTGCGTCGACGATCTCCGATCTGCGGGCGCAGCGAGCCGCGTGCCTGCTCGGGGAGCGTCGTTTGCTCGAGCTGGTCGACCGCCACGGCCGGCGGACGATCGTCGCCGGCTTCGCCCTGTCGTTGGACGCCGTGGAGCGGGCGACCCGGGCTGCGCTGCGCGAGATGCCCGACGGCGAGGCCGAGGCGGAAGGGTTCCTCGATGACGACGGGCGTGGGGGCCCACCGACCAGGATCCACGCGCGGTTGGCCAAGCGTCGGGATCGGCTGACGGTGGACCTGTCGGGATGCGCTTCCCAGGTCGACGGGGCGTTCAACGTCCCGTGGGCCAGCACGAGGGCCGGGGTCGTGTACGCGCTCCGCGCGATGACCGATCCCTCGATGACGACGAACGACGGCATCCTGCGGCCGCTCGAGATCGTGTGTCCACCGGGGAACGTCCTCAACCCGCACCCTCCGGCCGCGGTATCGGTCCGCCACAACACGTGCCAGCGACTCGCCGACGTGCTCGTTCGCGCGTTCTCCGAACTGTGGCCCGAGCGCGCGGTCGCGAGCAGCACGGTCACGTTCGTGGGCATGAACCTGAGCAGCAGCTCGCCTCGCACGGGGCATCGGTCCGTCCTGTCCGATGTGATCGGCGGGGGGACGGGCGCCCACGCGACCGGGTCGGGGCTCGACGGCGTCGACACCTACATGGCGAACGTCGGCCTGATGCCGGTCGAGGTCGCCGAGGGGTCCTATGCCGTGAGGATCCTGAGGACCGAGCTCCTCGAGGGCTCGGAGGGGATCGGGGAGCATGACGGGGGGCGCGGCATCCGACGGGAGTACCTCGTCCTCGATGGACCCGAGATCGTGACGTTCTACGCCGAGCAGACCGACCCTCGGTTCCGGCCCACGGGCGTATCGGGTGGCGGTGACGCGGCGCCCTCGCGCATCACGGTGCTGGACCCCGACGGGAAGGAGCTCGATGTGGGTCAGAAGGCCACGATCGAGGTCGTCCCGGGATCGATCGTCCGTGTGGAGACGAGCGGCGGCGGCGGGTACGGGCGCGCGCGTTCTCGTGTCAGAGGTCGAGACCGGGAACCCCGTGGCTCCCGAGGATGAGCGAGATCTCCCCGGCGTGGTGCACGTCGTGCTCGATCAGATGCCAGATGACCCACGCTCTCGTCATCGTCTGCGTGCCGGAGCGCCGCTGCCGCGAGAACTCGACCGCGAGGTCGTCAATCGTCCAGCGACGGAGGCGCCCGTCGACCATCGACCACGTTCGTTCGAGCCCGTCCACGAGCTCGGCCGAGCCTCGAGGATGATCCTCGTCGTCCTCCCATCCCGCATCCTCGAGCGGCAGGCCGGGCACGGTCGTTGTCGTGACGCGGAACATGTCCCGCACGGCGTCGTCGCCGTCGCCGAGCACGTCGTGGAACCAGTAGGCGCGAGACCCGGCGATGTGACCGGCGAGCTGCCACACGCTCCACGCGCCGGGCGCCGGACGCAGAGCGAGCTGCTCGGGGGTCAGGTCGCGCACCATGCCGACGAGGAGCCCCTGATGGTGCTCCCACCCGTCGTAGAACTCTCGCAACGCCTGATCCGCGGATGTCACGGAGGCATCGTATCCGCGAGGTGTCACGACGAGGGGCCCCTCACGTACGATCGAGACCGTTAGATGAGATCCCTCAGATTCCAGACCTCGGTCACCGTCACGTCTTCGGCGCCGCCCCAGGCCGTCTTCGAGACCGTCGCCGACCTCAACGCCCACCTCATCTGGTCGGGGGATCGCGCCAAGGATGATGGATTCAAGCTGCTGACCTTGGAAGCTCCCGATGGGGCGGCCCGCGTCGGCACCGCGTTCAGCTCGACCGGCGCGAACTTCAACGGCACGTTCCACGATCGATCCGTCGTCACGCAGGTGTCCCCGCCGAACGTCTTCGTCATCCAGACGGAGTCACGGCTCGATCGCAAGCGGGGGAAGCCGTGGCAGGTCCAGTTCATCCATCGATACGACATCGAAGCGAACGGAGGCGGGTCGCGGATCACCTACACCGACACCGCTCATCGCATGAACTACGTTCCGTACTGGCTCCAACCCTGGTTGCGTCCGCTCACCCGCATGGCGATCCGCAAGGGTGACACGCAGCAGCTCACCAACCTCGTTCGCCTCGCCGAGGAGCGTGCGAGCTGACCGATCCGACGAGAGCGGATCTCGTCATCCTCGAGCGTCGCGCCAGCTGACTCGGACGAGTGCGACGGGTTGCGTGAACCCCTTCAGCGATGCATCCCCGGACGCGGTGTACGGCACCTCGGATCCGACGTCGTCGACCGTCGAACGACTCGCGAGGATCTCGCCTCCGTCCGCGAGGCCCGCGATCCTCGCCGCCCTGTGGACCTCGGCTCCGCCGTAATCCTCTCCCCGCCGGGTCGCCTCGCCGGCGTGGATGCCGATCCGCACCTCGAGCGAGAAGCCCTCGCTGCGTCGGTGCTCGGCGAGCGCCCGCTGGACCGCGACGGCACAGCGCAGGGCCGATCGTGCGTCGGGGAACGCGACGAAGAATCCGTCGCCAGTCGGATGTCCGATGTCGCCGCCGTGGGCATCGAAGAGCGAGCGAAGCGTGCGATCGTGCCAGGTGAGCAGGTCCTCCCAGGCGTCGTCGCCGATCACGCCGATCAGGTCGGTCGATCGAACGATGTCGGTGAACAGGAACGCTCGAGTGACCCGTTCCGGGGGCTCGTGCTCGAGCGCGAGCCGATCGAGCATGCCCCGCGCCCGCTCCGCAGCCGGTCGGGCGCCGAAGCGCTCGAACGTCTCTCGTGCCGAGCGCGCCTCGCCGCGTGCCGCGACCTCGTCACCGCCGGCGGCGTACGCCTCGGCCAGCAGCAAGCCGACGTCGGCGACCTCGAGCGGTGCGTCGAGCCCCCGCCAGCCGGCCCGGGCTCGGCGCAGGATCGGGAGCGAGCCGGCCGCGTCGCCTCTCGACAGCAGGAGCTCGCCGCGCGCGGCGGCCGACATCGCGCCGAGCGACGGGGTCTCGAAGACCGTGACGAGCTCGTCGAGCTCGTCGGCGGCGGACGTCGCCGTCTCGGGATCGTCGCCCGCGAGCGCGATCGTGACCTGCGCTGCCAGCAACCGAACCCGTGAGCAGTGATCGCCGCCTCGTTCGTCGAGCGCCTGACGGATCGACACCGCGGCGGCATCCACCCTGCCCTCGGCCAACCGCAGCAACGATCGTCCCGGGTCCGGTGGACGGCCGAAGGCCTCCGCCTGCGCGTAGGCCTTCTCGGCGGCGGGGAAGTCTCCGAGTCGGCGTCGCACCTCGCCGATCTGGTAGAAGGCCGGGCCCTGCCCGGAGACGAAGTTGTAGCGAGGAAGCTCCTCACATGCGGCGAGGGCGTCCGCCTCCGCCTCGAGCAGATCACCGTGGAGCAGCTTCAGCTCCGCGCGATGGATCCGGCACACCCCTGGGAACGCAGGCACGGACCGGCGTTCGCACCACCGGAGGGTCGCATCGGTCCATTCGCTCGCACGCCCGTAGTCGCCGAGCTTGGAACAGACCCCGATCATCCCGCAGTACACGTACCCGGCCGCGGCGGGGCCGAGCTCGCCGCCGACGACCGTGGCCATGCACTCGTCCAGGAGCGGCATGCCCGTCGCGACGTCCCCGAGCAGACAGAGCGCGTGTCCCTTGTCGTGCAGGCTCATCGCCGCGAGATCGCGGTCGCCGCTGCGTTCGGCGAACGCGAGCGCCGCCTCGTACCGCTCGATCGCGCCGGCGTAGTCCTGCTCCATGATCCACAGCAGCAGCCCCTGGACCCAGAGCAACCAGCCGTGCACCGGCCACGTCGGGTCCTCCTCGGCCAGGCGCGCCGCCTTCTGACCCCAGCCCTGCGCGAGCGGCATCGACATGCGCATGCCGTGCTGTTCCGCGATCCGGAAGGCCGCCATGGCCGCCCGGGCGCGGTCTCCTTCGTCGAGGTACGCGGCGTAGGCTCGCTCGAGCGACTCGATCGTCGCGTCGGGACGGCCCGTCCAATAGTTCGCCCACGCCAGCATCTCGAGCGCCGTCCCCGGAAGGGCGCCGGTCCGGTCGGCCCCAGCCAGCGCCTCGTAGGCGTCCTTCCAGGCGTGCCGCTCGAGCGCATCCCGCGCGATCTCGATCGGATCGTCGGTCATGCTCACGTCCGGTCAGGAAGGCCAGTCGGGCTTCGGCTTCTTCTCCGTGAGCAGGTCGTCCAGTGAAGGCTTCCCTGCCTGCGCCGATGCTGCCTTCTGGATCTCCTCGTCGAGGCGGTCGTCCGGACCGATGTCGCCTGCGGCGGCGAGCAGCTCTTCGAGCGATTCCCCGGCGCTGCCCTTGAGGCGGATGCGCAGGGCGGCCAGCACCGAGGCGTGCCGGTCCGACAGGCCCTGAGCCATCTTGATCTCGGTCAGCGCAGCTTCGGCCTTGGCCAGGAGCTCTTCGTCGTCCACGCGAACAGTCTGCCACGGACGCCGACCACCGATCGATGTCACGTCGTGCGAGACTCGTGGGCATGACCCGCCCCTTCGTGCCCGGCGATCTCGACCCGCCCGCCGGGCTCGAGTTGCCCGGGATGAGCTTGGAGCCTCTCGGGCCGGAGCACAACCAACGCGACTTCGAGGCGTGGACCACGAGCATGGAGCACATCCGAGCGACGCCGGGCTTCGAGGCCGGCGACGGTGACGACGCGTGGCCACGTCCGATGACGCTCGAGGAGAACCTCTCCGATCTCGTGGGCCACGCGGCGGACTTCGAGGCGCGCCGGGGATTCACCTACACGGTGCTCGATGCTTCCAGCGACGAAGTGATCGGGTGCCTCTACATCTACCCGGCGCCCGACGACGAGCACGATGCTCGGGTCAAGTCCTGGGTGCGTGGCTCCCGTGCCGACCTGGACGCACCGTTGCGGCGAGGGGTCTCCGAGTGGCTGGCGCGGGACTGGCCGTTCACGAACGTCGACGACGACCCTCGACCGTGAGCATCTCCGCGCGGCGTGTGCCAGGCTGAGGGCATGTCCGAGGAGACACGAACGCAGCTGGACCTCGTGATCCGGCGCCTGCAGACGATGGAGGAAGCCGAGGGGGTCGAGACCGCGATCGGGGGCATGCTGCACGCCGCCAGGACGATCCTGCAGGACGTCGCGCGCATCCGGGAGTACGGCGGCGAGCTGCACGATGACGAGCGCCTGCTCTGAGATCGGGGTCGGGCGGCCAGGCTCGGCGGCCTCACCCCTTGGGGGTGTCCTTCCCCGGATCGATGAATGGCTTGGGCACCGTGACCGCCGTCCGACGACCCTGGGGCGTCTCCACCTCGAACCGGTTGCCCAAGTCGGAGCGTTCGATCGGAAGCATCGCGTACCCGATGTTCTTCTCGAGCCTCGGTGAGTGACATGCCGACGTGACGTTCCCGATCCGGCGGTCGCCGTCGAGCACGGGGATCGTGTCGATCATCTCGTTGTCGATGAACGAGCCGAGGCTCGGGCCGTCGATCTCGACGCCCACGAGCTTGCGCCTAGGGCCTTCGGCCTTGATGTGTTGCAGAGCCTCTTTCCCGACGAAGTCCGCGTCCTGCTCCAGGTCCACCATCCACGGGTAGCCCATGTCGACCTCGAAGGGGTTCGTGTCGTACCAGATGTCGCATCCGAACGCGAGGATGCCGCCTTCGATCCGGCGGATGTGGCAGGGCCCGATCACGCGGATCTCGTGGGACGCTCCCGCTTCGAGGACGGCCTCCCAGAGGCGCCGCCCGTTCGCCGTCGCGTCCTGCAAGTAGATCTCGTAGCCGAGCTCGCTCGTGTATCCCGTCCGAGACACCACGACGCGCATGCCGTCGAGCTCCAATTCCTCGGACATCCAGTAGTACGGGATCTCGAGGATGGCCTCGCCGAAGAGATCGACCATGACCTCCTTCGACCGCGGGCCCTGGATCTGTACCGGCGCGACGTCCACCTCTTG
>Ga0075331_1000286_pt1 | contig 11029 bp, 9 predicted proteins | sample MayberrySE_TuleA_FD_120090 | JGI IMG/M metagenome (GOLD analysis project Ga0075331, IMG submission 120090) | Natural and restored wetland microbial communities from the San Francisco Bay, California, USA, that impact long-term carbon... | ecosystem: Environmental > Terrestrial > Soil > Wetlands ... | reverse complement strand
GCACCGAGGACTTCGGGCGGATCGGGCCCGACCTGTGCCGCCGGGTGGTGGACGACCTCGGCGCCGACCGGGTGCACGTGCTCGTCGTGGTGCGCCGGCTGGACAAGCTCCTGCCCTCCCAGTGGCAGCAGCGCGCCCAGTCCTTCCGCACGGTGACGTACGAGGAGTACCTCCACTCGGTGCTGGCGGAGGACGAGTCCACACGGGACTGGCGGGCGTTCTGGGCCTCGCACGACGTCGCTGCGCAGGCACGGCGCTGGGCGGACCTCCTGCCCGAGGGGCGGGTCATCCTGCTCGTCGCGCAGGAGGGGGACCGCGCGCTGCTGCCGCGCACCTTCGAGCGCCTGCTCGGGTTGCCGGAGGGTCTGCTGGACCCGAGCCAGCGGTCCAACCCGTCCCTGTCGCTCAACGGCATCGAGCTGCTGCGCCACGTCAACCTCGCCTTCGCCGAGCACGGCTGGGACGACGCCGACTACCGGCGCTTCGTGCAGGACGGGCTCGTCAGCTGGCTCAAGGCCGCGCCCCGCACGGAGCTCGACCTCGCGACCCCCCGGCTGCCCCGCTGGGCGGTGGACCGGGTGGCCGCGCTGAGCGGGGAACGCGCGGACGCCGTGGAGAAGGCCGCGCATGACGGCGTGCGGGTGCTCGGTGACCCCGGACAGCTCAGGATGGTCGACGCCGACGGGGCGCCGGGGTCCGTGACCGCCCCAGACTCCGTCGCCGTCGAGTCCGCGGTGCACGCGCTGACCGGGCTCATCGACGGGATCGTCGAGCAGCGCCGAGCCGAGGCCGAGCGCGCGGCCCGGCGTCGCCGGCGGCTCGAGCGTCGACGGGGCGCGCCCCTGCCGGCCCCGGCGGCGTCCCTCGACGCCGTCCCCGGTCGCGAGGTGGCCCGCGAGCTCGGCCGCCGGGCGCTGCGCCGCGCTCGTCGCGGGGTGAAGGGGGCGCGAGCATGACCGCCGACCAGCTGCTTCCCGAGGGTGCGGTCCTGCTGCACGTGGGACCGTTCAAGACCGGGACCACGGCCATCCAGGGAGCGCTCGAGCTGGCCCGCGAGGGGCTCCCCGAGCACGGCGTGGTCTATCCCGGCAAGGCGCGCCGCGCGATGCGGCCCGGCTGGGCGGTCCTCGGACGCAACCCCCGGGGGCGCGAGCCGGTCAGGATCGAGGAGTGGCAGGAGTTCTGTCGGGAGGTGCACGCCGCCGACGGCAAGCGGGTGTGCGTGAGCACCGAGGACTTCGGCAGCGCCGGCCCGGCGCAGGCGCGTCGCATCGTCGAGGACCTCGGCGGTGACAACGTGTACGTCGTCGCGGTCAGCCGCCGCCTCGACCGGCTGCTCCCGTCCCAGTGGCAGGAGCGGATCAAGAGCCACGACACCCACACCTACGACCAGTGGCTGGGCGCCGTTCTCGCCGCGGACACCTCCGACCGGCACGCCAAGCGGTTCTGGGCGTCGCACGACATGGTGAACCTCTACGAGCGGTGGTCGACCGCGGTGGGCCGCGAGCGGTTCCGCCTGGTGGTGTCCGACGACACCGACCCGGAGCTGCTGCCGCGCCTGTTCGAGCGGATGCTGGGGCTCCCCGCGGAGCTGCTCCGGCTGGCGCCGTACGACAACGCCTCGATGACGTGGAACGGCGCGGAGCTGGTCCGCCGGCTCAACGAGGTCTTCGCCGAGCGAGGCTGGCCCGACGACGTCTACTACCGGGTGATGCAGCGCGGCCTCATGCAGGCCGTGATGGCCTCGCCGCGGACCCCGGTCGAGCAGCGCATCCCCCCGCTGCCCGCGTGGGCGGCGCGTCGGGTCGCGGAGGTCGTCGACGAGAAGATCGAGCGGCTGCGCGAGCTCGGGGTGCCGGTCATCGGTGACCTGGACCGGCTCCGGCCGCCCGCGCCGGAGGACGCTGCCGAGGCGCTGGAGCCGGCGACCGTGGTCTCGATGACGACCGCGGCCGCCGCAGCCGTCGGAGCGATCGACGGCGCCGTCGACCTGCGCACGCGCACCCGGCGCCGCACGCGCCGGGAGCTCAGGCAGCTGCGCGCAGCGACGGACGGCGCGGCCTCCGCGGGGGCCCATCCCGTTCCGGAGGAGGCCACCGGTGGGGAGCTGGCCCGCGAGCTGGGGAGTCGGGTCCGCCGCCGGCTGCGACGGCGCTGAGACGGGCTCCACGAACGGGCAACAGCTGTCGGATCGGCCGGTGGGGCCGGTCCCGCGCGGTGCTTGCCCGTTCCGCGGGCACGCTCTCAGCCGGCCAGCGGGTGGCGCACGTCGCCGACGGTGGTGACCACCCACCAGAAGTCCCCGAGTCCGCCGGCCGCGGTGAGCTCGGCGGCCTCCGAGGCCGCAGCCAGGTCCGCGACGTACCCGGCCGGGTCCGACGTGGCGCGGGCCAGGTCCGGCCGAGCCCCCGAGACGCCGAGCCGGCCAAGGGCCTCGCGCTGCCGGACCAGGGACGCGCCCACCCGGTCGGCGACCGCGTCCACCGCGACGTGGGCGGTGACGTCCCGGGACCCGTCGACCGCCACGTCGACCTCCGCGCCGTCGCGGTAGGACCGCAGCGACCCGAACGGCGGCCGGGCGTCGGCGAGGTGCCCGTAGTCCACGGCGATCGCGATGCCGCGGGTGACGCGGCCGACCACGTCGGCCCACGCGGCTTCCCGCGTGGAGCCGACCTCGGCCCGGACCCCCGGCTCGCCGGCGTCGAGGGGCCACCAGCGATCGCACCAGGCGGCCAGGGACGGCGGCACGGAGTCGTGGTCCAGCGGCCGGCCCAGGCTCTCCTCGCCGCTGGCGGGGTCGACGTGCACCACGTGACGGACGCCGTCCTCGCCCACCTCCACGACGTGGCACGGGATGTTGTCGAGCCACTCGTTGGCGACCACGAGGCCCTCCACCGACTCCGGCAGCGCGGTCGTCCACGCGACGGCGTCGGGGAGCCCGGTGGGCCGGGCCGCCACCTCGACCCCGAGCAGGTCCAGCCCGGGGTCGAGCTCGTGCATCGCGACCAGCAGCTCGCCGCGGCCGGCGCCGATGTCCACGACCGTGTCCAGGCCTGCGTCGCGGACCAGGCGGACCAGCGCCCGCGCGAACAGCGGCGAGGCGTGGACCGACGTCCGGAAGTGGGCGGCCGGCGCCTCCCGGCGGAAGAACCCGCGGGCGCCGTACAGCGCCTCGTCCCAGGCGTTCTTCCACGGCGGTGCCGAGGTCGGCGGCGGCACCGCGGGCATGCCGAGGGAGGTGCTGGTCATCCGACCAGGTTACGGCCCCGGCCTGCGGGGTAGACGTGTGACCGAGCCCACCTCTGTGAGCGGTGTTCAGGGCGAAAGGACGCTGGATACGCTGGTGGGGCACACATCAGCACACCGTCCGGTACCCGCCTTCGGGACTGGAACGAAAGGCCGAGATGATGCAGAGCCCCCTGCTCCGGGTCGGGGTGGTCGGCGCCGGACGCGTCGGCGCGGTCCTGGCCGCGGCCCTGGAAGCCGCAGGCCACGAGGTCGTCGCCGTCGCCGGTGAGTCCCCCGCCTCGCGCACCCGCATCGAGACGCTGCTGCCCGGCGTCCACGTCGACAAGCCGAGCGCCGTCTCCCGCGCCTGCGACCTGCTGCTGCTCACCGTGCCCGACGACATGCTCGGCAACGTGGTCGCGATGCTGTCCGCCAGCGGCGCGATCCGTCCCGGCCAGCGCGTCGTGCACACGTCCGGCAAGCACGGCCTCGCCGTGATGCAGCCCGCGGCGGACCGTGGCGCCGAGGTGCTCGCGATGCACCCCGCGATGACCTTCACCGGCACCGACGTGGACCTCGGCCGGCTCCCCGGCTGCCGGTACGGCGTCACGGCCACCCCGGCCACCGAGGGCCTGGCCCGCGACCTCGTGGCCGACCTCCAGGGCACGGTCGTGTGGGTCCCCGAGGACCGGCGGGCGCTGTACCACGCCGGCCTCGCCCACGGCGCCAACCACCTGGTCACGCTGGTGACGCAGGCGATGGACCTGCTGCGCGCCTCGGGCGCGGAGGACCCGGCCGCCACGCTGCGCCCGCTGCTCAACGCCGCGCTCGACAACGCCCTCGACTACGGCAGCGCCGCCCTCACCGGACCCATCGTCCGCGGCGACGTCGAGACCGTGCGCGCGCACCTCGCCGACATCGCCGAGGTCGCCCCGGCCACGCTCGAGTCCTACGTCGCGATGGCCCGGGCCACCGCCAACCGCGCCGTGCTGGACGGGCGGCTGCTGCCGATCCGCGCGGCCAAGCTCGTCGGGGTGCTCAACGACGCTCTGGTCAGGACGACCGCGTCGTGAGCCGGGTCCCGCGCGTCACCGCGACCCGGGAGGAGCTCGCCGAGGCCCTCAAGGGCGTGCGGGCCTCCGGTGGACGGGTCGCGTTCGTGCCCACGATGGGCGCGCTGCACGAAGGGCACGCCTCGCTCGTCGACGAGGCCCGGCACCGCGTCACCGATGCGGACGCCGTCGTGGTCTCGATCTTCGTCAACCCGATGCAGTTCGGGCCCGGCGAGGACCTCGACCGCTACCCGCGCACCTTCGACGCCGACCTCGAGCTCTGCGGGGCGCACGGAGCCGACGTCGTCTTCGCCCCCGCGGTCGACGACGTGTACCCCGGCGGCGAGCCCCAGGTCACCGTCGAGCCCGGGCCGCTCGGCGAGGTTCTCGAGGGGGCGATCCGCCCGGGCCACTTCCGGGGCGTGCTCACCGTGGTGGCCAAGCTCTTCGGCCTGGTGCAGCCCGACCTCGCGGTCTTCGGCCAGAAGGACTACCAGCAGCTGGTGCTGATCCGCCGGATGGTGGCCGACCTGTGCCTGCCGGTCGACGTGGTCGGCGCGCCCACGGTCCGCGAGGACGGCGGGCTGGCGCTGTCGTCGCGCAACAAGTACCTCGGGGAGGCCGACCGTCGCGCGGCCGCCGCCCTCTCCCTGGCGCTGCGCGCGGCCGTGGACCACGCCCACGAGGGCGGGGAGCACGCCCTGGCCTCCGCCCGGGCCGTGCTCCGCGACGCCCGCGGGGTCGACCTGGACTACCTCGAGCTCACCGACCCCGACCTCGGCCCCGCCCCGGTGTCCGGCGAGGCCCGGGTCCTGATCGCCGCCCGGGTCGGCACCACCCGGCTCATCGACAACATGCCACTGCACCTAGGAGGCCGCTGATGCTGCGGACCATGATGAAGAGCAAGATCCACCGCGCCACGGTCACCCAGGCCGACCTGCACTACGTGGGCTCGGTCACCGTCGACGAGGACCTCCTCGACGCCGCCGACCTGCTGCCCGGCGAGCTGGTGCACATCGTCGACGTCACCAACGGCGCCCGCCTGGAGACGTACACGATCGCCGGCGAGCGCGGGTCCGGCGTCATCGGCATCAACGGTGCCGCCGCCCGCCTGGTCCAGCCCGGCGACATCGTCATCCTCATCGGCTACGCGCAGATGGACACCGAGGAGGCGCGCTCGTTCAAGCCGTCCGTGGTGTTCGTCGACGCCGGCAACACGGTGGTCGCCACCGGAGACGACCCGGCCGAGCCGATCCCCGGCTCGGGCCTGGTGCGCGGCGACACGCTGTCCGGAGCCCGCTAGATTCCCGGGGTGAGCTCCCCCACCTCAGGCGCCCGGCTGCCCCAGCGGCTCGCCGCGCCGGCGCCCGGCTGGTCGACGTACGCCGACGTCGTCGTGGTCGGCTCCGGGATCGCGGGCCTCACCACCGCCCTGCAGGCGCGCCGGTTCGGGTCGGTGCTGGTCGTCACCAAGGACATCCTGAGCGCCGGTTCCACCCAGTGGGCCCAGGGCGGGATCGCCGCCGCGCTCGGCCCCGGGGACACCCCCGAGCAGCACCTGCACGACACGCTGGTCGCCGGCGCCGGGTTGTGCGACGAGGAGGCCGTGCGCGTCCTCGTCACCGAGGGCCCGGCGGCGGTCCGCGAGCTGATCGACCTCGGCACCCAGTTCGACATCGACGCCGCCGGGGAGCTCTCCCTGACCCGCGAGGGCGGGCACCTGCGCGACCGGATCGCGCACGCCGGCGGCGACGCCACCGGCGCCGAGATCCAGCGCGCCCTGGTCGCCGCCGTCGCGGCCGCCCCCGACATCGAGGTCGTCGAGCACGCGCTGGTGCTGGACCTCGTCCCCGGTGAGGGCGGCGGGGTGGCGGGGGTGACCCTGCACGTCATGGGCGAGGGCCAGCGCGACGGCGTCGGCGCCGCGCTGTGCCGCGCGGTCGTCCTGGCCAGCGGCGGCCTGGGCCAGGTCTACTCCTCCACCACGAACCCCGCGGTCGCCACCGGGGACGGGATGGCGCTCGCGCTCCGGGCGGGAGCGGTGCTCCGGGACCTGGAGTTCGTGCAGTTCCACCCCACCGTCATGTGGCTGGGCCGCGAGTCGCGCGGGCAGCAGCCGTTGATCTCCGAGGCGGTCCGCGGCGAGGGCGCGTTCCTCGTCGACCACGACGGCGTGCCGTTCATGCGCGGGCAGCACGAGCTGGCCGACCTGGCTCCGCGCGACGTGGTGGCCAAGGCGATCATGCGCCGGATGCGCGAGGCCGGGACCGACCACGTGTGGCTGGACGCCCGGCACTTCGGCGCGGAGAAGTGGGGGACCCGGTTCCCGACGATCCTCGCCACCTGCCGCTCCTACGGCGTCGACCCGGTCACCGACCTGGTCCCGGTCGCACCGGCCTGCCACTACGCGTCCGGGGGCGTCGCCACCGACCTGCGGGGCCGGACCTCCGTGCCCGGTCTGTACGCCTGCGGTGAGGTCGCCTGCTCGGGGGTCCACGGTGCCAACCGGTTGGCCTCCAACTCGCTGCTGGAGGGGCTGGTGTTCTCGCGACGGATCGCGGGCCTGCTCGCCCAGGACCTGCCGCCGCGCCGCGAACCGCTGGAGGACCAGCGGGTTCCCGGCCTGGTCCCCGGGGACACCCGGCCGGCGCTGCAGCAGGTGATGACGGAGCGGGTCGGGGTGCTGCGGTCCCGGGAGGGCCTCGCCGGCGCGGTCGCCGCCCTCGACGGGCTCGCTGCCCACGACACCGACCGGGCCGGCGTACCGGCGTGGGAGACCACCAACCTGCTCACCGTCAGTCGCGCGCTCACCGAGGCGGCGCTGCGCCGCGAGGAGACCCGCGGGTCGCACTGGCGCGAGGACTTCCCGGACCGCGACGACGCCCGCTGGGCGCACCACCTCGACGTGACCCTGCGCGACGGCCTGCCCCGGCTGCCCGAGCCCCAGACCACCGGCGGGATCCTGTGACCGCGCCGACCGGCCTGGCCTCGTTCGAGGACGTGCCCGAGACGCTCCGCTCCGCGCTCGCGGCGACCGGGCTCGACCCGCGCCGGGTGTACGACGACGTGGTCGCCGCGGTGCTCGAGGACCTGCCGGGCGAGGACGTCACCAGCGTCGCCACCATCGACGCCGGCGCCCGGGCCACCGCGCACCTGGTGGCCCGCGCGGACGGCGTGGTGGCCGGGCTGGGGGTGGCCGACCTGGTCTTCGCGGTGGTCGCCCCCGACGCCGGGACCCGCGCGGTGGTCACCGACGGCCACCGGGCCGCCCGGGGTGACGTGCTGATGTCCGTGCACGGGCCGGTGCGCCAGCTGCTGACCGCCGAGCGCACCGCCCTGAACTACCTGTGCCACCTGTCGGGCGTGGCCACCGCCACCGCGCGCTGGGTCGAGGCGCTCGAGGGCACCGGCGCCAGGGTGCGTGACACCCGCAAGACCACGCCGCACTTCCGGGCCCTGGAGAAGTACGCCGTGCGCTGCGGCGGCGGCACCAACCACCGCGGCAGCCTGTCGGACCAGGCCCTGGTCAAGGACAACCACGTGCTGGCGGCCGGCGGCGTGGTCCCGGCCTACCGCGCCGTGCGGGAGCGGTACCCGGACCTCCCGGTGCAGGTCGAGGTCACGACGCTCGACCAGCTGCGCGAGCTCCTCGACGCGGGGTGCGACTCGGTGCTGCTGGACAACATGAGCACCGATGAGATGGCCGAGGCGGTCCGGACCACCACGGGGCGCGCGCGGCTCGAGGCCTCCGGCGGCCTGACGCTCGACCGGGCGACGGAGGTGGCTGCCACCGGCGTCGACTTCATCGCGGTGGGCGCGATCACCCACTCGGCGCCGGTGCTCGACATCGCGATGGACCTACTCACGGGGGCTCCGCCCCCGTGTCCCCCCGCCGGGGGCTCCGCCCCCAGACCCCCGGTCACCCCGGATGTGCCCTGATGCTGCTCTGCGCCGACATCGGCAACAGCCACACCACGATGGGCCTCCTCCAGGACGGGGAGGTCCTCGAGCACTGGCGGGTCGCCACCGACGAGCGCCGCACCGCCGACGAGTGGGGCGTGCTGGTGCGCAACCTGCTCCACGACTCCCCGTTCCGCGACCCGGTGCACGGCGTCGCGGTGTGCTCGACGGTCCCCGCCGTGCTGCACGAGTGGCGCGACATGCTGCGGCAGTACCACGGCGACGTCCGGCACGTCGTCGTCGAGCCGGGCGTGCGCACCGGCGTCCCGATCCTCATGGACAACCCGCGCGAGGTCGGCTCCGACCGGATCATCAACGCGCTGGCCGCGTCCCAGCTGTACGACGGTCCGTCGATCGTCGTGGACTTCGGGACCGCGACCACGTTCGACGTCGTGTCCGCCAAGGGCGAGTACGTCGGCGGCGCCATCGCCCCGGGCATCGACATCTCGCTGGAGGCGCTCGGCCGCCGGGGCGCCCAGCTGCGCAAGGTCGAGCTGCTGCGGCCCCGCTCGGTCATCGCCAAGAACACCGTCGAGGCGCTCCAGTCCGGAGTGCTCTACGGGTTCGCCAGCCAGGTCGACGGGATCGTGGGCCGGATGCTCGCCGAGCTCCGGCTCGAGCCCGGCCAGGCGAACGTGATCGCGACCGGCGGCCTGGCGCACCTCGTCGTGGAGGAGTGTGCGTCGTTCACGGCGCACGAGCCCTGGCTCACCCTCCTCGGCCTGGAGATCGTGTTCGCCCGGAACGCATGACGCCGCGCGGCACGTCGTACGAGGCGAGCGCCATGGCCCACCGGGCGGATGACGCCCCGCGGAAAGTAGGCTTGGGGGTCATGACCGAGCAGCAGAGCCCCCAGGCCGCGGAGGACGACCTCCCCGAGCAGCTGCGGGTCCGCCGGGAGAAGCGTGAGCGGCTGCTCGAGTCCGGACGCGCCGCCTACCCGGTCGAGGTGGAGCGCACCCACACCCTCGCCGAGATCCGTGCGACCTACGACCCACGGCTCGACGCCGGCGAGCTCGCCCCGGACACCCGCACCGGCCAGCGGGTCGCGGTCGCGGGCCGCGTCATCTTCCTGCGCAACACCGGCAAGCTCTGCTTCGTCCGGCTCCGCGAGGGCGACGGCACCGAGCTGCAGGTGATGCTGTCGCTCGCCGACGTGGGGGAGGAGTCGCTCGCCGACTTCAAGGCGCTCGTGGACCTCGGGGACCTCCTCGCGGTGCGCGGCGAGGTCATCACCAGCCGGCGCGGCGAGCTCTCGGTGCAGGCCACCGCCTGGTCGATGGCCGCCAAGACGCTGCGCCCGCTGCCCAACGAGCACCGGCCGCTCTCCGAGGAGGCCCGGGTCCGGCTGCGCTACGTCGACATGATCGTGCGGCCCGAGGCGCGGGAGATGGTGCGCACCAAGGCCGCCGTCCTGAGGTCGCTGCGCACGACGCTCGACAACCGGGGCTACGTCGAGGTCGAGACCCCGATCCTGCAGCTGACCAACGGTGGCGCCGCGGCCCGGCCTTTCCGGACGCACCTCAACGCCTTCGACCAGGAGATGCTGCTGCGCATCGCGCTCGAGCTCGACCTGAAGAAGGCGATGATCGGCGGCGTCGACCGGGTCTACGAGATCGGCCGGACGTTCCGCAACGAGGGGCTCGACTCCACGCACGCGGCCGAGTTCTCGATGCTCGAGGCGTACGAGGCGTACGGCGACATCAACACGATGAAGGACCTGGTCCGGGGCCTCGTCCTCGACGCCGCCCGCGCCGTGGGCCGCACCGTCGTCACGGGCCGCGACGGCTCGGAGATCGACCTCGAGGGCGAGTGGGTCTCGGCCAGCATCATGGACCTGGTCGGCGAGAAGCTCGGCGAGCAGGTCGACGCCGACACCTCGCTCGAGACGCTGAGGAAGTTCGCCGAGCGCCACGAGATCGACCTGCAGCCGCACTGGAACGCCGGCGAGGTCGTGCTGGAGCTGTACGAGCAGCTGGTCGAGCACACCTTGATCACCCCGACGTTCGTCGAGGACTACCCCGAGTCGGTCCGGCCGCTGGCCAAGCCGCACCGGTCCGAGCCGGGCCTGGTGGAGGCGTTCGACCTGATCATCAACGGCATCGAGCTGTCGCCGGCGTACTCCGAGCTCAACGACCCCGTGATCCAGCGCAACCGCCTCATGGAGCAGTCGCTGCTCGCCGCCCAGGGAGACCCGGAGGCGATGGAGCTCGACGAGGTGTTCCTCAAGGCGATGGAGTACGGCATGCCGCCGGCCGGCGGCATGGGGATGGGCGTGGACCGGCTCATCATGCTGCTCACCGGTGCCGGCATCCGCGAGACCATCCTGTTCCCGCTGCTGCGACCGGAATGAACGCGGAATAGGCGCGGGGCCATTTCCCGCGCCGCAATTCCGAATGTCTCGGCGCGGATTTCCACCCTGGGCGAATTCCGTTCGGATTGTGCGCTAGCCTTCATTTCACAAATGGGGGTCGAGCTATTTAGCGAATACCAGGGAAAGGTCCTAATTCCATGGCACAGCGGGTGAACGTCGTCCTCGTCGACGACCTCGACGGCAGCGACGCGGTCGAGACGGTCTCCTTCGCCCTCGACGGGGTCGACTACGAGATCGACCTGAACGAGCAGCACGCCTCCGAGCTCCGCAACGCGCTCGCGCTCTACGTCGGCCACGGTCGCCGGACCGGGGGCCGTCGCCGTACCTCCGCCGGAGGCTCCAAGCGCTCCTCCGCCGCCTCCTCGTCGGGCGGCCCGAGCGCCGCGGAGATCCGTGCCTGGGCCCGCGAGAACGG
>Ga0075331_1000284_pt1 | contig 11052 bp, 9 predicted proteins | sample MayberrySE_TuleA_FD_120090 | JGI IMG/M metagenome (GOLD analysis project Ga0075331, IMG submission 120090) | Natural and restored wetland microbial communities from the San Francisco Bay, California, USA, that impact long-term carbon... | ecosystem: Environmental > Terrestrial > Soil > Wetlands ... | reverse complement strand
GTGGTGGTCGGGGCCGGGGTCGAACCGGCGACCTTCCGCTTTTCAGGCGGACGCTCGTACCAACTGAGCTACCCGACCGCGTGCGACGGCAACCATACCGCAGGCTCCGGGCGGGTCCACCATCGCCCGCGGATCGGCTCCCGTGTGACCCGTTTCGCCAGGAAATAAGCGGATCGGGGGCCAGCTGTGCCGCTTGTCGGTCCCGGCCCGTTGTGCGCCAGTTCGGACCTCCCGGCTGGACCGATGTGCGTACTCGGTTCATCAATATTCGGGAATCGGCCGGCCGGCATCCAGAGTCTAATTCGCGGCATGGCAACCCCGCGACACACAAGGACAGGGGAGGTGCTCGCGGTGTCGGGAACACTTCAGCGGACCACGCGAAGGCGGTTGGTCGTACTCGGTGCGACGGTCGTGTCCGTGGTCACTGCGGTCTCGCTGGCCGCTCCGGTCGGTGCGCAGCCTTCGGCAGCTGACCTGCAGCTCGAGGTCCAGCGCACGATCAGGACCACACCATTCATCAACACCAAGGTCTCGATGAAGGACAGCGAGGGGTCCACGTACGTGCCCCGGGACAAGTCGTTGTGGCTCTTGGACGACGACGGCCGCCGTGCGTACGTGGTCAACCCGAGGACCGGACGGCTCAAGCGGGTGATCAACAAGTCGGCGTTCGAGAACGCCCGACGGTACGGCGGGGGCAGACGCGCCGGCGCGAACCGCTCTCAGGATCTCGAGAGTCTGGCCTATGACCGGCGCTCGGACACGCTGTACGCGTTCTCCGGCGTGAACTGCTGCAAGACGCCGAAGCCCCCGACGGCCTTCCGGCTGGTTCGGAACAAGAAGGACAAGTTCCGCGTCCAGTCCTTCCAGCCGTTGCCGAAGGGGAGCGACTTCACCGCGGCCGCCTGGAACCCGGAGAGCAAGAGGTTGTTCGTCGCCGAGACCAAGACCATCCAGCGCTACCGGTACAAGCGCAACAAGCTCGGCCCGAAGATCACGGTGCCGGACCTGAACGAGATCCTCGGCATGGAGTTCACCCCGAGCGGCAAGAGCTTGCTGGTCGCCCGTGGATCCGCGCGGCTGAGCCGGGTGAACTGGCGCGCGCGCAAGCTCGGGTCCGACTGGCGGGCCATCAGCCTGGCCCCGCACGGCGTGGTCGACAGCCGGGCGGTCGTGCCGATCGCGCGCAGGCTGTACATCTCCGAGGGCTCCGACGCACGGCAGGACCGGCTGCGGCATGCCGTGTTCGTCTTCAGCCACAACCCAGGGTGACCTGGCCCTCCAGGGGACGTTCGGCACTTCACCTGCTCCTCGGGCCGCGCCACGGTGGCCGGAGGAGCAACGTCGGGAGGCAGTCATGAAGTACGAGGATCTGATGACCACGGCGAAGGACGCCATCACGATCCGCAGGGTGTTCGGCGAGCCCTACGAGAAGAACGGCATCACCGTGATCCCCGCTGCAGCCGTCTCAGGCGGCGGCGGCGGGGGTGGTGGCCACGACAAGGACGGCCAGGAGGGTGAGGGCGGCGGGTTCGGCGTCCGCGGACGGCCTGTGGGCGCGTACGTCATCAAGGGCGAGAACGTCGCCTGGCGGCCGGCCGTGGACGTGAGCCGGTTGTTCGCCGCGGTCGCGGCAGTGGCCGTGGCCTACCTGCTCACCCGGCCGCGGCTGGCGAAGATCAGGCTGAAGAAAAGAACAGGCTGAAGAGCCACTGAACCACGAACGCCCTGGTCCGAGGGACTCGGACCAGGGCGGTGGGTGGCGACCCCGACGGGACTCGAACCCGCGGCCTCCGCCGTGACAGGGCGGCGCGCTAACCAACTGCGCTACGGGGCCATGCTGTGTTGCGCTGTGGCATGAAGACTACTGCATCCATGCTGCGTGCCCCCAACGGGATTCGAACCCGTGCTACCGCCTTGAAAGGGCGGCGTCCTAGGCCTCTAGACGATGAGGGCTCGGCCTGCTGCACGACTTGCTGCCGCCGGGGACCGGACAAGCATAGGGCGTGCTCGTGGTTTGCTCCAAACCGGCACAATGACTCTGTGGTCGACATCTCGCGGGAACGGTTCGAGGAGCTCGTCGCGACCGCTCTCGACACCATCCCACCGGAGCTGGTCGAGGTGATGGACAACGTCGCGGTCTTCGTCGAGGACGACGCCCCGGCCGACGACCCGGAGCTGCTCGGTCTCTACGAGGGTGTGCCGCTGACCGAGCGGGACTCCTGGTACGGCGCCGGGACGCTGCCGGACCGCATCCTCGTGTTCCGCAACCCGACACTGCGGCTCTGCGAGGACGAGGATGCCGTCGTGCACGAGGTGCACATCACGGTCGTGCACGAGATCGCCCACCACTTCGGTATCGACGACGATCGATTGCACGAGCTCGGATACGCCTGAGCGGGCAGGCGATGGGGCGCCGGTTCCCCTGCGCCCGGCGCCCCATCGGTCCCCCAACCCCCCGGAGCCTGGGTACCCCCCAGGAGCCAGGCCCCACGCCCCGGTTCCGAGAGACCGGGACGGAATCCACCGCGAGGCCCCCGCCCCGAGAGCCGCGGTGAACCCTCGTGTCCCGTGCCGCTCGGCAACCGCACGACCGTGACAGTCGGTGATTGCGGCGAACCGGTCGACACAAGGAGCGCCGTGCACAAGGATTGATACGTCCGATTCGGAGATGTTTCTTCCGCAAGCGGCAGGTATCAGCCAAGGGCCCGTGCTGCTCCTGGACACATGACCACCAGCGCGCCGGTGCGGCACACGACTGACGGAGGCGATGTGGGCGCCAGCACTCCGCGGCCGTCCGACGCGGTCGGCGCCGCTACGCCGTGGGACACCGCGAGCCGGTGCTTTCGCGCGTGGAAGGACGGCGACCGGGCCGCGCTCGACGAGCTCGTGCGAGCCGTGACCCCCGTCCTGTGGCAGGTCGTGCGCTCCTACGAGCTCGACCGCACCAGTGCCGAGGATGTGGTGCAGACGACCTGGCTGACCCTGATCCGCAAGTCCGAGCAGGTCCGCGACGACCAGGCCGTGCTGCGCTGGCTGACCATCACGGCCCGTCGGGAGGCCTGGCGGGTGGCGCAGGCGATGGGCCGAGCCGATCCCACCGAGGAGTCGGTGATCGAGACGTCGCTGCCCACCAGCCGCAGCCCCGAGGCCGAGGTCGTGGAGTCCGACACCGCACGCCGGCTCTGGAGCCACGTCCGCGCCCTCGACGCCCGCTGCCGGCACCTGCTGCGCGTCGTCGCGTTCCAGGACCGGCCCGACTACGCCACGGTGGCGACGACGCTCAACATGCCGATGGGCAGCATCGGCCCCACCCGCAGCCGCTGCCTGGCCAAGCTGCGCAGCCGGATGGCGGCCGACGAGGGGAGCATGCGGTGAACCAGCAGAGGCACCACCCTGCCGACGCCGAGCTGTTCGCCCACCTACGGCGGATGTGGCAGCAGGCCGACCCCATGCCCGACGACCTGCCCGACCGGGTGCTGTTCGCCCTCGACCTCGAGCAGCTCGACATGGACTTCGAGCTGCTGCGGTTGGTGAGCACGCACGAGGCGGACCTCAGCGTCCGGAGCGCGATGACCGACGTGCACACCATCACCTTCAGCGGGCCGTCGATCACCGTCATGCTTCGGGTGAGCGAGGTGGGCGTCGGCCGGCGTCGCATCGACGCGTGGCTCGCGCCCTCGAGCCCGCTCGTCGTCACCGTCCACCACGCCGGTGGCTCGACGGACGTCGACGTGGACGAGCGGGGCCGCTTCGTCGTCGGTGACATCCCGGCCGGCATGACTCGCCTGGTGCTCACACCGGTACACGACCCCCAGGCCGCGCCGTTCATCACACCGACCGTCGAGATCTGACCGCCGTACCCGACCGACCACGCCACCTGTCGAGGGGGACCCATGCCCGAGCGTGCCCGACCCAACCAGCCGCGCGACTACGATCCCCCGCTACCGGCCGGCTATCTTCTGGCGCGGTACGGCGCACGGATCCTCGACCCCAACAGCAGTGAGTGGGTCGGTAGCGGGCGGACCTTCCGGCCGACGGCCTACGTCACCAGCCGGCTGCTCGTGCGTGACGCACGGGTCGACCTCGACGACGTCGACGGCGTGATCCGGCGAGCGGCGGAGCACTTCGAGTGGGAGATCGACGACGAGGCGGTCGAGCAGTCCCGACAACGGCTGGGCGGGCGCGCCGGAGTGCGGCAGGTGCCGTTCAGGATGCCGTCCGATGTGCGTCGTCAGCCGCCGGACGCGTGGCGGGTCCTGCAGCAGGCGCGCACCGATGAGAGTCAGCAGATCAGGGGCGTGGCCCTCGACCACATCCTCTTCGCCAACCCCGGCTTCATCGGGGCCCCGTTCCACGACTCCAACCCGTTCCACGACTCCAACCCCTTCCACGACTCCAACCCGGTCGAGGGAGGTGCGCTCTCGGGCTACGGCAGGCCGGGGGGCGGCGGCCGTCAGCCGGTGGTGTGGGTAGGGCCGCCGCCGGCGCGCAGCGCGCACGTCGACGGTCGCCGACCTCTGGTCGCGATCCTCGACACCGGCTGCGGGGAGCACCCCTGGCTGGATGACGGCGTCGAGCGGGGATGTCGGATCGACGGCCGCGACATCGGACAGACCGATTCGGCCACCGACCCGGAGCTGCACGGCGACGTCTCCGGGCCGCTGGACGGGCTGATCGACCCGATCTCGGGCCACGGCACCTTCATCGCCGGGCTGGTGCGTCAGACGTGCCCCGATGCCGACATCCTCGCGCTGCGGGTCGTGCACGGCGACGGGCTGATCGTCGAGTCCGAGCTGGTGCGGGCCCTCGAGGACATCGAGGACCTGATCGTCCGCTCCGCTGACAGTGACGGACAGAACGGTCGGGTCATCGACGTGCTCAACCTGTCGATGGGCTACTACCACGAGGACCCGGAGGACTCGCTCTTCGACTCACCGCTGCTCGCGACCCTCGAGTCGATGGGCGACTGTGGCACCGTCGTCGTCACCTCGGCGGGCAACGACGCGACCGCGCGCCGGATGTTCCCGGCGGCCTTCACCCCCCACGACGGGGGCCACGTCAAGCGCACCCGCGCCGACCGGGTCCCGCTGTTGAGCGTCGGAGCGCTCAACCCCAACGACACCGAGGCGCTGTTCAGCAATGCCGGCGACTGGGTGACCTCCTGGGCGCCGGGTGTCTCCCTGGTCAGCACCATCCCGCCGTTCGACGGCAGCGCCCAGCCCGCAGTGCGCACCGACCCGCTGCCGACCGTGCACGGCGGCCGCTCCGCCGGCCGGGAGTCGCTCGACGGCGACGACTTCCGCTGCCAGTTCGCGGTGTGGAGCGGTACGTCGTTCGCGGCACCGATCGTCGCGGGGAGGATCGCCCAGTCGTTGCTCGAGCAGGGCCGGGCAGGGCAGACCGCGCTGGGTCGCATCGGTCGGGCGGATGCGGTCGCGCGGGGCTGGCGGGCGGTGGAGGCGGTCACCGATCTGCGACGCCCGTAGCCGCGTTGCGGCATCAGATCCGTCCCGAGGCGCGATGATGGGGCGGTGCTGACCGCGAAGCAGCTGCACGAGCGTGCCATGCGTGCCAACGAGCACGGTCGGCACGCCGAGGCGAGGCGAACGCTCCGGCAGGCCCTGGTGCGAGCCGACGGGCCAGAGCTGCGCGCGCGGATCCTGCTCAGCCTGGGCTACCAGGAGGCCGAACGGGGCCACGTCGACGAGGGCCTGGTGATGCTCGACCAGGCGGACGTGCCGGGCTTGTCGGCTGAGGTCCTCGGCCTGCTCGCATCGCAGCGCGGTCTGCTGCTGATGCGTGCGGGACGTGAGGGCGAGGCGTTGGTCGCATTCGACGAGGCGCTTCGGCTGCTCGACGAGAGCAACCCGCTCGCGATCACCCGCGCCGCGCTCAACCGCGGCGACGTGCACCTGCAACGGCAGGACCTGGCCGCTGCCCGGGCGGACTTCGAGCGGGCCGTCGAGGTCGCGCGCCGGCACGGCTATGACGTCCAGGCCGCCATGGCCACGCACAACCTGGGATACGTCGACCTGCTCGCCGGTGACCTGCCCTCCGCGTTGCGCCACATCGACGAGGTCGCACCGCAGTTCGAGGCCATGTCGGTGGCGCACGCCGCGGTGAGCCATGGTGACCGCGCCCAGGTGCTCATGGCGGCGGGCCTGTGGACCGAGGCTGATGCCGACCTCACCGCCGCTGCGACTGCGTTCGGCCTCCGCAGGATGCGGCAGAGCCAGGCCGAGACGGAGCTCGCACGGGCTCGCCTGGCGCTCGCCCAGGACGACTACGTCAAGGCTGAGCGACTCGCCCGGCAGGCCCGCACCCGGTTCGCCCGACGCGGCAGCGAGTCCTGGACGCTGCAGGCAGACCTCGTCCGGCTCGCCGCGCGCGCGGCCGCAGGCAGGACTCCCGACGCGACGCACCGGGAGGCCTGCGCGCTCGCGACCGAGCTCGCCGACCGCAAGCTGACCGACGACTCGCGCACCGCGTGGCTGGTGGCGGCGCGGGCGCTGGCACGGTCCGGTGACGCGAAGGGGGCGCAGGAGCTGCTGACCGACCACCGGCTGCCGGCCGGCGCGCCGATCGCCACCCGGCTGCTTGCCTTCACCGTGCGCAGCGAGATCGCGGAGGCCGCGAAGGACCGACGAGCCGTGTTCGAGGCGGCCCGCCGCGGCCTGCGCGAGCTGCAGCAGTGGCAGGCGTCGTTCGGTGGCCTCGACCTGCAGAGCGGGCTGTCCGGCCACGGCCGCAAGCTCGCTCGCAAGGCTCTCGACCTGGCCGTCGACTCGGGTCGCCCTGAGCTGGTCTTCCTCTGGGCGCAGCGGGCGCGTGCGCTGGTGTCGCGACTGCCGCCGGTCACACCGCCGAAGGATGCCCGAGCCCGCGACCTGCTGGCCGAGCTGCGCCAGCTGCGGGCCACCCCTCCGTCGGAGGACGGTGCCGCCGCGGTGCGTGCCCGGTGCCGCGTCCTGGAGAAGCAGATCCGGCAGCGGTCCTGGCACAGCCAGGGGCCCGGCCGCGTCGCTGACGAGGTCTCCCTCGCACAGCTGCAGTCCGAGCTCGCACGAGCCGACGGTGTGCTGGTGGCGCACGTGATCGCGCACCAGACGGTGCATGCGCTGGTGGTGACGCCGTCCAGCTGCCACCTGCAGCCACTCGGCTCCTCCCCGGCCGCGGCCGACCTGATGCACCGGGTGCGGGCGGATCTCGACGCCGCCGCGTCCGCCCTGGCCCCGCGCGAGCTCGTCCCCGTGTTCCGGGCCTCGTTGCGCCAGTCGCTCGACGACCTCGCGGCGATGCTGTGGGAGCCGATCGCCGAGCGGGCCGGAGCCGGGCCGGTGCTGCTGGTCCCGGCCGGCGGCTACGCGGGCCTGCCGTGGACCATGCTGCCAGGGCTCGCGGGACGGCCGTTGAGCGTGGCACGCTCGGTGTCGTCCTGGTTCGCGAGCCGGTCGCAGCGCACGGTCGAGCGCGTCGGGGTCGTCGCCGGTCCGCAGGTGCCGCGGGCGGTCGAGGAGGCACAGCGGGTCGACCGGGTCTGGCCGGCCGCGAGCGTGCTGACCGGGGAGGAGGCGCGCACCGACGTCGTGGCAGCGCTCGCCCAACGGGTGGATCTGCTGCACGTGGCGGCGCACGGCAGCCACGACGTCGACAACCCCCTGTTCGCCAACCTGCGGCTCGCGGACGGACCTTGGTTCGGCCACGACATCGCCGGACTCGAGGCGCTGCCCCGGCACGTCGTGCTGTCGGCCTGCGAGCTCGGGCTGTCCACCGTCCGCTGGGGCGACGAGACGCTCGGGATGACCGCTGCCTGGCTGCACGCCGGCGCCACGTCCGTGATCTCCGCGGTCGCCGACGTCAGCGACTCCACGGCGTGCGACGTACTCGCCGAGGTGCATCAGGGCCTGGTGGAAGGCCTGCTGCCTGCGGAGGCGCTCGCCCGCGCCACGGCCGGCCGGGACGTCGACGACCCGGTGCCGTTCGTCTGCTTCGGCGCGGGGTGGTGAGCCGAGGCGATCGCCAAGATCGACCGCGCGGTCACTTCCAGCGCACATCCGCGCGAACTGTGCGCGAAGATCGCCCGCGCGGTGAGAATTGTGTCCGCCCGGCGGGCGCGAACCCCGGCGCGCGGGGAGGATCCGTAGGGTGGTGACGTGCTGCCCGTGCAGGCTCCGCCGGCCGATCTCGCTCCCCGCACCCTCGTCGTGCCGGGACGCCGGCGGTTCGCGACCCGCACCGAGTGGCTCGACTCGCGGCACTCGTTCTCGTTCGGGCCGCACTACGACCCCGCCAACACCCACCACGGCCTGCTCCTGGTGAGCAATGACGACGTGGTCAGTCCCGGCACCGGGTTCGACACCCATCCGCACCGCGACATGGAGATCGTCACCTGGGTGCTGGAGGGCTCACTGGTGCACCAGGACTCGACCGGCCACAGCGGCGTCATCTACCCCGGCCTGGCGCAGCGGATGAGCGCCGGCAGCGGCATCCTGCACTCCGAGCGCAACGACTCCTGGCGCGTCGACTCCGGTGCGCAGCACGACACCCCGGTGCACTTCGTGCAGATGTGGGTGGTGCCCGACGAGTCCTCGGTCGAGCCCGGCTACCAGCAGGCCGAGATCGGGGACGAGCTGAGCGCGGGCGGGCTGGTGACCGTGGCCAGCGGCCGCGCCGAGCACCGCGACAGCGCCGCGATCCGGATCGCACAACGGCACGCCGCCCTACACGTGGCCAGGCTCGCGCCGGGTGACCGGGTCGCCCTGCCGCACGCGCCCTACCTGCACGCCTTCGTCGCGCGAGGCTCGGTGGAGGTCGAAGGCGCGGGTCGCCTCGAGCAGGGGGACGCGGCACGCATCACGGTCGGCGAGGGCCAACGGCTCAGCGGGGTGTCCGACAGCGAGGACCTGGTCTGGGAGATGCACGCCGCTCTCGTGACATGAGCGTCAGAACGACTGCCAGATCTCCGCGGGGTCGAACGCGCCGGTCCACGGCCTCGGAGCTGCCCCCTCGAGCTGCGCGGCGAACTGCCCGAACCACCAGTCGCGCAGGGCCGCGGCGCGATCGCCGCCGGCGAACAGCAGCAGCTGGTCCTGGTGCTCGTCGGTGTCGAGCCGCTGCAGCAGCTCGAGCAACCGACTGAAGGCGGCTGCCGCCTGCACGGGTACGTCGAACTCGAGGTCGAGCCGGTCCGAACCGGTCACCGCCGACTCGGCGAGGTCGGCCGCGGACTCCGCGGTCATCCAGCGCGTGCCACGCGTCATCGGCACCAGGTCGGTGATCCCCTGCGCCAGGGTCTGCAGCGGTGACGGCTCGCCGAGCGCGATCAGATGCAGCTCCCGGAGCAGCTCGCTCCACCGCTCCAGGTAGCCGCGCAGCACCGCGATCGGGGTGTCGCGCAGGACGACGCGTCGGTAGGGCCCCTCGACCGACGGCTCGCTCGCCTCCTCGTGACCGAGCAGATCGAAGGCGGGCAGCGAGTGCAGCGAGATCGCACGGGCGGTCTCAGCCGGGGCGAACCAGATGGCTTTGCCGTGCTGGGAGGACGTCACGCCCCAGTCGGTGGCATAGGCGCGCACGATCTGCAGGCCCCGGCCGACCGTGGACTCCTCGTCATGGGTGGCCTCCGCGCCGACTCGCGTCGTCGGGACCGCGGACCGGTCGGTGACGGTGATGATCACGCGCTCGCCGAAGGTCTGCAAAAGCAGCGAGATCGAGGTGTTGGCGTGGAGGATGCCGTTGGTCACCAGCTCGGAGACGCCGGTGGCGGCGGACTCGGTCAGCTCGGGACGCTCGATGTCGTCGAGCACCTGACGCATCCAGCGCCGAGCTCTCGCCGCGGACTGCGGCTCGGGGGCGAGCTCGATCCGAGCTGCGTAGTCCTCCATCCTGGCGAACCTCCGGACGTCGGGTCCCACCGACGGTACCGCGTCACTGTGCGTACCGGTCCGTCTCGCTGACAACTGACGGGGTCGAGTCTCACATCCTGCTGATCGTGTTGTCACAGGGGGTTACCGAACTCGTCGCTGCCGTACGGACGAGAGCCCGTTTCGCCGGCACCGGTCGGGACACAATCGACCTATGGCCGAGTCCAAGCGATGCCTCGTCACCGGGGCCACCGGATACGTGGGTGGCCGGCTGGTGCCCGCCCTCCTGGAGCACGGCTACACCGTGCGGGTCATGGTGCGTGACCCCCGCAAGGTCCAGGGGCAGCCCTGGGCGGCCCAGGTGGAGGTCGCGCGCGGGGACGCGACCAGCCCGGAGCAGGTCGGCGCGGCGCTGGAAGGCGTCGACGTGGCCTACTACCTGCTGCACTCCATCGGCTCCGGCTCCGACTTCGCCCGGACCGAGCACGCCATCGCGACGACCTTCGCCGAGCAGGCCGGGCGGCACGGCGTGCAGCGCATTGTCTACCTCGGTGGCATGGTGCCCGAGGGCGAGGAGCTCTCGGAGCACCTGAGCTCGCGGGCTGAGGTCGGTGACGTGCTGCTCGGCTCGGGGGTTCCGACGACGGTGCTGCGGGCCGGAGTCGTGATCGGCTCGGGGTCGGCGTCGTTCGAGATGCTCCGTTACCTGACCGAGCGGTTGCCGGTCATGGTGGTGCCGCGGTGGGTGCACACCCGCATCCAGCCGATCGCGATCCGCGACGTGCTGCACTACCTGGTGGGGTCGGCGGAGATGCCGCGGGAGGTATCGCGCGCCTTCGACATCGGCGGCCCCGACGTGCTCACCTACCTGCAGATGATGCAGCGCTACGCGCAGGTCGCCGGCCTCCCCCGCCGCCGGGTCCTGCCGGTCCCCGTGCTCTCGCCGGCACTGTCCAGCCACTGGGTCGGCCTGGTGACACCGGTGCCGAGCAACCTGGCGCGTCCGCTGGTGCAGTCGCTGCGCAACACGGTGGTGGCAAAGGATCGCGACATCGCGCGCTACGTCCCCGACCCGCCGGGGGGCCTGGTCGGCTACGACCACTCGGTGGAGCTGGCGCTGACCAAGATCCGCGACCTCGACGTACAGCGAGCCCCCTGCCCAGTTGGGGTCCGACGGCAGCGGTTCGCT
>Ga0075331_1000282_pt1 | contig 11073 bp, 8 predicted proteins | sample MayberrySE_TuleA_FD_120090 | JGI IMG/M metagenome (GOLD analysis project Ga0075331, IMG submission 120090) | Natural and restored wetland microbial communities from the San Francisco Bay, California, USA, that impact long-term carbon... | ecosystem: Environmental > Terrestrial > Soil > Wetlands ... | reverse complement strand
GATCCCGAGCATCCAGCGCGCATACGTGTTCCCGGCCCGTGACAGGGCGACACGGCCGCGGCTCCAGTTCGTCACCGAGCCACCTGGCACGTAGCGGCTCCCGACGACGAGGTCGGCGGAGCCGGCGGCTTCCAGGAGCTTGGGGAGCTCGGATGGGTCGTGCGACAGGTCCGAGTCCATCTCGACGACGAGGTCGTATCCCTCCTCGAGCGCGATCCGGAACCCGTCGAGGTACGCGCTGGCCAGACCCGATCGACGAGGGCGTTCCACGAGACGGATGTGCGGTTCGGTCGCCATGACGTCGCGAACGACCGACGCGGTGGCATCCGGCGACGAGTCGTCGATCACGACGACGTCGACGTCCTGGGGCGCCTTCCGCACGCCACGGAGCACCTGCTCGACCGTGGCCCGCTCGTCGTAGGTGGGCAGGATCACGAGCGTGCGACGATCCCCGTCGGGCCGCGACGGGGCGGGAGCCGGCCGATCGGGCCGTCGGCGCCGAGGGATCGCGAACGCGAGCACCATGACGCAGAGGGCCAGCCAGGGGAGCCAGTCCCCCAGCCTGACGTACCACGTGCGTTCCTCGGACGAGCGGATGGTGTGCCGAAGGATATCGGGCTCGAACAAGCCCGCTGACGCGACGACACGTCCCGACGGGTCGACGAACGCGCTGATGCCGGAGATCGCCGCGTTCACGTACCACCGACCGTTCTCGATCGCCCGCATCTGCGACATCTGCAGATGCTGGGCGCTTGCGGCGGTGAACCCGTACGACGCGTTGTTCACCGGCACCACCACGAAGCCGGCGCCCTCGGACACGAGCGACCTCGTGATCGCCGGGAAGGAGTTCTCGTAACAGATCGGTGTCGCGAACGGCGGCAACCCCGGGCTCGAGAGCAGCTGAGCCCCGTCCCCCGGGACACGGTCGACCGGTACCTGGTCGATCGCGTCGACCCACTCCAGGCGCGAACGGAACGGGACGTATTCCCCGAACGGCACGAGGTGGGTCTTGTCGTAGCGGCCGACCTCGTTGCCCGAGCCGTCGAGCTGCAGCACCGACGTGTGTTGGCTGCCGTCGGGGTCGTCGACCACCGCACCGATGATCGTCGGGGCTCCCACGGCCGCGACGACCTGCGAGACCGTTGCCCTGACGCCGGGATCGTCGACCGCTCCAGGATCGAGCGCCCCTTCACCCCACACCACGAGGTCGGGAACGGGCCCGCCGACGAGACGCTGGTGTTGTTCGATGTTCAGCTCCGCCACCCGGAGGTCCTCGTCCGTGCTCGTGCCGTCTTCCGCCTCACGGACGTCGATCTGGATCGCCGCGACGTCGATCGCTTGCCCCTGGGCGGTCGCGAACGGCAGGGCGAGGGGCGCGACGACCAGGATGGCCGCCAGCCCGAGGACCGCGGCACGTCCGCGGCTCGGACCCTCACGCTCGAGAGCGAGCGCGATGGCTGCGTTCGTCGCCACCACCGCGAACGTCACGCCCCACACCCCCGCGACGGTGCCGAGACGGGCCGTGGCAACGTTGTCGACCTGGGAGATGCCGAGCGTGCCCCAGGTGAATCCTCCGAGCGGCCACATGCCCTTCAGCCACTCGAGCACGGTCCACGCCGAAGCGACGGCCAACACGGTCACCACCGGCCTTCCCGGGCGGCGCAGCCCGGGAAGCAGGGCGCCGAAGGCGGCGACCCACAACGCGGAGACCAGGGTCAGGGATACCCACGCCATCTCGCCGAAGCGCAGGATCCAGTACAAGGTGGCCCCATGGAACGTCAGCCCGAACGCGAGACCGAGGACGAACCCTCGCCCTGGGCGTTCCCGCGACAACCACAACAGCGGTGCCAGCGCCACGAACGCGACGGGCCAGGCTCCGATCGGGGGGAAAGCCGCCGACAACGCGAGGCCGGCGGCGGCGGAGATCGCCGATGCGAGCGGAAGACCGGGACGCGCCCTCAGGCGCAATCGCGGCACAGCGTCCGCTTCTTGTCGGCGAGCTGACTCCGGTGCTTGACCAGGAAGCACCGTTGACACAGGAACTCGGTCGACTGCATCGGGGTCACGCGTGACTCCCCGGGATCGGCGACCAGGCGCTCGTCCTTCGTGAGGGCGATCGCCGGCTCCTCCTCCTCGGCCTCGGCCTCCTCGGCGGCCTCTTGCTTGACCAAGAGCTCCTGGATCGACTCGACGTCGCCGCCGGTCGCCGGATCCGGCGGCACGGTGGCGTCGGCGAGCTCCTCCTCGCTGGGCTCCTCGCCGTCGTCGATCTCCTCGTGATCGGCCTCGGTCTCGTCGCTGACCGGTTCCTCGATGTCGTTCATGGTGTCGCTCATTCTCATCCCTCCGAGGGTCCGCCCTCCCTCGATGCGCGCGTATCCTACTGCCGCTGTCCCGCCGTGCAACCATGTGGGCCGCATCGGGTCTGACCGTGGCAAGAACGCCACGAACGAGCTGAAACAAGCTCAACGCTCGGGGGCCGGCCCGGATTCCCGTCCCGACGGTGACCGCGCGGGATCGACTCGAGCCGGCGGTGACCGGCGGCAAGACGGCATGAAGGCCCGAGCGACCTTTGGGGCCGCGACGCCGGGGCGCCGCGTTCTCTACTCGACCGCTCGGACCCTCGCGCCACCGCCGAGGCGGCGGCGCGGCCCGCACGCTACGCCCGCGCGCGCCCGGTGGTCAACCGCTCCGGCCGAGAAAGAGTGACAAGGGCACCCGGGGAGATCCCGGCGATGGACTCAGGCCATGTGGACATCGCGACCGAGCGAGACCGTCAGGATCGATCGCAGCCCCTCGATCGAAGGTTCCTCGAACGGGTCCACCTCGAACGTGGCGAAGTCGGCGTGCATACCCGGTGCGAGCGCTCCCTTCTTGGCGTCCTGCCCGCCGATGCGGGCCGAGCCCATCGTGTGCAGGCGGATCGCTTCCACGCGCGACAGACGCTGTGCCGGGTCGTGATGGCGCTCGAGCGCCTCGATCGCGGCCATCGGGTCCAGCGGAGTGATCGGAGCGTCCGATCCGACCCCGAGATCGACACCTCGGTCGAGCATCGAGCGGAACGGGTTCATCGCCGCCGCACGGTCACGACCGATCCGCTGCTCGTACAGCCCCCCCGGATGCCCCCAGGTGGCATCGAACGCCGGCTGCACCGACGCGGCGAGTCCGAGCATCGCGGCACGTTCCACCTGCGCGCTCGACGGGAGCTCGAAGTGCTCGATGCGATGCCGCCTCGCCCGGAAGTGTCGCCGCTCACGCGAATCGAGTGCCTGGTACACACGTTCCCACACCGAGATCACCTGCTCGATCGCCGCATCGCCGATCGCATGGACCCCGACCTGCAACCCCGCGACCTGCCCCGAGTGGAAGAACTCGGCCAGCTCGTCGTCGGCGAACGACCGGGTGCTCCGGGTCCCATCGACGTAGGGATCGCGCAGCCACGCCGTTCCGGCCCCGACCGAGCCGTCGACCGGAAGATCTCCCCCGATCGCGGCCAGGCCGTTCGAGATCGCCACGCCGAGGTCCATGGTCGCGACGATCGGCAGCGCGTCGACGGGAAGCCGATGCCGGTGATCCAGCAGCACCTCGAGATCCCGCTCGCCGTCCCATGCGGGCATCGACATCTCATGCACCGCCGTGATCCCCGTCGACGCCGCCAGGGAAGCCGCCTGCAGCTGCAGATCCTGCCGTTCGTGGTCGTCGATCGAGGCGAGGGCCCAACGTCCGATCATCTCGTTCGCGCGCCCCGTCACGGCTCCCGTCGGCTCCCCCGCCTCGTCCCGGGTCACGCCCGGCAGGTCGAGCACACCGGAGCGATCGAGGGCAGCGCGATTCGCGAGGGCGGCGTGCCCGTCGACGCGCCGGACGATCAGCGGGCGAGCGCAGGCCGCGTCGAGCTGCGCCATCGTCGGGACCTCGGGCCGATCCCAGCGCGACTCGTCATAGCCGAGCATGAAGACCGCATCGCCCGTCCCTTCGACCGTCGTCCGCCGGCGAACCAGGGTGAGGAGCTCGGTGGCGGACCGCGCCGAGGCAACGTCGTCGTTCGCCAGCGAGAGCCCCGTCATCGTGAGATGCACATGTGCGTCGACGAACCCCGGCACGATCGTGGCGCCGGGCAGGTCGACGACGCGATCGGCGGTGGGTGGATCGCCCGCTCCGATGCGCTGCACGTGACGGCCGTCGGTGAGGAGCCACTCCCCCGTCTCGGGGTGGGCCAGGGTGCGGACACGGGAAGCGCGGTAGAGGGTCTTCACGGCGGGCGCATCATGCCACGTCGCAACCCTGCGGGCCCGAGTGACTGCCGCCAGCGCTCGCCCGCACGGCCCCGGGGTCGCGCAACGTCATGCACTTGCCCGGATGCGGGGTCAGCCCGAGGTCGTCGAGCGCCCGTTCGAACGCGGCCGCTGCCCGTCCGGCGCTGTGACGGTCCGTCGCGAACGCCACGACGTCGTCGACCCAGCGGAGCACCGGTCCGTCGACGGCACCCGTGAGCGCCCGGTCGACCGGGGCGAGCACGGCGTTCGCGAGCACGGCGGACGGCGCGGGCCCGACCGGCAGTCCACGCACGCCGAGCTCCTCGAACCATCGGAGCGTCTCGACGACCGGTTCCACCCGCGCCTCGTGCACACCGATCAGGTGGAGAGCCCGCGCCACCTCGGCGAGCGTGATCGAACCGTAGCAGTCGCGGACGTCACCCACGAAGGCCGCCCGGAACGGCCCGGCCGCGGCCGAGGCGACGGCCCGACGGTACCGACGTCGGGCGCTGGGCCATGCTTCGAGCCGGAGCCCCGTCGCGACGAGCTGGGCCCGGTTGGCCGCAGCCACCCGCCCCAGGGCTCGCTCCACCGACGGCACGACGGCAGCGACGACGGCCTCGTACCGTCGCAGATCACGGGAACCGAGGACGGTCAGCGTGCGGATCCCACCACCCGGCTTCGCGACCACGACCGTGCGGAGCGCGTCGCTCCGCCGACGGAGCAGGCGCGATGGATCGTTCGGACGCACGTGGACCTCCCCCCGGATCGTCACGACGGGCCGGAAGGAGGTCGGCGTCGGAAGCACGTTTGTACCCGGGAGGAGGCCGTCCGGGCAATCGGCCGCCGGATGAGGAAGCATCCCCCACCCCGCTCCCCCGCTCGTGAGCCGGGTGAGGGCCGCCGATGCGACGGATCGATCCTGAGCCCCGCGTCCCGTGCCCGGCCACCCGCCCCTATGATGGGCCGATGCTCGACGACCGGGACCTCGAGATCATCGCCGCCCTCCAGGATGACGCCCGGGCGACCTATGCCGACGTCGCCACGCGTGTGCGGCTCTCCGCTTCCGCCGTGCACGATCGGGTCCGCAAGCTCGAACAGCAGGGAGTGATCCGGCGCTACTCCGCGATCGTCGATCCCGAAGCGCTGGGCCTGTTCGTGACCGCCCTGATCGCCGCCTCGCCGCTGGACCCCCGCCAGCCCGACGACCTGCCCCAGCGGGTCGCCGAGTTCCCCGAGGTCGAGGACTGCTACAGCGTTGCCGGCGAGGCCAACTACATGCTCAAGGTCCGCACGGGCACGACGGCCGAGCTCGAGGACCTGATCCGGCGTCTCCGTGAGAAGGCGAACGTCGCCACCCGCACGACGATCGTCCTCTCGATCCCGTTCGAGCGCCGGCCCCTGCCGTCCTGACGAGACGCTGAAGGTTCCGGGGGCTGGGCCGATACTCATCTCCTGGGGGTTCCACACCGAAGAGAGCGTGGGATGATGAACCGATGAGGCGCCGCCCCTTCCTCGGAGCCGGTCTCGTGGTCGCCTCGGCGATCGTGGCGGCCTGCGGCTCGCCGAGCTACGAGTACGTCCGCAACACCGAGGCGCGAACGGCGTTCAAGGTGCCGATCGACTGGACGGTCTTCGACGAGGCTGCCCTGCAGGGCGAACCGGCCGGGCCGCCCGTCAGCACGCCGGATCCGGTCGAGTGGCTGATCGGGCTCGACGCGCATCCCTCGCCCGCGGTCGAACACGTCTTGAGCGAGGGAGCCTTCGACTCCGATTATCCGCAGGGCATCGCCGCCGTGTTGCGGCTGACCGCGCAACAGCGCGACGGCATCAACTACGGGGCCCTGCGGAACCTGATCGTGCCGATCGACTCGATCCAGGATCAGGTGGGACGCGAGGCGGTGCAACTGCTCGCGTACGACGACCGCATCGAGAAGGACGGGTTCCGCGGCCTCCACTTCGAAGCGCAGATCTGGGCATCCGCGCTGACCGGCGAAGCCACCGCGGACAACGGCAGCTCCGTCTTGCTCGACGATCGGTTCGTGCAGATCTCGCAGACCGCGTACATGGACCCAGCATCCGACAAGGTCTACGTGCTCGCGGTGCTCTGCAGCGCAGAATGTTACGGCCGCAACCGCGGCGATATCGAATCCGTGATCGAGTCCTGGGCGGTGATCGCATGAGCACGAACGGCCCCAACTCCAAGATCGTGGTCGACCGGCCTTCGCGACCCCGCGCGTCGGAGCGGCAGACGCGCGCCAAGGCGGTGCTGTGGGATCGCATCAAGCTGCTCCTGTTCCTGGGCATCCTGTGGCTGGCCGGGCTCGCGGTGGTCTGGAGCACCACCGTGCGGCCGCTCGACGGTCCGTTCGTCGACGCAGTCCGGATCGCGATCAGCGACTACTCGTGGCTGCTGCTGCTGATGGGGCTCGAGTTCCTCCGGCAGGTCCACTACTTCATCCAGGAACGCTCGAAGGGCTACTACCGCTTCTGGCAACAGACCGTCTTCGGCGGAGCCGACCGACAGCTCGGCAGGATGCGCGACTACACCCGCTACCGCGCCGCCCGTGCCTTCAAGCTCCTCGTCTTCCTGCTCGTAGTGAGCACGCTGCTCGGACGCATCTTCGGCACGGAGCCCGTTTGGCTCGGGTTGATCGAGGCGCCGGCACGCCTGGTGGTCGCGTTGCCGTTCGTGTTCCAGCTGGCGTTCGGGTTCTTCTTCGTGATGTTCCAGTTCGTCGGGCTCTTCTGGTTCCTCTCGAGGGGCGGCATCGACACGATCATGCCCGACGAGATCGAGACGCGGTTCGACGACGTGAAGGGTCAGGACGCGGCGCTCGGGCAGCTCAAGGAGACGCTGGTCTTCCTCGACGACCCCGAGGCGATCGAGTCGCGAGGCGGGTACGTGCCAGGCGGCATCCTGCTCTGGGGTCCCCCCGGCACCGGGAAGACGCTGATGGCGCAGGCGGTCGCGGGCGAGACGGCCAAGCCGTTCGTGAACGTGGACGCGGGGGCGTTCATCAACATGTTCATGGGCGTCGGGATCCTGAAGGTTCGCTCGCTCTACCGGAAGCTCCGCAAGCTCTCGATGCGGTACGGAGGGGCCATCGTCTTCATCGACGAGGCGGACTCGCTCGGCAGTCGCGGCCAACAGGTCGCGACCAGCTACACGCCGGTCTCCCCGTGGTCGACGGCTCCCGCCTGCAACGGCCTGGCCTACCTGTCCGAGGCCGGCCGCGACAGCACGTTCCAGGCCGCCACGAGCGCGCCAGGCCTTGGGGCGCCGTACAAGGAGCAGGTCATCATGGGCGGCATGGGCATGGGCGGCGGCGGCATGGGCACCCTGCAGGCTCTTCTCGCGGAGATGTCGGGGCTCACCAAGCCCAAGGGCCTGATCAACAAGATCAGGAAGCTGCTCGGGATGAAGCCGAAGCCCCCGCCGAAGTACCGCATCCTGCACATCTTCGCCACGAACATGCCGAACACGCTCGACCCGGCGATGCTCCGGCCGGGCCGTGTCGACCGCCAATACAAGGTCGGCTATCCGCAGAAGGACGGGCGCCGGGCCACGTTCGAGTACTACCTCGCGAAGGTCTCCAACGAGCTGTCCGAGGAGCAGATCGACAAGCTCGCGACGATCACCCCGTACTTCTCGGGCGCCTCGATCAAGGACATCGTCAACGAGGGACTGGTCATCGCGATCCGCGACGACCGTGACACCGTGACCTTCGCCGATGTGGTGAAGGCCAAGCAGCTGAAGCAGCACGGGCTTCCCGACGACCACGAGTACATCGAGCGCGAGCGTCACTCGGTCGCCGTTCACGAGGCATGCCATGCGATCGTGGCGTACCGCCTGCGCAAGCACGCCGTGATCGACATGGCCACGATCGAACGCCGCGGCGATGTCGGCGGATTCGTCTCGTCGATCCCGCCGGAGGATCAGTTCGTACAGTGGCGCACGGAGCGTGAGATCGACGTCATGACCGCCCTGGCATCGCTGGCCGGCGAACGCATGTTCTTCGACGACGACCACTCGATGGGCGTCGGTGGCGACATGAACGCGGCGACGGCGATGACGACCCAGGCGCTCGCCTTCTACGCCATGGGCGACACGTTGGCCTCCAGATCCGTGACGCTCGCAGGCATGCGCGGCGCTCAGGCGCTCGAGACGGGAGCCGACCGCGCGATGTTCGATTCGACGTTCGGGCGCAGCGTCGAGGAGAAGCTCGCCGAGCTCTACGACCGCACCAAGGAGTTGCTCCGCGAACACCGGATCGACGTGCTCGCGCTCGCCCACGCGCTCGAGGCCGAGAAGACGATCACCGGTGACGATGTCGAGGCGATCATCGAGGGCGTGCAGGGACCGACGGTCGACGGCCGCCCCTACCACGACGCCGCGTTCCGTCAGATGCTCGAGCGCTACCACGACGCGGTCCTGCGCGCGCACAAGCAGCACGGGGGGGTCGACGTGAGGATCCCGGTGCCGGTGCCCCCGCCGCCCGTCGAGGTCGTGAGCGCGCCGGGCGGAGGCCGCCTTCCACAGGTGGAGCGGCCACGGCTCCGGCACGACCACGATTCCCCACCGCGCCCCGACGACGCATGATCGACCGCCGCCACCGACGGTAGGCTCCCGTCCATGCGGCTGTACGACACGCTGACGCGTGAGGTCCACGAGGTACGCCCCGTGCGCGAGGGGCTCGTCACGATGTACACGTGCGGGCCCACCGTGTACCGCTTCGCGCACCTGGGGAACCTTCGCACGTTCATGCTGGGTGATCTGATCCGTCGCGGCCTGGAGCTCGAGGGCTATCGGGTCACCCAGATCATGAACATCACCGACGTGGGCCACATGACCGACGAGGCCTCGTCCGATGCGGTCGACAAGATGCTGCTCGCCGTCGAAGACGAGGGGCTCACGCCTCTCGACATCGCCGAGAAGTACGCCGAGGCCGTCTTCTCCGACGCGGAGGCGGTCGGCATCCGCCCTGCCCACGAGTACCCGAAGGCGACCGATCACATCCAGGAGATGATCGAGCTCACCCAGACGCTGATCGACAGAGGCCACGCGTACGTGGTCGAGTCGGGAAGCGTGTACTTCGACGTCACATCCTTCCCCGGGTACGGCAAGCTCAGCGGCAACACCCTCGATCACCTGCGCGAGGGCCATCGTGACCTCGAATCCGACCCGGCCAAACGGCATCCCGCCGACTTCGCGTTGTGGAAGGCGGCGGGCCCCGGGCGTCTGATGAAGTGGGAGTCCCCGTGGGGTGTCGGTTTCCCCGGGTGGCATATCGAGTGCTCAGCGATGTCGATGAAGTTCCTGGGCGAACGCTTCGACATCCACACGGGGGGCAACGATCTGCGCTTCCCCCATCACGAGGACGAGATCGCGCAGAGCGAGGCGGCCGTGGGACATCAGGTGGTCTCGATCTGGGTCCACGGCGGGCATCTCCGTCAGACCGGGCAGAAGATCTCGAAGTCGACGGGCAACGTGATCCAGGTCGAGGATCTGACCGCGCGGGGCCTGGACCCGCTGTCGTTCCGGTGGCTCACGTTCCAGACGCGCTACCGCTCGGAGATGGACTTCACGTGGGACGCGATGGATGCCGCCGACGCGAAGGTCAAGCAGCTGCGCCGGCGCATGGCCGATTGGGCGCCTGCCGCAGCAACATCGAGCGACGCCGCGGCGGCGTTCGATGCGCGGTTCCGCGATTCGGTTGCCGCCGACCTCGACATGCCGTCGGCCGTGGTGGTCGTGAACGACCTCGTCGGCGACGCAGGCGTGCCCGATGGCGAGAAGTACACGTTGCTCGCCGCCTGGGACGCGGTGCTGGGACTCGACCTGGAGCGTGAGGCGACGAGTGGCTGGACCGCGCCCGACGACGTGCTCGAGTTGGTGGCCCGTCGCGATGCAGCCCGTGCCGCCAAGGACTACGCCGAGAGCGACCGCCTGCGTGACGAGCTCACGGGGGTTGGGCTCGAGGTGATGGACACTCCGGAGGGCACTCGCGTGAGGCCGCGGATCTAGGCGCTCCTACCCGACCACCTGCAGCTCGCGCGTCGAACGGTTCAGCCGCTCCACCCCTTGGGCGGTGACCGCCACGATGTCCTCGATCCGGACGCCGAACTCCCCCTCGAGGTAGACGCCGGGCTCGACCGAGAACGTCGTGCCCGGTTCCAGCGTCTGATCGTTCCCTTCCACGAGATACGGGGGCTCGTGCACCTCGAGGCCGATGCCGTGGCCGGTGCGATGGATGAAGCGTGCACCGAATCCGGCTTCCTCGATGATGCGGCGTGCCACGCGGTCGATATCCTGCGCCGAGATCCCGGGGACCACCGCTTCGCACGCCGCCGCCTGGGCCCGGCGCACGGATTCGTAGACGCGCTCGAAGCCCGCCGGTGGCTCTCCGACCACGACCGTGCGGGTCGTGTCGCTGTGGTACCCGCCGAGCTCGCCGCCGAAGTCCATCACGACCGCGTCCCTCGGCAGGATCGTGCGGCTGCCGGGCTCGTGGTGCGGCGATGCGGCGTTGGGGCCGCTCGCCACGATCGTGAACTCTGCGCGCGAGTGCCCGTTGTGGACGAGCAGGTGGGCCAGGTCCGCCGCCACCTCTTCCTCCCGGCGACCGAGGAACGGCATCGTGCAGATCGTCCGGAACGATTCGTCGGCGCCGCGGGCGGCGCGCCGAAGTGCGGAGACACCATGAATGTGTTGATCGCCGAACCCTGGTGGCTGTTCACCGACGCCGAATGCACCCGCAACGAGTTCAGCGCGAGCACCCCGGCTGCCTTCGACAGCAGGCCCCGGCGATCCGGT
>Ga0075331_1000281_pt1 | contig 11078 bp, 6 predicted proteins | sample MayberrySE_TuleA_FD_120090 | JGI IMG/M metagenome (GOLD analysis project Ga0075331, IMG submission 120090) | Natural and restored wetland microbial communities from the San Francisco Bay, California, USA, that impact long-term carbon... | ecosystem: Environmental > Terrestrial > Soil > Wetlands ... | reverse complement strand
GGCTGCGAATGCCCGCTCGTGGTCATCACCGCGCTGACGCTTAAGTTTTACGGCATTCCGGAGACGATCCTCGCCGGCATGTGCGCCTTCGACACCCTGGAGGGAGCATGCAATGCCACCATTGCGGCGCTCCAGATCGGCCTGCCGCTGGCCCGCATCGAGTTGTTGGACGAGGTGCAGATCCGCGGCTGCAATGCCTATTCTCAACTCACATTGCCTGAAACGCCGACATTGCTCCTGGAATTCCACGGCAGCGAGGCGGGGACGCGCGAGCAGGTCGAGACCTTCGCGGCCATCGCCCGCGACGAAGGCGGCGGCACCCTCGAATGGGCCGAGCGCCAGGAAGACCGCAACAGGCTCTGGCAGGCACGCCACGACGCCTATTGGGCCGCGCGGGGCCTGCGGCCCGGCGGAGACCTGATCGCCACCGATGTTTGCGTGCCCATCTCCGCGCTCGCCGCCTGCGTCGCGGAGACGAAGCAGGATATCGAGCGCCTCGGCCTGCTGGCCCCCATCGTGGGCCATGTGGGCGACGGCAATTTCCATGTGATGCCGGTGATCGACCCGGCCGACGAGGCCGAACGGGCCCGGGTCCGGGAGTTCCTGGACCGCCTGGTGGAGCGGGCGCTCCGCTTCGAGGGGACCTGCACGGGGGAGCACGGGATCGGCCAGGGAAAGATCGGCTATCTGGCCGCGGAACATGGCCTAGGGGTCGATGTAATGATTGCCATAAAAAAGGCGCTCGATCCCTTGAATATCCTCAATCCTGGCAAGATTTTTGCGGTACGATCATGAAGCGTCGCGCGCGCCGGAAAGGATGCGCTTGCTTGTCGCTTTGCCAGGGGATCATGCGCCCACAACCGCGCCTTAGGCAGAGACATCGGTGAACTCTCTTCTGCTCACACTGACAGCGTTGTTGATTTTGGTGCTGAGCGCGCTGTTCGCTGCACCGCTCTTCATCGACTGGAACGATTATCGCCCGGCCTTCGAGGAGCAGGCGACCAAGCTGCTCGGCCGCGAGGTGAAGGTCGGCGGCGAGGTCCATCTCGTCGTGCTGCCGGCGCCCGAGCTGAAGTTCGATTCCATCAAGGTCGCAAACCAGGACGGCAGCTTGGACGATCCCTTCCTGGAGGCGAAGTCGGTCGAGGCGCGGATCGACGTCGGCACGCTGCTCACGGGAAAGGTCGAGGCCCATCAGTTGACCATCGTCGATCCCGTCCTGCGGCTCGAGCTGAAGCCGGACGGCACCGGCAATTGGGGCGACGTTGGGCGTCCCGGCGTGCCTGCGCCCTTCGCGCCCAAGGACGTGCTGCTCGACTCCGTGCGGGTTAGCGGCGGCACGATCGAGATCGTCAAGGATGGCGTCCGCAAGTTCGTGTTCGAGAATGTCGACGGCGAGGCGAGCGCGGCATCCCTGTCTGGTCCTTACAAAGTGGCCGCGGACTACGATTACGACGGTCACCGCCAGACTGTTCGTTTCTCCACCAGCAAAATGGACGAGTCCGGCCAGTTCCGTCTCAAGGCGGCATTGAGCGACCCGGACCGTTCCACGAACTATCAGTTCGACGGCATCGTCGCGGGGCTCGGCACGACGCCTGCCTATGACGGCACCGTCCTCGTGCGCATGACCGATCTCGACGCGCTCGCGGCCACGACAGAAGAGGCGGCCGCGCAAGCGGATGAGGTGTCGGAGGAGACGATCACGGAGAGCGGCGGGGACGCCGATACGCCGGCCGATATGCCGGAAGCGGAACCGGCGGCGGTGCCGGATGTGCCCAGCAGCCCGCGCGACACGGCCTCGTTCGTCGAGCTGAAGGGTCCTCTCAAGGCCTCGCTGGACGGCGCGGAGCTGCCCGGCTTCGATCTCACCATTCACGCTGCGGAGCGTCCGCAAATCCTCAAAGGCAGTCTCGATCTCGACTTCCGTCCGCCCTTCAAGGCCGAGGGGCAACTGGCCGCGCGCTGGATCGATCTCGATGCGCTGTTCGGCACCACGGGCGAGGAGAAGAGGCCGTCGCCGGCAGCAGTGCTCTACATGTTCGCCGAATGGGTGCTCGAAGAGGCGGCGAAGATCGGCCAAGGCGCGCTGACCCTCGACATCGAGCAGGCGGGCCTCGGCGGCGATCTCGCCGGCGGTCTCGACATGGCGCTTGTCAGTCACGACGGCGGCGTCACCATCGAACGGCTGAAGGCCACGCTTCCTGGCGGTAATCGTGTGTCCGTCTCGGGCCGGTTGGAGCAAGGCGATTTCGGGCCACTGTTCTCGGGTCCCGTGGAAATTGACGGCTCGGGCTTGCGGGCGCTGACGCGCTGGGCGGCCGGCGACCGTGCGATGTCGGGGCAGGCCGCCGTGGGAGACTTCGCCCTCTCGGGCTTCGCCACCATCGGCGACGGTGAGATCAAGCTCGCCGACGTGGTTGGAGAAGCGAGCGGCACGAAGTTCGGCGGGCGGTTCCACTATCAGGCCGGCGAGAAGAACCTGATCGACGTCGATCTCAAGAGCGATCGGCTCGATCTGCGCGAGCTGCTTGGCGACGGTCCTATCTGGCATGCCTGGCTCTCGGCCAACGGAGGCGAGACGGCGGGGGCCGACGCTGAAAGCACGGGCCTCCTCGAGAAGCTGCGCGAGGACAATGTGCGTGCGACCTTGGAGGTCGGCGAGCTTCTTCTGCCCGATCTGCCGCCGGGCAAGGTGGACGCGAAACTCTCCTTGATCGACGGCACCTTGGACGTCGAGACGTTGGACTTCCTGGCGCCGGGCGCCATCGCGCTCAATGGCAAGGGACGCCTCGAGCAGGTCGCCGAGGCGCCGTCGGGCCGCGTGGACTTGACGCTTCAGGCTCAGACGCCCGAGGCCTTGCGCGTGGTCACCGACCTTTTCGGCTTCTCCGAGGATGTGAGCAAATCGAAGCATCTCTCGACGCTGGCGCCGCTCGATCTGCGTGCCGGCCTGATCGCTGCGCGTGATGGTGATACGGCGAGGACGTCTCTCGAGCTGAGCGGCCAGGCCGGCGGCGCGGATGTCGCGCTCGTCGCGCGCGCCAAGGGTGCGCCGGCGGATCTTGCCGATGCGGAGATTAATATCGGCGGCAGCGTTACCGGCGAGCGTCCTCAAGCCGTGCTGGTCCTGCTCTTCCCAGATCTGCCGCAAGACCGGCTTGCGGCGGCGGGAGCGCAAGGGACTCTGTCGCTGCGGCTGTCCGGCGTGCCAAGTACGAAGTTGACGGGCCGGGCCGCGTTGGAGACGGGCGCCATGCAGCTTGCCTTCGAAGGGCAGGGGGCGGTGAAGGACGAAGGCATTACGCTCAACGGCTATGCCTCCATCGCCACGCAGGATGCGAGCCTGGCTCTGCCGCTGCTCGGTCTCGATGCGCCACCCAGCGCGAACGCGGTACCGCTCACCGTCAGCGGCAACATACTCAAGCAAGGCGACATGCTCGATCTCGACTCCGTCAAGGCCAAGGTCGCGGACAACACCGTCGAGGGCAGCGCTCACTTCGAGCGTGACGGCGCCATCACCAAGTTCAAGATCGCCGCCAACGCGGAGCACATTTCGCTTCCCGCTCTACTTGGCCCCTTGGTGGCGTGGGAGCGCACCGAGTCCACCGAGGAGATGCTGGGCTCGGTCAGCGCGGACACCGCCGAGGTGTGGCCGGCGCGCGGCTTTGCGCTCGAGCTGATCGACAACACGCAAGGCGACATCACGCTCAACGCCAAGACGCTCTCGCTGGGTGCGCCGTTCCAGGTGGCGGACGCCACGCTCAATGCCCGCGTCGACGATGACGGGCTCGCCATCACGGCGCTCGATGGCCGATTGTTCGGCGGTGCTCTCGCGGCATCGGGCACGCTCTCGCCGCGCGGCAACGGCGCGGCGCTCACCGCCAAGGCGGATCTGAAAGGCGGCAGCCTCGGCGCGCTGTCCGAGGCGATTGCCGGCAAGAGCTTGGCTGAAGGTCCGTTCGATATTGATTTCACCGTGCAAGGCGAAGGCTTGAGCCCGCCCGGCATCGTCGCCGGCTTGAGCGGCAAGGGCATGCTTGCGCTTGGCGAGGGCACGTTGACCGCGCTCACCTCCGCGCCGCTGCACAAGGTCGCCGCCAAAGCGGCCCAGACCAAGATCAAGGCGACCAAGGAGGAGATCGACGCGGACGCCGAGAAGGTGCGCAACACGCTGACCAAGGGTGCGTACGGCTATGCGCCGGCGACCTTTGCCCTCGACGTGAAGAACGGCACGTTGCGTCTCGCGCCAACCACGCTTGCGGGCACCGGCGCCGAAGCCGAGGTCAACGGCTATTTGGAGCTCGCAAGCCTCAAGCTCGACAGCGAGTGGCGGATGCGGCTGACCGGCGCCGGCAGCGAGAGCGTCCCGCCCGTCAGCGTGGTGTTCGCGGGGCCACTCGACGATGCGGCCGCCATCGACCCGGCCGTCGATACGGCGGCCATCGAGAGCTACCTGACCATCCGGCGCATGCAGGAAGATGTCGAACGTCTCGAGACGCTGGATGTCACCGGCCGTGGCCCGCAGCAAGATGCCGCCGCCGCGGCGAAGGCCGAAGCGGAACGCGCGGTCGCGGAGCGCGCCGCCGCCAGAAGAGCTGAAGCCGAACGCGCGGCCAGAGAGAAGGCGGAAGCCGAGGCGAAGGCTGCTGCGAAGAAGGAAGCTGCCGAGAGAGCGGCCGCCCAACGCGCCGCCGCCGAGCAGGCCGCTGCGGAACGCGCGGCACGAGAGAAGGCGGAGGCCAAGGCGAGGGCCGCGGCGGAGGCAAGAGCGGCCGAGGAGAAGGCGGCAGCCGAGGCCAAGGCGGCGGCGGAGGCGAAGGCGGCGGCGGAGGCGAAGGCCGCAGCCGAGAAAGCTGCTGCGGAAAGAGCGGCCGCGGAAAATGCTGCGCAGGAGAAGGCGGCAGCCGAGGCCAAGGCGGCCGAGACAAAGGCGGCTGCCGCCGAGGCAGCCGCCGCGGATCGTGCCGCCGCGGAGAAGGCTGCTGCAGAGGCACGCGCCGCTGCCGCGCAAGCCGCCAAGGAACGCGCTGCTGCGGAGGCCAGAGCGGCGGCCGAGGCAAAGGCCGCTGCCAAGGCACGCGCCGCCGCCCAGCAAGCCGCCAAGGAGAGCGCTGCCGCTGAAACCAGAGCCGCTGCCGAACGCGCCGCGCGCGCGCGCATCGAAGCGGAGGCACGCGCTGCCGCGGAACGGGCTGCGGCGGAGGCCAACGCCACGGCCGCCGTGCCCGACGTCCTATTGCCGCCGGTGCAGCCCGGGGCGCAAACGAGTCCGGACGGCACGGCCGACGATCCCATCGCCGAGATTCTCACCGGTGAGGCAGCCGTGAACGGTATAGAGCCGAACACGCTCGAAGACGAGACGGCGGTCGAGGAAGAGGCGCAGCCTGCGCCCCGCCGCTACCGGCGCAAGCGGGAAGCTCCCGACGCCTGGAAGAAGAATTACTCGATCTTCGGCGGCGGCTTCTAGGACGCGTCGCGCGTCGCTTGCGTCTTTTCCAGCACGTAGAGGCGAATGGCGGCGGACAGGCTCGTCGCGTCGCCGGAGGTTTCCGCGCGCCGCTTGTCGATCTCACCGACCAGACCGGCGACCGACTTTCCTTGCGCGCGCGCGAGCTCCGTCAGCGCGGCCCAGAACGGCTCCTCCAACGAGATGCTGGTGCGGTGCCGCGCGATGGTGAGCGAGCGTTTGTTGCGGGCGTTCGTCATGGGCGACGCGCTACTTCTTTGGCGCGACCATGTTCTCGGGCTTCACCAGGCGGTCGAAATCTTCCTCGCTCACGTGACCGAGTCGTGCCGCTTCCTCCCGCAGCGTCGAGCCCCGCTTATGCGCGTGCTTCGCGATCTCGCTCGCCTTGTCGTAGCCGATATGCGGCGTGAGTGCCGTGACCAGCATCAGCGAGCGTTCCATGTGCTCCTTGATGCGCTCGCGGTTCGCCTCGATGCCGACGACGCAGTTCTTGGTGAAGCTGTCGGCCACGTCGCCCAGAAGCCTGATCGATTGCAGCAGCGCGTAGGCCAGCACCGGCTTGAACACGTTGAGCTCCAGGTGCCCCTGGCTGCCGGCGAAGCTCACGGTGGTCTGGTTGCCCATGACTTGCGCGCACACCATGGTCACCGCCTCGCATTGAGTAGGGTTCACCTTGCCGGGCATGATCGAGGAGCCGGGCTCGTTCTCGGGCAGCAAGAGCTCGCCGAAGCCCGAGCGCGGCCCCGAGCCGAGCAGGCGGATGTCGTTGGCGATCTTGAACATGGACGTCGCCACCGTGGTCAGCGCGCCATGGGCGAAGACGAAGGCGTCGTGGGCCGCCAAGGCCTCGAACTTGTTTTCGGCGGAGACGAACGGCAGCTTGGTCATCTCGGCGATCTTCGCCGCGAAGAGTTCCGCGAACTGCGGGTGGGTGTTGAGGCCGGTGCCGACTGCGGTGCCCCCCTGGGCCAGCTCATAGAGCCCATGCAGCGACAACTTGAGCCGCTCGATGCCGTGGTCGATCTGCGCCGCATAGCCGCCGAATTCTTGGCCCAATGTCAGGGGCGTGGCGTCTTGCATATGCGTACGCCCGATTTTGAGCACATCCTGAAACGCTTCAGCCTTTTCTTTGAGTGCCTGGAAGAGTCGGGAAAGCGCTGGGTTGAGCCGGTAGGCGATTTCTTCGGCGGCGGCGATGTGCATGGCCGTGGGGAAGGTGTCGTTGGAGGACTGACCAAGGTTGACGTGATCGTTGGGGTGAACGGGCTCCTTGGTGCCGAGGGTGCCGCCAAGGATCTCACTGGCACGGTTCGCGATGACCTCGTTCAGGTTCATGTTGGTTTGGGTGCCGGAGCCGGTCTGCCAGACCACTAGGGGAAAATGACCGTCGAGCTTGCCGTCAACGATCTCGCCCGCCGCGGTGGCAATCGCCTCCGCCAAGGCTTTGTCCAGCCGTCCCAGCTCCAGATTGGTGAGCGCGGCCGCCTTCTTCACCAGCGCCATGGCGCGGATCAAGGGCATCGGCATGCGCTCGTCGCCGATCTTGAAGTTCTGGCGCGAACGCTCGGTTTGCGCGCCCCAGTAGCGGTCGGCAGGGACCTTGATCGGCCCAAATGCGTCCGTTTCGGTTCGGGTTGCAGCGGAGGACTGGGGGCCGTCGGCGAAGGACATGGGTGAGTTTCCTTTTTTGGCGATTTCGGCCTCCGGGCGGTTGGTAGGCTCCAGTGCGTCCGCCGGTCGGCTATCGAGTGATTTCGGCCCAGGCTATACCATCGCAATCGCGGATGAGAGAACCTGGCTTGTTGCGGGCCGTTTGGCGGCGCCCCGCGGCAAGGGGCCAAGCGAGGAGAACGCGTGACGGCGATTTCGACACAGATGGGCATACCCACGTCTCACGGAGCCGGGGTGTCGGTGGCCTTTTCCCGTCTGGCCGCCGTGCTTGTCTGTGTGATCGGGGAGATCGTTCTGGCCATGTGGCTGGGGATCATTCCCGCCGGGGGCCTGCCGACCCTCGCCGGGATGACGCCTCTTGCCGCGCTGGGGGTCATCGTGGCGGGCTTGGGTCTGCTTTGCTTGACCTTCCGGCGGATCCTGATTCTGGCACGGTTGGTCGGCCTCTTTCTCGTCCTCGCTGGTCTCGTCCTGTTGAGCCAGAATCTGTTGGGCTTCGATCTCGGCCTCGACCCCGCCAGGGTCCCGCCTGGCTTCTCGCCGGGTGGGGCTGTGGCCACCTCGACCTCTCACGGCATCATTGGTGCGCTTGTGCTGTTCGGGCTAGCGCTGCTTTACGCCAAGCGCGGACCGGCCATGTCGATCTTCAGCCAGGCCATCGCGCTCCTGATGCTGGCGCTGGTTCTGATTGCCGTGGCCGGCTACGCCTACGGCGTCGACACGAGCAGCTATCCGTTTCCGTTCACGCCCCTGACCGTATATGGCGCGCTCAGCATAGTGCTGCTGGCCGTGGGGCTCATCGCCGCCTCGCCCGAGCGCGGCATTGCCGCGGCCATCGTCGAGCAATCGCCGGCCGGGGAGATGCTGCGCAGGCTGCTCCCCGGTATTCTCGTTCTCCCGCTGGTGATCGGCTGGTTCGTGCGCCAGGCCGAGCTGAGCGCGCTCTACGATAGCGCGGCGACGCTTGCCATCTTCGCGGTCGCCAGCATCGTGGTTCTCGCCGTGTTTTCTTGGGCGGCGCTCGGCGCCGTACGGCGCGCCGACATCGAGCGCCAGGTGGCGCTCATGGATCTGCGTGGCCAGCGGGAGTGGCTCTCCACCACGCTGGGCTCGATCGGTGAAGGCGTGATTGCCACCGACCCGAGCGGCAGCGTGCTGCTGCTCAACAAGGTCGCGGAGGAACTCACGGGCTGGTCGGCGGCGCAGGCTCGCGGCCGCCCCATCTGGGAGGTGTTCCGCGTCGTCGACGAGAGCACGCGCAAGTCCGTGGACGATCCGGCCCTGAAGGCGCTCCGCGAACGCACGGTCACGCGGCTCGAATCGGGCGCCATGCTGCTCACCCGTAACGACAAGGAACTGCCCGTGGAGCATTCGGGCGCCCCCATCATCGGCTATGACGGCACGCTGGCCGGGGCCGTGCTCGTGTTCCGCGATGTGACCGAGCGCCGGCGCACGGCTCAGCGCCAGACCATGCTCGTCGGCGAGCTCAACCACCGGGTCAAGAATGCGCTCGCCATCGTGCAGTCGCTGGTCCAGGCCAGCCTGCGCCAGGCTTCCAACCAGTCCGCGCAAGTCATGGCGCAGACTCTGGCCGAGCGGCTTCAGGCGCTTCATCGGGCCCACGACCTGTTGCTCGAGTCTCAATGGTCGGGCGCGAGCCTGACCGCCATGGTCGATCGCGAGCTCGAGCCCTATCGCCGCGAAGGCGGGCCGATGATTACCGTGAAAGGGCCGGACGTGCTGCTTCCGCCCCAATGCACCTCGATCCTCGCCATGACGCTGCATGAGCTTGCGACCAATGCGGTGAAGTACGGCGCGCTGTCGCAGAACACCGGCGAGCTTTACGTGAGCTGGAAGACCGCGCGCGGAGGAAAACTGTTTCTGACCTGGGAGGAGCGCGGCGCGCCGCCGGCGCCCAAGAAGCGCGGGCGGACGGGCTTTGGCTCGCAGCTCATCGACAAGGGCATCCGGCACAATCTCGGTGGCGAAACCAAGATGGAGTTCCGCCCGACCGGTCTTTATGCCGAGCTGAGCGTGCCCTTGACCCCGTCCAACGAGCCGCGCGCCAAGAGCGAGACCGCGGCGGCGCCGGCCGCCTGACCCGACTCTATTCGAGAACGCTGAGGTCTATTTCTTGCGAAAGCTGTCGAGATGCACGACTTCGGCGGGCGGGCGCGACATCACCACCTCGGCATGGGCGGGCTCTGCCGGCTCCTCGGCCGGAGGCTCGCCTGGCTCTTCGGGCTGCTCGCCGACGAGATCGGGGAGCGCCGAGGCCATGTGCTGACGCGCGGAGTCGTTGGCCGCGCCTGGCTTGCCGAATTGCAGGCCGAATTGCGCGGACGGATCGTAGAACGCCTTCACCGCGGCGAACGGCACCACCAGGCGCTCCGGCACGTTGGAGAACGAGAGCTTCACCTCGAAGCGCTCGTCGGATATCGCGAGATCCCAGAACTGGTACTGGAGGACGATGGTCATCTCCTCGGGATACTGCTCCTTCAGGCGTTTCGAGATGGAAACGCCGTCGGCGCCGGTATCGAAGGCGATGTAGAGGTGATGCTCGCCGGGTAGCCCGTTGCGCTGCACTTGAATCAGCACCTCGCGCACCACGCCGCGGAGCGCGGTCTGGGTGAGAAGGTCGTATCTGATCTCGTCTTCTGCCATGAAGCGGCGTCGCTCCGGAATCCTGGCGACGAAGGCAGTCACCCCGTCAGGAAGTGGAGGGCTTCTGTTGCCCGGTGCCCTCCGAAACCGCGCCTAATCCCTGCGAGGAGATTAGGACTTTGACTTTAGGCTATCGCGCTGACTACGCAGCGAGACGAGCCTCCGCATAGTTGTCGTTGGCAACTATTTGGTTTGGCCCGATAACGGCGGATACCATGCCGAGCGAAAGTACGACCTTTACACCCTCGTCGAGCCTATTTCGCCCCCGCCACGTTCCAGTTCGCATCGCTCCTCTCGCAAATCCTCACGCGAGACTGAAACCTGGTGGAGGCGCCGGGTACTGCCCCCGGGTCCGAATGGCTTATTACGTCGCCCGTTTATCGCCATAGTCGGCTCACGCCGACGCTTCATATATAAGCCTCCGGGACCGCAAATAAAAGATTGATGGTTCGATAACCCCCAGGTGAGGGCGCGCGAATCAGTCGCGGTTCCAGGGAGTTGCGCGAGCGCGGAGCGAGTCAGTCGCGCTCCATCTTGATGATGCGGCCGGTGAAGGCGTCGACCTTCATCTCGATGTCTTCGCCATAGGCGTCTTCGCCCTCGACCTTCCAGATGCCCTTTTTCCGGTGAAGCTCGATCTCCTCGAGCCTTACGATGCCGCGGTCGAAGGCCATGGCCCGCACGGTTTCGATATCCACATAGGCGGCGGACGCGGGCAGGGCGGAGAGGCCAACCGCGGAAGCGAGGACAACTGTCAGAACACGCATTGAATGCTCCATCCGCAGGGTCTATCGACAAGGAAGCCCTGAGTCTTGGCGGGGCCGTCCCGGGATCATAGGCCGGATCATAGGGAAAGATACCAGGTGCGCCAATATCTCGATCTTCTCGCCCGCATCCGCGATGAGGGTCTTCGCAAGGAGGACCGTACCGGCACCGGCACGCTGAGTCTCTTCGGCGCGCAGATGCGATTCGACATGCGCGAAGGCTTTCCGCTGATGACCACCAAGAAGCTGCACGTGAAGTCGATCATCCACGAGCTGCTTTGGTTCCTGCAGGGCTCGACCAACATCCGCTATCTCAACGAGCACGGCGTGCGCATCTGGAACGAGTGGGCCGACGAGAACGGCGATCTCGGGCCCGTTTACGGCAAGCAATGGCGGTCGTGGCCCACGGCGAGCGGCGACACCATCGATCAGATCACGCGGCTCGTCGAAGGCATCAAGCGCGATCCCAACTCCCGCCGCCATATCGTCAGTGCCTGGAATGTGGGCGAGAT
>Ga0075331_1000280_pt1 | contig 11086 bp, 13 predicted proteins | sample MayberrySE_TuleA_FD_120090 | JGI IMG/M metagenome (GOLD analysis project Ga0075331, IMG submission 120090) | Natural and restored wetland microbial communities from the San Francisco Bay, California, USA, that impact long-term carbon... | ecosystem: Environmental > Terrestrial > Soil > Wetlands ... | reverse complement strand
CGCTCGCGGCGGGCAGCCCCGTCTGAGCAGCTCAGCCGCGCAGGGTGTCGCGCAGCGCCTCGATCGCCGACCACTGCGGCTCCCACCCGAGCTCGGTCCGGGCACGGGTCGTGTCCATGACCGCCGGGTGGCTGGCCGCCTCGACCCACTCGGCGACCTGCGGCAGGCGCGGGGCGCGCGCGAGCAGCCGGGCCCCGGCCCGGGTGGGACGGGTGGGCACCGGCAGTGGCAGCATCCCCAGCTCGCGGGCCACGTCGTGCAGCCCGACGACGTCGTCCGCGGCGATGTTGTAGGCCCCGGCGGGTCCCGCGCCCACCACGCACTGGAGGAGCGCCAGGCCGACGTCCTCCTCGTGGATCAGCTGCAGCTCGAGGTCCGGGAGGAGCACCGGCAGCGGCACCGGCGTCCGGACCGCGGCGTCGACGAGCCGGCGGCCGAGCCCCTGCACCAGTGCGGGCAGCTGGGCCTTGGCTCCCACCGCGTGCGGCCCCAGGACGATGGGCGGCCGCAGCAGGTAGAGCTCGGTGCCCGGGTGGGCGGCCGCCTCGTCCTGGAGCAGGTGCTCGAGCTCGGCCTTCTCCTGGGCGTAGAACAGCCGGTCCGCGGGTCGGGTCGGCCAGTCCTCGCGCATGCCGACCGGGTTGTCGCGGTGGAACCCGTAGGCGGCGACCGAGGAGGCGTAGACGAAGCGGCGGGCCCCGGCGGCGGCCGCGGCGCGAAAGGCCTTGAGGGTCCCCTCGACGTTGACCGCGCGAGTCCGCTCCCGGTTGCCGCCGACGATCACGAACGCCAGGTGCACCACCACGTCTGCCCCGGCGAACGCCTCCGCGAGAGCGCCCTCGTCGCGCACGTCGCCCTGGCGGTACTCCATCTTCGTCCAGCCCTCGGCGACCGGGTCGAAGGGACGGCGGGCCACCCCGACCACCCGCGTGACCCGGTCGTCGGCCTGCAGCTGCGGCATCAGGCCATGGCCGAAGGTGCCGGTGGGACCGGTGACCGCGACGACGAGTCCGCTCTCGTTCATGTGCCCCTGTCTACCCGGTCCCCCAGGACCTCACGCGGTGGCGTGGTTCACCCGGCGTCACCCGCCGGCGCGAGCCCCCTGGGTGGCTCATCGAGGGGTCCGGGACCTTGACGTCGTTACCGACTCTTTACCTGCTTTCCCACCGGTTCGGCGTTTCCCGGGGGGTGATCGGGTCAACCCTGGAGACAGGAGGTTCGTCATGTGTGAGGTCAAGTCACCAGCGGGGAACCTGGAGTGCGTCCGCTCCGAGTGCGACGGTCGCGGGCACGTGTGGGTGCACGCCAGCTCCGCCTACGACTCCAAGGTCGAGGCCGACTCCGCGCTGGACTACTGAGCCGGCACCCGGCCGTCGGAGCAGGTGCTCATCAGGTCCTGGCGCGTGGCGCCGTCGACGAAGGCCGAGCGCCCGTCGTCGCGCACCCGCTCGAGATGGTTGCGGGTGATCGCCAGCAGGCCGAGGCAGGCGTCGTAGCGGGCCTGGTTCCCGTCGTGGAACGCGAGGACCTCGACGCCGGCGCAGGACCGGTCGGCGCTGTCGGTCGCCGGGAGCGCCTTGACGGCCGCGCCGCTGACCAGCTCGTAGATGCCGTCACGCACGTCCCCGTCGGGAAGGCCCGCCATCGTGGGTCGCACGTACCCGACCATGTAGCCGATCAGCCCCGACGCCCGCCGTACCGCCGCGTCCGTCGCCTCCGCGCACCGGTCCAGCGCCACCCGCTCCTCCGCGCGCACCTGCCGGTCGACGACCACCCCGATGCCCGCGGCGACGAGCACCGCGACGAGCAGAGCGACCTTCGTCCGCCGGCTCAGCCACCGCCGGCGCTCGCCCGTGTCGAGGATGTCCACCGCGCCGGGGTCGCTCACCCGTCCAGTGTGGCGGGACGGGTCAAGGACGACCGGGCGCGATGCCCCGGTCGGCCGGTGGCGCGGGTACGGCGGCCACGACCCCCTGCCTATGGTGGGCCGCATGGAGCAACGGCGGATCGGGACGCGGCTGGTCGGCGCGATCGGGCTCGGTGCCATGCCGATGTCCGTGCGTGAGCACAACGACGAGGAACGGGCCGTCGCGACGGTCCGGCGCGCGGTCGAGGAGGGCGTGACCCTCGTCGACACCGCCGACGCGTACTCGCCGGACGAGGCCACGTTCGGCCACAACGAGGTGCTCGTCGCGACGGCGTTGCGCGAGGTCGGTGCCGACCCGGACGACGTGCTGGTCGCGACCAAGGGCGGGCACACCCGCCGCGGCACGGACTGGGAGCTCGACGGTCGGCCGGAGTACCTGCGCGAGGCGTGCATCGGGTCGCTGAAGCGGCTCGGCGTCGACCGCATCGGGCTGTACCAGCACCATCGTCCCGACCCCCGGATCGACTACCGGGAGTCCCTCGAGGGCCTGCGGGCCCTGCTCGACGAGGGGCTGGTGGAGGCGGTGGGGCTCTCCAACGCGAACCCGGAGCAGATCCGCCTGGCGGCCGAGGTGGTCGGCGACGGGCTGACCGCCGTCCAGAACCAGTTCTCCCCCGCGTTCCGCTCCTCGCAGCCCGAGATCGACCTCTGCCAGGAGCTGGGCCTGGCATTCCTGGCGTGGAGCCCGCTCGGCGGGATGTCGAAGGCGGGCGACCTCGGGAGCGAGTGGGCAGCCTTCGCCGAGGTGGCCCGCAAGCACGGCGTGAGCCCGCAGCAGGTGTGCCTGGCCTGGGAGCTGTCGCTCTCGCCCGCGGTCGTCCCGATCCCGGGTGCGAGCCGCCCGGAGTCGGTCGCGGACTCGGTGCGCGCGGCCGACCTGGTGCTCGACGACGAGGACCTGGCCGCCCTGTCCGCCTGACCCGCGGGTCAGGCGCCGCCGCTGTCGCCGCCGAGCGAACCCGGGGTGGACTCGCCGGTCGGGTCCAGGCCCTGAGGCTTGTTCTCGGGGCAGTCCGGGTTCGGGCAGTAGTCGACCGTGACCATCTCGCCGGGCCGCAGCTCGGGCCGGTCCGCGTTCGTCTTGTCGAAGTCGACCACGGCCTGGGCCAGGTCGGTGCCGCAGGCGGAGCAGCGTCGCTCCCAGGTCTCGTCCGGCTCGGTGGTGGCGGGCTCGTCGGGCGCCCCGGTCGGGGTGATGTCCTCGGTCATGGCCCCTGCCTACCCGTTCGGGGGCCGCTCCAAGCCCGGGAGGGTGCGGGTGGGGCCGACCCCCGTCACGGCCCCACCCGCCCCGGTCCGGGGGGGATTAGGCGGAGGCGGGCTCCAGCTCGCGGGGGCCGCGCTGACCCGGAAGCCGCAGGACGGTCCCGTCGACGTCGTCGCTCCACCGGTCCTCGGCCTCGGTGACCAGCGCATCGCGGAGCAGGTCGCGACGCTGCGGCTCCATGCGGGTGCGGGCGCAGTTGGCGGCCGCGACGGTGCGCAGCCGGCGGATCACGGCGAGCTCGGTGCCGGAGAGGGGCACGGACGTGGTCATCAGGAGCCGAGAACCTTTCAGGACGTGGTGCGTTCGTCGTACACCGGGTACATACCCGCGGTATGCCGGAACATTCCCGAGGCACGCTGTGACCTCGATCGCCCGCCCCGCGACGTCCCTGCGGCGGCCGCCTCCGCTCCCTGCGGACGAACTGGTCACGTCCGCGAGCAGGGCACAGACCCGCGTGGCCTCCGGATCTCCTCGTTCCGGGGCCGCCGCGGCTCGGGGCCCCTACGCTGCGGTGACATGACGGGGCTCAGAAAGCACGCGTGGATCGTCTTCGTCGGCTTTGCCCTGCTGGGCACGGTGTTCGGGGTCTTTCCCGGTGGCTGGTTCGAGGAGGACGTCGACACGGAGGCCACTCTGTTGACCGCGACCTACGGCCTCGTCGCGGTGGTCCTCACCGTCGCGGTCGCCCGGAACGCATTCCGGCGTGGCGAGAGGTGGGCGTGGCTGGCCCTCTGGGTGTGGCCCGTCTTCTTCATCGTGCACGGGTTCGCGTTCTTCGCCTTCGACTTCGTCTTCGCGGCGCTCGGGATCTTGGCCCTGACGACCACCCACCCGAGCAGGTCTCCCTCGGAAGAGGTTGCGACACCGGCATAGGCGTCCATCCCCCGCGATGCGCACACCTCAGGCGTCGAGCAGGTCGAGCGCCTGCCGGGCGATCTCCCACTCCTCGTCGGTCGGGACCACGAGGACCGCGACCTCGCTGTCCTCCGGCGACACGACGGCCGGGCCGTCGAGCGGTGTCTCGTTGCGGGACGGATCGACGGCGATGCCGAGCCGTTCGAGCCCGGCGAGCGACGCCGCGCGTACCTCGGGCGAGTGCTGGCCCACGCCCGCGGTGAACACCACGGCGTCGAGCCGGCCGAGGACCGCGTAGTAGGCGCCGACGTACTTGCGGATCCGGTAGCAGTACACGGCGAACGCCAGCTCCGCACCCGCGTCACCCGCCGCACGCAGCCGCTCCAGCTCGCGGAAGTCGTTCTCGCCCGCCAGCCCCTTCAGGCCCGAGGCGCGGTTGAGCTTCGCGTCGATGTCCTCCAGCGACCAGCCGAGCTCGCGGTGCAGGTGAGCGTGCACCGCCGGGTCGAGGTCGCCGGAGCGCGTGCCCATCACGAGACCCTCGAGCGGGGTCAGCCCCATCGAGGTGTCCACGCTCTCGCCACCGCGCACGGCCGTGGCCGAGCAGCCGTTGCCGAGGTGGAGGACCACGACGTTCGTGTCCTCGACGGCCCGGCCGAGGAGGCGCGCGGCCTCGCGTGAGACGAACGCGTGGGAGGTGCCGTGGAACCCGTAGCGGCGGATCCGGTGCCGGTCGCGCCACTCGCGCGGGACGGCGTAGGTGTAGGCGTGCTCCGGCAGCGTCTGGTGGAAGGCGGTGTCGAACACCGCGACCTGCGCGACGTCGGGGAACAGCCGGCGGGCCACCTCGAGCCCGTCCAGGTTCGCCGGGTTGTGCAGCGGGGCGAGCGGCACCAGGTCGCGGATCGCGTCGAGCACGTCGTCGTCGACCAGGGCGGGGTCGGCGAACCGGTCGCCGCCGTGCACCACCCGGTGCCCGACCGCGGCGAGGTCGACGTCGTCGAGCGAGGGACCGTGCGCCTCGAACGCGTCGACGGCGGCCCGCAGCGCCGCCTCGTGGTCGGCGACCTCCCGCTCCTCGCGGTGCTTCTCGCCGTCGGGGCCGGTGTGGGTGACGGTGCCGGACGGTTCACCGATGCGCTCGACGAGCCCGGTGGCGCGGGCCTCGCCGGTGCGGCCGTCGACCAGGCTGTACTTCAGCGACGACGAGCCGGCGTTGACGACCAGGACCATGCTGCCGGTGCCGGCCGGAGAGCTGCGGCTGCCGCTCACCGGGCGGCTCCCTCGGCGGCGCGCTGCGCCGAGGCCGGGCCGGCCGGGTCCGGCGGCTCCTGCGCGACCTTCTCCACGTCGGAGACCATCTGCTGCGCCTGGATGGCGGTGATCGCGATGGTGTTGACGATGTCGCGCACCGTCGCGCCGCGGGACAGGTCGTTGACCGGCTTGCGCAACCCCTGGAGCACCGGGCCGACCGCGACGGCGCCGGCCGAACGCTGCACGGCCTTGTAGGTGTTGTTGCCGGTGTTGAGGTCCGGGAAGATGAACACCGTGGCCCGGCCGGCGACCTGGGAGTCGGGCAGCTTCGTCTTGGCGACCGCGCTGTCGATCGCCGCGTCGTACTGGATCGGTCCCTCGACCGCGAGGTGCGGGGCACGTTCCTTGACGATCGCGGTCGCCTTGGAGACCTTCTCGACGTCGGTCCCCGACCCGGAGCTCCCGGTGGAGTAGGACAGCATCGCGACCCGCGGCTCGATGCCGAACGCCGCCGCGGTCGCCGCCGAGGAGATGGCGATGTCGGCCAGCTGCTCGGCGGTCGGGTCGGGGTTGACCGCGCAGTCGCCGTACACCAGCACCTGGTTCTCCAGGCACATGAAGAACACCGAGGAGACGACCGACACGTCGGGCAGCGTCTTCACGACCTCGAGCGACGGCCGGATCGTGTGCGCCGTGGTGTGCACGGCCCCCGAGACCATGCCGTCGGCCAGCCCGAGCTCGACCATCATGGTGCCGAAGTACGACACGTCGCCGACGATCTCGCGTGCGTCGTCGAGCTCGATCCCCTTGTGCTTGCGGCGCTGGTGGTACTCCTGGGCGAACCGCTCGCGCAGCTCCTCGTCGGAGGGGCTCAGGAACGTCGCCGCCGACACGTCGAGGCCGAGGCTGGCCGCGCGGGCGTTGATGCTGATCGGGTCGCCGAGCAGCGTGAGGTCGGCGACGCCGCGGCGCAGCACGATGTCGGCGGCGCGGAGGATGCGCTCCTCCTCCCCCTCGGGCAGCACGATGTGCTTGCGGTCGTGAGCCGCGTCGTCGACGACCTGGTGCTCGAACATCAACGGCGTCACCGAGTCGGTCCGGGCGACCTCGAGACGGTCCATGAGCGCCTCGCCGTCGACGTGCTCGCCGAAGAGCTGGAGCGCGATCGCCACCTTGCGCGGCGAGTCCGCGGTGAGCCGGCCGCGGACCGCGGTGAGCCGGGTGGACGCCTCGTGCGTGCCGAGGTGGGTGGCCACGATCGGCAGCGTCGCGCCGGTCCCCTCGAGGAGCCGGGTCACCTGGGGCGGCAGGGCGAAGCCGCCGTTGATGAGCACCCCCGACACCTGCGGGAAGTTCGCGGACACGTGCGCCATCAGCACGCCGAGCACGACCTCCGGGCGGTCGCCCGGCGTGATCACGAGCGCCCCGTCGAAGAGCCGGTCGAGCACGTTCGGCATCGTCATCGCCGCGACCACGAGCCCGGTCGCCTCCCGGGCGAGCAGCGACTCGTCCCCGCTGACGAGGTGGCCCTCGGCGACCGCCATCAGGTCGGCGATCGACGGCGCGCTCAGCAGCGCCTGCTCGGGGATGGCGTACGCCGGGACGCCGCCGCGACTCAGCGCGTCGACGTCCGCCGCGACGTCGTCGGCCGAGACCCGGTTGGCGATGATCGCGAACAGCGTTCCGTGGTTGGCCTCGAGCTCGGCCGTTGCCATGTCGGTGATCGTGTGCAGGTCGTCGGCCGAGCGACCCGACCCGTTGAGGACCAGCAGGACCGGTGACCCGAGGTTGGCGGCGATGCGGGCGTTGTAGGAGAACTCGGTGGGCGTGCCCACGTCGGTGTAGTCGCTGCCGACCACGACCACGGCGTCGCAGCGGTCGGCGACGCGGTGGAAGCGGTCCACGATCGTGTCCAGCGCGCCGGTCGGGTCGGCGTGCACCTCGTCGTACGTGACGCCCGCGCAGTCCTCGTAGGACAGCTGCACGGCGTCGTGGGAGGTGAGCATCTCCAGCACGTAGTCGCGGCCGGAGTGGTACGAGGCGCCGTCCCGACGCACGATCGGCCGGTAGACGCCGATCCGTTCCACCCGTCGTGACAGGGCGTCGAGCACGCCGAGCGCGACGGCCGACTTGCCGGTGTAGCCCTCGACGGAGGCCACGTAGACGCTGCGCACCATGGACCGACCCTAACGGTCAGCCCCACGCGCTCCGGTCGGTCGTCGCGGGCTCGGTGACGCGGGGCTTGAGCCGGCTGTTGGGCAGCGGCGGGGCGGGCAGGTGCTGCACCTCGCCGGTGTAGCCCTCGACCTCCCCGAAGCGGTCGGAGTGGGCCTGCCACGCCTCCCGTGCCTCGACGATCTCCTCGTGGGTCCGGCCGACGAAGTTCCACCACATGATGATGTCCTCGCCGAACGGCGCACCGCCGATGACCAGCATCCGCGCCGGGTCGTCGCCGGGGTTGCCGAGCACGACGCGCTCACGCCCCGGCCGCAGGTAGCCGAGCTCGGCGGGCTTCACGTCCAGGGCGTCGACGGCGACGGGTCCGAGGTCCACGAGGACGCCGTGCTCGAACGCCGGGTCCAGGTCGAGGGCGACCTCCGCACCGGCATCGAGGACCACCTCGGCGCCGACCATCGGCGCATGGGTCGGGACCGGCGACGTGTCCCCGGCGAGCGAGCCGAGCAGCACCCGCACGGTCGCGCCGTCGAGCCGGACCGGCGTGGGTACGTGGTGGGCGAAGTCGCGCGGCAGGTGACGGGCGTCGCCGGGCAGCGCCAGCCACAGCTGGACCCCGTGCAGCCTGGTCGTCGCCGGCGTCGAGACCTCCGAGTGCGCCACACCGTGCCCGCCGGTCATCAGGTTCAGCTCGCCGGGTCGTACCACCGCGTGCACCCCGAGGCTGTCGCGGTGCTCGATCTCGCCCTCGAACAGCCAGCTGACGGTCTGCAGGCCGGTGTGCGGGTGCGGCGGCACGTCCATGCCACCGGTGACCCGCACGTCGTCGGGGCCGTAGTGGTCCACGAAGCACCAGGACCCGATCAGGGAGCGCGCACGTTGCGGCAGCGTGCGCCGTACCGTCATCGCCCGGGGACCACCGAGCGGCACGTCGCGGGGGGTCACGATCTCGACGTCCACCCCTCCACTGTGCCACCGCACGCAGGGGGTCGGCCGGACTGGACCGAACGTCCCACGTCCTCCCGCGCTCTATGGCCGGATCGGGCGGCTCTCGTATAGGTAGCTCGACCGGCAGAATCCTGTCCTTACGGCCCTCGATTTTTCGGTCCGCACAGGAGAGGGTGGAGGAATCACCGACTGTGGGGGTGGGTACGGAGAGCCGATGCAGGGCCGGTCTGGGGGATCTTTCGAGGCCGCCGAGCTGCTGAACTCGCTCGGCAAGGCCGTGATCGCCACGAGCCTGGACGGGACCGTGGAGTTCTGGAACCAGGCCGCGGAGCGGCTCTACGGCTGGACGGCACAGGAGGCCATCGGGCAGAACATCGGCGACCTCGCGGTCCCCGAACAGAGCCAGGACGTCGCCGGCGACATCATGGAGGCGGTGCGCAAGGGCGGCTCGTGGTCCGGAGGATTCCTGGTACGCCGCAAGGACGGGACGATGTTCCCCGCGCTCGTCACCGACTCGGGGATCTACCGGGACGGTCGGCTCGTCGGCATCGTGGGCATCTCCATCAACATCGGCCGCACCGTCCTTCCGATGCTGGAGCGGTCGAGCGACGCCGCGCTGATGCTGCGCTCCGACGCCGTCGTCACGTACGCGAGTCCTGCGGTGCGCCAGCTCTTCGGGTGGGATGACGCCGCGCTCCTCGGGCGCTCGATCGTTCCCCTGATCCACCCCGACGACCGGCGGGACCTGGCCGGCTTCCTGGAGCGGGTCGTGACCGTCCCGGGGGCGCACGCCCCGGTGGAGCTGCGGGTGCGGCAGGAAGGCGACTACGTCTGGGCCGAGGCCGCGCTCACCAACCTCCTCGACGACCCCGAGGTCCGCGGGGTCGTGTGCAACCTGCGGCCCAGCATCCGCCGTGAGGCGTTCGACGCTGCCGAGGAGCGCGCGCGCCAGCTCCAGACCGCGCTGGACTCACGCGTGGTCATCGAGCAGGCCAAGGGCTACCTGGTCGCGACCGAGGGCCTCACCCCCGACGAGGCGTTCGGGGTGATCCGCGACCACGCGCGTCGCAACCGGCTCCGCACCCACGACGTGTGCCGCGCGGTCCTTGCCGGCGAGCGGCTGATGCCCGGCCCGAGCCGCCGGCCGGCGGAGCACCCGACCGCCTCCGAGGCCTGAAACCCCGGGGTCCGGGGGAGATTCGCGGACAAGCCGGACGACTTCCGAGGTTTTCATTGCCTCCCTGCTGTTCGGCGCTCTAGCCTGTCGGAGTTCCGCTCCTCCTCTCGTCGGAGGACCCACCCCAGACTCCGGTGGCGCGACGACATCCTGGGAGTCTGGATGACCGCCCTTCTTCCCCACGCAAGAGCGACCAGCTCGAGACGCCCGCTCAACCGCGCCGCCACGGGGCTGATGCGCCTGGTCATGGCGGACGGCTGGCGGGTCGAGCCGGCCGGCCGGGCGATGCTCGCCCTGGTGCGAGGCGACACGCAGCTGCTGCGGCTGCTCCACGCGCGCGTCGCCAGGGCCATGCTCGACCGGCCCACCTCCGCGGACGCCCGTGCCCTGGCCACCCTCGAGCAGGCACTCGCCGGTTCCGTCGCGACCAAGCGCGTGAGGATGACGGCATGACGCGTCCGGCCCAGCGGGACGCAACCACCACGACCTCCGTCGGTGCGGCAGTCACGCACGCGCATCGGCGGCCGCCCCTCCCGCGACCCTCGGTCGCACCCCCCGGGGAGGGACACCTCAGGCGGCGGTGGCGGTTCACCTCGGCGGTGGACGCCGCCCGCCACCTGGTTTCGGGGGGAGACCGGTTGGCAGCAGGTCCCGGCTGACGCGGCCACAGCCGAGGCCGCCAACCGGTCCCGCCTCTGCCCGGACGCACGCCACGCGTCCGGGCAGGGGCCACGCCCTGCGGCCCCTGGGCCGTTCATCAACTGTTCACTTGCCCGGCAGACCTTGACGACTTGACCATGAGTTCATGACCGTGACCGAACGCGCTGCCGCCGATGAGCGAGGCCGGGTTGCCGAGGTGGTCGAGCGGCTGCGTGGGCGGTATCCCACGGTGCCCCTGGACCGCATCGTCGAGGTGGTGTCCCAGGCGCACCGCGAGCTCGATACCGCCCCGGTGCGGGACTTCGTCCCGGTGCTCGTCGAGAAGCGGGCCCGGGACCTGCTCCGAGCCGACCGCTGAGCTCCGGTCAGGTCCGGGAGCAGGACCGCCGCACCCTCAGCAGCCGCGTCGTGCCCGCACTCCTCCTCCGCGAGGACGGGCGGCGGGAGGCCGAGGTCCGGGCGCAGCGCGACCAGGGTCGCGGGCGCGGCCGTCGAGCCCGAGTCCGGTGGTGGCGTCGTCCCCCGAGCCCACCTGCGATACTGCAGCGGCAACGCGGGGTGACTCCTGCCAGCCGTGCAGGGGCCGCCGCCGTCCCGGGCCTCTAGCTCAATTGGCAGAGCAGCGGACTTTTAATCCGCGGGTTGTGGGTTCGAGACCCACGGGGCCCACGAAATGAGCGTAGTGAGTCGGCTGATGCTTGACGTTTCGGCTCCGGCTGATGTTGACAGTGTTTCGGCTGATGGTTGACACCTGCTTCGGTTGATTCTTGACACTCCCTGGATGAGGGAGTTGAGCGTGGCCGAGCAGAGGTATGACGCGGTG
>Ga0075331_1000278_pt1 | contig 11134 bp, 9 predicted proteins | sample MayberrySE_TuleA_FD_120090 | JGI IMG/M metagenome (GOLD analysis project Ga0075331, IMG submission 120090) | Natural and restored wetland microbial communities from the San Francisco Bay, California, USA, that impact long-term carbon... | ecosystem: Environmental > Terrestrial > Soil > Wetlands ... | reverse complement strand
TGCGCGCGTGCCTGGGTGTCGCGTTGATCAACGGCGCCATGGGCGCGGCTGGGATCGAACCAGCGACCTCTCGCGTGTGAAGCGAGCGCTCTCCCGCTGAGCTACGCGCCCTGCAGGGGCGCAATTCTAGACCCGGGCCGTCAGCCGTCCCGCCGGTCGGGCGTCTAGGGTCCCCGTCCGCTGAGGCGCGCCGGCCAGTCCGCATACCTCGTGATCGCATGGCTGTTCCTGGTCGCGGTGATCGTGCAGTTCTTCCTGGCCGGGCTGGCGGTCTTCGCCGCGGAGTCGTTCGAGCCGCACAGGGACTTCGGCGGCGCCTTTCACCTGCTCGCACTGGTGCTGCTGCTGCTCGCGATCTTCGTGCGCCGCGACCGCACCGACATCGTCCTGGCGGTCGTCCTGTTCGTGATCGTGACGGTGCAGTTCGCGCTGCCGAACGCGAGCGACGACGCTCCCGGCGTGGCGGCGCTGCATGTCGTGAACGCGCTCTTCATCTGGATCGTGGGCTACCACCTCGCGATGCGCGCGCTCGTGGTGCGGTTGCGCGGCGACCCCCTCGAGGCGGCGCCCACGCGGCCGGTAGAAGATCCCCAGCAGCCCTGAACAACCTCTAAAGTTCGCTGCGGATCGTGCTAGGTGGGGTGCTAGCGGTGCCCTGTAACCCGCAACCCGCTCTAGCGGGGCTGAATCCCCGTCAGAGGGTTCGGCCCTCAGGGTCAGTACGCCGCGAGAGGGCGTTGATGGCCAGGTCCCGCGCGATGAGGTCCCGTGAACCAGGTCAGATCCGGAAGGAAGCAGCCTTAAGCGGTCTTCTTCATGCGCCGCGGAACCGCCTGACCGGAGCCTGATCGCGGCTGACACGCCTGGGGACTGTTCTCGAAGACGGGTGCACGATCCACTTTTCACGGTGACCGCGAAGCGGCGTCACGCGCGGGGGCGCTATCGCATGGGGCATGCATTCCCCCCAAAAGCGACCGATAGCGCCGGCGCTATCGGTGCTAGGGCCGGCGGTAGCTCTGATAGCGCCCGCGCTAGCTGGGGTTCAGGAGGTACACCGGGGCCCGCGGGTGATATCGCCGTCCGCAGCGCCGTCCGCAGCGAGCCAGTGGGCGGGCCGCGCCCGCGCGCTCAGCGGCAGCCGCGCTCGTAGAGCGCCCACGAGTCGTTCGCGGCCACGGGGCGGAAGCCCGCCGGCTGGCGCGGCACGTCGAACCGCTTCGGGTCGCGCGCGTCGAGGATGAACTTCTCCTCCACGACGTCGGTCTGGGGCGCGACGTACAGGCCGCGGCGCGGGGGCTCGAGCTGCGCCGAGCGGAAGTCCGCCGGCGGGCGGTCGAGGTACCACGCCAGGATCGGGACGGCCCTGTGGTTGGGTACGTACACCGGCTCGCAGCGCTCGAACGCGCTGGCGGCCCCGTCGGCGCGAGTTAGGTCGCGCAGGTCGTCCTGGATCGCTCCCCGTAGCTGCACCCCGTCGCGCAGGTTGTCGAGGCGGTCCGTCTGGTGGGACACGGTCGAGCCGGCGAAGGCGATCAGCAGCACCACCGCTCCTCCGGTCCACATCCGCCACGCCCCTTCGAGCGGCCGCCCGATCCACCCCAGCGCGGCGAACCCGAAGAACACGCACAGCATCGCGGCCGGCAGGAACAGGTAGCGCCCGAGCAGCGAGAGTCCCGCGATCCCGATCGCGATGAACGCCAGGCCGCCCAGCACGGCGAGCGCGGCGGGCACCAGCGCCCGGTCCCTGGCGAAGCGCAGCGCCAGGAAGAAGCCGGCGGTGCCGCCCAGCAGCGGCACCCAGCGCAGGATCTCGCCGAGGCGGCGGGGCATCACCTCGGGAACGTTCTCGATCCCCTGCGGCCGCCCCAGCGTCTCGGCCGTGTCGCGCGTGAACGTGAGCGAATGGAGGGCGTCGCCCGTGATCGCGAGGTCGGAGACGGCCCAGACCAGGGGCGCCGCGACCACCAGGCCGGCCAGCCACAGGGCCCGCTCCCGCGGCTCGTCACGAACCAGCCAGAGCCAGTACGCCCCGGCGATCAGCCATGCCTCGGGGCGCAGCAGGCCGGCCAGCGCGAGCAGCACGAGCACGGGCACGCCGCGCCGCGGCCGGCGCACTTCGATCACGGCGGCCGCCACGACCAGCGCCAGGAACGGGATGTCGACGTAGGCCCGCACTCCCTGGGAGAGGATCGGGTCGCGGGTCGCGAGCGTGAAGGCGGCCAGCGCCCCCACCGGCCAGCCGAAGCACTCCCGGCCGAGCAGGAAGATCCCCCACACGAGGGCGCCGAACGCGAGCAGCGCGAGCGCGAGCATCGCCGTGTAGCCCGCGTCCTCCCCGAGCAGCGACAGCGGCGCGCCCACCGCCTCGACGAGCGGATGCGGGGTGGGGGCCAGCGTCACCTCGTAGTCCGGGTCGCCCCCGGACATCAGGTCGCGTCCCCAGATCAGGCCGTAGAGCGTGTCGTAGTTCAGGAACGCGTGGCTGAAAACGAGCCAGGCGCCGCCCCCGATGACGGCCGCCGCGGCAGCATTGGACGCCCACGGCGGCACCCGGAGCCGGGTGCTCAGGAGACCGCCCCGAGGGACTCGTCCAGCTTGCGGCGCAGCTCGCGCTCCACGTCCTCGTGTCCCGGGCGGCCGGCGAGGTTGCGCGTCTCCGACGGATCTGCGCGCAGGTCGAACAGCAGGTAGACCTCTCCTTGCGCGTTCAGCACCATCTTCCAGGCGGCCGTCGCGACCATCACCTCGTTCATGAGGGGCAGTTCCGAGCGCGCGAAGTCGCGGTGCGGCCGGCCCGGGTCCTCCAGCACCGGCACCACGCTGCGGGCGGCGCTGCGCGGGTCGGGCGCCGCGTCCGCCAGCTCCACGAGCGTCGGCCCGAGGTCCATCAGCTCGACCATCGCGTCGCTCGCTGCGCCGGCCGGCGCGCGGTGGCTGGGGGGAAGGCGTACGATGAACGGCACGCGCGCGGCGGCGTTGAGGAAGTTCCGCTTGCGGAAGAGGTTGTAGTCGCCGTTCATCTCGCCGTGGTCCGAGACGAACGCGACGACCGTGCGGTCGAGCTCGCCTCGCTGCTCCACCACGTGCAGCGCTTCGCCGATCTGGTCGTCGATCAACGTGACCTTGCCGGCGTAGTTGGCCCGCATCCGCGCCACGTCGCCCGGCTCGAAGGCGGCGTCGCCGGTTTCGAGCCTCTCGTCCAGGAGCCCGCGCGGGCGGTCGGGTGGATCGTCGGCGAGCTGCACCGGTTCAGGCATCGCCTCGGGGTCGTATCGGCTTGCGTACGGCTCCGGCGCGTCCCAGGGCTCGTGCGGGCCGCCGAAGCTGACCCAGCAGAACCACGGTTCGTCACCGGTGTACTCGCGCAGGTAGGAGACCGCCTGCTGCCCGACGTACACGTCGGGGTACAGCTCGAGCGGGAGCGGTGAGGGACGCGCGACCCACGGCTTCGTCGTGAGCCGTTCCTCCATGTCCCGCTGGTAGTCGCCCCAGACACCTGCTTCCTCCCAGCGGTCCGTCATGTTCGATCGCACATGCGCGCTCGCCCGCGGGCCGGCGATCTCGTCGACGTGCTCGAGCCCGAGGGCATGCAGGACGCCCACGCGGTCGCGCAGGTCCCCCGAGTGCGGGTGCAGGTGCGTCTTGCCGATCACGCATGTGCTGTAACCGGCGTCACGGAGCGTCCTCATCCAGCTCGCCCGCCGCCTCGCCGGGCCTGTCTCCCAGCGGCGGATGTCGCGCGGATAGCAGCCGCCCTGCAGGCTCTTCCGCGCGGGCACGCACCACGGAGAGTTCGTATAGGCATTCGAGAACCGCACGCCCTCCGCGGCCATCCGGTCGATGTTCGGCGTCTCGACCCAGCCCCCGACGCAGCCCAGCGCGTCCCAGCGCTGCTGGTCGGTCATGATCAGCAGGATGTTGGGCCGCGGGGTGTCGTCGCTCGCGCGGCGCATTTTGCGAAGTCTTCCACGCGGCCCGGCCCGCCGGCCTCGCCAGGACGGCAAGCTAGGATGGACGCTCCGAGTCACGCCGCCGCCCGCATGGCCAGCCTCTACCGCCGCCACCGCCCGCAGACCTTCGCCGACGTCGTCGGCCAGCCGGCGATCGTGCGCACGCTCAGCAATGCGATCACCAACGGCAAGGTCCACCACGCCTACCTCTTCGTGGGCTCGCGGGGGACGGGGAAGACCTCGGTCGCGAAGATCCTGGCCCGCTCGCTCAACTGCATGAACGGTCCCACGCTGGAGCCGTGCGGGAAGTGCGACGCCTGCGTGGCGATCACGAACTCCACCTCGCTGGACGTGATCGAGATGGACGCGGCCTCCAGCAACTCGGTCGACGACATCCGCGACCTGCGGGAGAAGGTCGGCTTCGCGCCCGCCATGGACGGGTGGAAGGTGTACATCCTCGACGAGGCGCACATGCTCTCGACCGCCGCCTGGAACGCGTTCCTGAAGACGCTCGAGGAGCCGCCGCCTCGCACCACCTTCGTGCTCGCGACGACCGAGCCGCACAAGGTGCTCCCGACGATCGCCGACCGCTGCCACCGCTTCGACTTCCACCGGCCCTCGCTGGAACAGATCGGCACCGTGCTGAGGCGAATCGCCGACGCCGAGGACATCGAGGCGGACGACCGCACCCTCGCGATGATCGCGCGCGCCGCCGGCGGGAGCTTCCGGGACGCGATCGGGACGCTCGACCAGCTCGTCACCTACGGCGGGAAGCAGGTGTCGTTCGAGGACGTGATGGAGCTGCTCGACGTCGCCGACGCCGAGCTGGTGTTCGCCGCCACGGACGCCGTGATCGCCAAGGACCCGGGCTCCGCCCTGCGGCGCGTGCAGGAGCTGAGCGAGTCGGGCCGCGACCCCGTCCAGTTCATGCGAGACCTGACCGCTCACCTACGGCATCTGATCGTGCTGCAGACGCTGGGCGAGCCGCCGGACTCCTTCAGCGTCACCGCCGACCAGGTGCCGCGGCTGGAGGGTCAGGCCCGCGACCTCGCGCAGGCCGAGGCGGTGCGCGCGATCGACCTGCTGGCGGACGCGATCGCCGCGGTCAAGGACGGTGCCGACGCGCGCACGCAGCTCGAGCTGGCCCTGCTGAAGGCGGCGCGGCCACGCTCCGACGCATCCGTGGAGGCGCTCCTGATGCGCCTCGAGCGCCTCGAGCAGGGCAACCCTGCTCCCGCACCGGCGGCCGAGCCGGAGGCGACAGCTGCGCCCCCGCCACCGCCGCTGAAGGGGGACCTGGAGTTGGAGCGCCTGTGGCCGGCGGTCCTGGAGCGGGTGCGCGGGAGCGAGGGCGGCGAGATGATGGCGGCGCTGCTCGCTGACGCCCGCCCGCTGGCGCTGGAGGACGACGTGCTTGTGCTCTCCTACCCGGCGTCCGCCTCGTTCAGCAAGCGGAAGATCGAGGACCGTGCGAACGGCGAGCGCCTCGGTCAGGCGCTGCGGCTCGTGTCGGGCCGCCCGCTCGTGGCCAGGTTCGAGATCCACGAGGACGGCGACGGCGGCGAAGAGCAGGGAGCCCCGGTGGTGCGGCTCACCGAGGAGGAGCTGATCGCGCGGTTCAAGAGCGAGTTCGACGCCGAGGACGTGGCGGAGGAGACCGCCGCCGCCGAGGAGAGCTAGGAGGGAGACGGGAAGCCGATGCCGCAGCCGAACATCAACAAGATGCTGAAGCAGGTCCAGCAGATGCAGGCCGAGATGATGAAGGCCCAGGAGCAGCTCAAGGACGAGCAGGTCGAGGCGTCCGCGGGCGGGGGCATGGTGACCGTGACGATGTCGGGCGACCGCCAGCTGAAGGAGGTCCGCATCGATCCCGGCGCGTTCGGCGACGAGGTCGCGCCCGAGGACCTCGAGATGCTCCAGGACACGCTGGTCGCCGCGATCAACGAGGCCAGCCGATCGGCCGAGGAACTGGCCTCGCGCAAGCTGGGCGGGCTCACCGGCGGGCTCGGCGACCTCGGGCTGCCGGGCCTGTAAGCCGCGCCGGCCGCCACCGCCCCGACCATGTTCTCCCCGCCGGTCAACAGGCTGATCACCGAGCTTGCGAAGCTGCCCGGCATCGGCCAGCGCACAGCGCAGCGGCTCGCGTTCCACATCCTGCGGGTCCCCGAGCCCGAGGCGCTGGGGCTGGCGGCCGCGATCCGCGAGGTGAAGGAGAAGATCGGGCTCTGCGAGGTGTGCTTCAACCTGGCGGACCGCAGCGAGGGCCCACGATGCCAGATCTGCCTCGACGAGCGCCGTGACCGCTCCGTGATCTGCGTGGTGGAGGAGCCCGCCGACGTGGTGCCGATCGAGCGCACGAACGAGTATCGCGGTCTCTACCACGTGCTGGGCGGCGCGCTCTCGCCGGTCGACGGCGTCGACCCCGAGAACCTGAGGATCGCCGAGCTGCTGGGCCGCGTGCGCGACGGCAGCGTGGGCGAGGTGGTGATCGCCACCAACCCGACCACCACGGGCGAGGCGACCGCCTTCTACATCGCCGAGGGCATCCGCGAGCAGGGCGGCGACGTCGCCGTGACGCGCCTGGCCAGCGGCCTGCCCGTGGGCGCCGATCTCGAGTACGCGGACGAGGTCACGCTCGGGAAGGCGCTCGCCGGCCGCCGGGCCCTGTGAGCGGCGCGCGCGCAAGCGTCGCCTATCCTGAGCGCGGATGACGGTCGCAGAACCCTCGCGAAACCCATCCGCGGGCTTGCCTGCGGATGGCATTGTTGTGATGAAGTTCGGCGGCACGTCGGTGGCCGACGCGGAGCACATCATCGACGCTGCGAAGCGGATGGTCCGCGCGCGCGAGGAGGGCAACTCGGTCGTGGCCGTGCTGTCCGCGCGCGGCGCGACCACCGACCAGCTGGTCGAGATGGCCCAGGAGATCTCGGCCGAACCCCACCCTCGCGAGATGGACATGCTCCTCTCCACCGGTGAGCGGATCTCGTGCGCCCTCTGCGCGATGGCGCTGAACGACCTCGGCCGCCAGGCGATCTCGCTCTCGGGCTCGCAGGCCGGCATCGTGACCGACACCTCCCACACGAAGGCGCGCATCCTCGACGTGCGCGCCGAGCGCATCCGGGCGGCGCTCGATGCGGGCCACATCGTGCTGGTGGCGGGGTTCCAGGGCGTCTCCACCGCGCGGGACGTGACCACGCTCGGCCGCGGCGGGTCCGACACCACCGCGGTGGCGCTGGCCGCCGCCCTGGGCGCGGACGTGTGCGAGATCTACACGGACGTGGACGGCGTCTTCTCCGCCGACCCGCGGATCGTCCCGGAGGCCCGCAAGCTGCCGGTCCTGTCCTTCGAGGAGATGCTGGAGATGTCCGCCTCCGGAGCGAAGGTGCTGCAGCTCCGCTCCGTCGAGTACGCGCGCAACTATGGCGTGCGGATCCACGTGCGGCCGAGCTTCGGGGACGGCTCCGGTACCCTCGTCGTCTCGGAGGAAGAGACGATGGAACGCCCGCTGATCACCGCCGTGACCCACTCCACCGAGGACGCTCGCGTGACGCTCACCGGCGTCCCCGACCGGCCCGGCATCGCCGCGCGCATCTTCGGCGCGCTCGCCGAGGCCGACGTGAACGTGGACATGATCGTGCAGAACGAGCCCGTCTCCGACGACCGGATGGCGGAGATCTCGTTCACCGTCCCGCGCTCGGACGTCAGCACCGCCCGCCGCGCGCTCGAGGGCCTGACCTCCGAGCTCGGCCTGCAGGACCTGATCACCGACGAGCAGATGGGAAAGGTGTCCGTGGTCGGGGCCGGGATGCGCAGCCACCCGGGCGTGGCCGCCAAGGTGTTCCAGACGCTGGGGGAGCGCGAGATCAACATCGAGATGATCTCCACCTCCCCGATCAAGATCTCCTGCGTGATCGACGCCGACAAGGTGGCGGACGCGGTGCGCTCCCTGCACGAGGCCTTCGCGCTCGGCAAGGAAGCCGTCGTCTCCGAGGACGGCGGCCCGCGATGAGCGCCTCCGCGCCGCGCGTGGCGGTGGTGGGAGCGACCGGAGCGGTGGGGTCCACGATGCTCGCGGTGATGGCCGAGCGCGGCTTCCCCGCGCGCGAGGTCGTCCCGCTCGCCTCGGCTCGCTCGGCGGGGCGGACTCTGCGCCACGGCGACGGGGAGCTGATGGTGCGGCTGCTCGAGGACGCCGTCATCGACGGCTTCGATATCGCGCTCTTCTCGGCCGGCGGCGGCGTGTCCCGCGAATGGGCGCCGCGCTTCGCGGCGACCGGCTGCGTCGTGATCGACAACTCGAGCGCATGGCGGATGGAGCCCAATGTCCCGCTGGTCGTCGCCGAGGTGAACGGCGCGGCGCTCGACCGCCACGAGGGCATCGTGGCGAATCCGAACTGCTCCACGATGCAGATGGTGATGGCGCTGAAGCCGATCCACGACGCGGCCGGCCTCGAGCGCGTGATCGTCTCCACCTATCAGTCGACGTCCGGCACAGGGCAGCGCGCGGTCGAGGAGCTGCACGACCAGACGCAGGCGGTGCTCGAGGCGGAGGAGCTGGAGGTCTCCGTCTATCCCCACCAGATCGCGTTCAACGTCCTGCCCCAGGTCGAGACGTTCAAGGACGGCGACGACTACACCACCGAGGAGCGCAAGATGATGGCCGAGACGCGCAAGATCCTCGGCGACGAGTCGATCCCGGTCTCCGCGACCTGCGTGCGCGTGCCGGTCTACAACGCCCACTCGGAGTCCGTCAACGTGCAGACGAGGGAGGACCTCTCGCCCGCGCGCTGCCGCGAGCTGCTGGCCGCGTTCCCCGGGGTGACGGTGGTCGACGACCCGGCCGCGGGCCGCTATCCGATGCCGGTCACGGCCGCCGGCCGGGACGACGTGTTCGTGGGCCGCATCCGCCGCGACCCGTCGCACGAGCGCTGCCTGAACATGTGGGTGGTGTCGGACAACCTGCGCAAGGGCGCGGCGACCAACGCCGTGCAGCTTGCCGAGCTGATCGTCGAGCGCGGCCTGGCCGGGTCGCGCGCGCGAGCGCTCGCGGGGTAGGCACGTGATGGCGGGGCGGGCAGCGATGCTGGCCGCCGGGGCGGCCCTCCTGTGGGCGCCCGTGCCTGCGACGGCCTCGCACCCGCCGGCGCCGCCGCGGGACGCGTACGCGGAGGCCAAGCGGCCGGACCAGGTCGTCGTCACGTGGAGGGCCGGGGACGACTCGGGCGAGCCGGAGCGCTACACGGTGCTGCGCGACGGCGTCGAGGTGGGCCAGTCGGAGGACGGCCGGTTCGTGGACGAGTGGCTGCTCGAGCGGACCCGCTACGAGTACTCGGTGCGGGCGGAGCGCGACGGCCGCGAGAGCCCCGGCTCGGCGCCGGCGCGGATCACGACGCCGGCCTCGCGCGCGTTCGAGATCGGCCCGTACCTGCAGCGGCTGTCGCCGACCGGGACGGCGGTCGTGTGGCAGACGTACGAGCCCGCCACGACGGTGCTGCGCTTCGGGCCGGCGGGCGGCCCGCTCGCCGTCGTCGAGCGCGACGCCGGCCTGGTGCGCCGACACACGGTGTGGGTCGGCGGCCTGGCCCCGGGCGCCGAGTACCGCTACCAGTGGGAGTCGGACGGCAAGCTCGGCCGGGTCGCGTCGTTCCGCACGCCGGTCGCGGGCCCGGGCTCCTTCTCGTTCGGGGTGATCGGCGACTTCGGCGTGGGCACCCCGGCGGCCCGCGCCAACCTGCGCCGCCTGTCGGCCGACCGCTCCGTGGACCTCGCGATCACGACCGGCGACAACGCCCAGATCTACGGCACCGAGGACGAGTACCGGCGCTTCGTGCTGGGACCGCTGCGCGACCTGATCGCGACGAAGCCGTTCTGGCCCAGCGTCGGCAATCACGACTACTACAACCTGCAGAACTACCTGCGCTTCTTCGACCTCCCGAACGGCGGCCTGCACTACAGCTTCACCTACGGGGGCGTGCTGTTCGTGTCGCTCGACTCGAACCGCTTCGACGCCCGTCAGCGGCGCTGGCTGCGGGCCACCCTGCGCCGCTCCCGTGCCCGCTGCAAGGTGGCGTACTTCCACCACCCGCTGTGGTCGAGCGGCCGCGGCTACCGGAGTCACTCGCGCCACCTGCGCCGCAAGCGCTTCGTCCCGATCCTGCAGCACGGCGGGGTCGACCTGGTCCTGAACGGGCACATGCAGAACTACGAGCGCTCCAAGCCGCTGCGCTCCGGCCGCCGCAGCCGGCGCGGCACGGTCTACATCGTGACCGGCGGCGGGGGCGCGAGCCTGAACGGGTTCGTCACGAAGCGGCGCCCGAAGTGGTCCGCGCGGCGCGGGGTCTTCTATCACCGGCTGCGGATCCGGGTCCAGAAAAGGACGTTCCGGGGCAAGGCCATCGACGCCCGCGGCAACACGCGCGACCGCTTCCGCATCCCCTGCCGGCCGGGCTAGATGGCGCAACTTCAGCGCCGCGGGCGAGTTTAATCCGCCCGAACCGATGGGATCGCGGCGCTTGATAGCAGCCCTGCTCGGCGCCGCGTCGCTCCTCCCGGCGGCCTCCGCGCAGGGGGCGGTGACCGTCGGGCATTCCGGCTGGAACTGGGGCAGCCCCAGTCCCCAGGGCCAGACGATCAGGGCGGTGGAGTTCGAGGGCGCCCGCGGGTACGCCGTGGGCGCCTTCGGCACCGTGCTGGTGACCGACGACTCCGGCGTCACCTGGACGGGCGCCGCGACGGGCACCACCCAGGCGCTCGACCGGGTCAGCGTCGTGGGCACCGATTCCGTGGTCGTCTCGGGCGGCTGCGTCGTGCGCCGCTCCGACGACGGCGGCGCCACCTTCAGGCGCCTGCTCTGGACCGTGAGTGACACGCGCTGCGCGGCCCCGGTCACCGCCACGGACTTCCTGGCGAACGAGACCGGGTACCTCCTGCTCGAGGACGGGTCGATGCTGCGCACCGCCGACGGAGGGCACACGTGGGCGCGCCGCGCGGCCGTGCCGGGAACCCGCGCGGCGGGAGGGGCGTTTGCGCCCACCGACGTCGACTTCACGAGCCCCGCGGAGGGTATCGCCGCGACCACGCAGGGGCATCTCTACCGCACGACCGACGGGGCGGAGTCGTGGACGCTGGTGCGCGATGTAGCGGCCGGGATCAGGGACGTGTACTTCGTGACGCCGAGCGTGGGA
>Ga0075331_1000277_pt1 | contig 11141 bp, 8 predicted proteins | sample MayberrySE_TuleA_FD_120090 | JGI IMG/M metagenome (GOLD analysis project Ga0075331, IMG submission 120090) | Natural and restored wetland microbial communities from the San Francisco Bay, California, USA, that impact long-term carbon... | ecosystem: Environmental > Terrestrial > Soil > Wetlands ... | reverse complement strand
CTCCAAATGGGCGACCACCAAGCACAAGAAGGCGGTCATCGACGCCCGGCGCGGCAAGCTCTTCGCCAAGCTCATCAAGAACATCGAGGTCGCGGCCCGGCAGGGTGGCGGTGACCCGGCCGGCAACCCGACGCTCTACGACGCCATCCAGAAGGCCAAGAAGTCGTCGGTCCCCAACGACAACATCGACCGCGCGGTCAAGCGTGGCTCCGGTGCGGAGGCGGGCGGCGCGGACTACCAGACGATCATGTACGAGGGCTACGGACCCAACGGCGTCGCCATGCTCATCGAGTGCCTCACGGACAACAAGAACCGTGCCGCCATGGAGGTCCGCACCGCGATGACCCGCAACGGCGGGTCGATGGCCGACCCGGGTTCGGTGTCCTACCTGTTCAACCGCAAGGGTGTGGTGATCGTGCCCGCGGACCAGGAGGGCAAGACCGTGTCCGAGGACGACGTCCTCGAGGCCGCCCTCGACGCCGGTGCCGAGGAGGTCAACGACCTCGGGGAGTCGTTCGAGGTCATCAGCGAGGCCACCGACCTGGTCGCCGTACGCACGGCCCTGCAGACCGCCGGCATCGACTACGACTCGGCCGAGGCGAACTTCCTGCCGTCGATGAGCATCGAGCTGGACGACGAGAAAGCAGCCGGCGCGGTCCTCAGGCTCGTCGAGGCGCTCGAGGACCTCGACGACGTGCAGAACGTCTTCGGCAACTTCGACGTCAGCGACGAGGTCATGGAGTCGCTCGACGCCTGATCCCCGGGGTGTCGCGCCCGGGATCCGGGGGGCGCTCGTCTAGCGTGGTGTCCGAACACCTGTTCGGACGGCGTACGGCGACGAAAGGCCTCCTCATGCGCGTGCTCGGGATCGACCCGGGGCTGACCCGCTGCGGTCTCGGGATCGTCGACGGCACGGTGGGCCGGCCCCTGCACCTGGTGGAGGTGGGCGTCGTGCGTACCGCGGCCGACCTGCCGATCCAGGAGCGGCTGCGGCGCATCGAGGTCGGGATCGAGCACTGGCTCGACGTGCACCGCCCCGACGCGGTGGCCGTGGAGCGCGTCTTCGCCCGGTCCGACTCCAGCACGGTCATGGGCACCGCCCAGGCCAGCGGCATCGCGCTCGTCGCGGCCGCGCGCCGGGAGCTCCCGGTCGCCCTGCACACCCCCAGCGAGGTCAAGGCGGCGGTCAGCGGCAGCGGCCGGGCCGACAAGGCCCAGGTCGGCGCCATGGTGACGCGGCTGCTTCGCCTGGACGCGCCGCCGAAGCCGGCCGACGCCGCCGACGCCCTCGCGCTCGCCATCTGCCACATCTGGCGTGGCAGCGCCCAGTCCCGCATCGACGCGGCGCTCGCCGCCGCCGGAAGGAGCCCACGGTGATCGCGTTCGTCTCCGGCACGGTGGCCGGGCTGACCCTCACCTCGGCCGTGGTCGAGGTCGGCGGGGTCGGCCTCGAGGTCAACTGCACGCCCGACACCCTCGCCGAGCTGCGCGTCGGCGCGCACGCGACGCTGCCCACCAGCATGATCGTCCGCGAGGAGTCGCTGACCCTGTTCGGGTTCGCCGACGAGGACGAGAAGCAGGTCTTCGAGCTGCTGCAGACCGCGAGCGGCGTGGGTCCGAAGCTGGCCCAGGCGATGCTGGCGGTGCACAGCCCCGACGAGCTGCGCCGGGCGGTGACCACCGAGGACGTCAAGGCGCTGACGACGGTGCCCGGCATCGGGCAGAAGGGCGCCCAGCGGATCATCCTCGAGCTCAAGGACCGGATCGGCGCGCCCTCGGGACCGGTCCCGGCGGGGGCGCGGTCCCCGAGCCCGGCCGACGCTCCGTGGCGCGGCCAGGTGCACGCCGGCCTGGTCGGCCTGGGCTGGTCGGCCAAGGAGGCGGACAAGGCGGTCGACGCCGTGGCGCCGCAGGCCGAGGCCGGCACCCCCGACGTGGCCGCGCTCCTGCGCGCGGCCCTGCGCACCCTGAGCAAGGCGTGAGGCGATGAGCGACCGCACCAGCCGCACCGGCACCGACGACGACCGGCTCGCCGAGGACGACCTCTCCGCGGCCGAGCTGGCCTACGCCGAGGGCCGTGCCCTCGTCGCCGCCGAGGCCGTCCTGACCGAGGGCGAGGACGAGCGCGCCGTCGAGGCCGCCCTGCGCCCCCGGAGCCTCGACGAGGTCATCGGCCAGGAACGCGTCCGCGAGCAGCTGTCGATCGTGCTGCAGGCCGCCCGGGGCCGCGACCGCGCCCCCGACCACGTCCTGCTCTCCGGACCGCCGGGCCTGGGCAAGACCACCCTGGCGATGATCATCGCCGCCGAGATGAACAGCCCGCTGCGGCTCACGTCCGGCCCGGCGATCACCCACGCCGGTGACCTGGCCGCGATCCTGTCGGGGATGAACGACGGCGACGTCCTGTTCGTCGACGAGATCCACCGGATGTCGCGGCCGGCCGAGGAGATGCTCTACATGGCGATGGAGGACTTCCGGGTCGACGTCGTCATCGGCAAGGGGCCGGGCGCCACCGCCATCCCGCTGGAGATCCCGCCGTTCACGCTCGTGGGCGCGACCACGCGGGCCGGGCTGCTGCCGGGGCCGCTGCGGGACCGGTTCGGCTTCACCGCGCACCTGGAGTTCTACGAGGCCGCCGAGCTCGACCTCATCGTCCGGCGGTCGGCGGGCCTGCTCGGGGTGGAGCTGACCGACGACGGCGCGGCCGAGATCGCCTCGCGCTCCCGCGGCACCCCGCGCATCGCCAACCGCCTGCTGCGCCGGGTGCGCGACTACGCCCAGGTCCGCGCCGACGGCGTGGTGACGCTCGACGTGGCGCACCGCGCCCTGGACCTCTACGAGGTCGACCAGTCCGGCCTGGACCGGCTCGACCGCGCCGTCATCGACGTCCTGTGCCGCCGGTTCGGGGGCGGGCCGGTCGGGGTGAGCACCCTTGCGGTCGCCGTGGGGGAGGAGCGCGAGACCGTCGAGGAGGTGGCCGAGCCGTTCCTGGTGCGCAGCGGGTTCCTCGCGCGCACCCCGCGCGGGCGGGTGGCGACCCCCGGTGCGTGGAGCCACCTCGGGCTCACGGTGCCCTCGGGAGCGCCGTACGCCGGCGAACGCTCCCTGTTCGACGGGACCGACGACTGACGCCGTCGCCGAGGTGACGGCCGAGACCGGATCGTGACGCACGTGCCCGGACCGGACGGCGTGACCGGCGTCTCGTGCGGCTAGACTCGACCGTTGGCCGAGCCGTCTCGGGCGTCGCGCCGTGCCCACACACCCCACTGCTAGGAGTACGTTCCCGTGGAATCGCTGGCTTCCCTGCTGCCGTTCCTGCTGATCATCCTCGTGTTCTGGTTCCTGGTGATCAGGCCGTCACGCAACCAGCAGAAGAAGCTCGCCCAGACGCAGGCGAGCGTCGCCGTCGGCAGCGAGGTCATGCTCGGCTCGGGCCTCTATGGCCGCGTCCTCGAGATCGGCGACGAGACGCTGCAGCTCGAGCTCGCGCCGGGCACCCCGGTGAAGGTGGCCCGCCAGGCCGTCGTCCGGGTCGTCAGCCCCGAGGAGCGGCCCGACGACGTCCAGCCCGGCGAGGGTGCGGACCCCCAGGGTCCCCAGGTCTGACCTGACTCCGGGCGCTCCGCCTCCTGGGCGCGCCCGCACGACAAGGAGCGAGAAGCAGTGGCGAGTAGAGGAGCCCGTCCCGGGCGCCGTGTCATCGTGTTCGGGTTGCTGGTGGCGGCGCTGTACGGCGGCGTGGCCCTCGGTGGCGACTGGTCCCCGAAGCTGGGCCTGGACCTCCAGGGCGGCACCCGGATCACCCTGGAGGCGAGCACCGAGACCGGCGAGGAGATCACGCCCGAGAAGCTCGAGGAGGCGCGCGGGATCATCGACCAGCGCGTCAACGGGCAGGGCGTGGCCGAGGCAGAGGTCGCGGTCCAGGGTGACCGCAACATCGTCGTCGAGATCCCCGGCGAGAACCGCAAGGACCTCGTCGACTCGGTCCAGCAGACCGCCCAGCTGCGCTTCCGCCTCGTCGCCGCGATCGCCCCCGGCCGGGCCAGCGACCAGCCGGAGCCGAGCGAGGAGCCCTCCGGCGAGCCGTCGGACGGGCCCACCGGTGAGCCGAGCGAGAGCGCGGGCCCCGGTGACGGTCAGGACGAGGGGAGCCGGCCGCAGGACGACGAGAGCGCGTCGCCGCGCAACCGCGCCCTGTCCGGCGGCCTGGTCGCCGCGGACAAGAAGGCGGACGAGCAGGCCCAGGACCAGCCCTCGGAGGAGGCGAGTCCCGGGCAGCCCGCCGAGGAGGAGTCGCCCGCCGAGGAGCCGAGCGTGCCGCCGGCCCAGGTCGAGGGCGCACCCGTCGACCAGCCGCTGCAGTGGGTGGACAACCCGGGCCAGCAGTGGCTGCAGAGGTTCGCGGACCACACGTGCCCCGAGGAGGGCGAGACCGCGGAGCGGATCGCGGACAACCCGCGCCAGCCGATCGTCACCTGTGACGAGGAGGGCGTGAAGTACCTGCTCTCGTCCGCGCCGATCGAGGGCACCCAGATCACCCGCGCCGAGGCGGGGATCCCCCAGAACGAGATCGGCTGGGTCGTCACCCTGGGCTTCGACCGCGAGGGTCGTGAGTCGTTCGCCCAGATCACCCGCGCGATCGCCGGAGCGACGAGCCCGCTGACGGGTCAGCAGAAGCAGTTCGCGATCGTGCTCGACGGCCAGGTCCTCAGCGCCCCCGTCGTCGACGAGGCGATCCCCAACGGCGAGGCCATCATCCGCGGCGACTTCTCGCAGGAGGAGGCGCAGACGCTGGCCAACAGCCTGAAGTACGGCGCGCTCCCGCTGACGTTCACCGTCCCGGTGGTCAGCGAGGAGGGTCCGACCCTGGCCGGCAACCAGCTCGCCGCCGGCCTGTGGGCGGGCGCCATCGGCCTCGGGCTGGTCCTGATCTACGCCATGATCTACTACCGCGGCCTGGGTCTCGTGGTGGTCGCGTCCCTGCTCTCCGCAGGCGTGCTCACCTACGCCGTGATCCTCGCGATGAGCCAGGCGGTGAACTTCACCCTGACGCTGCCCGGGATCGCCGGCCTCATCGTCGGTGTCGGCATCACCGCCGACTCGTTCGTCGTGTACTTCGAGCGGATCCGCGACGAGATGCGCGACGGCAAGTCGATGCGGGTCGCGGTGGAGTCCGGCTGGGTCCGGGCGAGGAACACCTGTGTGGCCGCCGACGCGGTGTCGCTGCTCGCGGCCGTGGTGCTCTACGTCTTCGCGATCGGTGTGGTGAAGGGCTTCGCGTTCGCGCTGGGCATCAGCACGCTGATCGACCTGGCGGTGTTCTTCCTGTTCACCAAGCCGATGGTGACCTGGCTGGCCCGCTTCAAGTTCTTCAACAGCGGTCACAAGTACTCCGGGCTCTCGCCGGACACGATCGGCCACAGCCGTCGTCGTGCGGCGGGCACCCCGGCCGTGGCAGGGGGTAACGCCTGATGGGCAAGTTCTCGCAGCTCGGACAGGACCTGTACGACGGCACCGTCTCGATCGACTTCGTCGCCCGGCGGATGCTCTGGTACACCATCTCCGCGGTCGTCGTCGCCGTCGCCGTGTCCGGCCTGGTGTGGAAGGGGCTCAACCTCGGCATCGAGTTCGAGGGCGGCGTCGAGTACCGCGTCTCCATGCCGGCCGGCCAGGCCACCCAGGAGAACGTCGACGTCATCCGCGACGCGGTCATCGACACCGCCGGCGAGGAGGGCATCGAGGCCGCGTCGTCGCCGATCGTGAACACCTCGGGCGAGGACAACATCCGCGTCCAGACCGAGCCGCTCGACAACGACGAGTCCACGGTCATCAACGAGGCGATCCAGGACGCCGCGGGCGTCGACTCCGACGCGATCAGCCAGGACGCCATCGGTGCCACCTGGGGCCAGCAGGTCGCGGACCGTGCGGTGCTCGGTCTCGTCGCGTTCCTGGTGCTGGTCTCGCTGTTCATCTGGGCGTACTTCCGCGAGTGGAAGATGTCCGTGGCCGCACTGGTGGCCCTCGCCCACGACGTGGTGATCACGGTCGGCGTGTACGCCCTGTCCGGCTTCGAGGTGACCCCCGCGACGGTGACCGGTGTGCTCACCATCCTCGGCTTCTCGCTGTACGACACGGTCGTGGTGTTCGACAAGGTCCGGGAGAACACCAAGGCGCTGCCGCGGACCCGGCAGACCTACCGGGAGGCCTCGAACCTCGCGGTCAACCAGACGCTGGTGCGCTCGATCAACACCTCGATCGTCGCGCTGCTGCCGGTCGGCGCGATCCTGTGGGTCAGCGTCGTCACCCTGGGCTCGGGTGCGCTCAAGGACCTCGCGCTGTCGCTGTTCGTCGGCATGGCCGCCGGCCTGTACTCCTCGGTCTTCATCGCCACCCCGCTGCTGGTGCAGCTCAAGGAGATGGAGCCCGGGGTCAGGGCGGGCGACAAGCGCGCGCTGGCCAGCCACAAGCGCAAGCAGGTCGACCCGTTCGCGAACGTCCCGGCCTACGCCGAGGACATGCCGGTCCACGACGAGGACGGCGAGGGTGCCCGCGGACGCCGCGGTGCCCGGCCCGTCGCGGCGGACGCGCTCGAGGAGGAGCTGGACGACCGGGCCGTCCCGGTCGCATCCACGCGCGCCCCCCGGTACACCGCGGGGGAGCAGCCCGCACCGAGCTCGCGACCCGTCACCGAGTCCGCATCGTCGAAGCGGAACCAGCCCCAGCGGCGGCCGCGGTCGCAGCGCGGGAAGAAGTGACCCGGCGGTGAAGCACCTCGAGCGGGCACTGACCGAGCTGATCCGCGACGTCCCGGACTTCCCGGAGCCCGGGGTGCTCTTCAAGGACATCACGCCGCTGCTGGCGGACCACGACGGCTTCGCCGAGGTCGTCGACGCCCTCGCCGAGGCGGGGCGTGACGCCGACACCGGCGAGACCGTCATCGACAAGGTCGTCGGGATGGAGGCGCGTGGCTTCATCCTGGCGGCTCCCGTCGCGCTGGCCCTCGGAGCCGGGTTCGTCCCGGTCCGCAAGGCCGGCAAGCTGCCGGGGCCCACGCACGTGGTGTCCTACTCGCTGGAGTACGGCGAGGCGAGCCTCGAGGTGCACCAGGACGCCTTGCGCGAAGGCGAACGCGTCCTGCTCATCGACGACGTGCTCGCCACCGGCGGGACCGCGGCGGCCACCCGGACGCTGGTCGAGGAGTGCGGCGCCGAGGTCCACGCGCTGGCCGTGCTCATGGAGCTGACGTTCCTGCCGGGGCGGGCAGCTCTCGGCGACCTGCCCCTGCACGTGCTGAAGCAGGTCTAGTGAGCGGCCGCACGGGTACGGGCGGCCGTCTAGACTGGTGGGACGACCCCGCAGCGGGGCGGGAGGGCAGGACGATGGCCGAGGAGCGCGTAGCCGACGCACCCTCCGTCACGCCCGAATCCGAGACGACGGAACCGGCCCCGCGCCCGACACCGGCCGAGCCGCCGCCCTCGGGCGGCCCGCCGTCCGGCCGACGGATGCGGGCCCGGCTGGCCCGCATGACGACGAAGAACCAGCCCGGGAACCCGGTGATGGAGCCGCTGTTCCGGGCGGTCCGGGCGAACCACCCGAAGGCCGACCTGGCCCTGCTCGAGCGGGCCTACCGGATCGCCGAGAAGCACCACGCCGGGCAGACCCGCAAGAGCGGTGACCCCTACATCACCCACCCGCTCGCCGTCGCGACGATCCTCGCCGACATCGGCATGACCGAGCCGACGCTCGTCGCGGCACTGCTGCACGACACGGTCGAGGACACGGCGTACTCCCTCGAGGAGCTCCGCCACGACTTCGGCGACGAGGTCGCGCTGCTCGTCGACGGCGTCACGAAGCTCGACAAGGTCAAGTACGGCGACTCCGCGCAGGCCGAGACGATCCGCAAGATGATCGTGGCGATGAGCCGCGACATCCGGGTGCTCGTCATCAAGCTCGCCGACCGGCTGCACAACATGCGCACGCTGCGGTACCTCAAGCAGGAGACGCAGGAGCGCAAGGCCCGGGAGACGCTCGAGATCTTCGCGCCGCTGGCCCACCGGCTCGGCATGAACACCCTCAAGTGGGAGCTCGAGGACCTCGCGTTCGCGACCCTGCACCCGAAGATGTACGACGAGATCGTGCGCCTCGTGGCGGAGCGGGCCCCCTCGCGCGACCAGTTCCTCGCCCAGGTCATCTCCCAGGTGGAGAAGGACCTCCGCGACGCCAAGATCAAGGCCGTCGTGACCGGCCGGCCCAAGCACTACTACTCGATCTACCAGAAGATGATCGTGCGGGGCCGTGACTTCTCCGACATCTACGACCTGGTCGGCATCCGCATCCTGGTCGAGAACGACCGTGACTGCTACGCGGCGCTCGGGGTGCTGCACTCGCGGTGGAACCCGGTCGCGGGCCGGTTCAAGGACTTCATCGCGATGCCGAAGTTCAACATGTACCAGTCGTTGCACACGACCGTGATCGGCATCCAGGGCAAGCCCGTGGAGCTGCAGATCCGGACGTTCGCGATGCACCGTCGTGCGGAGTACGGCGTCGCGGCGCACTGGAAGTACAAGGAGGACGTCCGCACCGGCACCGACACCGACAAGACGCTCGCGGAGTCGTCCAGCGCCGACATGGCGTGGGTGCGCCAGCTGCTGGACTGGCAGCAGGAGACCGAGGACCCCGGCGAGTTCCTGGAGTCCCTGCGGTTCGAGATCAACGTCGCCGAGGTCTACGTCTTCACGCCGCGCGGTGACGTGATCGCGCTGCCGACGGGCTCGACCGCCGTCGACTTCGCCTACGCCATCCACACCGAGGTGGGCCACCGCACGATCGGGGCCCGGGTCAACGGACGTCTGGTCCCGCTCGAGTCGACGCTGGACAACGGCGACGTCGTCGAGGTGTTCACCTCCAAGGCGCCGAACGCCGGGCCGAGCCGCGACTGGCTCGGCTTCGTGAAGTCGCCGCGCGCCCGCAACAAGATCCGCCAGTGGTTCACCAAGGAGCGTCGCGAGGAGGCCATCGAGCAGGGCAAGGAGCAGATCGCCCGGCTCATGCGCAAGGAGGGCATGCCGCTGAAGCGGGTGCTCACGCACGAGACGCTCTCGACGGTGGCCGCGGAGATGCGGCTGGCCGACGTGTCCGCGCTGTATGCGGCGGTCGGCGAGAGCAACGTCGGAGCCCAGACGGTCGTGAAGCGGGTCATCGACCTCTTCGGCGGCGAGGAGGGCGCCAGCGAGGACCTCGCCGAGGGTGTGCAGATCACCCAGCACCGGCGGTCCAAGGTGGCCAGCGGGGGCGACGCCGGCGTCATCGTCAAGGGCGTCGCGGACGTGTGGGTCAAGCTCGCCAAGTGCTGCACGCCGGTGCCCGGTGACAAGATCCTGGGCTTCGTGACCCGTGGCCAGGGCGTCTCGGTGCACCGCGACGACTGCACGAACGCCGCGGGCCTCAAGGCGCAGCCGGAGCGCCTCGTCGAGGTCGAGTGGGCGCCGACCGCCCAGTCGATGTTCCTGGTGAACATCCAGGTCGAGGCGCTCGACCGGGCCCGGCTGCTCTCGGACATCACCAAGGTGCTCTCCGACGTGCACGTCAACATCCTGGCCGCCTCGCTGGCGACCACCCGCGACCGGATCGCCAAGAGCCGGTTCACCTTCGAGATGGCCGACCCCAAGCACCTGGGCCACGTGCTCAAGGCCGTGCGCTCGGTCGACGGCGTCTACGACGCCTACCGCGTGACGCAGTAGCCGCCCCGGCTGCTCGAGGAGCCGGTCGACTCAGCTGAAGTCGTGGAGCGCCTTCTGGGCCTCGGCGAGCCAGGAGCGGCGTGCCTCGAGCGCGTCGGCGTGCTCCGCGGCCTTCTTGTCGTTGCCTGCCGCGACCGCCTTCTCGTGCTTGGCCTCGAGCTCGGCGATCGAGGCCTCGAGCTGCGCGACGGTGTCGGCGGCCCGCGCCCGCGCCTCCGGGTTGCTGCGATGCCACTGGTCGTCCTCGACGGCGCGGATCGCCTGCTCGACCTTGCGGATGCGACTCTCGAGCTCCTTCATCCGGTCGCGCGGCACCTTGCCTGCGGCGTCCCAGCGGTCCGCGATGTCGCGGAAGGCCTGCTTCGCCGCGCCGAGGTCGGTGACCGGGACGAGCTTCTCGGCCTCTGCGAGGAGGGCCTCCTTCTTCTCGGCGTTGGCGGCGTACTCCTGGTCGAGCTCGGCGTTGGCGGCGTCGCGCGCCCCGAAGAACTGGTCCTGGGCGGCACGGAACCGCTTCCACAGCTGGTCGTCGACGCCCCGCGGTGCGGGCCCCGCGGCCTTCCACTGGCGCATCAGGTCGCGGTACTTCCCGGCGGTGGGACCCCACTCGGTGGAACCGGCGAGCTCCTCGGCCTCCTTCACGAGCCGTTCCTTGACGACCCGGGCGCCCTCGCGCTTCTCGTTCAGCTCACCGAAGTGCGCCTTGCGGCGGCGGGTGTACGTCGTCCGGGCGGTCGAGAACCGCCGCCACAGCGTGTCGTCGACCGACTTCTCCAGGCGGGGGAGCGACTTCCACTCGTCGAGCAGGTCCCGGAGCCTGTTCGCGCCGTTGCGCCAGTCCTGGCTGTGCGCGAGGCCCTCCGCCTCGGTCGCGATCCGCTCCTTGTCCGCGCGGGCGGACTCCAGCTTGGCGGCCCGCTCGGCCTTCCGCTTCTCGCGCTGGGCGCCGATGAGACCGGTGAGGGTCTCCAGGCGCTTGGCCAGCCCTTCCAGGTCACCCACCGCCTGCGCCTCGGCCAGCGTGGAGCGGACCTGCTTCACCGCGGCGGCCGCCTCGTCGGGGCCGACGGTGCCGGCCTGGACCCGCTGCTCGAGCAGCTCGACCTCGAAGGCGAGGTCGTCGTAGCGCTTGGTGAAGAACGCGAGGGCCTCGTCGGGGGTCGCGTCGGGCATCTGGCCCACGGCACGTTCGCCGTCGGACGTCCGCACGTACACGGTGCCGTCGTCGCCGACGCGGCCCCAGTCGCTCGAGGGGGAGCGGGGAACCGCACCCGGGGCAGCCGGCGCGGGAGCGGCCGGGGCTGCCGGCGCCGACGCGGGCGGTGCCGGGGTCGGCCTCGGACCAGGCCTGGGCACCGGGGGAGCGGGCTTGGGCGCCGGGGGTGCCGGCGTGGGGGTCGG
>Ga0075331_1000275_pt1 | contig 11181 bp, 4 predicted proteins | sample MayberrySE_TuleA_FD_120090 | JGI IMG/M metagenome (GOLD analysis project Ga0075331, IMG submission 120090) | Natural and restored wetland microbial communities from the San Francisco Bay, California, USA, that impact long-term carbon... | ecosystem: Environmental > Terrestrial > Soil > Wetlands ... | reverse complement strand
GACCCGTAGCTCGGCGACGATCTCGCTGCCCTCCGTGGCATCGGTCTCCGCGAAACCCAGGTCGGCATAGAGTGCCCGGGCGCCGAGATTCTCGGGGTCGTACGACAGTCGGATCACCCTGCAAGCCGGCTTGTCCGACAGCCATCGGAGCAGGGTGCGCATCGAGGCCAGCCCGATACCCGTGCGCTGTTGTCCAGCGTCTACCAGTACGCCACCGATCCAGTGCGAGCTGTCGTCGTCGATGCCCCACATCACATGACCGACGACCTGCTCGCCGGCATAGACAGCGAGTGACGTCCAGTCGTCCTCCATCGTCGACAGGAGGACGTAGCGGGCGCCGGTGGCTGCGGTGAAGCTGCGCTGGTCGTCGCGCGCGGTGACGTCGGCGACGGCCCGCCAGTTGTCGGCGGTCACGGGCCGGAGGCTGATGAGTCGGTCGTGGCGGTCGACCAGGCCGTAGGAAATCGCCTCGGTAGTCATGCTCGGAACGCTGTCAGACGCTGCTCTGACCGGGCAAACGGATGTGACCGGTCAGCAATGGCGGTCAAGGGCCCCGGGATGACGAAAGCCGCTGGTCAGTGCGTTGACCAGCGGCTCCCGTGCTTGTGGGCAGGGGCGGGGTCGAACCGCCGACCTTCCACTTTTCAGGCGCTTGTCACGTCTCCAAGAGGGATGGCTCCGTCGCCGATGAGCGAGAACCTCTGCCGATGCGCCCTGCCCGATCGCTGGACGACCGGTGCATGGTTGGGTGGCACCTGCTCGTCGTGTGACCCGTCACGAGGTGGCCGCGGCGCGGAGGGCGTCGAGGGTTCGTTCTACGTCGGCGTCGCTGGTGGACCAGTTGCTCACCGAAATCCGCAGCACGGCGCGCTCGCGCCAGACCGACCCGCTGGTCCAGGCGGTGCCGTCCTCGAGCATCCGGCGGACGACGTCGAGGGTGCGCCCGTCGTCGCCGAAAGTCGCACAGACCTGGGTGAAGACCACGTCGTTGAGGACCTCTGCGCCCTCGATCGCGGCGATGCCGTCGGCGAACGCGCCTGCGTGGCCGGCCAGCCGCTCGACGAGCTCGGCGACACCGCTGCCGCCCAGGGATCGGAGCACGGCCCAGACGGTGAAGGCGCGACCTCGGCGGGATAGCTCGGGGACCTTCTCGAACGGGTCCCCGGCGGCGTCGTGGATCAGGTAGTCGCCGTGCATCGACATGGCAGCCCGGAGCGCCTGGGGGTCGCGTACGATCGCGACTCCGCAGTCGTAGGGCACGTTGAGCGTCTTGTGGGCGTCGGTGGCCCAGGAATCGGCGTTCTCGTATCCCTCGACCAGGTGTCGGTACGCGGGGCTGGCTCCGGCGAAGAGCCCGAACGCGCCATCAACGTGCACCCACGCGCCGTGCTCGTGGGCGACTGCGATCGCCTCGGGAAACGGGTCGAATGCCCCGGAGTGGATGTTGCCGGCCTGGAGCGCCACCATCGTCGGCCGTCCGTCGCCGGCCTCGAGCAAACGACGCAGCGCGGTCGGATCGATCCGCCCTTGGTCGTCCGCTGTGACCGCCTCGGGTGCCCCGAGACCGAGGTAGCGCAGCACCAGGTCGACTGAGGCGTGGCGCTCCTCCCCGACCAGGACCCGCACCCCCGGAGACCCGACCAGGCCGAGGGCGCCGACGTCCCACCCGGCGCGGGTCAGCACTGCGTCACGGCCGGCTGCCAGACAAGTGAAGTTGGCCATGGTCCCGCCAGTCACGAACCCGACGGCACTGCCTTCGGGTAGGCCGAGAAGTTCGAGGACCCAGGCCTCGGCGATGTCATCGACGGCGGTGGCTGCGGGGGTGAGGGTGCGTAGGCCGGCGTTCTGGTCCCACGCGGAGGTCAGCCAGTCCGCAGCGATCCCGGCAGGATGGGTGCCTCCGATGACAAACCCGAAGAACCGGCCCGAGGGCATGGCGGTCAGTCCTGGCTCCACGGTCCTGGCCAGCAGGTCGATGACCTCCGCCGGCTCGGTCGGGCCGTCAGGCAGATCGAGACCCAGCGCCGCCGCGACGTCCGGCACCGTGGCAGCTGGAGGTACGTTCCGGTCCGACAGCGTGGCCAACCATGCGAGCGAGTGTTCATGGGCACGCGCCAGGGCGCTTGCGGCTACGGCGGCGTGGTCCACGTCAGGTACGCACCTCTCAACGGCGGTGGTAGTCGCACTGATCATGACAGCGCGACAGGCCGGTCGGGCATCGAAGTCACGATGACCATCTACGCGCACGCCTCTCTCGACGAGAAGCGGACAGCCCTCCAGCGGCTCGGACAGCGCCTCGCGTGACCCGGTTGCGGTCAGAAATGGCGGTCAACTGCCCCGGGAAGGCGAAAGCCGCAGGTCGGAGAGGTGCTCTGACCTGCGGCTTTCTGTGGTGGGCAGGGGCGGGGTCGAACCGCCGACCTTCCACTTTTCAGGCGGACGCTCGTACCAACTGAGCTACCTGCCCAAGCGGCTCAGACTCTACAACAGAGGGTCAGGCCGGTCTGAATCGGCCACGGGGGTACGGCGTCACGCAACCTCAACCGCCGAGCCGGATCGCGAGGATCGCCATGTCGTCGCGCTGCGGAGCGGAACCGAAGTCCAGCACCGCCCGACGCACCCGGTCGGCGACGGCCTGGGCCGGCAGCCCGGAGGCCTCCCGCAGCTCCGCGAGCAGACCCTCGTCGTCGAGCATCCGGTCGCCGTCGCGGCGCTCGAGGACCCCGTCGGTGACGGTGACCAGCAGGTCGCCGCGGCTCAGCACGACCTCGTCCGTGGTGTAGCCGACGTCGTCGAAGATGCCGAGCAGGGACTGGGGGCGCCCCACCTGGTGGGCCGTCCCGTCGCTGCGCACCAGGAAGGGCGGCGGGTGTCCGGCGCAGACGAGCTCCAGCCGGAAGCGGCGGCCGGCCATCGCCTGCATCACGCCACAGGCGACCGTCAGGAAGCGAGCCCGTTCGCCCTCGTCGAGGATCGCCGCGTTCAGCCGTTCGAGGATGTCGCTCACAGGGAAGCCGGCGAGGGCCAGCGCGCGGATCGTGTGACGGGCCAGGCCGGTGACCGCCGCAGCCCCCGCGCCGGTGCCGCAGACGTCGCCGACCACGAAGCACCACCGGTCCCCGCCCAGGGGGAACATGTCGTAGAAGTCGCCGCCCACGGTCCCCGGGCCCCCGGCGGCTTCGTACACGAGCCCGAGGTCGAGGCCGGGGGGCGTGGGCACCGACGACGGGAGCAGGCTGTCCTGCAGGGCATCGCCGACGGCCTGCAGGTCGCCGTGCGCACGGGCGTTGTCGATGGCGAGAGCGGCGCGGCGAGCGATCGACTCGACCACGAGGAGCACCTCGGGGCTCCAGCCGTCCTGCTGCGCGCGGCCGAGCATCAGGACTCCGATCTGCTGGCCCCGGGCCACCAGCGGGACCGTCAACCGCCGGCCGGCAAGGAGGGGGTCGGCCGCGGTCATCGCCTGCTCCGGCGTGGCCTGGCGCAGCAGCGACCGCAGCGGGCCGTTGAGGCGCTCGTCCGCGTGCCAGACCTGCTGGACGACCGGGATGCCGCGGTCGTCGTACAGGTAGATCGCGCACCAGCCGGCGAGCCGGGGCACCGTGACCTGACAGGTGATCGACATCGTGGTGCTCTGGTCCAACGAGCCGGCCAGCAGATCACCCGCCTCCGCCAGGAAGCTCAGCCACCCCCGTCGTTCCTGCTCGGCGGTGCGCAGCCGGGCGCGGTCGGCCGGTACGGCCAGCGTGTCCGCGATGCCCTGGAGCAGCACCGCCTGGTCGTCGCTGAAGCCGTCGACGCGCAACGCTGCAGCGGCCAGTGCGCCGGTCACGCGTCCGTCGACACTGACCGGGACGACGACGAGCGACGCCAGGTCCGTGCCCGTGAGCAGGGGGACCGGCTGCTGCGCCAGGTCCGGCACCACGACCGGGAGGTGCGGGTTGCGGGTGTCCGGACACCCTGCGGAGCCGACGTCCACGCGCCGTCCGACCATCGAGGACTCCAGGCCGCTGACGGCCCGGACCTCGTACACCGGCTCCAGGTCGCGGTGCAGCAGCAGGTACGTGGCGTCGGCACCGAGCGCATCACGGGCCCGCTCCACCGCGAGGCTGAGCCAGTCGTCGATCCCCAGCCGGTTCAGGGCAGCGTCGCGGAGTGCCGGAGCCGACCGTGGCCACCCCCCGCTCGCGTCCGCCGCTCCGGTCCCGTTCGCCTCCTCGGCCGCGGAGGCCCGTCCCGGCTCGTCGGCTTCGACGGTGTCCGGCGCGAACCCCTCCGGAACCGGGAAGTCGAGCCAGATGGTCTTGTCGGACCGCGTGTACTCCACTCCCCAGACGGGGGCCAGGGCCGCGGTGATCAACAGCCCCCGCCCGCCCTCCGCCGCATCGTCGGGACGGTCGGGCACGAGTGCGAGCGTCCGCTCGGGATGGGAGTCGCGCACCGACAGCCGGACCCGCGTGGCGTCCAGGTCGAGCTCGACCCGGCTCGGCGTGCCCGCGTGCACGAGCGCGTTCGTGACGAGCTCGCTGACCGCGAGCACGGCGAGCTCCGCCACGTCGTCGAGCCTCCACCCGACGAGCGTGTCGCGCACGAGCCGGCGAGCTTCTCTCACGGAGTGCTCGTGCGGGGGGAAGTTCCACGACGCGTGGCGGACGGCGGCCATCTTGAGCCAGAGAGTATTCCCAGCCGCCCGTCAGTGACAGACTGCCGAAAGGTGCGGTCAGCGAGGAGGCCCGGATGGCGACCGGCACGATCACGACGAAGCAGGACGAAGCCACTCGGGGAAGCTCGGCGACGGACGACGACGCACGACTCCGGCAGCTGCTCGTGGCGCTGCGGTCCCTGCGTGACGGCGAGTTTCGCAAGCGACTCACCGTCGACGGTGAGGATCTGCCGGCCGAGCTGGCCGAGCTCGTCAACGAGGTCGCGGACCGTCAGCAGCACCTTCTCTCCGAGCTCACCCGCGCCAGCAAGGCAGCACGCCGTGACGGCCGGCAGAGCCTCCGGCTCGAGCAGGGGGAGGGTCGCGGCTCCTGGAGCGGCTGCGTCGACGCGACCAACGAGCTGATCGTCGCGCTGGTCGGGCCGACCGAGGATCTCGCGCGCGTCGTCGACGCGGTCTCGTCGGGCGACCTGACCCGGCGGATGGCCACCCGCGTCGACGACCGGCCGCTGCGAGGCGAGTCGCTGCGACTGGCGCGCGGCGTGAACGGTCTGGTGGACCAGCTCTCGACGATCGCCGACGAGATCACCCGGGTCGCGCGCGAGGTCGGCACCGAGGGCAAGCTCGGTGGAAAGGCCAAGGTCCGCAGCGCGGACGGCAGCTGGCGCGACCTCATCGACGCGGTGAACACGATGTCGTCGAACCTCACGAGCCAGGTCCGTGACATCGCACTCGTGACCACCGCTGTCGCCAACGGCGACCTGTCGCGGACGGTGACGGTCGAGGTCTCAGGCGAGATGGCAGAGCTGAAGACAACCGTGGACCGAATGGTCGACCAGCTCTCGTCATTCGCCGACGAGGTGACCCGGGTGGCGCGTGAGGTGGGCACCGAGGGCCGGCTCGGCGGTCAGGCCGACGTCCGCGGCGTCAAGGGGACGTGGAAGGACCTCACCGACTCGGTGAACATCATGGCGTCGAACCTGACGAGCCAGGTCCGCGGGATCTCCTCGGTGGCGCAGGCGGTCGCCCGGGGCGACCTCAGCCAGCAGATCACCGTCTCCGCCCGCGGAGAGGTGGCCGAGCTGGCCGAGACCCTGAACTCCATGACGGCCACCCTCCAGACCTTCGCCGACGAGGTGACCCGGGTCGCGCGCGAGGTGGGCACCGAGGGCATCCTCGGCGGCCAGGCCGACGTGCCGGGCGTCGCCGGCCGGTGGAAGGACCTGACCGAGTCGGTCAACTCCATGGCGGACAACCTGACGGCCCAGGTCCGGGACATCGCGCAGGTCACCACCGCGGTGGCGCGGGGAGACCTGAGCCAGAAGATCACCGTCGACGTCAAGGGCGAGCTGGCCGAGCTGAAGACGACGGTCAACGTCATGGTCGACCAGCTGTCGGCCTTCGCGGCCCAGGTCACGCGGGTGGCGCGCGAGGTCGGCAGCGACGGGATCCTGGGCGGGCAGGCGGACGTCCCCGGCGTCGCCGGGACCTGGAAGGACCTCACCGACTCGGTGAACTCGATGGCGTCGAACCTCACCAACCAGGTCCGCAACATCGCCCAGGTCACCACGGCCGTGGCGCGGGGAGACCTGAGCCAGAAGATCACCGTCGATGTCCGTGGCGAGCTCGCGGAGCTGAAGACCACGGTCAACACGATGGTCGACCAGCTCTCCTCGTTCGCCGACGAGGTGACCCGCGTCGCCCGCGAGGTCGGCGGCGAGGGACGGCTCGGCGGCCAGGCGGCGGTCCCCGGGGTGTCGGGGACCTGGCGTGACCTCACCGACTCCGTGAACTTCATGGCCGGCACGCTCACCGCCCAGGTGCGCAACATCGCCGAGGTGACGACAGCGGTGGCGCGGGGCGACCTGACGCGCACGATCACGGTCGAGGCCCGGGGGGAGATCCTCGAGCTGAAGAGCACCGTGAACACGATGGTGGACCAGCTGTCCGCTTTCGCGGACGAGGTGACGCGGGTGGCGCGCGAGGTGGGCACCGAGGGCCGGCTCGGCGGCCAGGCCGACGTCCACGACGTGTCGGGCACGTGGAAGGACCTCACCGAGAACGTCAACATGATGGCGGCCAACCTGACCGCCCAGGTCCGCAACATCGCCGAGGTGACGACAGCCGTCGCGAGCGGCGACCTGACCCGCAAGATCACCGTCGACGCCCGGGGGGAGATCTCCGAGCTGAAGAGCACCGTGAACACGATGGTGGACCAGCTGTCCGCGTTCGCGGACGAGGTGACACGGGTGGCGCGCGAGGTGGGCACCGAGGGCCGGCTCGGCGGCCAGGCCCGGGTTCCCGGCGTCGCCGGGATGTGGCGGGACCTGACCGACTCGGTGAACTCGATGGCCGGCAACCTGACGAACCAGGTCCGCAGCATCGCGGCCGTCTCGACCGCGGTGGCCCGGGGAGACCTGAGCCAGAAGATCGCGATCGAGGCGCGCGGTGAGGTGGCGGCGCTCGCGGGCACGATCAACGCGATGGTCGACACCCTGCGCGCCTTCGCCGACGAGGTCACGCGGGTGGCCCGCGAAGTGGGCACCGAGGGCATCCTCGGCGGCCAGGCCCACGTCCGTGACGTCGCGGGCACCTGGAAGGACCTGACCGACTCGGTGAACTCGATGGCGGGCAACCTGACCAGCCAGGTGCGCAGCATCGCGCTGGTCACCACCGCGGTCGCGCACGGGGACCTGACGCAGAAGTCGTACGTCGACGCGCGCGGCGAGATCCTCGAGCTGAAGACCACGGTGAACCGGATGGTCGACCAGCTCTCGTCCTTCGCCGACGAGGTCACGCGCGTGGCCCGCGAGGTGGGTACCGAGGGCAAGCTCGGAGGCCAGGCCGAGGTCGCCGACGTCTCCGGAACCTGGCGAAAGCTGACGGAGAACGTCAACCAGCTCGCCGGGACGCTCACGACGCAGCTGCGGGCGATCGCCGAGGTCTCCACGGCCGTGACCCAGGGCGACCTGAGCCAGCAGATCACGGTGGAGGCCGAGGGCGAGGTCGCCGAGCTCAAGGACAACCTCAACCAGATGATCGACAACCTGCGCGAGACCACGCGTGCCAACGAGGAGCAGGACTGGCTGAAGACGAACCTCGCTCGTTTCACCGGCCACATGCAGGGCGGCCGGGACCTGTTGGACGTCACCAGCCTCATCGTCAGCGAGCTCACCCCGCTCGTGGGCGCGAGCCTGGGCTCGTTCTTCGTCAGCGAGCAGGGCGCCTCGCCGGACGCGCTGCCGACGCTTCGGCGCGTCGCGTCCTACGGCTACCGGCCCCGCAAGAGCATCCCCGACAGCTTCGCGTTCGGGGAGGGGCTCGTCGGGCAGGCGGCTGTCGAACGCCGGCCCGTCCTGGTCTCCCAGGTCCCGCCCGACTACCTTCGCGTCGGCTCCGGGCTGGGGGAAGCCGCGCCGGGCTCGTTGGTGATCCTGCCCGTGCTGTTCGAGGGACAGGTGCTCGGCGTCGTCGAGCTGGCGTCCTTCGCGCCGTTCAGCGCGGTGCACCTGCAGTTCCTCGAGCAGCTGGTCGAGATCATCGGGGTCTCGTTGAACGCGATCATCGCGAGCTCGCGCACGCAGGAGCTGCTCGTGGAGTCGCAGCGCCTGGCCGCCGAGCTGCAGAACAAGTCCGAGGAGCTGCAGGTCCAGCAGGGCGAGCTTCAGCAGACGAACGCCGAGCTCGAGGAGAAGGCCACGCTGCTCGCGGCCCAGAACCGGGCGATCGAGATCAAGAACCTGGAGATCGAGGACGCCCGGCGCGGGCTCGAGGATTGCGCCGAGCAGCTGGCGCTGTCGTCGCGGTACAAGTCGGAGTTCCTTGCCAACATGTCCCACGAGCTCCGGACGCCGCTGAACTCGTTGCTGATCCTGGCCAAGCTGCTCGCGGACAACCCGGACGGGAACCTGAACCCCCGGCAGGTGGAGTTCTCCCGCACCATCCACAGCGCCGGGACGGACCTGCTCCAGCTCATCAACGACATCCTCGACCTCTCGAAGGTCGAGGCGGGGAAGATGGACGTGCACCCCGGCGACGTCGCGGTGGCCGGAGTGGTCGAGTACGTCGAGGCGACCTTCCGCCCCCTGACTGCGGAGAAGGACCTCCGGTTCACGGTGACCATTGCCGACGACGTCCCCAGGGCCGTGTCCACCGACCAGCACCGGCTCCAGCAGGTGCTGCGGAACCTGCTGTCCAACGCCGTGAAGTTCACCTCGTCCGGCGAGGTCCGGATGGAGATCCGGCTCGCTGCCCACGAGCGCTTCGCGACGCCGGCCCTCCGCGGTGACCAGCCGGTCGTGGCGTTCTCCGTGTCGGACACCGGCATCGGCATCCCGCCCGAGCAGCTCAAGGTCATCTTCGAGGCGTTCCAGCAGGCGGACGGCACGATCAGCCGCAAGTTCGGCGGGACCGGACTCGGGCTCTCGATCAGCAGGGAGATCGCCCGGCTCATCGGCGGAGAGATCCACGCGGAGAGCGATCCCGGGCTGGGCAGCACCTTCACCCTCTTCCTGCCGCTGCGCTACACCGGCGACGGGCAGCCGCGGGCTGGCGGAGGCACGCCGGTGACCGGCTCCCGGACGACGATCTCGCGGCCCGTGAGCGTGACCCCCGTGGGCACGGCAGCCTCGCCGGCGGGCGTCCCCGAGGCGGTCGGCGACGACGAGGGCGCCATCGCCCGTGACGACCGCGTCATGCTGGTCGCCCTCGAGGACCCCGACCTCCGGGAACGCTCGGTCGAGGTCGGCCGCGCGCACGGGTTCAAGGTGCTTGCCACCCCGAGTGCGGAGGACGCGGTGGACATCGCCCGGAGGCGACGGCCCGCCGCGATCGTGGTCGGGATGGAGCTGCCCGGGCGCACGGCGCCCTCGCTGCTGCACGAGCTGAAGTCGGACCCCGAGACCCGCCACGTCCCCACGGTCGCCGTGGAGTCGCCGGCGTCCGTCGAGGACGTCCACACCGGCCGCATGCTGGGCGCCCTCACCGTGGTCGAGTCCCCGGTGCGGCCGAGGCAGCTCGAGGGAGCGGTGCAGGACCTGAAGGCCTATGTGCAGCGCCTCACCCGGTCGCTGCTGGTGGTTGCCGACGAGGCGGTCGCCGAGACGTCGGCAGCGGTCGCCCTCTTCGGCGCCTTCCCCGACGTCGATCTGCAGGTGGCCACGAGCATCGCGGACGCCCTGGGAGCGCTCGAGGCGCGCCCGTTCGACTGCGTGGTCCTCGACCTCAAGCTCCCGGACGGCAACGGGTTCGACGTCCTGAAGCGGATGCGGGGCCGGCGGGCCTTCCGCGAGACCCCCGTGGTGGTCAGCGCCGGGGACCAGCTGACCCGCCGCGACGCCTCCCGGCTCCAGCAGTACGCGCGTTCCCTGGTCGTGAAGGTGCCGGACTCGGAGGGCGCGCTCATCGACGAGGTCGCGCTCTTCCTGCACCGGTCCGACGTCGAGGCCCCCGTGGTGACGGGGCAGCCGGACGAGCAGCGTCGTCCGGACGTGCTGCTCGACGGCAAGCGCGTTCTCGTCGTCGACGACGACGCCCGGAACGTCTTCGCCCTGGCCAGTGCACTCGAGCAGCACGGCGTCGAGGTGGTCTACGCCGAGAACGGGGAGGTGGGTATCGAGTCGTTGAAGCGGGAGCCTGACATCGACGCGGTCCTGATGGACCTGATGATGCCGGGCATGGACGGCTACACCGCCATCCGGGAGATCCGCCGGATCCGCGGCTTCGAGCAGCTTCCGATCGTCGCGCTCACCGCGAAGGCCATGCCCGGCGACCGGGAGAACAGCCTCGAAGCGGGTGCGTCGGACTATGTCACCAAGCCCGTGGACGTGACGCACCTGCTCGGGGTGCTGCGGGAGCGGTTGACGTGAGCGAGCGCGCGAAGATCCTGCTCGTCGACGACCACCCCGAGAACCTGGTGGCGCTCGAGGCCGTGCTCGGCAGCCTGGACCAGGAGCTCGTCACCGCCGGGTCGGGCGAGGCGGCGCTGCGGGCGCTGCTCAAGGAGGACTTCGCGCTGATCCTCCTCGACGCCCAGATGCCCGGGATGGACGGGTTCGAGACCGCGAGCCAGATCAAGGCGAGGACCCGCACCCAGGACGTGCCGATCATCTTCCTCACCGCGGCCGACGCCGATCACCGGCACGCGTACCGCGGCTACTCGGTGGGAGGCGCCGACTACATCACCAAACCCTTCGACCCCTGGATCCTCCGGGCCAAGCTGCAGGTGTTCGTCGACCTGTGGGCGGCCGGCCGGCGCCTGGCCGCCCAGGCCGACCTCCTCCGCCGGCAGGCCCTGGGGTCCGGGGCGTCCGGTGAGGTGCTGTCCGAGCTCGATCGCCGGCTCGCCGACCTGGAGGAGGCGGTGGAGCGGCTGGTGGCCGGGGTCGGCGACGAACCGTCGCTGCGTGAGACGACGGACCGCGTGAGGGGGAGGACACGGTCGTTGCGCCAGGTGCTCGGAGCCCTGGAGCCCGGCGCGGCCGTCTCGGGAGCCACCCGCCGCGAGTTCGGCTGACCTT
>Ga0075331_1000274_pt1 | contig 11212 bp, 14 predicted proteins | sample MayberrySE_TuleA_FD_120090 | JGI IMG/M metagenome (GOLD analysis project Ga0075331, IMG submission 120090) | Natural and restored wetland microbial communities from the San Francisco Bay, California, USA, that impact long-term carbon... | ecosystem: Environmental > Terrestrial > Soil > Wetlands ... | reverse complement strand
TGCCGTCGCTGATGACCTGAGCGGGTCGTAGACGCTCTGCCCGGAGGGAAAGCGTGACGTCGTGGTCCAGGACCCCGACGTCGTTATGCGGAGCGAATGTGAACGTGACTCGACCCGTGGCCACTCCGTGAACCACTGGTGCCCGTCGCGCTCGACCTTCGAGCCTGCGAGGCCGGCCGCCCACTTGGGTAGGTTGGGCGGGTCTGCCGCGAAGTCGTTACACCTCGGACACAGGCCTCTCGATGCCGATGCTCATGTGCTGAGACCTCGATCCCATGGTGCCGACGTAGCGGGACCAGTCCATCGACGTGCCTGCGAACCGTGCAGCGCCGGCATGCGGAGGAATGCGGCACCCTCTGCGCCACCGGCCGTCGTTGCGGGGGGCCACACTGGGATCATGACTCGCGACGACGTCTTGGCGATCTGCCTCAATCTGCCGGAGGCCGAGGAGACGTACCCGTTCGGAGAGGAGGTCGCGGTGATCAAGGTCGGCGGCAAGATGTTCGCGCTGGTCCCGCTCTCCGAGGAGCCCGGGTCCGTCAACCTCAAGTGCGACCCTGCGCGGGCGCTCGAGCTGCGCGAGGCGTACGCCGGAATCCGGCCCGGCTACCACCAGAACAAGCGGCACTGGAACACCGTGGAGCTCGACGGCTCGGTCGAGGACGACGTCGTGCACGGCCTGATCGCGGACTCCTACGACCTGGTCGTCGCGGGGCTGCCGCGTTCGATCCGCGCGGAGTTGGCGCAGGACTGAGCGTGGAGGTACGTGGCGAAATGACGCAGCGTCCCGGCCGACCTCCTGAGCAATGATCAGAACCTGTGGATGGTCCTCGGCGGGGTGATACGAAAGTGGCGCACCTTCCCGAGGAGGATCTGAAGCCCGAACAGTTCTGATCAGGACCGGCGTTGGCGCGCCGGTTCGGGAAGGTACGCCCATGCTCAAGGTAGTCCACGACGAGTTCGACCCCAACGCGACGAGCGGGTCGGATTCGAGCTCCTCGCTGCTGGACGAGATCGTTCGTGACGGCGCAAGGCAGATGCTCGCGGCGGCGTTGCAGGCCGAGGTGGCCGCCTACATCGACGCGTTCGCCGACGAGGTCGACGACGTCGGGCACCGGCTGGTGGTCCGCAACGGCTACCACGGGCCGCGGGAGGTGACCACCGCGGCGGGTGCGGTGCCGGTCCGGCAGCCTCGGGTCAATTCTCGACGATCACAAGGTTGACCGCGCAGTGGACCAAGGACGCAGCCCACTTCGCCGAACGCCGCCTGGAGGACGTCGACTACGTGTACCTGTGGGTCGACGGGATCCACCTCAAGGTTCGCCTCGCCCAGGACAAGGTGTGCCTGCTGGTGATGATCGGGGTGCGTGCCGACGGCCGCAAGGAACTGGTCGCGCTCACCGATGGACACCGCGAGGACGCCGAGTCGTGGGCCGACCTGCTGCGCGACTGCAAACGGCGCGGCATGCTGGCCCCGGTGCTCGCCGTCGGGGACGGCGCGCTCGGCTTCTGGAAGGCCCTACGCGACGTCTTCCCCGACACCTGCGAGCAGCGGTGCTGGTGGCACAAGATGGCAAACGTGCTGGCCTCCCTGCCGAAATCCGCCCAGCCCGGCGCGAAGGCCGCGCTCGCGGAGATCTACAACGCCGAAAACAAGACCGAAGCCACCAAGGCCGCCAAGAAGTTCGCCGAGGCCTATGGGACCGAGTGGCCCAAGGCCGCCGCTAAGATCACCGACGACCTCGACGTCCTGCTTGCGTTCTACGACTACCCCGCCGAGCACTGGATCCACTTGCGCACCACCAACCCGATCGAGTCCACCTTCGCCACCGTCAGGTTGCGCCAGCGGGTCACCAAAGGCCCGGGCGCGCGCGCCGCGGGGATCGCGATGGCGTTCAAGCTCATCGAGTCCGCCGAACGTCGCTGGCGCGCCGTGAACGCACCCCACCTGGTAGCGCTCGTGCGTGCCGGCGTCACATTCGAGAACGGCGAGCCGGTCGAGCGACCTGACGAGGCGTCAGGAGGTGACGCCCACGCCGCCTGACACGCCGATCCCCGGGCCGCGACTGCTGCTCATCGTCAAGCGCGAGCAGGCACAAGCGGCCCCGGGCAGCCCGCGCCCCGCGCCCGAAGGAAGAACAAGCATGCCAGAGCCCGCCGCCACGCCCACCGAGTTCGTCCGCGCCTACGAGCAGGCCACCAACAGCCACGACACCGCACAACTCGCCCCGCTGATCGCTCCCGACGCCGTCTACTGGTTCTCCGACGGATCCCACCGCGGCCGGGACGCGATCCTCACCGCCATCGCCGACACGTTCGCCACCATTCGCGACGAGACCTACCAGATCAGCGACCTGGAATGGATCGCAGCCACCAGCAACCACGCGATCTGCCGCTACCGCTTCTCCTGGACAGGAACCATCAACGGACAGCCGCGAACAGGCAGCGGACGAGGAACCAACGTTCTCGTCAACAACGACGGGACCTGGCAGATGCTTCACGAGCACCTCAGCAGATAACCCGGCGGTGGCACATATCCACAGGTCTTGACAATTGCTCCGACCTCCTCGCTCACCCGTTCTGTTGGTGGCTCCTGAGAACTTGGTCTCTCATGGAGCTGCAAAGGAACGTGAAGGCTCCACGTATGATCGACCCTAGGCCAATTGACCCACGCCCTCGGTGCGATCACGATGTTCGCCTGTTTGATGTGCATGCGAAGGCGGCAATGAGATGCACCTTCGGGGATCAAGCCGGCTGCAGCATCATGAGCGCCAGCGGGTCCTTGCGCTCGTGACCTTCGCACCCTTCGGCGGCAGCGGGCCAACCTGGATCTCGGGGCCGTAGGACCAGCCCGGATGCAGCGGCAGGAACTCACCGCTCCAGAAAGTGCCGGGGTCGAACCACGACGGCTTCCAGCCGTCCTCGACGATGCCCATGTCCTGCAGGGTCAGCGCGACGGTTTCGGCGCAGAACGCCGCTTCGGGCCGAGCGCGGTGACCACGCTTGCGGCGTGGCTGGTAGGCGTCGCGCCCGGCCAGCCACCGGGCTGCGAGGCGGGCGGTGCTGGGGAACGAGACCCCGTCGAGGCGCGCGATCGCGCGCAGCGCGGCGTCCTCCTCGGTCCGGCCTACCTCTGGGCTGAGCTGGCGGAACCACGCGGCCTGGCCGTACGTCTCGCGCCACCGGGTCAGGGCGTCACCGAGGTCGTGCAGCTGCACGCCGCGGTGGTGCCCGCCGGACCAGTGGTCGACGAGCGCCCTTCCGAGCTCGGCGTGCCACATCAACGGCGGCAGGTCGTCGACGACCACGGCCATGCCCACGTGGTTGACCGGTGCGTTGGTGAGCGTCTGGATTGCGCGGTCGGCGGCAGTGCGGCCACGGAACAGCCACAGGTCGCCGGTGCGGGTCACCCGGGCGGCCGCGTCGACGGCGATGGCTCCAGCGGGCAGGTCGGTCACGCGATTCATCGTGCCGCATGTCGCCTATAGGGTCAGCGGCATGCGCGTGGCGTCATGGTGGAAATTCCTGGGTCTGGCCGGGGTAGTAGGCGTGGCCGCGACCGGCGCCGTTGTCGCACGGAAGGAGCGCCAGCGGCAGTCCTACACGCCCGAGCAGGTACGCGACCGACTGCACCGGCGGTACGCCGAGATCGAGCACCAAGATCCGGCGCCCGGGTAGCCACCGGCCACGGCCCAGCCCGACTCCAACCGTCAGTATCAAGAGTCGATCAGTCTCGTGAGTGCCAGCAAGCACGGAGCAGCGATACCTCGACTGGGCGACCATCCAACTCGGCTGGCCAGGCACTCTCTGCGTCGTGAGCATGCAGGAAGTCTTCGACCGCGACCGGCGGCCGATCGCGGAAGGGGTAGTGAGCCTCTGACTGTTGCGCCAACAGAGCCGTCGCCAAGACGGGCACGTCCGCTGGCTCACGTGCGGATATGGACGTCGCCCGAGATCACGACTTGAGCCTTTCATCACCCGCCTCCGCGACGGGAGGGGATGCCCAGGACCGCGCCAGAGGGCGTGTTTCATGTTCGTCCCTTGTGCCGGTGAACTGTATCCGCATGAGCTCGAGACGCGCCACGCCCCAGGCGGTACGACGCGGGTCGCTGGAGCCGCTCGAACGCGCTTCGCTGCTCTATCCGTTGACTGCACGCCGTCCACTGGTGTCGTTCAGTCGGCGCCGGGGGCAGAGCAGTCAGCTTGCGGGAGTGAACAGCTCGATGAGGTTGCCGGCAGGGTCGGCGAGCAAGATCTGCCGTCCGCCGGGCCCCTCGACGACGTCGCTGCGGAAGGACAGCCCGGCGCTGCGCAGGCGCTCGATCTCGGCATCGATGTCGTCGACGATGAGGTGGACTCGGTTGCGGCCGGCAGTTGCGGTGTCCGAAGGGGTGGCCCGAGCGCCGGAGCTGGTCGGCCCGGACAGCAGCAACCGCAACGGCCCACGAGTGACATCGGCGAAGGCGGGCAAGTGCGCGGTGCGCACAGTGAAGCCGAGGTAATTCGTATAGAAGTCGATGGCAGCCTGCACGTCGTCGACGATGTAGCGGACGCTGGCCACGCCGTCATCCATGTCGGTCATGGCGTGTCATCCCTTCGAGGTCGCGTGATGCTGCCGAGAGGAACTCGACACCGTCTCTGGAGGTCAGCGGCGCCTCGCCTGAAACACCAGGTAGCTGGTCCTACCGAGTCACCCCGCGAGTAAACCCCAGCGTGACAGAACACGAGACTCTTCGGCCAGACCCGACGAGCGTTCGGTGACCCGCGGATTCGCACGGCTGGATCGCGGTAAGACGCATCCGGTCTGACGTATCGTCGTCGGCCGGGTGTCGGCGGAGCGCCACCGTTTCCCCACGGGCTCGTCAGCGATACCGGTTGATGATGTCGAGCTGCTGGTCGCCCCATCCGTGCGTCGCGATGAGGCCCCAGCAGTCGGGGCGCGACCCGTCGGTGTCAGCGACGCCGTACTCGTCAGCCAACTGACGGGCGGTCAGTACCTGACCTGTGAACCGCCGCCTGTCGGGGTCGTCGGCGAGAGCCGCCACGCCGCGCGCCACATAGGAAGGGGACTCCGAGATGGCGAAGCCTGGCACCTCGCGGCAGGCGTCGCGCCAGTTGGCTTCCGTGACGCCGAAGTTCTCCAGCATCCGCTCCGAGCGCAGCCACCCGGGTGTGACGCCGAGCGCCGTGACCGCGTGGTCGGCCAGCTCGGCAGCGAAGTTCTTGACGAGTCGGTCGACGCTGGCCTTGACGAAGTCGTAGTAGAAGCCCACGCCGGCGCGTACCTCGGCGTTGACCGCGGTGGTGCCGTCGGTCATCTCCACCAGGAGACCCGGACCTGTCTGGAGCATCAGCGGGAGGGCGAGGACGCTGGTGACGATGTGCGTCTCCACGCCCATGCGCAGCATCCTCAGTCCGCCGGTCAGATCGTGCTCCCACAGCGGTTTGTCCCACTGGGCGTACCGGTCGCCGCCGAAGATGTCGTTGACCAGCACATCCAGACGGCCGTGATCATGGCCGACGCGATCGACCAGGGCGCGTACAGCCTCGGCGTCGAGATGATCCACCCGTAGCCCGACACCCTGACCGCCCGCGGCAGCCATCAGGTCGGCGGTCTCCTCGATCGTCTCCGGGCGGTCCATGTCGGACGGGCCGCTGACCCGACTGCTGCGTCCCGTCGCGTAGACGAACGCGCCCGACCTCGCGAGTTCGACGGCGATGGCGCGCCCAGCACCGCGTGTCGCGCCCGCGACGAGTGCCACGCGCCCGGAGAGGTCACTGCTCAACTTGCTCACCTCCGGAGTCGACGTCGTCCTGCGTCTGAAGGCTCCACGCCGATTCCACGGCGTCCTCTACAGCGCCGTCCTCCCCAGCGTCGAGGTCGGCGACGACCATCATGTGCTTGGCGAATCGGGGCGGGACCGAGAAGACGTTCGGGTGCTGGTGAACCAGTGCGTCGCGAACGTCGAAAGGTACCCGCACCGCCACGTGCGTCGCATCCAATTCGCGGGCAACCAACCGGCCCTGGTACTGCCAGCGGGCGAGGCCGCCCGCGGACGTGCGTCTGACACCTGCGAGCGAAGTCGCCAGTTCACTGAACGCGTCCAGATCCACGCTCGGCAGTTTCGCACGCAAGGACAGCGCGCGCTGCGGTGAGACCGACACATGGCGTATCGAGCTGGCTCCTCCCGCTGGGCGGTCATGTTCGGAAGGAGCAGGCGAAGGCGGCGGCAAGACGCGCCTTGAGCGAATGCGCGTCGGCCGGCTGCGTCACCACCCATCGCGTCGGAGGGAGAACTGTGTTCGACGTGAAAGGCTGCCCCCTCAGGCCTCAGTCCTCAATCTGCGCCGCACCCTGCCGTTTCAACGCCTCGAGTCCGTCCCGCATGGCTTGCAGTTTCTCCGGCGAGTGACCGACCCAGTCGACAAGCTCGCCCACGACGCGCACTGGTTCGCGGCTGCGGAAAGACTGCGTCGGATTCCCCGGGAACTTCTTGTTGGTGACATTGGGGTCGTCCTCGAATTGGCCCCTCGGCTCGACGATGTAGATGCGCCCGCGGCCCTCACCTGCAGCAAGTTCGGCCCCCCAGACTGCGGCGTCGAGGGTCGCGGTGAAGTAGACGTGGTGCATCAGCCGGCTCGCCTCGAAGTTCGACTCGCGGCCGGGCACCAGCATCTCGCCCACTGCGAGGTCCGCCTTCGTGCCGTGCAGGTACACACCGGCCTTGTAGACCTCGAAGGGCACCGGCTCACTGGTCGCGCTCATGCGCCGACACTAGTTGTCGCGCCGGTCGCACGAGCGGAACTCAGCGTCGTTCAGAGATGAGCGGCCGAGCGAGGCGACCTGAGCGCACGCGGAATGACCGCACCCTGTCAGGGCAGTGTCAGGGGCGCCTCGTAGACGAACCATGCAAGTGCCATGCAGTTGACGATGACCGTGACCCAGAAGATGGTGCGGAACGGCTGTTTGGTCGTCTTGTGCCGGAAGACCCGTCGTGCGACCAGCGCACCCGGCCAGCCACCCACCAGGGCGATCGCGTGGAGGGTGGACTCCGACGTGCGCCATCTGCCCTGCTCCGCTGCGGACTTGTCAGCGCCGTACATGAAGAACGCAACTCCGCTGAACAGGCCGTAGGCGGCCAACAACATGACGGTCACCTCGTCCAGCACGAGGAGGCCCACCAAGAGGGTGAAGAACAGCGCTGCGGTGGCGAGCGCCAGGGGTATCCCGCTGCCGCCTGCTCTGCCGGCCGATCCGGCGGCCAGGTACCGCACCTCCGACGCACGCGCCCGCTGGCGCCCGACGGTGTCGTCTGACCGCTTCGCCCGCCACTGCATAGGCACGTCGTCCGCTCCTTGGCTCGGAAATCGCCAGGCTGCACAGCCTGGATCGCGGTACGGCTCCCTGCATGGGCGGAGCGAGTACTCGCAATCGGCATTATGCGACGCTCGATTTTGTGACGGGTCGAACTGGGACAAGTACGGTCCATTGCGGTAAGACGCGACTGCGAGCGTGACGTACCTCGTCCGGCGATGCGAGAGCTACGGAATCACCCCGGAGCGGTGGAACCGCAGGCCGGCGGGCCCTTCGGTCAGCATCCCTGGAATCGGCCATCGCGAGGTGTCGATCAGCGGGCATCTCGATCGTCACTTCCTCGAAGGCTCGTACACGAGGAAGGATGGAGCCATGCGGTACACATTGCTGCTGCACTACCCGGAGATGACCGCCGAGGAGCTCGGCGAGGAGGCCCTGCAGGAGGGCATGACGGCGTTCGACGCGTACGCGAGGGCGCTCGATGACGCCGGCGTGCTGCTGTCCGCGGAAGTGCTCGCCCCCAGCTCGGCGACGACCACGATCAGCCGCAAGACCGGCGATCTCCTGGTCCAGGACGGACCGTTCGCGGACACCAAGGAGCAGCTCGGCGGCACCTTCGTGATCGACGTACCGGACCTGGACGCCGCCATCGCCTGGGCGGAGAAGGCGCCGTCTGCCATGTACGGCGACGTCGAGATCCGCCCCACCGCGACGCGGTACGTCGACGGGGCCTGGACGCAATGGACGTTCCCCGGGGCGTGATGGACGCTACGACCGAGGTGCAGGTGCGGGCGGCGGAGGTCGCCCGTACCTGCTACGGGCGCCTGCTCGCGCTCCTCGCGGCCGGCACCCGCGACCTGGCCCTCGCCGAGGACGTCCTGGGCGACGCGTTCGAGCGGGCGCTGAGGACGTGGCCGGCGTCGGGAGTCCCCGACAACCCCGAGGGCTGGCTGCTCACTGTCGCCCGGAACCGGCTGCGGGACGTGGTCGGTTCGGCGGCCGCTCGGACATCGGTGCCGCTCGAATCTGACGACCGCCAGTTGTCCGTCCTCACCTCCGTCGACCCAGAGAAGATCCCCGACAAGCGGCTCGAGCTGCTGTTCGTCTGCGCCCACCCGGCGATCGACCGCGCGATCCGTACGCCGCTGATGCTGAACACCGTGCTCGGCATCGACGCGGCCCGGATTGCCACGGCGTTCGCGTTGCGGCGGGCGACCGTCGCGCAGCGCCTGGTCCGGGCCAAGCGCAGGATCCGCGACGCCGGCATTCCGTTCGCCGTGCCCACGCGCGCCGACCTGCCGGCGCGCCGTGACGCCGTTCTGGAGGCGATCTACGGCGCGTACGCGATCGAGTGGCAGGTGTCCGGTGCCCAGGAGCGCACCTCGCTGGCCGACGAGGCGCGGTACCTTGCCGTGCTGCTCGCCTCGCTCCTCGACGACGCGGAAGCGTGCGGTCTCGCGTCGCTGATCTCCTTCGCAGCCTCGCGAGCGGCCGCACGAGAGGTCGACGGCGTGTTCGTACCGCTCGAGGAGCAGGACGTGACACGCTGGGACGCCGAGCTCATCGCCGACGGCGAGCGGCTGGTGCAGCGAGCGACACAGATCCGGCAACGGACCCACGAACCGATCGGCCGTTTCCAACTCGAGGCGGCGCTCCAAGCCGCCCACGCCGCCCGGCGTCACACCGGCACAGTGGACTGGGGTGGAGTCCTGCGCCTTACCGAAGCACTCACCCAACTCGCCCCGACGCTCGGGGCCCGCGTCGCGCTGGCGGCCGCACGCGCCCGCGCGCACGGGCCGGGTGCCGGGCTCGCCGATCTGGACCGTGACGGTGATCCACTGATCGACAGGTTCCAGCCGGCATGGGCCACCAGAGCGCAACTGCTCACCGCCGACGGCCGATCCGCGGAAGCGGCCTTCGCCTACCAGCGGGCGATCTCACTGACGACGGAACCCGCGATCCGCCGCTTCCTCCAGGACCGGCTCCACGACCTCCAGTGACGAGTGCGGCGCCTTGCGGCGGAGTGACGCACCCTTGCCACACCGTCCAATGTCCGCCGTGCCCTGCCGGGCGCCACATGAGGATCGACCCGGGGTCAGCTCTTCTTCAGCTCCTCGGCAAGCATGACGATGATGCCGCTGGGGCCGCGGACGTAGGTGAGCTTGTACACGTCCCCATAGGTCGCCACGCCGCGCAGCGGGTGGCAGCCGTGCCTCGCGGCGATCCCGAGGGCCTCGTCGATGTCGTCGACCGAGAACGCCACGCGGTGCATGCCGATCTCGTTAGGGCGGGTGGGCTCGGTCTCGATCGCGTCGGGGTGGATGTACTCGAAGAGCTCGAGACGACCGTTGCCGTCTGGCGTTTGGAGCATGGCGATGTTGGCGTGGTTGCCGTCGAGGCCGACGGCTGTGTCGGTCCACTCTCCACTGACCGTGTCACGGCCGAGGACGCTGAGCCCGAGGTCGGTGAAGAAGGCGATCGTCGCTTCGAGGTCGCGGACGGCGATCCCGACGTTCTCGAGTTTGATGGGCATGAGTTGCACGCTATCGAGTCAAGCGCGAGGGCACTCGCGCAGGGATCGGACCTGCGCCTCGGTCATGGCTGGCCCATGGTCGGACGGATGACGCTACGGTCGATGGACCAGCTCGGCGACAACTTGGAGGACCGCATGGAGCACCACGAGGTTCTGATCGTCGGGGGTGGCAACGCCGGGATCTCGCTGGCCGCTCGGCTGCTACGAGACGGTGTGCGGGACGTGGCTGTCGTGGAGTCGCAGCCTGTTCACCGCTATCGGCCCCTGCTCAACTACGTCGGGGGCGGCGAGGCGAGCATGTCGTCGCTGGAGAAGCCTGTGGCCGAGGTGCTCCCTGACGGCTGCACCTGGTACAGGGAACACGTGGTGGCGGTCGATGTGGGCGGCCCGAGCGTGCTGACCCGGGACGGTCGGCGGATCGACTGCTCCACAGTGGTGCTCTGCCCCGGGCTCGAGGAGGACTGGGACGCCACACCTGGCCTGCTCGAGTCCTACGCAGCCGGGTGGGCCGGGTCGACGTTCGTCGTCGGCACCGCCCCGCGGGTGTGGCCCGGGCTTCGGGACCTGTCCGAAGGGCGCGTGCTCTTCACTGTGCCGCCCGAGCCCGCTCCCTGCGGCGCGACCGCCCTCAAGCCCCTCTTCATGGCGTGCGACCACTGGCGGCGCGCGGGCGTGCTCGGGGACCTCGACGTCCAGCTGGTCCTGCCCGGCTCATCACCTCTCGGTGTGTCGGCCGCGGACAAGTGGCTGGAGCAGACGCTGGCGTCGTACGGCGTGGAGGTGCTGCGCGAGGCCCGAGTCACGAATCTCGACACCCGCCGGGTCACCGTGGCCACCCCCGCAGGCGACCAGCAGCTGGACGACCTCGCGTACGCACACGTCGTCCCCCACTACCGGGCGCCTCGCTGGATCGCGGAGAGCGGCCTCGCCGGCGCGACGGCGGCCGGTCTGGTGGATGTCGACCCAGGCACGCTGCGCCACCGTCGGCACCCTGCGGTCTGGTCGCTGGGCGACGTCGCTGATCTCGCCACCCGGCCCTCCGGTGGGGCGCTCCGCAAGCAGGTCGCTGTGCTGGCTCACAACATCGCCGCCGGCGACACCGCGCAGTTGCAGCACTATGACGGCTACACCGTCATGCCGATCACGGTCGCGCGTCATCGGCTCATGCTTGTCGAGGTCGACCGCGATGGCCGCGCGGCGCCGACGGTGCCCTTCCCCGACCTCGTCCGCCCCCGACGTGGCACGTGGTGGGTGGACCGCTACGCCTTGCCAGCGACGTACTTCCGTCGCATCCTGCGCGGGAAAGTCTGAGCCCGCAGCTGTTGAAGTCGTTGACCTTGGGTCGCGCTGGTGGCAGAGCTGAG
>Ga0075331_1000273_pt1 | contig 11252 bp, 8 predicted proteins | sample MayberrySE_TuleA_FD_120090 | JGI IMG/M metagenome (GOLD analysis project Ga0075331, IMG submission 120090) | Natural and restored wetland microbial communities from the San Francisco Bay, California, USA, that impact long-term carbon... | ecosystem: Environmental > Terrestrial > Soil > Wetlands ... | reverse complement strand
TAGCCCGCGGTGACGAGATGCTCGAGCAGCGGCGCCGGGGCGAACCCGGGCTCGCGGAACTCGAGGTACAGCTCGCGCTGGATCGCCAGCGACACGTCGTTGCCGACCACGTCGAGCAGCTCGAACGGACCCATCGGCAACGCACAGCCCTGCTTCATCGCAGTGTCGATGTCGTCGGCCGACGCGTAGTGCGCCTCGAGCATCTTGACCGCGTCGTTGAGGTAGGGGAACAGCAGCGCGTTCACGATGAAACCCGCTCGGTCCCCGCACGAGACCGCGACCTTGCCGACCTGGTCGCACAGCGCGCGGGTGGTCTCGGCGACCTCGTCGGAGGTGCTGACCGTGCTCACGACCTCGACCAGCTTCATGATCGGCGCCGGGTTGAAGAAGTGCATCCCCACGACGTCGGCCGGCCGTGAGGTCGCCCGCGCCAGGGAGATCACCGGCAGCGAGGAGGTGGTGGTGGCCAGGATCGCGCCCGGCTTGCAGATCTCGTCGAGGTTCTCGAACAGGACGGTCTTGACCTGGAGGTCCTCGGCGATGGCCTCGACCACGATGTCCACGTCCGTGAGGTCGTCGAGCGACGTGGTGCCGGTGAGCCTGCCCAGCACCTCGGCCTTGGCGGACTCCGCGAGCTTGCCGCGCTGGATCGCCTTGTCCAGCGACTTCTCGATGGTGGCCCGGACCCCGTCGACCTTGGCGTCGCTGCGGCCGACGTAGGTGACGTCGAAGCCGGCCTTCGCGAAGACCTCGACGATGCCGGTGGCCATCGTGCCGGTGCCGACCACGCCGACCTTGGCGATGTCGTGGCGCAGCTGCGGCTTGTCGTCCGCCGAGGGCGTGAGCGCGTCCGGGACCACGACGGGGCTGTCCGGCGCCTCGTACGTGTAGAAGCCCTGGCCGGTCTTCCGACCCAGCATCCCGGCGGTCACCATCTGCTTCAGGATCGGGGCCGGGGCGTGCAGCCGGTCCCGGCCCTGCTTGTACATCGTGTCCAGGATCTCGTAGGCCGTGTCGAGGCCGATGAGGTCGAGCAGCGCCAGCGGTCCCATCGGGTAGCCGCAGCCGAACCGCATGGCGGCGTCGATGTCCTCCCGCGAGGCGTAGCGGCCCTCGTACATCGCGACGGCGTGGTTGAGGTAGCCGAAGAGCAGGGTGTTCGCGATGAAGCCGGCCTTGTCGCCGCAGACCACCGGGCTCTTGCCCAGCGCGCGGACCAGGTTGGAGACGTCCTCGAGCACCTCCGGCTCGGTGACGACCGTCCGGACCACCTCGACGAGGTTCTGGACGGGGGCGGGGTTGAAGAAGTGGATGCCCACGACGCGACCGGGGTGCGAGGTGGCGGTGGAGATCTCGGTGACCGACAGCGACGAGGTGTTGGTGGCGAGCACGGTCTCCGGGGCGACGATCTGGTCGAGGGTGCGGAACAGCTCCTGCTTCAGCGGAAGCTGCTCGACGATCGCCTCGACGACGAACTGGCAGTCCGCGACATCCTTGAGCTCGGTGGTGAACGTGACCCGGTCGAAGATCTGCTGCTGCTCGTCCTCGGAGAGCTTGCCGCGCTTCACCGCGCGGTCGGTGGAGTGCCTCACGTGCTGGCGGCCGCGCTCCAGCGTCTCCTCGGTCAGCTCGACGCCGACCACCTGGTAGCCGTTGCGGGCGAACACCTCGGCGATGCCGGCACCCATCGTGCCGAGACCGATCACGCCCACACTGCGGAAGTTCCGTCCACTGCTCGTCATGGGCCGCATCATGGCACGCCCGGCTGCGACGACGCCGTGAGGGAAGTCACTGGTCGGTAACATCGGCGGCCGCCCACCGGGAGGCTCCCCGGCGGACGGCCGCACCGGCCTGGATCAGGTGCCTCAGGTCGTGCCGATCCGCCACGTCTTGGCGGCGCTGCCGTTGCGGTAGCCGGTGCACCAGCCGTCCCGCGAGCTGGTGCAGGAGTCCCGCGGGACCCGGACGGTCACCTCGAACTTGGGCCGGTTGCCGCGGCGGACCTTCACCCAGCGCTGGGCGGACAGGTGCGAGGTCCGACCCAGCATGTTCGCCCGGTAGAACGACACGGCCTTCGACTTGCGCTTGCGCGCCCAGCGGGCGCGGTCGTCGCAGAACCGCACCGAGCCGAGGTCGGCGCTGCCGGTCACGCCCGGCCAGGGGGTGGAGATCGACAGGTTGAGCGTGTCGCAGTCGCGCTCCTGCGCCGAGATCCCCTTGATCTCGGTGGAGTCGACGAGCTTGCCGCTGAGCGTCTTGATCGTGACCTTCGTCCACCCGTACCTCGAGGAGCCGCTGGTGTTGGCGTTGTTGATGTCCACGTCGAGCAGGTAGTAGTCGAACCTGGCGACCTTCTCGTCGAGCTCGTAGGTGACGAGCTTCGTGGCGAGCGTGCCGCGCTTCACCCGGTACCCGTCGCAGTGGTAGGTGCCGTACTTGCGCGAGCCCGAGCAGAGCCCGGCCTTCTCGTGGTAGTTGGTGTAGCCGATCTTGAACCGGCCCGTGACCGGCTTGTCCTGCTGCATCTGGACCCGTTGGCTCGGGCTGACGTCGGCCACCGCGGTGGCCGGGAGCAGGACCGCGGCGAGCGCGGCCGCGACGCACATGGCGAGCGTGTGTCGAACGGACATGACGGATATCTCCCCCGATAGAGTAAAAGATTGCACTGTCCTACCACGTCGTGCCGACGGTGCGCCAGCACCCGGGCGGGTCAGGGCAGACGCTCCCGGACGACCCGGTCGAGGACGTTCAGGGGCAGCGCCCCCGAGTCGAGTACGGCGCTGTGGAACTGCTTCACGTCGAAGCGCTCGCCCTGCCGCTGCTCGGCCTCGGCCCGCATCCGCTGGATCTCGACCCGACCGACCATGTAGGAGCAGGCCTGGCCGGGCGTGACGGCGTACCGGTCGACCTCGGGCTGGCACATCGACGCGCGCAGCGGCGAGTTGTCGACCATGTACTGCACCGCCTGCTGACGGCTCCACCCCAGCGCGTGCATGCCGGTGTCGACCACCAGCCGGCAGGCGCGCATCGAGTCCGCGGCCAGCATCCCGATCCGGTCGACCGGGCCCGAGTACAGCCCCATCTCGTCGGCCAGCCGCTCGGTGTAGAGCCCCCAGCCCTCCGCGTACGCGGAGTTGTGCAGGTGCTTGCGGAAGTCCGGGACGCCCGTGAGCTCGGAGGAGATGGCCAGCTGCAGGTGGTGCCCGGGGATGCCCTCGTGGAAGGCCATCGACTCCAGCTCGAAGGTGCCCCAGGACTCGGGGTCGTCGACGTTGACGAAGAACGTGCCGCCGCGGCTGCCGTCGGAGGCCGGCGGGAAGTAGAACGCCTTCGCCCCGGTCGTCGTTGCCTGCACGGCACAGGGCGCCTGGGGCAGCACCTCGAACCAGTCCGGCATCGCGTCCCAGGCGCGCCGCATCGCCACCTCGGAGGCCTCGACCAGCTCCTCACCGCGGGTGAAGTGCAGCGCGGGGTCGGTGCGCATCGCCTCGAAGATCTGGGACAGGTCGTCGGTGCCGACCACCTCCGGGCCGAGTGCCCGGTACTCGTCCTCGAGCTGCGCCACGACGGCGAGGCCGAGGTCGTGGATCTCCCGCGCCGACCGCGCGGTCGTGGTGAAGTACCGCAGCGTGGCCTCGTACGCGCGGTCGCCGTCGGGGACGTGGCACAGCCCCACCCTGTCGTCGGGACGGGCCTGTGGCGCGACCTCGTCGCGGAGGACGTCGCGGTAGCGGGCCATCGCCGGCCTGACCTCCGCCTCGAGCACCTCGATCAAGCCGGCCCGCCAGCTGTCGACGTCCAGGCCGTCCGGGGTCGGCGTGGTGCGCAGCAGCGCGTCCTGCTCCACAGGCGAGGCCAGGATCGCGTCGATCTGCGTCACGGTGCCGTCGACGGCGAAGGCCGCCGACGCGCGCCCGCGAGCCAGACCCTCACGCTGCCGCTCGGCGAGCTCGTCGTAGTAACGCGCGAGGCCGCGGTACTTGTCCACCATCGACTCGGCGACCTCCCCGGTGGGGAGCGCCAGCATGCCGACCACGATCGGGGTGGAGACCTGCGGCCCGAAGATCGGGTTCGCGCCCAGCTCCACGAGGCGCTGCTCGACGAGGTCCGCGCGGGCCCGGGCGTCCTCGACGAGCACTTCCTGGGTGATCCGCTGCTGCGGCTGCAGCCCCGTCGCGTCGAGCTCCTCGGCGCGCCGGGTGAGGTCGCGCAGCGTGGCGATGTCCTGGTCCTCGGCCTCGCGACCGGCCTGCTCGTAGGAGCCTGCGCGCTCGTACAGCCCCAGCAGGTGCGCGTGGGTCGGGTTCACCTCCAGGTGGTGGTCCCAGTACTCCTCGGCCAGCGTGTCGATGCCTTGCTCCACGGCGCTCCCCGTCCTCGCGATGACTGACCGGGACAACCTAGCGGGGCGGGCTCGGGCCGGAGCGGCGAGCGGGTAGATTCCCCGCCGTGAGACTCGTCGTTGCCCGCTGCCAGGTCGACTACGCCGGCCGCCTGACCGCCCACCTGCCGATGGCCAACCGCGTGATCATGGTGAAGAACGACGGCTCGGTGCTCATCCACTCCGACGGCGGCTCCTACAAGCCGCTGAACTGGATGTCGCCGCCGTGCAAGGTGACCGAGGGCAGCACCGACGACGGCGTGACGGAGTGGACGGTCGTGGGCAAGGACGAGGACACCCTGCGCATCCTCATCGAGGAGGTGCACCACGAGTCGGTCCACGACCTGGGCCTCGACCCGGGGCTGCAGAAGGACGGCGTCGAGAAGCACCTGCAGGAGCTGCTCGCCGAGCACCCCGCGACACTCGCGGGCGGCCTGACGCTCGTACGGCGGGAGTACCCGACCGCGATCGGGCCGGTGGACCTCATGTGCCGCGACGCCGACGGGGCTGCGGTGGCCGTCGAGGTGAAGCGCCGCGGTGAGATCGACGGGGTGGAGCAGCTCACCCGCTACCTCGAGCTGCTCAACCGCGACCCCAAGCTCCGGCCGGTGCGCGGCATCTTGGCGGCGCAGGAGATCAAGCCCCAGGCCCGGGTCCTCGCCACGGACCGGGGCATCACCTGCGCCGTGGTCGACTACGACACCCTGCGCGGCATGGACGACCCCACCGAACGCCTCTTCTGACCCGTCCGTCCCCACCCCGGGCCGGTCCGGTTGGCCCGTTCGGGCTGGCTCCGTCGGGCCATGGCACGGCCCGGCCGAGACGCCTAGCGTCGAGAGATGACCTCTTCCCCGCACACCGTTCCCGGCACGGCACTCACCGATGCCGAGGCCGCCCTCCGCACCGGTGACCGCGTGTTCGCGGCCGCGGTGGACGCGATGGACGTGATCGCCATCGCGATCGGGGACCGCCTCGGCTACTACGAGGCGCTGGACGCCGGGCCCACCACACCCGACGCCCTCGCCCAGGCGACCGGCACGAGCCGCCGGTACTGCCGCGAGTGGCTGGAGCAGCAGGCGATGTCGGGCTACGTCGAGCATCGCGACGGCGTCTTCGGCCTCGCCCCCGGGGTCGCCGACGTCCTGGCCCGGCGGGGCACGTCCGCGTGGCTGGCGCCGCTGCCGCGGATGGTCGCTGCGGCCGCCGCACACTGGACGCGTGTCGCCGACGGCGCCGCGCGCGGCACCGGGCTCGGCTGGGCCGCCTTCGGCCGAGACATGTTCGAGGCGCAGTCGGACGTCAACGCCGCCGCGCTCCTGGAGTCGCTGGCCGACGGCTGGCTGGCCGCGGCCCTCCCCGGGGTGCACGCCCGGTTGGCCGACGGCCAGCCCTTGCGGGTCGCGGACGTCGGCTGCGGCGGCGCCTGGGCGGGGATCGCCCTGGCGCAGCGGTTCCCCGGCGTGCAGGTCGACGGGTACGACGTCGACGGCCCGACGGTCGAGCTCGCGCAGCGCAACGTCGCGGCCCAGGGCCTCACCGACCGCGTGCGTGTGCTGCACCAGGATCCCGCCGTGCGGGCCCCGGCCGGTGCCTACGACCTGGTGATGGCGTTCGAGTGCATCCACGACATGCCCGGTCCGGTCGCCGTGCTGCGGGCGATGCGCCGCATGGTCGCCGAGGACGGTCACGTGCTCGTGGCGGACATGGCGGGCGCGGAGGAGTTCCGCCCCGACGGGGACCTGGTGCAGCGGTCGCTCTACGGCTACAGCGTGCTCATCTGCCTGCCGGACGCGATGTCCGGCAACCCCGAGGGGGCGACCGGTTCCGTCATGCGTCCGTCCACCATGCAGCGCTACGCGCGGGACGCCGGGTTCAGCGCTGCCGTGCCCCTCGACGTCGAGCACGACTTCTGGCGCTTCTACGAGCTCACGCGCGTACGAGTGCCGCGACCTCGTCGGCGCACCCCCACGACAGGGTGACGCCGGCGCCGCCGTGCCCGTAGCAGTGCACGACGCGGGCGCCGCCGACGTCCTCGGCCTCCAGGCGCACCTGCGGACGCGCCGGCCGCAGCCCCACCCGGTGGCCGCGGACCCGGGCCCCGCCCAGCGCGGGCACCAAGGCGACCGCCCGCTCGAGGATCTGCTTGGCGACGTCGGGATCCGGGGCCCGGTCCCACTCCCCCTCGTCGTCGGTGCCCCCGACCACGATGTCGCGGCTGCGCGGGACGACGTACACCGGGCCGGAGGCGTCGAGCCACCAACGGTCCAGACCGACCTGGTCGACGTACACGACCTGTCCCCGCACCGGCAGCAGCGAGGGGTCCGCGGCCATCAGCCGGGCACCCAGCCCGGTGGCGTCCACGACCGCATCGGCACCCGAGGGCAGCGCCTGCAGCGCCATCCGGGTCAGCGTCCCGCCCCGCTGCTCGACCTCGCCGACCAGCCAGCGCAGGTACACCGGCATCTCGATGACCGGGGCGGTGAACGTCCACCCGTCGGCGTACGGCGCCGGGACGTCGCCGAGCCGGGTCAGGCCGGGCACCGCCGGGGCCCACCACGGGTCGGGGGTGCGGCTGCGGTGCACCTCGGTCCCCGGACGCATGACGACGCCGGTGCGGTCGTCACCGGCCAGCTCGGCGAAGCGGCGGTAGCCGGCGGCCGACCAGGCGGTCACCCGCTCGAAGGGGTACGCGCGGTAGGGGTACCACAGCGCCGCGGCGACGGCCGAGGTCGTCTCGAGCGGCAGGTCGCGCGCGAGTACGTCGACGCGGTGGCCGTCCTCGAGGAGCCGCACGGCGCAGGTCAGCCCGACGACGCCCGCCCCGACCACGATCACCCGTGCCATGGGCCGAGTCTGCCCGATCCGGGACCACCGCGTCGCCGTCTCGACCGCACCGGTGCGACCAGGGACTGGCTACGCTCGGACCCGTGAACCCGCGCGCCTGGGCCGGTCGCTACCTCGTGGCGGTCGCGACCTTCCTCGTCCTCGACCTCGTCTGGCTCGGGGTGGTCGCCGCGGCACTCTACGAGCGGCTGCTCGGCGACCTGCTGGCCGACCGGCCGAACGCGCTCGCCGCGACCGCGTTCTACGCGCTGTTCCTCCTCGGCCTCCTCCACTTCGTCGTCCACCCGGCGCTGGCCCGTGGCTCCGTGCGCCGGGCCGCCCGTGACGGCGCCTTCTTCGGCCTGGTCACCTACGCCACCTGGGACCTGACCAGTCTCGCGGTGCTCGCGGACTTCCCCGCTGCCCTGGTGCCGGTCGACCTCGCGTGGGGTGCGCTGCTGTCGGCCGCGGTGGCGTCGGTGACCACCGCCGTGGCGCTCCGCGTCCCCGCGCTGCACCTCGCGGCCGGCGAACCTACCCGTCCGTAACCAACCCAGCGAGAACTCGTTGCAGTTGGCGGAGGTGGTGACATGCGCACCCTGCGCGCCCTTGTTCTCTCGATCCTCACGGCCCTCGTCGCCGGTCTGCTCGTCGCGCTCGTGCCGTCGACGGCCGTGGCCCACGAGGAGCGACCCGCGATCTTCCCCGACGGCACCGGTGCGGTGCCGAAGTTCCTGGGGATGGACAACGAGCGTCGTCGCGTGGTCTGCAAGCCGGACAGCCGCGAGCGGATCCAGGACATGAAGCCCGGGTCCCTGAAGCGGCGCAACCTCGCGCTGCTCCGGGAGTGCGAGTTCCGCTCGATCCAGGACGCGGTGAACTCGATCAAGAAGCGCAGGACCTCGATCTACATCCTCCCCGGCTACTACACCGAGCGGAAGTACGCCAACCTCGAGCGCAGCAAGTACTGCTCCAACCTCGAGACCGAGTCCGAGGACCCGCTGCCCGCCTCCAGCTACATCGGCAGCCTGAGCGTCCCGGAGGCCAACAGCACGGCCGCCGAGGACGAGCCCGGCGGGAGCGATCCGGTGGCGATGTCGTACGCCGACCTCCTCCGCTGCCCGCACAACCTGAACCTCATCGCGATCCTCGGCGACCGCAGCCCCGACAACGACGCGATCAAGTGCGACAGCCGGTTCTGCGGCACGCAGCTCGTCGGCACGGGCGCCCGCAAGGACGACGTCATCATCGACAACAAGTTCGCGAAGCTGAACGCCATCCGCGCCGACCGCGCGGGCGGCGTCTACATGCGCAACTTCACCGTCCAGCAGGCCGAGTTCAACGCGGTCTACGTCCTCGAGACCGACGGTTTCGTGCTGGACCGGCTCATCACCCGGGGCAACGACGAGTACGGCATCCTCGCGTTCGCCAGCGACCACGGACTCATCCAGCGCACCGACAACTACTGGAACGGCGACTCGGGCATCTACCCGGGCTCGGCCTCCGACATCAACGCCGAGAACACGGAGTTCGAGCCGGAGCGCTACTCGATCGAGATCCGCCACAACAAGAGCCACGACAACGCGCTCGGCTACAGCGGCACCGCGGGCAACTCGGTCTACGCCCACCACAACCGCTTCTACGACAACGCCACGGGCATCGCGACGGACTCGCTGTTCCCCGGCCACCCGGGGATGCCGCAGGACCACGCGCGCTGGTCGGAGAACAGGATCTACAGCAACAACGAGAACTACTACACCCGCTACGTCGACAAGGGCGTCTGCGAGAAGCCGATCCCCGAGCGCGGGTACATGAAGGGCGTCGTCTGCCCGGTCATCCCCACCCCGGTCGGCACCGGCGTGCTGATCGCCGGCGGCAACTTCAACTCGACCGACAACAACTACATCTACGACAACTGGCGCTACGGCACCATGCAGTTCTGGGTGCCCGCCCCGCTCCGGGACGAGTACGACCCGAGCAAGCTCTACGACACCTCTAACCACAACCGGACCGTCGACAACGTCCTGGGCCTCACCCCCAAGGGCAAGGTCAAGCACAACGGGATGGACCACTGGTGGGACGACCAGGGTGACGGCAACTGCTGGGAGGACAACACGTCCTCGTGGGGCGAGCCGACGCACAACTTCGTGATCCCGCCCGCCTCCTGCGCCGACGGCGGCTCGGCCTTCACTCCCGGCCTCGCGGTCAAGGACGCGGGATTCCTCTCCTGCAGCCAGTACGACCGCAACGACCCGACGTGGCGCCACCCGCCGGAGTGCGACTGGTTCGACGACCCGGAGAAGCCCTCCGGCGAGGAGCAGGCCGAGGAGCCGTCGGCAGGGCTCGACCTCACGGCCGCCCCGGCGGCTGCCGGCCCGGACCAGTCCCTCGGCGGTGCCAGTCTGCTGACCTTCGGGGTGGGCGTGCTGCTCCTCGGCGGCCTCGCCCTGGGCCGGCGCCGCACCACCGTCCGGCCGGTCCGGGGACGCTGACGTGCGCCGTCACCTGCTCGTCCTGCTCGCCGCCCTGCTCGTGGTGGCGGGCGGGGCGGGCGTGGCGGTCGCCAACGCCCCGGTCCGTCTCGAGGCAGCCGGTCCCACCGGCGTGACCGGGACCCGGGCCAGCGCGGTCTTCACGATCGCCGACCGCACGATCCGCCAGGTCCGCTACCACGACGAGGAAGTGCTCAGCTACGCCTTCGAGCTGCGCAACCGGGGCAGCGTCCCGCTGACCGTGACCGGGCTGCGGCCGCTGGAGCGGGAGCCACGGCTGTTCCGGTACGTCGACGTCGCCGACGAGGCGGGCGCGGACCGTTTCACGGTGCCGGCCGGGGGCACCACCCGGGTCGCGCTCCGGATGCGGATGCAGAACTGCGAGACGCTCTCGGCCCGCGCGGGCAGCTTCGCCTCCGAGGTCGCCCTGGCCACCACGCGGATGGGCTTCCTGGACGAGACGGTCGTGGTCACCCTGCCCGAGGAGGTCCACACCGGCTCGCCGCGCGAGGCGTTCTGCCCCGACGCGACCGCCGGCTCCCGGTCACCGGGCTGACAGCGGGTCAGGCCCCGGTCGCCGGCTCGAGCTCGGCGACGAACACGGCGCGAGCGTCCTCGTCCCGCTCGACCCGGACCAGCATCGACACCGGCACCTCGCTGCCGTCGGCGCGCAGAGCCGGCACCTCCACCGCATGGTTCAGGAGCGGTCCCCTCCCGGTGAGCTGCATGAGCGTGAACCCGGCGAGGTGTGCCTGGAGGAAGCGGTCCGGGATGATCGCGACGAGCCGGAGCCCGACGAGGTCCCTCGGGTCGTCGTAGCCGAGCAGGGCGGCCGCGGGGGCGCTCACCGCGACGATGCGGTTGGCCTCGTCGGCCGCGATCCGCCCGGTGGCGGCGGCGGAGACCGGCTCCGGGTCCCAGCCCAGCGCGACCTGGGCGGTGGCGGGGGCGACCCGGTCGAGGGTCCACGGCGTCGGGCTCGCGCCGGCCGCCTGGGTCCGCACCTGCTCGCACAACCAGGCCCGGAACTGCTGGACCTCGGGCTGCGTGGGCGGGGTCAGGGTGTCACCGCCGCCGGCCAGCTCCAGGGCGGTCACCACGGCGCGCTCGAGCGTGTCGAAGCTGCGCACGCTGTCCCGGGGCACGGGCACGACCACGCGGTCGGCCGAGACGAACGGCTCGGTCACGCCGTGCATCAGCCGGTCCGGCTCGCTCCCGACCTCGACGGCCGGCACGTGCTCGGCCAGGACGGCCAGGGCGTCCGTGGCCTCCGCATGCATGGTGATGGCCCCGAAGTCCTCCGGGCCCTCCTCGTCCAGCCTGGCGAGCAGGAGCTCGCGGAGCAGCGCCTCGACGTGCTCCTGCCAGGCCATGTGCAGCAGCAGCGGCATGCTCAGCAGCTCGACGTGCACGACACCCGCGCCGGCGGAGGCGTCGGCCACGTCGCCGTCGACCCCCGCGAACGAGCTGGTCAGATCGGGGACCCGATCTCCGTCGCCGAGCGTGAACCAGACGGTCTTGCCGTCGGCGTGGCAGGTGACGCCCCAGTCGTCGAC
>Ga0075331_1000272_pt1 | contig 11256 bp, 11 predicted proteins | sample MayberrySE_TuleA_FD_120090 | JGI IMG/M metagenome (GOLD analysis project Ga0075331, IMG submission 120090) | Natural and restored wetland microbial communities from the San Francisco Bay, California, USA, that impact long-term carbon... | ecosystem: Environmental > Terrestrial > Soil > Wetlands ... | reverse complement strand
CAGCCAGCTCGAGGCGCGCGTGGAAGAGCGCACGAAGGAGCTGGCGGAAGCGAAGCAGCGTTTCGAGATCGCTTTGCGTGGCTCGCCCATCTCAGTGTTCAGCCAGGACAGGGATCTGCGGTTCACCTGGGCGCACAATTTGCCCGCGGGTGTCAGGCCAGGCGACCTGATCGGCAAGACAGATGCTGACGTCTTCCCGCCCGAGGCGGCGGACAAGATCATCGAGGCGAAGCGCAAGGCGATGGAGACGGGCGCGTCCCAAGAGCTTGAGATCGATTTCGAGCTCTACCGCCGCGAGCGCTCCTTCTATTTCCTGATCGAGCCGCTGGCCGACGAGGCCGGCAGCATCGGTACGGCGTCGGTCGCCGTGGACATAAGCGAGCGCAAAGCCAATGAGCAACAGCTCCGCCTCTTGCTGCGCGAGCTGACGCACCGCTCCAAGAACCTGCTCGCGGTAATTCACGCCATCGCCCGCCAGACCGCCGCGCGAACCACCTCTGTCGAGGAGTTCCTCAAGCGATTCAGCGCGCGGCTCTACGCCATCGGCATGTCGCACGATCTTCTCGTCGCCGACGATTGGCAGGGTGCTTCGCTGCGCATGCTGGTGGAGCAGCAACTGGAATCCCATGCCGATGCATTCGGGCGGCGCATCGCGATCGAGGGCGAGGACGTCATGTTGAAGCCCGAGGCCGTGCACAATCTCGGCCTCGCGTTGCACGAGCTCACGGCCAACGCCGAGAAATACGGTTCGCTGTCCAAACCCGGCGGCGAGATTCACATCAAGTGGAACTACTGCGAGGACGCCAAGAAGCTGAAGCTCACCTGGGATGAGAGTGGCGGACCTAAAGTGCGTGAGCCCTCACGCTCGGGCTTCGGCCGCGCCATGTTGGAGAACGTCGTCGGCAAGGCGCTCGCTGGCGACGTGACCCTGTCCTTCCCGGTCAAGGGGGTTCACTGCGAGATCGTCATCCCGGCCGCGCACGTAACCTCACGGGGCTAAGGCGGGCGTCCCTTCCTCCATGCCCGACAGACCCTGATGCCCCTCCGGTAGCCTACTTGGCACGATCACGGTAAGGCCGTTACGGCGCAGCGTGAACTCTGCGGGCGTGTGCGTCTTGATCTCGCCGTCCGCATTGACCGCGCGCGGTTTCGACGTGGTAATCGTCACGCGCGTGGCACAGTTTCGTTGCAGCAGCGCGGGCGCGCTGAAGCCGAACTTCAAATGCGTGACGCAGGCGACGAGCTCCCAGAAGGGACCCGGCGTGATGAGATAGAGATCGAGCTTCCCGTCGTCGATGGCGGCATGGTCGGCAACCGTCAGACCGCCGCCGTGAAAGCGGCCGTTGCCGACGCTCACCTGATAGACCGGGCCGGTCCATGCGGGGTGATCGTCGACGTTCAGCGTGACGACGAAAGGCTTGGACTCGCGGATCGCATGGACCAGGCTGATCGGGTAGGAGAGCATGTGCCAGCGGTGCTTGAGCCCGACGCTTTGGGCATGCACCGCGTTCGCCGCGACGCCGATGCTCGCGACATTCACGAATGGCTCGCCGTTGACAAGCCCGACGTCGATTTTGTGCGGCCGCCCCTCGAGCGCGATCGCCGCCGCCGCCATGACGTCGGCCGGGACTCCCAACGTATTGGCGAAATCGTTGGCGGTGCCGAGCGGCAGGACGGCAAGCGGTTTCCCGAGCGCGAGGAGTTGGGGGAGGGCCTGGGAGATGGTGCCGTCCCCGCCGCCGATGACGATGCGGTCGGCCTCCGCGCCGTGCTCGGCGACGGCGCCGGTCAACTCCTCTCCCGACTGCGTCACCACCAGCTTTGAGGTCGCGCGCGCCGCGAAAAAATCAGACAGGGCGTCAAGAGCATCCTCGGCCCGGGATGCCTTGGGGTTCAGGACGATTAGCACGCGCATTTGAGACAGAGCTCCTTCAGGGGCCTAAGCCGCCGCGGCCAAGGCCGGTTCAATCAAGACCGGTTCAATAAAGCCCTCGTGAACGCCCGTGCGCGCAAGTTGAATTGAAGCTCCCGGGAGAATCCTTAGATTCTATTCGAGATTTCGGCCTTCAGGGGTCATTTTCAAGGAGCCATCATGGTTACGCGACGACACATTCTCCTCGGCACCGCGGGCATCGCCGCCGTCGCGGCGGCGGGCGTCGGCGTTCTGAAATGGCAAGGCGGCCTGGCCACGGCCGCCACCGAGAACAAGTTCGAGGTCACCAAAACCCCGGAGGAGTGGCGAAAGATCCTCACGCCTGAGCAATACGCGGTTCTGCGGGAGCAGGATACCGAACGGCCGTGGACAAGTCCGCTCAACAAGGAGAAGCGCAAGGGCACTTTCGTCTGCGCCGGCTGTGATCTGCCGCTGTTCAAGTCCGAGACCAAGTTCGAATCCGGCACCGGCTGGCCAAGCTTCTACGCGCCGATCGAAGGCAATGTGGCCGAGGAGAAGGACTTCAGTTGGGGCATGGTCCGCGACGAGGTTCATTGCCGCCGCTGCGGCGGCCATCTCGGCCACATATTCAACGACGGTCCCAAGCCCACGGGGCTGCGCTACTGCATCAACGGCGTCGCGCTCGAGTTTGTCCCCGCCTAGCCTCCCCCCAGGCCGCGGTCCCTTCGGGGGCCGCGGCCTCCTTACGGGAAACCTGACCTAAATCTGAAAGAAAATTTGGAACCACCTGCCGGGAGCCACGTTTAGGACCGTGGCGGGTCCTGTTTCGCGTAGCCCCGCTCGCCGTACGGGTACGGGGGTGAAGGGGTCGGAAACGGCCCCTTTCGCTCGTTAGCAAGCGCGGCTCGATGCCGGTCCTTCCCGATTTCCCCCTCAGAACGAGCTAAGATTTGTCCGGGGAAAGCGTCTTCAAATAGATGACCTTGCCGTCGCCCTGGCCCGTAGAAGCTGGTCAGCCCGCGCCTCTTCCTCGAAACCCATCCGCCCATAGAAGCCGCTGTTCGGCGCTCGAGCCAGGCCCCGACACTGTTATGTGAAGATTTTGCAATGCAGCAATTTTGGTTGGCCGACCCCGTTGGCGCAAACTAAATTGGTTGGGCACGATGCGCCCAAGCGATGGGCGCCGTATCCCACATTCAGGAGGTTAGCGTGGATCCAGTCGACGCCAGCAAGCTGCAAATGGTCTCTATATCCAGCCCCGACGACGCGTCCATCAACTGGACGGCGGCGTTCGCGTGCTACGGCGGGAAAGGCGCGGACAACACTGTCGTCGTTCCCTTCTCGGTCGCCCCTGGCGGACATCTGGGCTGGCACACTGACAGCCTGGAGGAGACGCAGTACATCATCGCCGGCAGCGGCGAGTTGCTGCGCGACGACGGTTCTTGGCCCGCCGGCCCGGGCAGCATCTTCGTTTTGCCGAAGGATGTTAGGCATGATCTGCGCAACATCGGAACTGTGCCCTTATTGGCAGTAGCCTTCTTCTCCGGGGAGGCCCTGACACAGACCTTCGACAATGTCATGCTTCCGCCGAACGGCCACGTTCTCAGCAGCCCGAACGTATAGGGTCCCTACGCGGCCAACTCTGCGGCGTCACACCTCCGACGTCAGGCGCTTCACGCAGATCACCTTGCCGTCGCCCGGTCCGTAGAAGTTGGTCAGCCGCGCCTCTTCCTCGAAGCCCATCCGCCCATAGAAGGCGCGGGTCGGCGCGTAGCGCTCCGACGAGGAGGTATCGGCATAGACGCGGGCGGCGCCCGCCTTCCGCATGGCGGCCTCCGCCCGCAGATAGACCTGCGTGCCGAGGCCCTTGGCCTGCTCCTCCGGCGACACGGCGATCCAGTAGAGATCGAAGGAGTCCTGCGTGCCGTCGATGGGCCCGTAACAGGCGTAAGCGACGAGGCCGGAGCCGCGCTCGGCCAGCACGAAGTGATAGCCCGAGCGGATGCCCTTGGTGAGCCGCTCGGTCACGAGATCGGCGGCGACCTCGACCTCCGCCGCGTTGAAGAACCCCGTCGAGGCCACGAGCGAACGCACCCGGCCCACGTCCTCGGCCATGACGGCGGCCCGCCATTCGAGCGTCTCGCGCGAGGGCTTTCCTGGCGCCGGCACAATCGGCGCCACGGAGCGCGCCTCCTTATGTCCCGCCGCGAGACCGACGAAGAAATTCCGCACATTGGTGCCGAGCGTGCGCACGCGGTAGCCGCCTTCCTGGACCACGAGCGTGGGGTATCCTTGCGCCCCGATCATGCGGCCGAGCTGCTCGAAGTCCCTCGCGCGGTTCGACCAGGTGCCGGTTGGATCGCCCCGCGCCGTGTCGAGTCCAAGTGAGACCACGAGATGGGCCGGCCCGAACCGCTTCACGCGGCGCAAGGCTTCGCCGACGGCGCTCTGGTGCTGTTCCGGCGTGATGTGCTCGGGGAGCGGAATGTTGAGATTGTACCCGGCGCCGGGGCCGATGCCGGTCTCGTCGCGGAATCCCGTGAAGTAGGGATAGGCGAAGCTCGGATGGCCGTGCACCGAAACCGTCAGCACGTCCGAGCGGTGATAGAAGATCTCCTGCTGGCCGTTGCCGTGATGATAGTCGATGTCGAGGATGGCCACCTTGCCGTAACGGGCAAGCAGGTTGGCCGCGATGGCCGCATTGTTGAAATAGCAGAACCCGCCGAAGTTGCGCGTCTCCGCGTGGTGACCCGGCGGCCGCACCAGCGCATAGGCGAGAGCGGTGCCTTCCAGAACTTTCTCCGCCGCGGTCAGCGTACAGTCGACCGCCGACCTTGCGGCCAGATAGGCGCTCTCGTTGAGCGGCGTGAACGTGTCGATGCAGTAATAGCCCGCGAGAACGGTCTCGTCCTTGGGCGCCCGCGCCGGGTTCCGCACCGGAAACACGTAAGGGTAGATCGATTTCTTGGATCCCGCGATCAGGCAGGCCTTGTGGATGTAGTCGACCAGGCGGCCGTCATGCACAGCGCGGATATGCCGGTCGTGGAAGCGCTTCGCGGGCAGCCGCTCGAACAGGCTCGAGGCTGAGAGCTCGGACATGATGGAGCGGATGCGGACCGGCGCCTCCACATAGCCGCGGTCCTGTACGTGGTGCAGCGTATGCTCGTCGTTGAGCACGAGCACGATGCGCGGCTCTCCCGGCGGGGGGACCTCGGCCTTGATCGCGCGGCGCGACTTCACATAGCGCGGCTCGCGCAAGCGGATGGGGTCGTCCGTGATGGAGTTGACCACCGTCTGCACATACTTTGCGGGCAGCCCGCGATACTTCCGTTCGAGAATGGCGCGCGCCACTTTCCGCACCGTCTCCGCGCTCGGCAGGTCCGTCGAGCCCAACGGGTCGAGCACAAGATAGGGGGGGTCCGTATCGCCCGGGGTCACCGGCGTCTCGTAGGCCGTGTTGACGATGGGCCTCGCGCCGTAGCGCTCGTAGAATTTGAGCCGCGCCGCATTCCCCGCCCTGATCTCGGGGTTCGGCGAAAGCGCGGGATCGTCCGGCAGGCTTTCGAAATAGAGCTGCGTGCCGAGCGCGCGGGCCTCTTCGCGCACACGCTCGTAGAGCGCCGCGCCGATGCCGCCGCCCATGCGTCCCCTGGCCGTGGAAATGATCTCCAGATACGAAAAGCCGATATCCGGGAAGTAGAGGAGAGCCGCCAGACCGAGGGTTTGATCGCGCGCGTTCTCCGCCACGAACAGGCGCGACACGAAGCGGTGCTTCAGCGGATTGGAAAGTTGATCGGGAAGCTTGGCGATGTCCGCCGCCGGCATGGCCGGAAACTGCTCGCGCATGATCTGTTGCGCGGCCGCGATCGCGGCGCGGTTGGTCGCGGTCGTGGCGTCGGCCACCTTGCGGATGCGGAGCATCAGGCGCTCGCGCGCAAGCGCGCCTGCGGCGCCTCGGCGATCCGCTCGATCAGCGTCTCGTAGGCGAGACCGGCTTCCTGCGCCGCGGCGGCAAAGCCCGCGTCAGGCGTGAGGCAGGGGTTCATGTTGACTTCGAGGATGAAGGGCCGGCCGTCGGGCGTCACGCGGAAATCGACGCGCGCATAACCCCGCACGCCGAACAGCGTCCAGCAGGCCCGCGAGAGATCGGCGAGTTCCGCTGCAAGGCGCGGGTCGGACCGCTCGATACCGAAGCGGCACGGCGTCCCGGTGAAGGTAACGCTCTCCGGCGTCCACTTCGCGTCGTAGCCCACGATGCGCGCGGTACCCTCGTCGAAGCCTTCGAACAGGATCTCGGCGATGGGCAGGATCTCGACCCCGTCACGCGCTTCGAGCAGCGACACGTTGAACTCGCGACCGTCGATGAAACTTTCCGCGAAGTGCTCCGTCTGCCAGCGCGCATTGCGCTCCACGACAGCTTGCGCGGCGTCTTCCCCGCGCATCACGGAAGCCTCGTCCAGGCCGAGCGAGCCGTGCTCCCACACCGGCTTGACGATGACCGGGGCGTCTGGATCGAGATCGCGGCCGTCATCGGACCAGGCGGGCGTCGGCAGCCCGGCATGGGCGAGCTTGAGCTTCGTTCCGATCTTGGAGAGGGTGTCGAGCCAGGCGCTCGTCCCGGCGCCCGTGTAGGCAAGGCCAGCTGCGTCGAGCCGGGCAGGGACCAGGGGCGCGAGCCGCCCGTCGCCGCCCACGGCGTCCGCCAGTTTGAACACGACGCGGGGCCGGCGCGCGGGCAGCGCGTCGATCCCGCCGAGGTCCGCACCCAAAGCGACGATCTCCGTTGCGTAGCTCCGCGCCGTGAGCGCGGCGGCGACCGCCTCGGCGGCGAGGATGGTGTCGATCTCGTCGGGGCGGTCTTGCGTCGCCGCGTGGAGGACGGGGACGTAGCCGCGGGCGGGGCCCATCACGCGGTCCGCCGCACGCGCTCCCTGTCCGGGAGCTGCAACCCGTACCGCGCCAAGCCTGCCTCGAGGATCATGCCGATCAAGGGCACGAAGGCGATGCCGTTCTGCGCGGCGAGGATCGGCAGGTCTGAGTGCGCCGGATGGAGCCCGGCGAGCGGATTGGCTTCGAGGAAATAGGGCTCGCCGTTCGCGTCCGAGCGAAAGTCGATGCGGCCCGCGTCCCGGCACTCGAGCGCTTTGTACGCTTGTAGAGCGCGCTCGCCCGCGAGCCGCGCCTCGGCATCGTCGGCGCGAACATAGGTCACGAGGTCCTCGCAGCGCTCCTTGTTGAGCAGCGAGTAGATATTCGCTTCCGCCGCCGCGTTGAGCAGGATCTCGCACACGCCGAGCACGCGCGCATTTGCGCCGTTGCCCACGATGCCCACGGTGAACTCGCGCCCGCTCAAGTAACGCTCCACGAGCGCCGGCTGATGGAACCGCTCGATCACGCGCGTCACCGCCGCTTGCAGCTCTTGCACATTGTTCACGAGCGAGCCCGCTTCGCAGCCTTTGCCGGTGCCCTCGGCAAGCGGCTTGACGAAAGCGGGGTAAGCATCCCAGCCCGCGATGTCTGCGGTCCCCTCGGCAACGACGAAGGCGGGCGTCGGCACGCCGGCGTCGCGCACCAGCCGTTTGGTAACCGCCTTGGCGAGCGACACGGCCATGGTCAGCACATCCGAGAACAGATAGGGCTGGTCGAACAGCTCGCACAGCGCGGGCACTTGCGCCTCGCGCGAGCGTCCCTTCACGCCTTCGGCGATCGAGAACACGAGGTCGTAGCGCTCACCCGCGGCAAGCCGCGCGGCAAGCACTTGGCCCCGGCCGACGCGGACCGGCTCGCAGCCGAGCGCCTGAAGCGCGCCCGCGAGCGCGTCGATCGTCTCGACCGAGTCGAACTCCGCCACCGCCTCCTCGGAGAAGCCGAGCGCGCGGTAATCGTCGCGGAGGTCGTAGACGAGGGCGACGCGCATCAGAACCCGCCCCCGTCGAGCGTCCCGCCGGCGCCGACCGTGCCGTCGGGGTCCGTGTAGCGGTAGGTGTTGCCCTCGAAGTTCCGCAGGATCAGGTCGTCGCCCTCGCGGCCCACGACATAGTCCGGCAGCAGCGGGATCTTGCCGCCGCCGCCGGGTGCGTCGACCACGTAGGTCGGCACGGCGTAGCCGGTGGTGTGGCCGCGCAGGCCCTGCATGATCTCGAGCCCCTTGTCGATGGTCGTGCGGAAGTGCGAGGAGCCGGTGATCGGATCGCACTGATAGAGGTAGTAGGGCCGCACGCGCCGCATCAGGAGCCCGTGATAGAGCGTCTTCAGCGTCTCGACGGAGTCGTTGATGTCCTTGAGCAGCACGGTCTGGCTGCCGAGCGGGATGCCGGCGTCGGCAAGCCGCGTCACGGCCTCCGTCACCTCCGGCGACAACTCGGTCGGGTGCGTGAAGTGGATGCTCATCCACAGCGGGTGATGCTTCTTCAGCACCCGGATCAGCGAGCGCGTCACCCGCATCGGCAGCACCGCCGGCACCTTGGTGCCGAGCCGCACGAACTCGACATGCTTGATACCGCGCAGGCGGCCGAGCAGGTAGTCGATGCGCTCGTCGGACAGGGTCAGGGGATCGCCGCCGGAGATCAGCACGTCGCGGATCTGCGGATTGTCGGCGATGTAGTTGAGCGCGTCCTCCCATTGCGGCCGGCTGAACGAGTACTCGCCGCCCGCGTCGCCCACCATGCGCGAGCGCGTGCAATAGCGGCAATAGGTCGAGCAGAAGCCGGTGGCGAGGAACAGCACGCGGTCGGGGTAGCGGTGCACCAGCCCCGGCACGGCGCTGTGGCCGTCCTCGCCGAGCGGGTCGTCCGCCTCTCCGGGCGTCTTGAGGTACTCCGTGCCGACCGGAATGTGCGTCCGCCGCAGCGGCTCGTTCGGGTCGTCGCGGGACATCAGGCTCGCGTAGTAGGGCGTGATGCCGAGCGGCAGCGAGCCCTGGTGGCGGACGACTGCGTTGCGCTCGTCGTCGGAGAGCCTGAAGACGCGCTCCAGATGCTCGAGCGAGCGGATGCGGTTCCGCGCTTGCCAGCGCCAGTCGTTCCACTGGACCGGGTCGACCTCCGGGAAGAAGCGCTTCCGGAAGGCGCGCGTCTTCGGGCCTACGGGGAAGCGCTCGGTGCGTGCGGTCAGCACGCCGAGACCCGGCGCGGCCGAGGGCACGGCCGTGGCGGTCAGAACGTTGATAGGACGATTTGAGTTGGGAAGGAGAGAATGTGCCGCCTGCGGGCGACTTGGAGGCTCTTCGGCCTCGCCGATTGGCAGTTTCATGGGATGTGCGTCCCCTCCGGGGCTTTGACCGGACCGATGGTGGCGCCACTCGCCGACTCTGGGCCCATCAAAAAGCGCCCGTCATTTCATCGACGTCTATGGCTTTTTCAAGTGGGAAAGATGACTGGCCCGAAATTTCTCTCGGGGCGTGTCCCGCGCGACGCGCCGGCGGGCGGGAAACGCTTTGCGCGTCGGCCGCAATTCCAGCCGCAAAAGATACCAGGTCCGCCCCCGTTCAGTCGCGGCGCTGCCGCTGGCCCCGCCTAACTGTCTGGTCGGCCGGTTTCCGGCATCGACTGTCAGCACGGGGTACGACCCAAAATGAAGACTCTGATTGCGTTGCTTGTTGCGTTTGGCATCGCCGCTCCCTTTGCCACCTCGGCGTTCGCCGCCGACTGCGCGGACGGCGAGCATTGGGACGAGGACACGCAGACCTGCGTGCCGTCCGACTAGCCGTACGGACTGGTTGCGAAAAGCCCCGGCCTCGGCCGGGGCTTTTCGATTCCGCAGTCCGTGAAGGTGAAGGTGGAGTGGAGTTGGCTCCCCGGGCCGGACTCGAACCAGCGACCCAGCGGTTAACAGCCGCTTGCTCTACCAACTGAGCTACCGGGGAGCAGGGCGCGTGCTGTCATGACAGGCTGCGCTGACGGCTAGATAGCAAAAGGCCGGATATCTTTCCAGAGCTTTACGCTAGAAATGCGCGGCTTGCCCCGCCCCGCGCCAGCCCCTATGTCCCGCCCATGGCCCACAAAGTCCGCGTCTTCAACAACCATTGGCACCTGCCGAAATCCAAGCCCCTGCGCATCGGGCTCGGCATCGTCCTCATTGGCTGCGGGCTCCTGGGCTTTTTGCCGGTGCTCGGGTTCTGGATGATCCCGCTTGGCCTGCTCGTCCTCTCGGTGGACCTGCCGGTCGTCCGCCGTTGGCGGCGCCAGCTCACTGTCTGGTGGTACAAGGACCGGAAGGGCGAAGGCGCACCCGGCGGAAACGCCGACAAGGCCTCTGACTAGGCTCTTTGCGAATTCGCTCCGGCGGCTATCCTAACGCATAGACAGAATCGGTCGGGAGCCCGGCAATGCTCACTTTGGCCGTCGTCGTTCTCAGCGTCATCCTGCCGCTCGTTCATCTCGCGCTGACGCGCGCGCCGCGCACCAAGCAGCGCGTGGTGCGTATCCTGCTGCTCTACGCCTTCGTGCTCGACGTGGGCGTCATCGGCTTCGTGCTCGGCTTCATTCCGCACATCTTCTTCCCCGACGAGACCGCGAAGATGATCGGCTGGGCGCCGAGCCCGTTCCAGTTCGAGGTCGGCTTCCATGACGGCGCCTGGGGCCTACTCGGCTTTCTGTGCATCTGGCTCGGCGGCTTGTTCTGGCTCGCCACCGGGCTCGGCTGGTCGTTCTTCATGCTCGGGGCCACCTACGGCCACATCCATCAGACTGTGATGGAGGGCAACTACGCGCCGTACAATTTCCTCACCATCTTCTCGGATGGCTTCGTTGCCGTCTGGCTGCTCCTGTTACTCTATCTCTATCACCGCTGGATCGGCTTTAAGCGAAGCGCGCCGTGAGCGGAGGAGCGTTCTTGCAGACATTGTGGGAAGACCTCGGAACGCTGAGCAACGTGGTGATGGCGCTCGCCGCCGTGGGCGCGCTCGTCTATGCGCATCTGCAGATCGGGGAGGGGCGCCGCGCCGAACGCCGCGCCGATGCCAACGAGCTATGGCGCGAGACGTTGAGGCTCGGCTTCGACAACCCCAAGCTTGCCGACCCCGCCATGAACCTGGCCGACTTCGACTACGTCAATCTCACCGTCGATGGCAGCAAGGAGACGTTCCAGAAGTATGAGCTGTTCGTCGACACCATCCTCAATGCGAGCGAGGAGATTCTCGATGTCAGTCCGACGAAGGAATGGAGGGCGGCGGTGCGCATCCAGCTGCGGCAGCATCGCGACTATCTGCTGTCCGACCACTTCAAGAGCTCGGGCTATCTCGAGCAGTACACGCCCAAGTTCCGCGCCTTCATGGATGAGACGCTCGCCGGCGCTTAGATAAGAAGAACTGGAGGCCACGCCCGGAATCGAACCGGGGTATACGGATTTGCAGTCCGCTGCGT
>Ga0075331_1000271_pt1 | contig 11257 bp, 14 predicted proteins | sample MayberrySE_TuleA_FD_120090 | JGI IMG/M metagenome (GOLD analysis project Ga0075331, IMG submission 120090) | Natural and restored wetland microbial communities from the San Francisco Bay, California, USA, that impact long-term carbon... | ecosystem: Environmental > Terrestrial > Soil > Wetlands ... | reverse complement strand
CTCACCCACCGCAGACCCGACGGCAGGATCATCCCCGACCCCGACCACCGGCTACAGGCCGCAGTCCAACAGCTCCGCCTCGACGAAACCGCAGCAGCCCGCACCACCACCGACACCGCCACCGACACCCCACGACCACCACCCGCCGCATGAAGACCGCGATGCCTACATCTGACGGAGTCAGCCGCTGAGCTCGCGGTCGATGGCGGGCGTGCGCCGAACGACGTCGGCCAGGGCACGTCGAGATCGCTCTGGTTCGCCCACGGCCATGAGGTTGACCATCCCTTCGTCGCCGGCCGCAGCAGCGATCGGGATTCCGTCGAGCATGAGCTGGATCCTGGCCGGCACTGCGTGCAGGATCTCGCGCGCGCTGACCGTGCCGTAGGTCGAGGCGATCAGCTCGAGCCGTTGGGCTGCCAGGTCGGCACCGGTGTCACGCCAGAGGGGGACGCAGTTCCAGGCGATGAAGGCCAGCTCGAGCAGCGGAGTCGACGGCCCCGCGAGGTCCCAGTCGAACACCCCGACCAGGTCGTCGCCGTCGAAGCAGGCGTTGTACGGCGCGATGTCGTTGTGCGTGATGAGCGTCGGCGAGTCCGCGCCGAAGAACCGCCAGGGTCCGTCGTGGGAGAAGTCAGCGACGGCCGCGTGCAGCGCCCGCGTCCACGACACGAGCGAGACGAGCTGGGCCGGCGTGAGCAGCTCCGAGTCGATGTCCACGATGCGACCCGGCAGGTAGGCCAAGATCTCCCGACCACGTTCGTCGTACCCGTGCACGGTGGGAACGTGCGGGAGCCGTGGCGCCAGGTGCTCAAGCAGCGCGTGCACCGCAGGTGTCCACGGCCCGGTGGCGCGGCGCACGGTGTCGCCGATGCGCACGGCTCCACCGACGTTCCCGCCCGGCAGCTGCTCCTCGTCCGGCTGACCGTTGCTCTCCGGAGGCACCTCGCCGAGGTTAGCCGAGCAGCGCCATGCGCACGTCGTCCGGCCACTCGGCCGCGCCCTCTCCGGCAGGGTCGGCGTTGACGCACACCATCGCGCCCCGTGCGGCGGTCCGGTCACCGGAGGTGACGGTGAACTCGTAGCGCAACGACGTCCGCCCGACCTCGGCGACGGCGAGCTCGATCGACACCGGATCGCGGAACCACAGCCGCGCCGCGTAGTCCACCTCGTAGTGCACCCGCGGCACCGCCCCGAACAGGTCGAGCAGGCCCAGCTGCTGGTGCAGCTCGGCCTCGGCGGCCTCGACCCAGCGGATGACGGTCGAGTGGTGGTAGTGCCCCGCCGCGTCGGTGTCGGGCCACTCCACCATCCGCTCGATGCGGACCGAGGTCGTCACGTGGCCCGTGCCGGCTCGCGCAGCCGGAACCGTTGCAGCTTGCCCGTCGCCGTGCGTGGAAGCGCCTCCACGAACGTGATGGCGCGCGGGTACTTGTACGGCGCGATCTGCTGCTTCACGAAGTCCTGCAGCTCCTTGACCTTCGCGTCGTCACCGGTGGCTCCGGGGGCGAGTACGACGTAGGCGGTGACCAGCTGGCCACGAGCCTCGTCCGGCATCCCCACCACACCGCACTCGGCGACGTCGGAGTGCGCCAGCAGCGCCTCCTCGACCTCCGGCCCGGCGATGTTGTAGCCGGCGGACACGATCATGTCGTCGCTGCGTGCCTGGTACCAGAAGTAGCCGTCGGCGTCGCGGACGAAGGTGTCGCCGGTGATGTTCCAACCGTTGTGCACGTAGACGCGCTGCCGTTCGTCGGCGAGGTAACGACATCCGGTGGGCCCCTTGACCGCGAGCCGCCCCAGCTCGCCGTCGGGTACGACGTTCCCGTCCGTGTCCACGACCGCAGCGACGTACCCGGGCACCGCACGCCCGGTTGAGCCTGGCCTGATGTCGTCGTCGGCGGCGCTGATGAAGATGTGCAGCATCTCGGTGGAGCCGATGCCGTCGATCAGCTTCACGCCGGTCGCCTCATGGAAAGCGCGCCAGGTCGCCTCCGGCAGGTGCTCGCCGGCCGAGACCGCACGCCGGAGCGTGCGCAGCGGCGCCACCTCTCCCGCCGCGATCATGGCCCGGTAGGCGGTCGGTGCGGTGAAGCAGACGGTGACCCGGTGCCGCTCGATGAGCGCCGCGAGCTGGTCGGGGCCGGCCTTCTCGATCAGCAGCGTCGAGGCGCCCACCCGCAGCGGGAAGACCACGAGCCCGCCGAGTCCGAAGGTGAAGGCGAGCGGCGGTGTGCCGGTGAAGACGTCGTCGGCCGTGGGCTTGAGCACGTGCTTGGAGAACGTGTCGGCGTTGGCGAGTACGTCGCGGTGGAAGTGCATGGTCGCCTTCGGCCGGCCCGTCGTGCCGGACGTGAAGGCCAGCAGAGCGACGTCGTCGGCGGCGGTCCCGACGTTGTCGAACTCTGCCGGCAGCCCGGACAGCCGGCCGGCGAGGTCGCCCGCGTCGCCGTACTCGATGATCCGCATGCCGGGGACTGCTGCCGTGGCCAGGTCCTCGGTGAAGCGGTGGTCGCAGAGCGCCAGGTCGACCTTGCTGATCTCGCCGATCGTGGCGAGCTCTCGGGGGCGCAGCAACGGCATGGTGGTGACGACGACCGCACCCGCCTTGAGGACGCCGAACCAGCACGCGACCAGCCACGGGGTGTTCGGCCCGCGCAGCAGCACCCGGTTGCCCGGCACGACGCCGTACTCGTCGACGAGCAGGCGCGCGATCTGGTTGGAGACCCGGAGCAGGTCGCCGTAGGACCAGGTCGGCCCATCCGGCGAGAGCAGGCAGGGCCGGTCTGCGCCGAGTCGGTCGATCACGGCGTCGAGCAGCTCTACGCCGCAGTTGAGGCGGTCGGGGTACTGCACGTCGGGGAGGTCGAACCTGAACTCCGGCCACAGCTCGGCCGGCGGCAGGTTGTCCCGGCAGAAGGTGTCCACGTGAGAGGAGGGCGAGAGCTGCATCACCTCAGTATGCTCTAGGTGTGACGACAGTCAATAGGGCGCGATAGTTGTGCATCGTGTTGTGATGACGACCGGCACCAACCCGCTAGGGTCTCCCCGTGGACGTCACCGACATCGCTGAGGAGGCCGGTCAGGCGCGCGGTCAACGCCCCCGAGCGTTGATCGTCACGGTCTACGGCCTGTACGCGCGCGAGGTGGGCGGCTGGCTGAGTGTCAGTGCGCTGATCCGGCTGATGGCCGAGGTGGGCGTCGACGAGCCGGCGGTGCGGTCCTCGATCTCCCGGCTGAAGCGGCGCGGGATCCTCGTCGCCGAGCGCGTGGGCGGCACGGCGGGCTACGCCCTGTCGGACGACGCGCGCACCATCCTCGACGAGGGTGACCGCCGCATCTTCGAGCGGCCTCGAGCAAGCCGCGACGACGGGTGGGTGCTCGCGGTGTTCAGCGTCCCGGAGGCCCAGCGGCAGAAGCGGCACACCCTCCGGTCGCGGCTGTCGTGGCTGGGCTTCGGCACCGTGGGCGCCGGGGTGTGGATCGCTCCCGGACACCTGGAGGCGGAGACCCGCGACGTGCTGGAGCGCCATGATCTGGCGTCCTACGTCGACCTCTTCCACGCCGCCTACCTCGGGTTCGGCGAGGTGGCCGAGCAGGTGGCCTCGTGGTGGGACCTGGCTGCCCTGCAGAAGCTCTACACCGAGTTCCACGACGAGTTCGCGCCGATACTCGCGGGATGGCGGCGTCGGCGGGGCACGGATGACGGCGCGGCGTTCGCGGACTACGTGCGTGCGCTCACCAGCTGGCGCCGGCTGCCGTACCTGGACCCGGGTCTTCCGGCCGAGGTGCTGCCACCGGACTGGATGGGCGCGAAGTCGGCCGACCTCTTCTTCGACCTGCGCGCGCGGCTGGCGGACCCGGCGCACCGGCACGTCGAGGCAGTCGTGGCGGCACGCTGAGCCGCAGGCTCAGCGTTGCTCGTCGACCGCCATCTCGCCGAGCAGGGACCAGTCGTCCTGCGGTACCGACATGTTGACCACGCGAGGCGTCTCGGCGAGGTGGGGCGGCAGCGTCTGCTGCGCCTGCTTGAAGTGCTCGGACTGCACGTGGGCGGCGCCCGCGTCGTCATCGCGGAACGCCTCGACGAGGACGTACTCCGTCGGGTCCTCGACGTTGCGGGACCAGTCGAACCACAGGCAACCGGGCTCGCTGCGGGTCGCCTGGGTGAAGTCGGCGGCGATCTCGGTCCAGCGGTCGGCGTACTCGGGCAGCACGCGGAACTTGGCGGCGATGAAGATCATGTCGGTCCCTCGATCGGCTGGGGCGGCGTGCCCGCGACTGGCTCGGCACGATGCTAGGCGAGCGGCGTGAGCCAGGCTCGGCCGGTGCACTGTCCGTGCGGCCTGCAAGGTTGGGGTCATGAGTGCGTGGACGGTTGACGATGTGGAGCGCTGGGTTCGAGAGTCCTGGGGAGAGGACACGTGTGCTCCAGAGGACCAGCCGAGGTGGACCCCGCGGAACCCGGCTCGCGGACAGTGCGGCGTCACCGCACTCGTCGTCCATGACCTTCTCGGGGGCGACCTGATGGTCGGCGAGGTCCAGGTCGACGGTCAGCGGGTCGACTTCCACTGGTGGAACCGGTTGGCAGACGGCACCGAGCTGGACCTGACGCGGGAGCAGTTCGAGCCCCACGAGTCGGTGTCGCCTGGTCTGGTCGTGCGGCGACCACCCGAGATCCGGCGTCTCCGAGCCGAGTACGAGCTGCTGCGGGATCGCGTCCTGGCGCTGCTCTCGCGCACCGAGGCCGGCTGCCACGAGACCCGTGGCCCGGGACGTCGGACCCTCGACCACGCCCGACCGGTGCGGTGACGCTGCCGCCCTACGTCAGTCGTGCGCGGGTGCCTCGGCGGCGCGGATCGGCGGGCCGCGGGTGGTCGCGCCGTGGCGCCTGCCGATCTCCTCCATCACCTCCGGGTCCGGGGTTCCGCCCGAGTCCTGCAGGTGCGCGGCCTGCTCCGAGAACAGCTCCTCGATCCCACCGGGGGTGGTGATCGCCAGCACGCGTACCTCCCGCTCACCACCGTTGGCGAAGGTGTGGGGCGTGGTCCGCGGGACCCAGATGAAGCCGCCGGTGGTCGTCAGGGACCGCTCCGTGCCGAGCTGCACGACGAGCCGGCCGGCCAGCACGAAGAAGGCCTCGTCGACCGCATCGTGCGAGTGCAGCGCCGGTCCCGGCTCCCACGGGTCGAGCGTGAACTCGCAGATGCTGAGCAGTCCGCAGCTGTCCAGCGCGGTGAGCTTGAAGGGCAGGATCGCGTCGTCGCGGACCGTCGCGCCCGGCGCAAGGATGTAGGGCTCTGATGGGTTCGGCACCTCGATGCTCTCCTACCGCCACCTTCGGCGGGCGCCCACGAACTGTCAACAACGGCTGCCGGCCGCGCTCAGCCCACGCCGAGCAACGATCGCGCGCGGTCGGGGTCGGAGCGGAAGTCCGTCGTCGTCGTGTCCAGCACGATGCGACCCTTCTCCATCACCGCGACCCGGTGCGCTACCGAGAACGCCAGCCGCAGGTCCTGCTCGACCAGCAGCACCGACATGCCGGTGCCGCACATGGTGCGTACGACGTCCCCCACCTGGTGCACGACGGTCGGGGCGAGCCCGTCGGAGGGTTCGTCGAGCAGCATCAGCCGCGGGTTCGCCAGCAGCGCACGCGCGATGGCCAGCATCTGCTGCTCGCCGCCGGACAGCTGATCGCCGCGGTGGCCCAGACGCTCTCCCAGCCGGGGCAGCAGGTCGACGACGGTGTCGCGGTCCCAGTCGCCGGTCCGCCCGGTGCGGTCGGCGATCGCCAGGTGCTCGGCCACCGTCAGCGGCGCGAACACCCGCCGACCCTGCGGGACGAGTGCGACCCCGGCTCGCGCGACCACGTCCGGCCGCCGGCCGGCCAGCTCCCGGCCCGCCAGCCGCACCGAGCCGGCGTACGGCCGCAGCAGCGCCATCACGGTGGAGATGAGGGTGGACTTGCCGACCCCGTTCCGGCCGAGCAGGGCCACGACTGCGCCGTCGGCGACGTCGAGGTCGACGCCGTGCAGCACCGTCGAGCCGTCGTAGCCCGACCGCAGGTCCCGGATGGTCAGGAACTCGCTCACGAGGGCTCCTCCACGAACAGGTCGCTGGAGTCGGCCGCGCCGAGGTACGCCGTCTGCACCTCGCTGGAGGCGCGTACGTCGGCTGGGGTGCCGGTCAGCAGGTGACGGCCGAGGTGCAGGACCGTGACAGTGTCGGCGAGGCCGAAGACCACGTCGAGGTCGTGCTCCACGAGCAGCACGGTCACGTCCTGCGGCAGCTCCCGGACCAGCTGGCTGAACCGTGCGGTCTCGGCGGGCGACATGCCGGCGGCCGGCTCGTCGAGCAGCAGCAACCGTGGTCGGCACGCGAGCGCAACCGCGACCTCGAGCTGGCGGCGCTCGCCGTGCGAGAGCGAACCCGCCCGGGCGGCGTGGCGATCCTCGAGACCGACCCGATCCAGCAGCGCGTGTCCGGTGTCCTGCAGCTCCCGGTACCTGCGCAGCGGCCGCAGCATCGACCACGAGGTGCCGGCGCGTCGTCCCGCGGCCAGCAGCACGTTCTCCAGGACCGTGCACCCGAGGAACAGCGACGAGTGCTGGAAGGTGCGCACGATGCCGTGGCCGACGCGGTTGTGCTCACGCATGCCGGAGACGTCCCTGCCCTCGAGCAGCACCCGGCCGGCGGTCGCGGGTCGGGTTCCCGCGATCAGCGCGAACAGCGTGGACTTGCCGGCTCCGTTGGGCCCGATGACCGCATGCCGGCTGCCGGCCGTGACCGAGAAGGAGACGTCGTCGACGGCCTTGAGCGAGCCGAAGTGCTGCGAGACGCTGCGCAGCTCCAGTGCTGCCGTCATGTGCGCGCCTCCTGCCGCGATCTGCTCCGCCCGGAACCGCGTCGCCAGGACGTGCCGGCGAGGCCGCGCGGCAGCAGGTAGACCACGAGGACGAACAGGATGCCGAGCAGCAGCGGACCGTGTCCGGCGACGTAGCCACCCAGGTAGTCGCGGGTGAGCACCACCAGTGCGGCTCCCACGCAGCTGCCCCACATCGAGCCCAGGCCCCCGATGATGACCGCCAGCAACGCGAGTGCGGCCACCTGGAAGCCCATGTCGCCGGGAGCCACGAAGCGCTGTGCAGAGGTCCACAGCGACCCGGCGGCACCGGCGAGGGCGCCGGTGAGGCAGTAGATCGTCAGGGCGAACGCGGTGGTCGGGTAGCCGACCGCCCGCAGCCTGGCCTCGTTGTCGCGCAGGCCACGAAGGGCCAGCCCGAACGGTGAGCGGAGCAGCACCGCCACGACCGCGTAGAGCAGCAGGAAGCCTGCGAGCACGTAGTAGTAGACCAGCCCGTCGATCACCAGCGGCGGCAGCCCGGGCAGCGGCACCACGGGTGGGATGCCGGAGAAGCCGTCGGTGCCGTGCGTGATCGGGTCGAGCCGGCCGGCCGCGGTGTAGGCGATCTCGCCGATGGCCAGCGTGATCATCAGGAACGCGACGCCGCGGGCACGCATCGCCACCGGTCCCGTGACCGCGGCCGCGACCGCCCCGGCGAGGGCGGCGAGCAGCATCTGTACCGGACCGACCGCGGTGACGGTCGTGGCCACGATGGCCCCGGTGTAGGCGCCCACGCCGAAGTAGGCCGACTGCCCGAGCGTGGGCAGCCCGGTGACCCCGGTGAGCAGGTTGACGCTGATCGCCAGCAGCGCGAACACGAGGATCCGCGACACCGTCGAGATGGCGTACGGGTTGATCATCCACGGCAGTGCCAGCAGCACCACCAGCACGCCGGCGCCGACCAGCCGCCTGGCCAGGACAGGGTTCATGCCCGCCTCACCAGGGACACCAGCCCGTCGGGCCGCCAGGCGAGTACGACGAGCATCGCGCCGAACAGGAGGAACGGTGCGTAGGCAGGCATCAGCGCGACCCCCAGCGTCTGCACCTGGCCGATGAGCAAGGCGCCGAGCAGCGCCCCCGGTACGGATCCCAGTCCACCGACGACGACCACGACCAAGGACAGCACCAGCACGGTCTCGTCGACGCCGGGTCCCGGGGCCAGGATCGGCGCGCCGAGCACGCCGCCCAGCGTGGCCAGCGCGGCACCGAAGGCGAACACGCCGAACATCACCTTGCGGGTGTCGATGCCACCGGCACGCACCATGTCGCGGTCGGCAACGGTCGCCCGCACGAGCGCACCGAGCGACGACCGCTCGAACAACAGGTAGACCAGCGCGGCGAGCGCGCCGGCGATCCCGATGAACGCGAGGCGGTAGACGGGGTAGTTGTGGCCCAGGATCGACGCGCTGCCGGTCAGCCCATTGGGCGGGGCGGTCGGCAGCACCTCGCTGCCGAAGACGGCGGCGAGCACGTCCGCTGCGATGAAGGCGATGCCGAGCGTCAGCAGCGCCTGGTCGAGGTGCCCCCTCGACGCCAGCGGCTGGGTCAGCGCCGCGAGCAGGCCCCCGCCCGCGACGCCCACCAGCAGACCGACGACGACCGCGACGAGCAGCCCGAGCCAGCTGCCGTCGGACAGTGCGTAGGCGGCGTAGGCGCCGAGCAGGTAGAGGGTGCCGTGCGCGAGGTTGAGCACGTCCATCATCCCGAACACCAGCGACAGCCCTACTGCCAGCGTGAACAGCAGCAGTCCGTAGGCCACCCCGTCGACCATGCTGACGAGGTTGGCGTCGAGCCAGTCGAGCACCGGGCGTCAGCCCAGTTCGCCGAGCTCGTCCACCACGACGTTGGCCATCCCGCCGTCGGCCGCCTGGACCTCGCGCAGGTACCAGGTCTGCACCGGCGTGCCGTTGTCGTTGAAGCTCCATGTGCCGCGCGGGCTGTCGATCTCGCCGACCTCGCCGATGGCGGCGTTGAGGGTCTCGGAGGTGAGGTCGTCACCGGCGGACTCGATGGCCTTGTCCAGCACCTGTGCAGCGTCGTAGGAGGCCATCGCGTAGGTCGTCGGCTTCATGCCGTACGCCTCCTCGTAGGCCTGGACGAACTCCTGGTTGGTCTCGTTGTCGAGGTCGTGGTTGTAGTTCATCGCGGTGAAGGTGCCTTCAGCTGCAGCGCCCTGCGCGTCGAGCACGCCGCCCTCGGTGAGGAATCCCGCGGAGTAGTGGTCGACCTTGCCGGCGAGGCCGAACGCGTCGTACTGCTTGACGAAGTCCACAGCGGCACCGCCGGCGTAGAAGGTGAACACCGCCTCGGCGCCGGACTTCTGCAGGTTGGCGAGGAACGGCTGGAAGTTCGTGGTCGTCGGGAACGGCGTGTAGACCTCGTCGGCGACCTCGCCCCCTGCCTCGAGGAAGGTCTCCTTGAAGCCCTCGACCTCGTCGATGCCGGCCTGGTAGTCGGCGGCGAGCAGGTAGACCGGTCCGTCGACGTTCTCGGCGACGTAGGCGCCCAGGGCCTTGCCGGGCTCGTCGTTGACGTAGGACGTGCGCCAGATGTACTCCGCGTCGGTCAGGGTCGTGGGGGAGGCGTTGGAGCCGACCAGCGGCACCCCGCCGGTCTCGAACAGGTCGACGACGCCGTTCATCGTCGCCGAGCTGACGACGCCGGTCACGGCGAGCACCTGCTCCTGCTTGACCAGGCGGTCGGCGGCGGACTTGCCGGTGTCGGCGGTCTCGCCCTCGTCGGCCAGGACCGTGTCGACCTCACGGCCCCCGAGCTGCCCGTCGTGCTGGTCGAGGTAGAGCTCCCAGCCGTTCTTCATGTCGTCACCGAGCGACTTGTACACGCCGGACTGCGGCACGAGGAGCCCGATCTTGACCGGCCCCGACGAGCTGTCGGCCTCGCTGCCGAGACCACCTCCGCAGGCGGTGAGAGCCATCGCGGCGGCAGCGGCCACCAGAGCGAGCCGCTGGGGTCGGCGGATGCGTGCGTCCATGGTGAGTGCCTCCCGGGAGGGACGGTGGCCAATGACACAGCAGTATTGCGTAATTCTGGCGAGCGTCAATGGAGCGACATGAATCCGTTATGTGCCGTGCGCCCTCACTCGACGACGGCGAAGCCCTGCACCTCGACGAGGGCCTCGGCGTCCCACAGCCGGGACACGCCGATGCCGGCCATCGCCGGGTAGTCGCTGCCGACGAGACGCTTCCAGACCTGCCCGATCTCGCGGGCGTGTTCCCGGTAGTCGTCCATGTCGACGATGTAGACCGTCAGGGAGGCCAGGTCGGGCGGCGTGCCACCGGCGGCGGTCAGCGCCTGCAGCAGGTTGCCCAGCGCCCGCTCGAACTGCGCGACCACACCGTGGCCGACGATCCGTCCGTCGTGGTCGAGTGCGGTCTGCCCGGCCAGGAAGACGACCCGGCCGGTGCCGACGGTGGCGTGGGAGAAGCCGCTCGGGCGCCCGAGCTCCGGTGGGTTCACGCGCTCGACCGGGCTCACGACTGCACCGCCCCGCCGTCGACGTTGAGGCCCTGTCCGGTGACGCCGCCGTTGCGCACGCAGAACAGCACGGTCTCTGCGACCTCGTCCGGGGTGACCAGCCGGCCGGTGGGCTGCTTGCGCTCGAGGATGCGCCGGGCCTCCTCCGGGCTGCGTCCGGTTCTCTCGGCGATGCCCGCGACGGTGGCGTCGGTCATCGGCGTGTCGACGTACCCGGGACAGACGGCGTTGACCGTGACGCCCTTGTCCGCCAGCTCGGCGGCAGCGGAGCGCACGAGCCCGAGGACGCCGTGCTTGCTGGCCGTGTAGGCCGCGATGTAGGGCTCGCCGATCTTCGATGCCACCGATGCGATGACCACGATCCGCCCCTGTCCGCGCTCGAGCATGGCCGGCACCGCTCGCCGGATGCAGCGGAACGGGGCGGTCAGGTTGAGCTCGAGCATCCGGTGCCACTGCTCGTCGGTGGTCTTGTGCACAGAGGCCGACTCGCCCGCGCCGGCGTTGGCGACGAGTACGTCGACGGACCCCCACGCGGTCTCGACCGTGGCGAAGATCCGGTCGACCGCGTCCGGCTCGGTGAGGTCCGCCGGGACGACCAGGGTCTCGCCCGGGCAGCCCTTCGCGGTCTCGGCCAGCTCGCTCTCGTTGCGGGCCGTCAGAGCGACCTGGAGGCCCTCGGTGCTGAGCTGCTGAGCCACCGAACGGCCGATGCCACGCCCGGCACCGGTGACCAGCGCCACGCTAGGTTGAGAGAGGGCAGCCACCCCGCGACCTTGCCATGCGTCCGTTACGACCGTCAAGATTGCGACATATGACTGAGAACGTCTTCATCCTCGACGCCGTGCGCACGCCGTTCGGCCG
>Ga0075331_1000270_pt1 | contig 11275 bp, 7 predicted proteins | sample MayberrySE_TuleA_FD_120090 | JGI IMG/M metagenome (GOLD analysis project Ga0075331, IMG submission 120090) | Natural and restored wetland microbial communities from the San Francisco Bay, California, USA, that impact long-term carbon... | ecosystem: Environmental > Terrestrial > Soil > Wetlands ... | reverse complement strand
GCGCAGGCCAGTACCGGGGCTGGGTCTACGGCGGCTGCCGCGCGCACCTCCCAGGCCACGACGGTGCCGTTCGGCCCGTCGGCCTCGACCGAGATGTCACCGGGGACGGTCAGGACCGGTGCCTGGGTGTCCACGACCGAGTACGTCGCGGACGCGGTGGCGGTGAGACCGCCGGCGTCGGTGTAGGAACAGTTGGCGGTCTGCTCACCCAGCCCGAGCCCGGCGTGGGCGCCGGCGAGGTCGCTCAGGACCGGCGTCGCCGACGCATCGGTGTCCTCAGCGTCGGTCACGTTGCAGACCGCGGTGGGCACCGACCCGTGCTCGTAGTCAGCACCGTCCTCGACGCCCCCGACGCTCACCTCCGGCGCGGTGTTCGCCGGCCGTGGGTTGACGATCAGCGTGAACCGCGCCTGGTTGACGTTGTACTGGCCTTGGTCGTCCTCGATGCTGACCGTGATGTCGTACGAGCCTGCCGTCTCGGAGGAGAACTCCACGGGCAGCGCGTCGCAGCTGGTGAACGTCAGCGTCCCCGGGGTCGCCGTCACACCCGCAGGAGTGTTCACGGTGAGGACGCCCGGCGAGTCGACCGTAGCGTCGCAGCCGGGGTTGCCGCCGGCCCCCGTCGGCTGGATCGCGTAGCTCACGATCGTGCTACCGGGCCCTGACGCCGGCAGGTCGATGGTGCCGTCCCCGTCCGCCACGACGTCGTTCACGATGTTGTCGGCATGGGCGGGGGCGGCGGTGGCTACGAGGGCGGCGGTCACGACCGTGGCGAGCAGTCGACCGACGTGGCGTCGTACCCGGATCTGCGGGCGACGACAGCCGAGACGGGGCCTTCGAGACAAGAGCATGAGAACTCCGGGACGCGAGCGGTGGTGTGGTGGGGGTGCCCCTGAGTCTGTTCAACCCGTATGCGCGGTAGGTGCGATACGACCGATGCGGGCACAAACCGAACCGTTCGGACGATCAAACTTTGTCCGTTCGCCGAGGATTCTTTACGTAACGCACGCGGTGCGTAGTGCCGCGTGTACCCAGTGCGTCGCGCGGGGAGTCAGTCGCGCAGCGCCAAACGCGCTAGCTGGTTGCGCGCCTCCTCCGCGTGCTGGTGCTGGCAGAGGATCTCGTAGGAGGTCGGCACGACCGACGTGCGCGAGGAGAAGTCGCGATGGCCGCCGGTCGCGGCGTGGCCGAGCGCACCGGTGCCGGCCCCCAGACCGGCACCGAACGTCGCCGCCAGAACGGGGATCAGGATCGGGATGCCTTGGTCGCTCGCCGCGAAGAGCATGATCAGCAGACCGATGAAGAGCCCCCAGGCTGCCCCGCCCATTGCACCGAGTCGCGCGGCCTTCGCCGTGGTGAGCCGGCCCGACACGCGTTCGACCAGGCGCAGCTCCCTCCCCACGATGGTGATGTGCTCCACCGGGAAGTCGTGGTCGGCAAGGTAGTCGACGGCGCGTTGCGCAGCCGCGTACGAGTCGTAGTGCCCCACCGGGAGTCCGGTGGGCTCGACCGGCATCGAGAAAGCCATGGCATCCTCCCCGCACGTGTGCCTGGTGTCGAGCCTACGTGCGCTGAGCCACGTCTACATCGCGCGGGCTGTCGTGTGTCATCGACACCGCGCGTCGGCGCACGATCGCACGAATCCGCTCGATCGGAATCTTCGGCTCCCGCGCCTCGGTGAGCAGCCCGTTACGCTCCTGCGCGGTATCGGTCAGCTGCGTGTAGCAGAAGCCGACCAGGGTCGGACTGTCCAGCACGGCGTTGAACAGCTCGCCCAGGCGCGCGCCGAAGTCGTCCGCGGTCTGGACGGTCGAGTACCCCCAGCCTTCCTCCGCCTGTCCCTGCGGGTCGAATCGCACGCCGCCGAACTCCGTGAGCATGATCGGTTGACCGCGCTCCACCGCCCCGTCCAGCACCACGCGCCGCCGAGACGGGCGGCCCTCCCGCAGCATCGACTCCACCTGTTCGCGAGTGCCGTAGCGAGACCTCAGCCTGGATCCCCGCGCGGAGTAGTCGTGGATCGTCCAGATGTCACTCTCCGCGTGCTCCCACCCGTCGTTGGAGAGGACGGGCCGGGTCGGGTCGACCGCCTTGGTCAGGTGGAACAGCGCCGTCGCGAACGCGCGCTGGGCAGGTTCGGTGGCCATGTCGTCGACGCCCCAGCTCTCGTTCATGGGCACCCAGGTGACGATGCACGGGTGGCTGCGGTCCCGGTCCACCACCTCGAGCCACTCCCGGGTCAACCGCTGCACCGCCTGAGCGCCGAAGCTGAAGGCGTTGGCCATCTCGCCCCACACCATCAGACCCAGGCGGTCGCACCAGTACAGGAAGCGCGGGTCCTCCACCTTCTGGTGCACGCGTACGGCGTTGAAGCCCAGGTCCTTGATCAGCTCGACCTCGCGACGGAGTGCATCGCCGCTCGGTGCAGCGAGGTGTGACTCCGGCCAGTAGCCTTGCGCGAGCACACTCCGCACGTACAGCGCCCTGCCGTTGAGCTCGAAGCGGCCATCGGCGACACCGACCGTGCGCACACCGAAGTAGCTGCCCACCCGATCCGGAGCGCCGTCGGCACCGTCGAGGGACACCTCCGCCTCGACGAGGGTCGGCGACCTCGGACTCCACATCACCTGCGCCGCCTCCCGACGGTTGCGCAGTGGTGGCAGTGCGATGTCTATCCGGACCTGGCTGTCAGTGACCCGAGCGGTGTGCTCTGCCACCAGCTCGCCCCCGAGGCGTAGCACGACTCGAAGCGTGAGCGGTCGGTCCGGTGTCCGAGAGAGCAGTGCCTCCAAGCCGACCCTGGCGCCGGGCACGTCCACGGTCCAGTGCAGGTCGGCGACGTGGTCCTTGGGAACGATCTCGATCCACACCGGCTGCCAGATGCCCGTCGTGCGGTGGTACCAGATGCCGTGTGGCTCCGGCCTCCAGTCCTGCTTGCCACGTGGCTGGCTCAGGTCCGTCGGCCGGTCCTCCGCCCGAACGACCACGGCATGGGTGTCGCCCTCATGCCGTCCGACTGCCGCCGTGATGTCGCAACAGAACGGCGTGTGCCCGCCCTCGTGCCGGCCGACGAGCTCTCCGTCGAGCCACACCGTTGCGCTGTGGTCGACGGCGCCGAAGTGTAGGAGGACCCGCCCGCTCTCTCCTGCGGAGTCGAGCGTGATCGAGCGGTGGTACCACACGACGGGGTGGTGACCGGGATCCGCGATGCCGCTCAGTTGCGACTCCGGCGGGAACGGGACGGTAATGGTGCGATCGAAGCAGTCGGAGCCCTGGAACCAGCCTGCGTCGACACCGACGTCCTCGTCGTCGAACGCGAACCCCCATGGGCCCGAGAGATCCAGCCAGTCCCCACGTGCGAGTTGTGGCCGAGGGTGAATGCGGTCGCCGGGCACGCCCGCACTCTAGCGCCCCGGGCCCGACGTCCACCGAGATCGGGGCGGCGGTGTTGTGGCAGAGTGTGGCCACCCTCGCCGATTGCTCCTCGACGGAAGGTGTCGCGGCCCATGGCCCAGGAGGTCTTCTTCCACGTCGGCGCGCTGAAGAGCGGAACCACCTACCTCCAGCGGGTGATGTGGGCGAACCGGGATCGGCTACGTGACGCGGGTGTCCTCATTCCCGGGAAGGAGTTCCGGGACAGGGTCTGGGCCACGCAGACGGTTCGAGAGCGCTCGCCGGTGCACGCTCGCGCGGCCGAGTCCTGGGGCATCATCGTCGACCAGGTGAACCGCTTCCCGGGAGACGCGATCATCAGCCACGAGTACTTCGGCCTGGCCACTGCTCGGCAGGCCCAGCGGGCCATGGCCGATGTGCACCCCGCCGAGGTCCACGTCGTCTACACCGCCCGTGACCTCATCCGGGTCCTACCGGCGCTGTGGCAGGAGCGGGTGAAGTTCCGCCACACCGGGCGCCTGGTCGACTTCGAGCCAGAACCGGGGTCGGACACGTCGGCATCGAACTTCGGCTGGGCGGGAGTGGACGTCGTCGACGCACTACGGCGCTGGGGCGAGACCGTGCCGCCGTCCCACGTGCATGTCGTCACGGTGCCCCCTCCTGGTGCCCCGCGAGAGGTCCTCTGGCAGCGCTTCGCCGAGGCGTGCCAGTTCGACCCTGAGGTCGCGGACCTCGACCTGCCGCCGGTCAACGAGTCGATGGGCGCAGTCGAGGCGGAGCTCCTGCGCAGGATCAACCCCCGTGTCGGCGAGGAGATCCGGGGACCGCGCGAGGTCCCGCACTGGATCCGCACGTACCTGGGAATCCAGGTCCTCGCCTCCCGTGGCGGCTTGAGGTTCGGGCTGTCCCCCACGCGGGCGAAACAGCTGCGCGAGCGTTCCGTCGAGACGACCCGAGCCCTGCGCGAGGCCGGGTACGACATCGTGGGCGACCTGGACGACCTCCTCGGCGACCCGGATGCCTCGTTCCCCGGTGACCCCGATGCGGCGACGGACAGCGAGCTGCTCGAGACGGCGTTGGACGTCATAGCGCGGATGTTGTCCGACTACCGGGAGGTGTCGTTGGAGCGAAAACAGCTGCGCCAACGGCTCGGCCGGGCTCAGCGGGAGCTGAGGGACAGTCGCGAGCGAGCACGACGGTCCGGACTCGCGCTCCGCCTGCGGACGACAGTCGACCGAGCACGACGCCGACTCGGCCGCATGTCCCGCTGAGCAGCGGGTGGGCGTTGGGCAGGCCGAACCGAGTGGCGTACCGTGCTGTGGACAATCGCACGAACGAATGGACAACGATGAGTGAACGCACGGTGATCACGTTCGGCACGTTCGACGTGTTCCACGTCGGCCACCTGCGGATCCTCCAGCGCGCCCGGGCACTCGGCGACCGGCTGGTGGTCGGCGTGTCGGCCGACGAGCTCAACATCAAGAAGAAGGGGCGTGCACCCGTCTTCTCGGAGTCCGAGCGACTCGAGATCCTGGCCAGCCTCAGGGTCGTCGACGAGGTCTTCATCGAGGAGAGCCTGGAGCTCAAGCGCGAGTACGTCGTGAAGTGGGGCGCCGACGTCCTGGTGATGGGCGACGACTGGAGCGGCCGGTTCGACGACCTCTCCGACGTGTGCGAGGTCGTCTACCTGACCCGGACGCCGTCGGTGTCGACCACGGCGCTCATCGAGCACATCGCGAGCATCAGCTCCTGAGCAGGCGTCCGGACGCTCCGGCGCACCTCCCAGCCGCACGGCGCGGTGTCGGACTCCGGGTCCGGCCGGCTCAGCGCAGCTTGTAGTCCTCGAGCAGCCGGCGGCCGATGATCATCCGTTGGATGTCCGCCGTCCCCTCCCCGATCAGGAGCATCGGGGCCTCTCGGTAGAGCCGCTCGATCTCGTACTCCTTGGAGAAGCCGTAGCCGCCGTGGATGCGGAAGGAGTCCTCGACGACCTCGGCGCAGTATTCCGAGGCGAGGTACTTCGCCATCCCCGCCTCGAGATCGTTGCGCTGACCGAGGTCTTTCTTGCGGGCCGCGCGCACCATCATCTGGTGCGACGCCTCGACCTTGGTCGCCATCTCCGCCAGCCGGAAGAGGACGGCCTGGTGGTCGGCGATCTTCTTGCCGAAGGTCTCCCGCTGCTGCGCGTACTGCGCTCCGAGCTCGAAGGCCCGCAGCGCCACCCCACAACCCCGTGCCGCGACGTTGACGCGGCCGACCTCGACCCCGTCCATCATCTGGTAGAAGCCTCGCCCGAGCTCACCCCCGAGCACCTGGTCGGCGCTCACCTCGTGGCCGTCGAAGATGAGCTCGGTGGTGTCGACACCCTTGTAGCCCATCTTGTCGATCTTGCCCGGCACCGACAGCCCGGGCTTCACCTCGCCGAAGCCCGGCTGCTTCTCGATCAGGAACGTGCTCATGTTCTTGTAGACCGAGTCCGCACCCGTGTCGGTCTTCACCAGCACCGCCACCAGCGTCGACGAGCCACCGTTGGTCAGCCACATCTTCTGCCCGTTGATGACGTACCCCTCGCCCTGAGGCGTCGCCTTGGTCTTGATCGCCGACACGTCCGAGCCACAGCCGGGCTCCGACATGGAGAAGGCGCCGCGCACCTCACCCGTCGCCATCCGCGGCAGGTAGTACTGCTTCTGCTCCTCGGTGCCGTGGTGCATGAGCATGTAGGCCACGATGAAGTGGGTGTTGATGATGCCGGAGACACTCATCCAGCCCCGGGCGATCTCCTCCACCACCAGCGCGTACGTCAGCAGGCTCTCGCCCAGGCCGCCGTACTCCTCGGGAATCGTCAGGCCGAAGAGCCCGAGCTCCTTCATCTGGTCCACGATCTCGGTCGGATAGGCGTCCTCGTGCTCGAGCTGGGTGGCCACCGGCAGGATCTCGTTGTTGACGAAGTCGCGAACGGTCTTGAGGATCTCGGACTGGATGTCGCTGAGTCCCTCGGTCTCACACAGGCGACCCATGGAGGCCCCTTTCACGTGGGGAGGTACGGCAGGCCAGGAGGCGGCAGTATCGCCCGCCCTTGAGCGAGATCGCCATGAGCCAACTCACACCCGTCCGCTTCCCGGCTCTCGGCGCACCGTGCGGCGGGACCACCGCCAGGCCTGCAGTGCTGCTCCGACCATTCTGGACCTCTCACCGGCGCGCACGACGCGCCCCTTCGCACGCTGCATCGCGGAGACTCTCGCTGACCCTGCCACAGGGCGCTGCGCGGCGCGGCGGCGCTCCCGGCGCAACGCATCGGCCAGCTCGATGATGAGCTCCGCCGAGGCGCGGTCGACCTGATCACGCTCCACCGCGTCGGGGTCCACTCCTTCCTCTCCTGCCGCGAGCAAGCACCTCGGTGCGAGCTCGTCGAGGTCACCGACGACCCGGCAGCCGAGCCGCTCGATCGTCTTCCGGGTCCGCTCGACCTCCCACTCGATCCAACCCGCAGCGCTCGCCGGCAGGCGGAAACGTTGCTGAGCCGGTCGTCGTACCAGGAAGTCCGGCACCACCAGGTGCTTCACCAGCCGGTGGTAGGTGTCGAAGTCGACCGAACCGCCACGCAGCAGCTCGTTGAAACGTTTGACGACCGCGACCTCGACCGCTCCGATCGACTCGTTCGAACGGGGCGGAGGGTCCTCGAAGGTCGCATGGTCGAGTCCGACGACCTCGCTGAACCGTTGCAGGAGCAGACGCCGATCGCCGCCGGCCGGAGGAACGGTCACGACATGGATGCGTTCACCCCCGACGTGCTTGGACCACCGCCGGAGGACTGCTGAGGCGTTCTGCAGGCGCCAGAAGTCGTGGCCGCCGGCAGGTCCGCGGCCGATGCCCTCGATGAAGTCCGCCCAGGACTCGAGCCGACCGTTCTTCGCCCGCTCCTGCCAGGTGGCCGGCGCCACGGCGGAGAGGTCACGCACGGTGAGCACCACGTGCAGCTCCCGACCGGCGAGATCCTGCACGACCTTGCCGACCTTGGCCGGCTGGCTCGCCGCCAGCAGCTCGTGGGAGATCAGCGCCGGCCCCTGCCACGCAGAGATCTGCTCGACCAGCGAGGTCCATGCCCCCTCGGCGGCCGGCATCCGATGGCCCGCGAAGCTGCGGCGCTGCAGGTCCAGCGTGGCGAGCCAATGCGTGTTCACGCGGTCGCCGGGATAGAGGAAGCCCTGACGAGCCAGGCGTTCACGGTTCCAGTGGAGCCACCACTGCAGGGACGTCGTACCGGTCTTCGGGAGTCCGACGTGTACGTAGATCGGATGCACCAACGATCTGAGTCACCTCTCTGCCCTCGCACCCCCGGCCGGGCGACACGCTACCGCCCCGGCGGCTCGTGCGGTTGGCCCGGTGGGTGAGCCGTTGCGCTCAGCAACGAATTCCACCGGTGTAGTTGCCAGGAAGCAGTGGCAGAGCGCCACAGGAGACTCAATACTTAGCGCTTGTCACAGCCGTCACACCTGTCTCACCAGCCTCAGGGGAGCGATCGTATGCAGTCTGCGCCGCCGTCGGATCGTGACCCCCTCGCGACGCGGAGACGTCGCGCTCGACAGGCGGTTGCCGCCGCCGCCTCCGTGTCGTTGTGCCTCGCGCTGGGGCCGGGCGCTCCCGCCGTGGCGGACGGCACGCCGGTCCAGCGCACCCCCCGCGTGGATGCCGCCGGACCGCGCAGCGCCTCCCTCGACGTGCCGGCCGTCGCGTCCCGGCCCCAGCCGCGCGTCTCATCGTCGCCGGGCCTGTCCCAGCAGGCGCAGGACGGGCATCGTGTCATCGCGGCGCTCGCCCCGCGTCCGACGATGGACTTCCGGATGCTCGGTCTCACCTGGGCCGCAGGCAGCGCGCCGGAGGGCCTGGTCGTCGAGACGCGCGTCCGGAACGACGGCGCCTGGAGCGAGTGGGAGCACCTGCACGTCCACGAGCACGAAGGCGGCGATGCTCCCCGCGAGGGCACCGCCCCGCTGTGGGTCGGCCAAGCAGACGGGGTAGAGCTGCGGGTGGCCGTGCCCAGGGGTGGCGACGACCGCCGTCCCAAGGACATGGAGCTCGAGCTGATCGAACCGGGGCGCGACGTCGGCGACCCCGTCCGCCGAGGCTTCACCCTGCGAGGCCACGGCGAGCCCGAGACTCAGTCCCCGCCTGCATCGACGGAGCCGACCGACGGCAGCTCCGACGCCGAGCCCGAGAGCACCAGCAAGTCACGAGTGGCGCCGATGCTCGCGACCACCCAGCCCGAGCCGTTCGTCACCAAGCCGAAGATCATCACTCGGCGACAGTGGGGGGCCGACGAGCGGCTCGGCAGCAGCTGCTGGGATCCCTACGCGGACACGGCGAAGGCCGTCTTCGTCCACCACACCGTGGGCACGAACAACTATGCGAAGTGGGAGTCCGACGACCTCGTCCGTGGGATCCACCGCTACCACACCAACGGCAACGGCTGGTGTGACATCGGGTACAACTTCCTCGTCGACAGGTACGGCCAGATCTTCGAGGGCCGTGGCGGGGGCATCCGCAAGCCGGTGCGCGGCGCGCACGCCGGCGACGTGAACGAGGGCAGCGTCGGGATCTCGCTGATGGGCAACTTCGAGACGGCTTACCCCACGAAGGCGATGAAGGACCGCTTGGTCCGGCTGATCGCCTGGCAGCTGGAGACCCGTTACCGGAACCCCCGTGGTACCACCTGGCTGGCCGGAAGGCAGTTCAACGTGATCTCCGGCCACCGGGACGCCATGTCGACCGCCTGTCCGGGACGTCACGTCTACGCCTGGCTTCCGGTCCTGCATGACCGGGTGGCCAACCGGGTCGGCGACTGGCGCGCGAGCCCCATCTACCAGACCTGGCAGGACCTCGGAGGCGAGAACGGCCGGGTCGGGTCGCCATTCATCGGAGAGCGGTGGAGCGGCGACGGGCGCTACACGGTCTTCAACCACGCCCGCATCTTCTGGCACCCGAACCCAGGTGCGCACGAGGTGCGCGGAGGCATTCTCGGCAAGTACCTGTCGCTCGGCGGCGTCACCTCCGTGCTCGGATGGCCCGTCTCGGACGAGCGGGACGCAGCCGTCCCGAGCAGCCGCACGAGCGCGTTCCAGCGCGGCCGCATCTACCGGCACCGCGACACCGGGGCGCACGCGGTGCACGGAGCGATCGCGCGGGCGTACAGGCGAGCCGGCGGAGCCGGCTCGCCGCTCGGCCTCCCGGTGTCCGACGAGGGCGACGCCGCGACGCCGGGCAGCCGCACGAGCGCGTTCCAACGCGGCCGCATCTACTGGCACGCGGACACCCGCGCGCACGAGGTCTACGGCGGGATCCTGCGCACGTACCGGGGAATGGGCGGCACGGCCTCTCCGCTCGGTCTGCCTACCTCGGGAGAGGAGGACGCGGCGGTTCCGGGAAGCCGGCGGAACGTATTCCAGCGTGGGCACATCTACTGGCACCGCGACACCGGCGCCCATGAGGTCCACGGCGGCATCCTGGGCGCGTACCTCCGGCACGGCGGCGCCGAGTCCACGCTCGGTCTGCCTGTCAGCGACGAGTACGACGTACCCGGCGGCCGGCGCAGCGACTTCCAGGGCGGTCATATCCTGTGGGACTACGGCACGCGATCCGCGTCGGTCCGTTACGAGTGAGCGCCCCACCACCCCGCTCGAGTGCTGCCCGGCCCGCGTCCACTACACCCGTCGGCGCAGTGCACCCGCTCGTCGGCGGAGTGCGGAGAGCACGCGCCTACCCGTGTCGAGTGAGCCTCCTGCGTCACCGGCCGGGCCGTTCACCCCGCTCGGGGTGGCCTCCTGCGACTTCGCGAGTGCCTTCCGTGCGCGGTCGCGCTCCTGGGTGCGCTTGCGGACGTCGGAGGTGAGCGTCGCGATGACGTCGAGGGAGGCATCCAGCAGCTGCTCGGTCGTGACGTCGGAGGGATGCGCGAGCTCCGGCAGGTCCGTCGGGGGGATCAGGTCACTCAGGTCACCGACGATGTCGTACTCGGTCTGCTCGAGCGCACGCGCCAACGCGATCGAACGCTCGCGCATGACCTCCGCGCTCTCCGGGTCGAGGCCGAATCGCGCGCTCCGCCGCTGCTGCAGGATCCCCCACGCGAGGTAGTCCCTGATCCACCGCGCCTGCTCGATCGTCGGCTTGAACTCCTCACCCAGGCGTGGGTTCACGCGCCGGAGCAGCTCGATCTCGACCACTCCGAGCGACTCGTTGGCGGTCGAGACATCGAGGTCACAGCTGTCCGGGTCTATCCCGCAGACCGCTGCGAAGCGGCGCCACAAGAGATCCTTGGGGGCACCGCTCGGCGGCACCGTCACGACGTGGATCCGGTCCGGTGGGACGTCCTTGCCCCACCGCCTCAGCACGTCGAGCGGATCGATCGCCGCCCATCCGAAGACGGCATGCGGGCCGGCGTCCAGAGGTGGCGGTTCGTAGGACGCCAGCGGCACGGAGGCCTTGAACTTCACCTTCTCCTGCCACAGTGCGGGGATCAGGCGCACATAGTCACGCATCGTGTAGACGAGGTGGATCTCCGCCGGCGCGAGGGCCTCGAGGGCGCGCTGGGCCTGCGCCTCCGTGGCCGGCGCGAAGTACTCATGGCTGATGACGACGGTGCCCGGGAAGGCCTGGGTCTCCTCCACCAGGCGGGCCCACGAGCTGGCCACGGGTTCGGTGTCCATGAGCGGATGGAGCTCACGGACGACGCTGGTCGACTGGACCCGGTCGATGAACCGGCGACCGGGGAAGAGCACTCCTTGCGCGCGCAGCGCCTCACGGTTCTTCCACAGCACCCGTTGGAGGAAGGTCGTGCCCGTCTTGGGGGCGCCGAGGTGGAGGTACACCTTCTCAGCCACGTGGCGGC
>Ga0075331_1000269_pt1 | contig 11283 bp, 9 predicted proteins | sample MayberrySE_TuleA_FD_120090 | JGI IMG/M metagenome (GOLD analysis project Ga0075331, IMG submission 120090) | Natural and restored wetland microbial communities from the San Francisco Bay, California, USA, that impact long-term carbon... | ecosystem: Environmental > Terrestrial > Soil > Wetlands ... | reverse complement strand
TTCGGCCAATACGGGTGAGGTGATCGAGGATTTTCGAAGGTGCATGGCCGTTCGTGCCAAAGGCTGAGCCCCTCGTGCATCGGGCGATCTTTTCCGCCTTCCGGTGGACCGCGCGTTCTCTCTCGCGGGGGTGGGCACCGTGGTCACCGGGACCGCGTGGTCGGGGCGGATTCGGAGCGGCGACGAGGTCGCCCTGCTGCCCGGCGGCTCCACCGCGAGGGTTCGGTCGATCCAGGTGCACGGCCGGGACGTGGAGCGAAGCGAGCCGGGGTTGCGCACCGCGGTGGGACTCGTCGGCATCGCACGGGAGGAAGTGAGTCGCGGGACCGTGCTCGTCGCCTCCGGCGACCCCTGGGCGCCGACCACGGCGCTCGACGTCGAGCTGGAGCTGGACGCCTCGGCGCCCAAACCGGTGGTCCAGCGGACGCGAGTCCGCGTGCTTCACGGCACGGCGGAGATCCTCGCGCGAATCCTGCCGAGGGCCCCGATCGCGCCGGGAGCGCGCGGTCACGCGCGCCTCGCGCTCGAAGCGCCACTGGTAGCGCGTGGGAACGATCGTTTCGTCCTTCGGAGCTACAGCCCGGTCCAGACGATCGGTGGAGGAATCGTGCTCGATCCGCTGCCGCCGCTGCGACGTCCGCGATGGCCGGCCCAGCTCCAGGCCAGCGAGACGGCTCGACGGGTGGCGGGACTGGTCGAGCGACGACCGGCCGGGTTGCCCACGCGGCTGTTACCCGTGTTGCTCGGCCTTACCCCTTCAGAGGCGCGTGCGGCTGCGGCCGACGCCAGCGAGCTGCGCGAGGTCGGCGGGCTCTGGATCCCGACCGACCTGCTGGCCCGGGCGGCTGCCCGGTGCCTGGATCTCCTCCGGCGTTTTCACCGCGAGCAGCCGCTGGAGCGGGGCATGCCGCTCGAAACCCTGCGCCGATCGCTGGCCGCGCCGGAGCCGGCGGTCGAGGCCGTCCTGGAGGAGCTGGCGCGTAGCGGCCGGATGCGCCGCCTGGAGGGCCTCGCGGCCCTCGCAGGGTTCAAACCCCGGGCAGCCGGCGGGGAAGGCGCGGTCACCGAGATCGTGGCCCTCCTGGAGGAGGCGGGTCTCACGCCGCCGAACGTGGCCGAGCTGGAGCGACGAACCGGGCGACGGGACGTGGAGGGGATCTTGCGACTCGCCGCCGCGGCCGGAAAGGTCGAGGCGGTCGAGCGGGACCGCTACTACGCCCGCGCCGCGCTGGACCGGTTTGTCGCCGTGCTGCGGGGAGAAGGGGCCGCGGAGTCGATCGTCCCCTCCGAGCTTCGCCAGCGGCTCGGGATCAGCAGAAAGTACTTGATCCCTCTGTTGGAGTGGGCGGATTCGCGAGGGTTTACGGAGTGGGAAGGCGACGTCCGACGGGTGCGGGCTCCGCGCCACGCTTGACACCCAAACCGGCGTTCCACCATCTTGCCAGTGATTGCGTCCATCACGTCCGCTATCTCGGAGGTGCCCACCGTTTTAAACCGTGTCTGAAGAGGAGCGCCCATGGTCCGCTTTGCGTGGCCGGGGTGGTGGCTCGGGCTTCTGGTGGGCACTGGCTCTCCCGCTGCTGCACAGGCGAACCTTCCCCCGCCACGGATCGAGCTGAAGGAGAACTACCCCAATCCCTTTTTCCCGGCGACGACGATCCCCTTCACGATCTCCAGTGAGGTTTGCGCGAGGGGACATCAGCCGGTGGTCAGCTTGAAGATCTACAACGTGCTGGTCCAGATGGTCGCTATCCCGGTGCTGGTCGACGGCTCGGCCGAGCGGCTCGACAGCCTTCGACTCCGGTGCGGTGAGTACCGGGCGCATTGGGACGGGAAGTATCTCGACGGGAAAGGCGAGGCGACTGCGGGGATCTACTACTACCAGCTCACGGTTGACGGTGAGCGGTACACCCGCAAGATGATCGCGCAGGGAAGAAGAACGAACCAACCATAGGGGCGACACGCGTCGCCCCTATGCGTTTTCTGAATCCAGCTGCCATTCCGGCAGGGATTCGGGGAACGGCACTTGCCTGTCGACTTCAGGTGAAGGTCGTAACCCCCGAATAGAAAAGAGGTTGTGATGATCCGAGCGGATCGGATGACAATCAAGGCTCAGGACGCGTTCCGAGACGCAGCGGAGGGGGCGCGTCGCCTGGGCAACCCAGTCGTCAACGATGCCCACCTTCTCCTGGCGCTGATCCGGCAGCCCGAGGGCGTGGTGCAGCCGCTGCTCCAGAAGGCTGGGGTGAACGTCACCCGTCTCACAGACGAGGTGCAGCGCGAGATCGGCCGCTTTCCCAGGCAGGAGGGCTCCGGCGCGGAGCCCAGCTTCAGCCGTGAGCTCAATCGGGTGTTCGACCGGGCCGAGGAGGACGCCCGCAGGATGGGCGATGCCTACGTGTCCACCGAGCACCTGCTGCTGGCCCTGGTCGAGGAGAAAGGGACGTCGGCTCGCACCCTGCTGAGTGGCCACGGTGTGTCGGCCGACGACCTGCGACAGGCGCTCCAGGACGTGCGCGGCTCCCATCGGGTCACGGACCAGTCTCCCGAGGAGAAGTACCAGGCGCTGGAGCGCTACACCCGCAACCTGACGGACCTCGCCCGGCGCGGGAAGCTCGACCCGGTCATCGGCCGGGACGAGGAAGTGAGGCGGGTGATGCAGGTGCTCTCCCGCCGGACCAAGAACAACCCCGTCCTGATCGGCGAGCCCGGCGTGGGCAAGACCGCGATCGTGGAGGGCCTGGCCCAACGGATCGTGAACGGCGACGTCCCCGAGTCGCTGCGCGACCGGCAGCTGGTGGCGCTCGATATCGCCCAGCTCCTCGCCGGCGCGAAGTTCCGCGGCGAGTTCGAGGAGCGGCTCAAGTCCGTGGTGAAGGAGCTGACCGAAAGCGAAGGGAAGTACATCACCTTCATCGATGAGCTGCACACGATCGTCGGCGCGGGCGCGGCCGAAGGCGCCGTGGATGCGAGCAACATGCTGAAGCCCGCGTTGGCTCGCGGCGAGCTCCGTGTCGTCGGTGCCACCACCCTGGATGAGTACCGTAAGCACGTCGAGAAGGATCCCGCGCTGGAGCGCCGGTTCCAGCCGGTGCTGGTAGGAGAGCCCAGCGTCACGGACACCATCGCCATCCTCCGCGGCCTCAAGGAGAAGTACGAGGTCCACCACGGTGTCCGGATCACCGACAATGCGCTGGTGGCCGCGGCTACCCTGTCGGACCGCTATATCGGCGACCGATTCCTGCCCGACAAGGCCATCGACCTGGTGGACGAGGCGGCGAGCCGGCTCCGAATCGAGATCGACAGCCTTCCCCAGGAGATCGACGAGGTGGAGCGGCGCATCGTCCAGCTCGAGATCGAGCGGCAGGCGCTGCTCAAGGAGAAGGACAAGACCGCCCGCGAGCGCCTGGCCGCGGTCGAGCAGGACATCTCCGAGCTCCGCGAGCGGAGCTCCACCATGAAGGCGCAGTGGCAGGCGGAGAAGGAGGTCATCCACCGAATCCAGGAGCTCAAGGCGGAGCACGACAACCTGAAGGGCGAAGTCGAGCAGGTGACCCGGAGCGGGGACCTGCAGCGTGCGGCGGAGCTGCGCTACGGCCGGATTCCCGAGCTGGAGCGCCAGCTGGAAGAGGAGCAGCGTCGCCTCGCAGAGATCCAGGCCCAGGGGAGCTACCTGAAGGAGGAGGTGGACGCGGAGGATATCGCCGAGATCGTGTCCCGCTGGACCGGCATACCGGTCTCCAAGATGATGGAGAGCGAGCGCGAGCGGCTCGCCCACCTGGAGGACGAGCTGGCGCAGCGCGTGGTCGGCCAGGCGCAGGCCGTCCGGGCCGTGGCCGATGCCGTCCGCCGGAGCCGCGCCGGCCTGGGTGATCCCAACCGGCCGACGGGCTCGTTCATCTTCCTCGGCCCCACCGGGGTGGGGAAGACCGAGACCGCGCGCGCCCTGGCGGAGTTCCTGTTCGACGACGAGCGGGCGATGGTGCGACTCGACATGTCGGAGTACATGGAGAAGCATTCGGTGGCGCGGATGATCGGCGCGCCGCCGGGCTACGTGGGCTACGAGGAGGGCGGCCAGCTCACCGAGGCCGTGCGCCGACGGCCGTACAGCGTCATCCTCTTCGACGAGATCGAGAAGGCGCACCCGGACGTCTTCAACGTCCTCCTGCAGATTCTGGACGACGGCCGGCTCACCGACAGCCAGGGCCGGGTGGTGGATTTCCGGAATGCCGTGATCATCATGACCAGCAACATCGGCAGCCAGTACATCGTGGAGGCCGGTGGCGCGACGTGGGACCGGGTCGAGGAGCGGGTACGCGATGAGCTGCGCAACCACTTCCGGCCGGAGTTCCTCAACCGGGTGGACGACATCATCGTCTTCCGTCCGCTCGCGCGCGAGGACCTGGTGCGGATCGTGGATCTGCAGCTCATCCGGCTGGAGCAGCTCCTGGGGGCGCGGAATCTCAAGCTCGAGATCACGCCGGAGGCCAAGGAGTTGCTGGCGGAGCAGGGATACGACCCGGTGTATGGGGCTCGCCCCCTGAAGCGGGTCATCCAGCGCGAACTGCAGAACCGGATGGCGCTGGAGCTGCTGGAAGGCACCTTCAACGACGGAGATACCATCCGAGTGGAGCGGGACGGTCACACGCTGAAGCTGGTGCATCCGACGCGCGTCGCGGAGATGGCGAGTGCGTAGGGGGACCCCGTCCCCCAGCGACCTGACCGGGATGACGGCGGCCCTCCGCCTCGCCCGGGTGGCGTCAGTCCGCGAGGAGGTCCCCGTTGGCGCGGTGGTCGTGGCCGACGGGGAGGTTCTCGCCGAGGCCCACAACGAGACCCTGCACCGGCGGGACCCGACCGCGCATGCCGAGATGATCGCCCTGCAGCGCGCGCTGCAGAAGGCGGGACAGGATCGGCTGCCGTTCGCCACGATGTACGTGACGCTCGAGCCCTGCGCCCAGTGTGCCGGGGCGCTGGTGCTGGCCAAGATCGGACGGATCGTGTTCGGGGCGTACGACGCGCGGTGCGGGATGGCCGGGTCGGTCTACGATCTGCTCCGGCATCCGCGGCTCAACCACCGGCCCGAGGTCGTCGGGGGCCTCATGGCGGAGGAGTGCGGCGACCTGCTCAAGCGCTTCTTCCAGAGCAAGCGGGCGATGCTGTAGGCCAGTTGTCATCCCGAGCGAAGCGAGGGATCCCTCGCTTTGCTCGGGATGACAGAGAGTACTACCGCCCCGCACCCCGTTACGGTGCCGAAAGGTAGGGTCCCCGCAGGCCTACCGCGAGACGGCCGCGAGCTCCTCGAGATCCTCGGACGTGAGCTGGATCTCCGCCGCCCGGATGTTCTCCTCCAGATGCGATACCGTTGACGTCCCCGGGATCACCAGCATGGCCGGCGAGCGGGCGAGCAGCCAGGCGAGCGCGATCTGGTAGGGCGTCGCCCCGTGCCGGCGCGCCACGCGGGCGAGCGGGCCGCTGTCGTCCAGCGCGCCGGCGGCCAGCGGGAACCAGGGCAGGAACGCGAGGCCCTCGCGCTCGCTGTAGTCCACTTCGGCCTCCCATTCCCGGTCCGTGAGGTTGTAACGGTTCTGTACCGACACGATCGGGATGACGCGCCGGGCCCGCTCGATCTGCGCGACCGTCACCTCGGAGAGCCCGAGGTGGCGGACCAGCCCCTCGCGCTGGAACTCCCGCATCGCGTCGAACTGCTCGCTCTCGGGCACCTTCTCATCGATGCGGTGCAGCTGCCAGAGATCGATGCGCTCGACCTGGAGCCGCCGCAGGCTGCTCTCCAGCTGTCGCCTGAGATACTCCGGCCGACCGTTCGGCACCCACCGGTCGGGGCCGGGGCGCAGCAGGCCGCCCTTGGTCGCGATGACGAGGCCGGCAGAATAGGGATGCAGCGCCTCGGCGATGATCTCTTCCGAGACTTCGGGGCCGTACGAGTCGGCCGTGTCGATGAAATCGACGCCGAGCTCGATGGCGCGGCGGAGAACTCGGATCGCTTCCGGCCGATCGGCAGGTGGGCCCCAGATGCCCCTGCCGGTGAGACGCATGGCGCCGAAGCCCATGCGATTGACGGTGAGATCGTCGCCTAGGGCGATGGTGCCCGCGGCGGCCGCGAGGGGTGCACCGGTGGTGTGACTGGGCATTGCGACTCCCGACTGAGTGAAGCGTGGGATGCTACGGCCGGCCCCGGCTCGACACCGTGACCGACGACACCCCTCTCAAACCGTCGTGAGTCTCAGATTGGTTCCCCAGGGGTCGGTTGCCACGGCATCGACACGCGAGCGGGTGACTTCATATCCCGCGCTGCGGAGCGACTCGGTGGCGCCTTCGAGGCTGTCACGATCGGGGAGCTGGATGTTCCACTCGAGGAGGCGGGCGTCCCGTTCGCTGGCCTTCGGCGCGCCAGCGGCCCAGATGTTCGTGCCAAGATGATGGTGATACCCACCGGCCGACATGAAGAGAGCGCCGGGAAACTCGAGGCTGATCCGGTCGAGTCCGAGTCCGGCGTGGTAGAACTCCCCCGCGCTGGCGAGATCGTCCACGTACAGATGGATGTGTCCCATGCGCGTGCCCGGAGGTGCGCCGTCCCACCGCCGACCTTCGCTGGCCTTCGCGAGACCGTCGAGATCGAGGGGATCGGTCGCCATCGCGAGCTTGCCCTCACGCACTGACCAGGTCTCGCGGGGTCGGTCGGCGTAGACCTCGATCCCGAGTCCGTCGGGATCGGTCAGATAGAAGGCTTCGCTGACCAAGCGGTCCGCCATGCCCGCATACTCGCCCTGGGAAGCCAGATGTCCCGCGAATCGTCCCAGCGAGCCGCGGTCGGGCAGGAGAAGGGCGAAGTGATAGAGCCCGAGCCGCCCCCGCCGAGGTACCGGCAAGGCCCCGGCCCGCTCCCGGACGCGGACCAGCGGTGTCGGATCGTGCTGGGCCCCGAGCGTCGCCTCAGCGGTGCGACGTTCGAGGATTCGAAGACCCAGGACGCGGTCATAGTACGCCAACGAGCGGTCGAGATCGCCCGTCTGGAGCATGACCGGGCCGAGCCGGATGTCCGCTGGCAAACGGTAACCGGGCGGTGGAACGGTGAAGTCGTCGGTGGTCATCTCGGGTTGCCCAACTCCTTGTCTCTCGCTATCTTGCCGCCTCCCAGGACAGGTGTCCGAGTGGCTGAAGGAGCCGGTCTCGAAAACCGGTATACCCGCAAGGGTATCGTGGGTTCGAATCCCACCCTGTCCGCTGTCTCCCCTCTTCAATGCACCCGACCGTCGAGCATCTCCCCGCCCCCGCTGCACCACCGGCTCGTCCTCCACCCCAAGAATAGTCTCGCCGCCTGTGCCGGGGCGGCCGGACGCACCGCGCAGGATTCCAGTGGTTTCGACGCCTCCGGCCCTTGGACCAGCCCACGCCAGCCGCAATGTTGACAGCGGCAAGACAAGAAGCGTAGTACTGACCAGTACCGTGACATCCATCACGCGCCCCGCCACGAGCTCTCTCGCCAGCGCCTTGACCGGCTGTCTCCTCGGCCAGGCCCTGGGCGATGCCCTCGGCTTCGTGGTCGAGGCGCGACCTGCCGACGTCGCACGCCGCTACGTGGACCAGTACCTCCGTCCCGGCCGGGCAGGCGAACTGTCCCATCCCGATTTCCCCTTCGGGCAGTACAGCGATGACACCCAGCTCGCCCGGGAGCTCCTGCTGAGTCTGGTGGATGGCGCCGGATGTAACCCCGAGGCGTTCGCCCGGCGACTGTCCTCGCTGTTCCAGCAGGGGGAAGACGTTGGCGCGGGCCCGGGTACTCGCGCGGCCGCGGCGCGACTGAGTGCCGGAACCCACTGGAGTCTCGCGGGGACCCCGGCGCCGTACGCCGGCAACGGCAGTACGATGCGCGTCGGTCCCCTCGGACTGGTGTTCGGCGACGCGAGGGCCCGGGTCACGGCCGCCATCGAGCAGAGCCTGGTCACTCACCTCGACCCTCGGTGTGCCGCCGGCGCCGTGGCCGTGGCGCACGCCGTCGCCCTGGCGGCGCGAGCCGACCCGCTCGATCGCGCGGCGTTCCTGACCGAGGTGGCCGCGCTCGCAGGAGCCCAGGAACACTCGGTAGGCTCGGCGATCGCGGGATTGGCGGCGTGGGCGCACCTTCCGCCCGATCAAGCGGTGCGATGGCTCCACGCCGAAGGACTCGATCCGACGTACGCGGACCAATGGCAAGGGATCTCCGCGTTCGTGATCCCGAGCGTCGTCTGGAGCCTCTATTCGTTCCTTCGAGATCCCGACGACTACTGGAGCGTCGTCTGCACCGCGATCGGCGCCGGCGGGGACACCGATACCATGGCGGCGATCGCCGGAGGAATCGCGGGGGCGCGGCTGGGGCCGGCCGCGCTGCCGGTAGAGCTGGTCGAGCAAATCAACGATCGTGGAAGGTGGCGAGCCGCCCAGCTCACCGAGCTCGCGGAACGGGTCGCCATGATGTCCACCCGGTGAGACGCCGAGCGCTTCCAAGCCCGGCGCACGTGATTAAGTTGCGTCCTTTCCCAGGGTCACCCCAACCAGCGAGGCGAAGCTCCCAGTGACCACTTCCACGCGCCCGCTCGACGCCGGCTCTGCGCCGACCGAGCGGGTAGACTCGATTTTCGGCCGCGACGTCTTCTCCCGAAGCGTGATGCGGCAGCGTCTGCCCAAGGAGGTGTATCGCAGCCTGCTTCGCACGATCGACCGTGGCGAGCCGCTGGACCCCGCGGTCGCCGACGTCGTGGCGGCCAGCATGAAGGACTGGGCCATCGAGAATGGGGCGAGTCATTACACCCACTGGTTCCAACCGCTGACCGGACTCACCGCGGAGAAGCATGATTCGCTCGCGGCCCCGGACGGCAACGGCGGCGTCGTCTTCAACTTCTCGGGTTCGGAGCTGGTGCAGGGCGAGCCCGACGCTTCCAGCTTTCCCTCCGGCGGTATCCGCGCGACGTTCGAGGCTCGGGGGTACACCGCCTGGGATGCGACCAGCCCCGCCTTCCTCATGCGGGGCGACAACAACGTCACCCTCTGCATCCCGACCGCATTCGTCTCCTGGACCGGCGAGGCCCTCGACACCAAGATCCCGCTGCTCCGCTCGGTGGAGGCACTCTCGCGCCACGCGCTCCGGATCCTGAAGATCTTCGGGACCGATCAGGGCGTCTCCCGGGTCTACACCACCGTCGGGCCGGAGCAGGAGTACTTCCTGGTGGACCGGGAGCTCTACTTCAAGCGGCCCGACCTCCTCATCTGCGAGCGCACCTTGTTCGGCGCCAGGCCTCCCAAGGGCCAACAGCTCGAGGATCACTACTTCGGCACCATCCCGCCGCGGGTGCTCGCCTTCATGGCCGATGCCGAGCGGGAGCTCTACCGGCTGGGCGTGCCGGTGAAGACCCGGCACAACGAGGTCGCGCCGGGGCAGTACGAGATCGCCCCGCTCTTCGAGCCCAGCCACATCAGCAGCGATCACCAGATGATCATGATGGAGACGCTGAAGCGCATCGCGCCGCGATTCGGGCTCCAGGCGTTGCTGCACGAGAAGCCGTTCGCCGGCGTGAACGGGTCGGGCAAACACAACAACTGGTCCATGTCCACCGACACCGGGGTCAACCTCCTCGATCCGCAGGACGAGACCCACACCAACATGCAGTTCCTGGTGTTCCTGGTGGCGACCATCCGAGCGGTCGACCTCCACGCCGATCTGCTTCGAGCGTCCATCGCCTCCGCGGCCAACGACCACCGGCTCGGCGCCAACGAGGCCCCGCCGGCGATTATCTCGGTGTTCCTGGGCAAGATGCTCACCGACATCCTGGATCAGGTGGAGCAGGGGCTGCCCAAGCGCACCATCCGTGGCGGTACCCTCGACCTCGGCGCCACGACGCTTCCCCAGCTTCCCCGGCATTCCGGCGATCGGAACCGCACCTCGCCGTTCGCCTTCACGGGGAACAAGTTCGAGTTCCGTGCCGTGGGGTCCAGCGGGAGCATCGCCTGGCCCAACACGGTGCTCAACACGATCGTGGCGGAGTCGCTGGACTACATGGCGACCGAACTCGAGAAGGCGGTCGGTACCCGGTCCAATCCGGCGAGGCTCCAGTCCGCCGTCATCAACGTGCTGAAGAAGGCGATCAAGCAGCACAAGCGGGTCTTCTTCGACGGTGACAACTACTCCGAGGAGTGGCACGCGGAGGCGGAGCGGCGCGGCCTGCCCAACCTGAGGGACTCGGTCGAGGCCTTCCGCGTCCTCCGGGCCAAGAAGAATGGCGATCTGTTCCGCAAGTATGGGGTGCTGAGCAAGGCGGAGTACGAGTCCCGCATTCACATCGCGATCGAGAAGTACGTCAAGCAGCTCGCCATCGAGGCGGAAACGATGGTTTCGATGGCCCGGGGTCAGATCCTGCCGGCCGCCCTGGAGCACCAGCGACGTGTGGCGGAGGCGGTCACCGCCACCAAGGCGGCCGGGCTCGAGCCGGGCGAGACGGCGACCGCGCTGCGCGAGTTCGTCCGGCTGGTGGACCAGTTCCGCCAGCGCACGGCGGAAGTGGAGCGGCTGGCGGCGCATCAGGAAGACGATCCGGCGCGCCACGCGGAGCAGCTCAGCCGGCAGCTCAAGCCGGCGATGGCGGCACTGCGGGAGACGGGGGACGCGATCGAGAGTCAGGTCGCGGCCGACGTTTGGCCGCTGCCGACGTACCGGGACCTGCTGTTTCTGAAGTAGGGTCTGTCACCTGACACTTCTACAACGGCCATGCGCTCGGCCGCTCCCGCGTGAGCACGAACAGCTCCGACGGGCACCGCGCCGGTGTCAACACCCCGGCCATGGCCTGGAACGCGATGGTCTCTTCCGGCGTCGTATCGGGATCGAAGTAGACTGCGAGAGCTTCCACGAGGCGGGGGCGATTGGGGCGGACCAGCGCGTCCATCCATGGTTCCGGAGCGGTGAGTCGTCGGCACTCCAGCCTGACCCGGACTGCGCCATCCAGCCAGCATGGCAGGCCGCCCAACTCTCTCGTCAAGGGCTCCGTCAGCAGGAAGCTCTCGCCTCCCGGTGTGATCGCCCCGAACCGCAATCTGCCACGCTCGTTCCGCTGGTGGATGACCGTACCCCAGGCATAAGCCGGTCGCTGGTGCTGGTACCAGTCCAGCACGCGCAAGAGCTGTTCTCGTAAGGCGTCGACGACCAGGGGTGATTGCATGGCGTACCGCCGTCCGGGGTTCCCGAGCTCACCTTGGGGCAGGGTCGCCTCGCATGTTCAGCAGGATACGGGCCAC
>Ga0075331_1000268_pt1 | contig 11284 bp, 10 predicted proteins | sample MayberrySE_TuleA_FD_120090 | JGI IMG/M metagenome (GOLD analysis project Ga0075331, IMG submission 120090) | Natural and restored wetland microbial communities from the San Francisco Bay, California, USA, that impact long-term carbon... | ecosystem: Environmental > Terrestrial > Soil > Wetlands ... | reverse complement strand
CCGGCGATGCGCAGGATCTTGTCGTCGGGCAGCCCCGCGATCTTCTTCCACAGCGAAGCGGCCTCGTCGTCCTCCTCGTAGACGGTGATGAGGAGCCTCTCCTTGGGGAGCGCGAAGTCCTTGGTCAGCAGCTCCCAGGCGAGCGCGATCGCGCGCTCCTTGAAGTAATCGCCGAAGGAGAAGTTGCCGAGCATTTCGAAGAAGGTGTGGTGGCGCGCGGTGAAGCCGACATTGTCGAGGTCGTTGTGCTTGCCGCCGGCGCGCACGCATTTCTGCGAGGAGGCCGCGCGCAGCGCCTTCGGCTTCTCCTGTCCGGTGAAGACGTTCTTGAACGGCACCATGCCGGCGTTGGTGAACATCAGGGTCGGGTCGTGGCGCGGCACCAAAGGCGCGGACGGCATCACCACGTGATCGTTGCGCGCGAAGAAGTCGAGAAAGGCCGCGCGGATATCGTTGGCGCGCGTGGGCACCACATGAACGCTCTGCTGAGCACTCTGCGCGTTTCCGCCCCTAGTGGAGCCGCTCTTCTTGGCGTTCCCGCTCGGGGACTTGTTGGCGCTCCCGCCCGGGGATTTGGCAGCGTTCATCGGGGTCAGGCTGGGCCTTCGGTTGTCGCGGACCGCTTGGGCGGCATCGCGTGTCTCGCCCGCCGCAGCCTAGCCGATTCGGATGCCGATCCGGCGCGTCTCGCGCCGATCCGCACCGTTCAGGACACGGCGGCAGGGCCGTTGAGACATACGGGCTGGCGTCAAACCTGTCCAGCGGTCAGAACGTCGTGGGCAGGGCCTGTTCCCGGCCCCGTCCTCAGCCTCCGACCGGTCGCCAAGCCGGACCATTCGAAGTGTGCCGGGTCCCCACCGGCGGGAGCCGCGCACCCATAGACACCCATAGACACCTATGGCTCAGGCGCCGCGCTTCTTGCGGCCGCCGCCGGCGATGGAGGTTACGGTGCTCTCCTCGTCGCCGCCCATGGCTCCGCCCTCGTCACCCGTGACGCCACTGTCCTCGTCCGTGGCCATGCCGCCATCGAGGATCTGTCCGGCGATCAGGCCGGCGTTCTGGCGGATGGCCCGCTCGATGCGCGCGGCCGTCTCCGGGTTCTCCTTGAGATAGGCCTTGGCGTTCTCGCGGCCCTGGCCGATGCGCTCACTGTCGAAGGAGAACCACGAGCCGGACTTCTCGACGATGCCGGCCTTCACGCCGAGATCGATCAGCTCGCCCATCTTGGAGACGCCCTCGCCATACATGATGTCGAACTCGACCTGCTTGAACGGGGGCGCCACCTTGTTCTTGACCACCTTCACGCGGGTCTGGTTGCCGACCACCTCGTCGCGCTCCTTGATGGCGCCGATGCGGCGGATGTCGAGGCGCACGGAGGCGTAGAATTTGAGCGCGTTGCCGCCGCTCGTGGTCTCCGGCGAGCCGAACATGACGCCGATCTTCATGCGGATCTGATTGATGAAGATCACCATGCAGCGCGACTTGGAGATGGAGCCGGTGAGCTTGCGCAGCGCCTGGCTCATCAACCGCGCCTGGCTGCCCATTTGCATATCGCCCATCTCGCCTTCGAGCTCGGCCTTAGGCGTCAGCGCCGCGACCGAATCCACCACCAGCACGTCGATGGCGCCGGAGCGCACCAGCGTGTCGGCGATCTCGAGCGCCTGCTCGCCGGTATCGGGCTGGGAGATCAGCACGTTCTCGAGGTCCACCCCGAGTTTCCGCGCATAGACGGTGTCGAGCGCGTGCTCGGCGTCGACGAAGGCGCAGATGCCGCCCTTCTTCTGCGCCTCGGCCACCACGTGCAGTGCGAGCGTGGTCTTGCCCGAGGACTCCGGTCCGTAGATCTCGACGACGCGGCCGCGCGGCAGGCCGCCGATGCCCAGCGCGATGTCGAGCCCGAGCGAGCCGGTGGGAATCGACTCGATCTCGACCACGGTCTCGTTCTGGCCGAGCCGCATGATCGAGCCCTTGCCGCAGGCCCGCTCGATCTGGGAGATCGCCGCTTCCAGCGCCTTCTCTTTGTCCATCTCCACTCCTTCAACGAGGCGCAACGCGGCGTTCGACATGAGTCTTCTCCCTTATTTCATAGCGCCAGGGGGCGCGTAAATGGCGGTGCTCGGTCTGTCCCTCTCCCGTCCACCGCGCCCGCTTTGCGGGGGGAAGCAAGGCGCGGTGGACCGATCAGCCCACTGTACACGCTTTGTTCTCTGTTCGCAATATGTTCTCTTCGATCTTGGGCGGTCGCCAAGAAAAAGGCCGCCCGAGCGGGGCGGCCAGCGAACCTTCGAACTCTGTCAGACGCGCACTTGCTTGCCCCTTTAGCGGCAGCGGGTGCACCAGCACTTCCACGGCCGGCAGATCCGCGTATAGCCCTCCGGGCACATCGGCCCGGCGAAGCGGCACGCCACGCGATCGATCGGCGAGAAGTTCTTCGCCGCGGTCGGCAGGCCTTGGGTTCCTGAGCCCACCGTGGCGTCGGCCTCGAAGCCGAGCGCGCCGGCGACCAGGAGCGCAAAGGCCATGGTCAGGAGTAACGCAATCTTCCGCATTGTTCCCTCCTATCGGACGACACCCCCGTCGCCCCCCACCGGAACGCGGGGATGCATCAGCGCGCCGAGCATAGCGCGAATCGGCAGCGCCGTCGCTCCCGGCCTAAGCGCCCTCCCCTTAAAACCTGGTCCCTGCAAAACGTGTCGCGCGTTTTTGCCGAATGGCTATGATCGGCGCCGGCCAAAGGGGTCTTCTACGTCCAACATGAGCGAGACATGAGCGAGAGCACGCGCGGCGGCGCGCTTCAGGACAAGGCGTTCCTCGTGCTGCTCGTCTTGGTGTCGCTCGCCTTCGTGTGGATTCTGCTGCCGTTCTATGGCGCGATCCTGTGGGCCATCATCCTCGCCACGGTGTTCGCGCCGGCGCAGCGCCGCTTTCTCGAGGCGTTTCCCGGGCGCCCCAATCTCGCGGCGATCCTGAGCCTCGCCCTGATCGTCTGCATCGTGCTGATCCCGCTCGCGGTCACCGCCGCCTCGATCGTCAACGAGGCGACCAATTTGTACGACCGGGTGCAGTCGGGCGAGCTCAATCTCGGCCGCATCGTGCAGCGCTTCCTCGATGCCTTGCCCGGCTGGGCGACGAGCCTGCTGGCGCGGGTCGGCGTCACCGATGTGGGCGACATCCAGCAGCGGGTGGTGGCGCTCCTCAAGGAGGGCGGCCAGTTCTTCGCCACCCAGGCGGTGCTGGTCGGCCAGGGCACGGCGAATCTCCTCATCAGCCTGTTCGTCATGCTCTATCTGCTGTTCTTCCTGTTGCGCGACGGCGGGGCCTTGGCGCGGCGCGTGCGCAACGCCGTGCCGTTGGTGGGCGAGCAGAAGCGCGCGCTGTTCGAGAAGTTCGCCGTGGTGGTGCGCGCCTTGATCAAGGGCACGATCCTGGTCGCCATCGTGCAAGGCTTTCTCGGCGGGCTGATCTTCTGGCTGCTCGGCATCCACGCCCCGGTGCTGTGGGGCGTGGTGATGGCCTTCCTGTCGCTGTTACCCGCCGTGGGCGCCGCCGTGGTGTGGTTTCCCGTGGCGCTCTATCTGTTGGCAACCGGCGCCATCTGGAAGGGCGTCGTCCTGATCGCCTTCGGCGCGGGCGTGATCGGGCTCGTGGACAATCTGCTCAGGCCCTATCTGGTGGGCAAGGATACGGCCATGCCCGACTACGTGGTGCTTCTGTCCACCCTCGGCGGCATCGCCATCTTCGGGCTCAACGGCTTCGTGGCGGGGCCCCTGATCGCCGCCATGTTCATCGCCGTGTGGGACATCGCCTCGCGGGGGAACCCGAGCCCTCGGCGCGAGGACGAGCCCGCCTAAGGCACCGCGCGGCGCCGCCGGCTCGCGGGCCGGCGCGTCACTTTGCGCTAATTCCGAAATCCTTCGATTGGCTTCCAGCCGCCGCTGCGGCAAAGCCCTCGGCCGAGAGACCGCGGTTAATCAATTCGCGCACCGCCGCTGCCCGGCTCGGCATGCGCTTCTTGAAGCGGAAGTCGTCTACGACAGCCAACTCGGCGGGGGTCAGCATGATTTGAAGGCGCTCACCCCGCGTTCGGTGCTCGGTCATTACAGCCTCCACTCACTCGAATTGCTGCGGGCACTAACTACCAGCCACTGTCTTGGTTCCCTCACTGTTAGTCAACGTCTAAGAATGCGCCCCTGGCCGCGCCTCCTAACAATACTTGCTGATAGCAATGTCAGTAAATATTGCGTAGTACACATTCGACGTTCTATAGTATTATGGAAATAATCCTTGACGGTATCCGGCGGATTATCTTAGAGTACATCTATGCTAGAGATAATAAATTCTGCTCGCAATCAGCCGGATGGGCCGCGCTGCGCAGCGTGCGGAGCAAAAACGAGGCTGTTCGGATCTGAAGGCCACGCTCTCGTCCGCGGTTTATGCGTGCTCAGCTATGTGTGCCCTGCATGCGAAACGGTGCGAGTAGAGGTTCTGTCCCTTCCGAGCGCGCGGGAGCAAGCCGCGCATCCTCGGAAGGAGGCGACGATGCCGATGGTCCGGCTTCTTGCGAACGGTGCATTTGATCCGGAGGCGACCGAAGTGCTTGGCGCCGCATTCGACGAGGCGTGGCGCGTCTTGGAGGCGGCTGGCAGTCGTCTTGCCGACGAGGCTCACGCCGCAGCCAGCCGCGAGGTTCTGGCAAAGACCATCATCTTATTGGGAAAGGCGGGCGAAAGAGACGTCACCCGCTTGGTTCACGGTGCTTTGGCATCCCTGGAAGCCAGCACCCGCGGGCCCATTGATCCTGATCGCCTCGCCTCGGACAACGCCGACCCTGACGGGGGCAACCCGCGTCTGCGCGCCTGAGCGTCAGCTGGTGCCCCCTGCCTTCCTTTCCCTGCGTCACGCGGGGGAACGCGGCTGGGGATTGGGGCAGCGACTCCGCCTGAAAAGCCCCTTCCCGCTTTAAACCCCGCATTAGAGATACCAACAGCATCCTCGCCTTCTTTGCAGACAAACGGGGCCGAATCGGCCATGCGTCAAAGGGTATGGACGAAGGCGGCCAAGTTTCGGTAGCCCTAGACCGTCCTTTTTCAGGAGTGCAATCACATGATGTCTAAAACAGAACTCGTTCAAGCAATCGCCGACGACGTCGAGCTGTCGAAGAAGGACGTGAAGGCCGTCCTCGAGTCGCTCGCCATGGTCGGCTACAAGGAAATGAAAAAGGCCGGTGAGTTCATGCTGCCCGGCTTCGCCAAGTTCGTTGTCGTGAAGAAGCCGGCCACCAAGGAGCGCAAGGGCATCAACCCCTTCACCAAGGAGCCGACCGTGTTCAAGGCGAAGCCCGCCCGCAAGGTGCTGAAGGTGCGCCCGGTGAAGGCCGCCAAGGACGCGGTCTAAGACAGACTGTTACTGTCTAGACGTTTTTAAGAGCGCGCCGCCCACGGGCGGCGCCACCTCATCCTTCGAGGCTGAGAACAGCCCGTAGCTTGTTCAGAACAGCCAGGTGAAGCGGCCCTTGACGCCGTTGTCGGCGACGCCGTCGCCGAACTGGCCGGTGTAGGACACACCGGCCGTGGTCCGCTCGCCGAGCGCAAAGTCGAGGCCGGCGCCGATCAGCGCCGAGTCTTGCGCGAGCGGCGCACCTTCGATGCCGAAGCCGATGCCGGTGCTTGCAAAGGCACTCTGAGTGCCACGCGGAACGGCATCCAGAGGCGTCGCGCTAACCCGCTGCCTGCTCGCGGACCGGCGGCTTCGTCTCCACCTCCGGCTCGGCGAGCGCGGCGTCGACCGCCGCGCGGTACCCGAAGCGGTCGATGAAGACTTTGAGCCGCTCGGCCACGCGCTTGGCGAGCGGCTTGGGCATCCGGTAGGACGACACTTTGTGATCCGAACGGTCGGCGATGAAAGCACGCATCGGCCCTTCGGCCTCGTCGAACCTGTCGAGCCCGAGCTGCGCGTAGATGGCACGCATCGACTCGATCGGATCCTTCACCAAGTCCTCGTAGCGGATCTCGACCAGGTTCTTCTCCGGAATCAGGTGACGGTCCCTCTCGTAGGCGGACGCGAAACGGCCGAACGTGTCGAGCACGTAGTCGTCCAGCCAGTCCTCGAGATGAGGCGGGTTGTGCAGGCCTTGCGTGGAATAGAGCGCGCGCCACAGCTTCACGGTCGACGGGAACACGTCGAGCGGATTGCGGGCGATGAACACCCAGCGCGCGTCGGGGAACAGTCTGTTGAGCACTTTGACGCGCGCGGCGTTGGCCGGGGTCTTCATCACCAGACGCTTTTGGTGTTTCAGCATCAGCCGACGGTAGAACCACATGAAGGTATCCGCCCAGCTCTTCACCTTCTTGTCCGGCAGGCCCTCGAGGTCGAGATACTCCGTGTCGACGGGCCCGAAGCGCGGCCACGCCATGGTGTTGTATGGCGAGCCCTCGCCCAGCATGATCATGGCGAACTCTTCTTCTTGCGGGCGGTCGAAGCCGACCGGCACGTCGTCCTGCGGGCGGCGCTTGGGCAAGAGCACCTTGAAGACGTGGTCGAGCCGGCCTTCCGTCAGCAGGAAGTGGTGCGGGAAGAAGCACTCATAGGTCGTGGGATATGCGAGGTTCGGGTCCTCGGAAAAGAGATCGTGCAGGAGCGTGGTGCCGCTGCGCCAATGGCCGACAACGAAGATCGGCGGCGTATCGAGGGGCAGAGCTTCGGCCTTTTTCTTGTACAGCGCCTCGGAGATCCAGGTGAGCGGCGTGTTCCACGGCACCCAGATGAAGAGCGCCAGCGTGTCCGGGATGCAGTTCAGCGTGAAGGAGAAGCGGCCGCGCCAGAACAGGCGCAACAGCGTCATGAAGCGCATGCCGAACCAGACATAGAGGAGCCGGCCGCCATAGCGCTCGATGGTGAGCCACGGCAGTTTCGGCTTCTTGCGCCGTCTGCGTTGCGGCTCACCGTCTTCTTCGGCCGGCATGACCTCGTAGTCGGGCACGCGTCACTCTCCGTTCGGGATGGGTTTTCGCGTCTCGCCTTAGACGCGATCGGCGCACAAGGGAAGCCCCCAAAGGGCCGCAAGGCGCGGGCGCCTAGTCCTTCAGCGCGGCCTTCACCGACGCCGCCAGCTCTTTCAGATCGAAGGGCTTTTGCAGGAACATAAAGTCTTCGTTGTCGGCGAGATTGCGGCGGAAGGCATCCTCGGCATAACCCGAGATGAAGATGATTTTGATGTCCGGGTTGTCCTTCCGCAGTTCCTTCAAAAGCGTCGGGCCGTCCATCTCCGGCATGACCACGTCGCTGACCACCAGATCGACGCCGCCCTCATGCGCCTGGAACATTTCGAGCGCCTCGGCGCCGGTCGAGGCTTCGAGCACCTGATAGCCCCGCTGGCCAAGCGCGCGGGCGGCGAAGCTCCGCACCGCGTCCTCGTCCTCGACGAGCAGCACGGTGCCGCGCCCCGTGAGGTCCTTCGGCTTCTCGGGCTTGCGTTCCAGCTTGGCCGGCTCTGGCTCCGCCTCCGCCGCGCTTTCTATGTAGCGCGGAAGGTAGACGCGCATGGCCGTGCCGTCGCCCTCCTCGCTCTCGGCGTAGATATAGCCGCCCGTCTGCTTGATGATGCCGTAGACGGTGGAGAGGCCAAGCCCGGTGCCGCGGCCGATCTCCTTGGTGGAGAAGAACGGCTCGAAGATCTTCTGCTTCACCTCCTCGCTCATGCCCGTGCCCGTGTCGCGCACCTCGATCATCACGTATTCGCCGGGCGGCACATGGCTCAGCCCCAGCTCGCGGGACTCAGGCTCGCTCACATTGGCGGTGCGGATGGCGAGCTTGCCGCCGCCGGGCATGGCGTCACGCGCATTCACGGCGAGGTTGATGATGACCTGCTCGAACTGGTGGAGGTCCGCTTTCACGGTCCACAGGTCGCTCGCCTGGTCGAGGGTGAGCTCGATATTCTCGCCGAGCAGCCGGCCGAGCAGAATGGAGAGTTCCGACAAGACGTCGCCCAGCTGGAGCACTTGCGGGCGCAAGGTCTGCTGGCGCGAGAAGGCAAGCAGTTGGCGCACGAGGCCCGCGGCCCGGTTCGCGTTCTGCTTGATGTTCATGATGTCCTGGAAGGCCGGATCGGTTGGCCTGTGGTTCAGCAGCAGGAAGTCGGAGAAGCCGATGATCGCCGTCAGCATGTTGTTGAAGTCGTGCGCGATGCCGCCGGCGAGCTGACCCACGGCTTGCATCTTCTGGCTTTGGGCGATCTGCATCTCCAGCGCCCGCTGCTCGGTGGTGTCGATGGCGTAGGCGATCGCCGCCTCGCCGTCGCCTTGTCCGTGCTCGATGGGGCTCAAATAAAGGCGGCCGCTGCGTTCGAGATCTCCGGTAAAGGTTACGTCCACCGGCTCGATCATCCCCCGCCCCGCCGTCGCCGCCTCGAGTGCCTTGCGCAGCGCGTGATGATCGGCAGGATCGACGAACCGCTCCAGGTTGACCCGAGCTCCGCCGTCGGCCTCCGCATCGGCGCCGAACATACGCACGAATGCCGTGTTCGTGGCACTGACCATGCCGTCTGCATCCACGGTGGCGATGGCGATCGGGGCGGCGTGGAACAGCCGCGCGAATCGGAGCTCGGCGGCGCCGGCCTCTTCCGCTTCGCCCGGCCCGCGATTGAGGATCAAGACATGCGCGAGATGGTGCCCGCGCGGCAGGCGATGCAGCACGCGCACCGGCATGGTGGTGCCGTCCGCCTTGAGAAGATCGATGTCGAAATGCCGGATGCTGCCTTGTGTCTCGCCGCGGCCCGCGCCCGCGATCAGCGCCGCGCTGTCGTCGGACATGATCTTCGCTAGCGACAGCCGGCCACTCGCGGCATCGGAGAGGTCGAGCCTCAGCCACTGCGCCAGAGTCGCGTTGAGATATTCAATGCGGCCGTCCGCGTCGACGCTGAAAAACCCGGCCGGCGCGTTGTCGAGGTAATCGATCGCGGCCTGCACCTTGGCGAAGCTCGTCTCCTCGCGCGCACGGTCCTGGGTGATCTCGTCAACCTGCCACACGGTGAGAGCGCCCTTGCGGCCGGAGTTGGGCTCAGGCGGCATCGGCTGCACGGAGATGCGGAACCAGCGCGGGGTGATGCCGCCTTCGTTCTCCACTTCGCCGGGGGGCGGCAGGCGGAACTCTTCCTTCAGACGGCGGCCTTGCTGCGCGGCGCGGGCGAGCCGGAAGATCGCTTCGGCCAGATGCGGGTTGCCCCCGAACGCGCGATCGGGCGCCGGCACGGCGGCTTCCGCATCGAGCCCCAGCAATTCGCGATAGGAGCGGTTGGCGTAAAGGACACGCCCGCCTGCATCGGCGATCAGCGCGCCTTGCGGCAGATTGTCGACGAAGGCCTTGGTCAGATCGTTGCGCGCGTGGCGCTGTCCGAAATAGAGAATGCCGACCGCGCCCGCGAACAGGCAAAACACGCCGACCACGGCGAGGCCTGCGAGAATCGCCAGCACGAAGGGTTCGGCCATCTCGCGCGAGACCATGGCGAGGCCGACGGCCGCCACGGCAAGCGCGAGCGCAAGCAGCACGACGAGGCCGACGCTGCCGTCGCGTTCGTTGCGGTCGGCGATGGGCTCGGCATAGCGCATGGGCGCATTAATATCTGTCATGCTTCAAGAAAATACCCGATTCGATTTGTCTTGACCGGAGATTCTCATGGGCGCGAGGTCCTGTCGCGGTCCATGGACTCGCCTGAGACACGAGCGCGGCGGCCAAGATGCAGCGTTACCGCTAAAGTGCTGTTAAGCTCGCTCTCCCAAGGGAGCCCCCCGATATGAACTTCGATACGCTCATTCTCGGCGTTGCCGCCATCCTCTTCGCCCTGGCGCTTTTGGCGCTCCTGGTCTGGGCATTCAGGTCGTTCTTCGGCAGGTCCAGCGCGGCCAGCCTCCGCAAGGCCCGCGAAAGGCGCCTCGGCGTGGTCGAGACGGCCGCGGTGGACGCCAAGCGCTCGCTCTACCTCATCCGGCGAGACGACGTGGAGCATCTCGTGATGATCGGCGGCCCCGTGGATATGGTCGTGGAGACGGGAATCAAACCACGCCCGCAGCCGCAGCCGCATCACCTCAATCCGCCCCATGATGACGTGATCATCGCCCAGGCGGAGGCGCGTCCGGCGCCCGATTATGGCCAATCCTAAGCTCTTTCCGATTACAGTTGACTGTTGCGGAAATATCACGGGCGGTTTTGCTTGAGACACGGGGCGAAGTGCGGTAAATAGTGAACACGATCTTTACGATGGCCCGTAAGGGCAGGTGGATGGAGCAACGCCGGTAGTTTCAAACGCTGTATCGTAAGACCGTCCGGCAGTTCCCTGCTAATGGTCCGACACCGACTGGCTTTGCCAGTCATGTCAGTCCCCCAAACACTTCCACTCCCCGCCCTCCAGCGGGGAGTTTTTTTATGTGCGCGCTCCGCTAAGTTCGGCGCATGACGCGCCGACGCCTCGCCCTTTTTCATCTCGCCCTGATCACGTCGCTGTCGGCGGGAGCGGTGCCGGCACGTGCTGCGGACGCCATGCCGAGCGACTTTGTCTACCTGCGCGATATCGATCCCTCGATCGAGCAGGACATGCGTTATGCGGGGGACGATAATTTCACCGGCGATAAGGTGCCCGGCTACGAGGCCGCCGAGTGTGTCCTCGTGCGGCAGGCAGCCGAGGCGCTGCGCAAGGTTCAGGCGGATCTCAAGCCGAAGCATTTCACTTTGCGGGTCTACGATTGCTACCGGCCGACCCAAGCAGTGGACGCCTTCGTGGCTTGGGCGAAGGCGTCCGACGATCCGGCCGCCAAGGCGGCGTGGTACCCACGCCTCGACAAGAGCGATTTGTTCCCAGACTACATCGCCATCCGCTCGGGGCATTCGCGGGGCGCCACGCTCGATGTGACGCTGGCGCCTGTCGTCGCCCCGGACACTCCGGCCAAAGGCGGGAGCTGCATCGCGCCTCAAGCAAGCTATGCGCCGGACGGCAGCTTGACCATGGGCACGACCTTCGATTGCTTCGATACGAAGGCCAACACCGAAACCTCAGACCTCACCCCGTCAGAGATCGAGAACCGCGACCTGCTCCGCGCGGCGATGCAGGCGCGCGGCTTCAAGAGCTATCCCTTCGAGTGGTGGCATTTCACGTTCGAGCCGGAGCCTTACCCGGACACCTATTTCGACTTCCCGATCACCCCGCGGTCAGAAGGCGGCAAAGGGTGAGCGGAAGACCGCAAGCCCAAATCGTCGAGACGGCCGTTCCCGCGCGGCTCGACCGTCTGCGCTGGGG
>Ga0075331_1000265_pt1 | contig 11363 bp, 11 predicted proteins | sample MayberrySE_TuleA_FD_120090 | JGI IMG/M metagenome (GOLD analysis project Ga0075331, IMG submission 120090) | Natural and restored wetland microbial communities from the San Francisco Bay, California, USA, that impact long-term carbon... | ecosystem: Environmental > Terrestrial > Soil > Wetlands ... | reverse complement strand
CGGGCTCCTCGCTCGGCTTCTCGGTCCTCGGCTTCTGGGTCCACCCCCTGGCGTCGGCTAGCGTAGTCGCTGAACCTGACGCGCAGCACGGAGCCACCAGTGGACCAGCACGACCAGCCCTCGTCACGACCCTCGGCCGCCCGGCGCGGCAAGGAGGCGCTCGGGGCCGCCGCGCGCTGGGGCACCACCGGCTCCCCCTCGTTGCTGTGGCGGGTGCTCGTGCCGCTGGTGTTCGCCCTGGCCGGGTTCCTGTTCGTCACCAGCGCCGAGAGTGCTCGCGGCGGGGACCTGCGCGGGGACAACGCCACCAGCCTCGCCGGACTCGTGGAGGGCGAGCGCGACAACGTCGACGCCTTGCGCGAGCGGCAGGCCGACCTCGAGCGTCAGGTCGACCAGCTGTCGGGCTCGGTCCCCGACGCCTCCGTCACCAAGCTGCAGGACGAGCTGGCCGAGCTGCGCACGGCGGCCGGTCTCGGTGAGCTCGAAGGGCCGGCCGTGCACGTCACCCTCGACGACGCCCCCTACGACCAGGAGGTCCCGGACGGCTTCACCGCCAACGACCTCGTCGTGCACCAGCAGGACCTGCAGGCGGTGGCCAACGCCCTGTGGGAGGGCGGTGCCGAGGGCATGACGCTGCAGGGTCAGCGGATCGTCGCCACGACCGGCATCTAGTGCGTCGGCAACACCGTGCTGCTGCAGGGCGTGCCGTACTCGCCGCCCTACGAGTTCGTCGCGGTCGGTGACGTCACGAGCATGGTCACCTCGGTCAACTCGTCGGACTACATCGACATCTACAAGCAGTACACCGAGTCACCGGTCAACATCGTGTGGGACCTGGAGGTGCTGCCCGAGACCACGCTGCCCGCCTACGACGGCAGCCTCGAGCTCGAGTACGCCGAGCCGGTGCGCTGAGCGCGCTCACTCCTCGTCGTCGGTCGGGGTCTCCGTCGGTATCGGTCCGTCCTCGGTCGGGGTCTCCGTCGGCTCCTCGGTCGGGGTCTCCGTCGGCTCCTCCGTCGGCTCCTCGGTCGGCTCCTCCGTGGGCGTGGGCTCCTCGGTCTCCTCGGGCCGCCGCGACACCGTGATGAAGACGGTGTCGCCGGGCTGTGCCGACGAACCGGCCTCGGGGTTCTGACCGACGACCGTCCCGGCCTCCGCGTCCGCGGACGGGTCGTCGATCACCTCGACGTTGAACCCGGCGTCCTCGAGGGTCGCGCGGGCCTCGTCCTCCTCGCTGCCGACGACACCCGGCACCTCGAGCGGGCCCTCGGTGACCACGAGCGTCACGGTGTCGCCCACCCTGACGTCGGCCGCCGGCTCGGGGTCGGAGGAGACCACCCGGTTGCGCTCGTCGCCACCCTCGGTGCGTTCGACCCTGACCTTCAAGCCCAGCTCGGTGAGCTCGGCACGGGCGGGGCGCAGCTGTTCGCCGATGACCGAGGGCATGGAGATCACCTCCCGCCCGCTGGAGACCACGATGTCGACGGCACTGCCCTCGTCGACGGCCGCTGACGGCTCGGGGTCCTGGGTGATGATCAGTCCGGCCTCGACGTCCTCGCTCGACCGCGGCTGCACCTCTCCGAGCTCGAGCCCGGCCTCCTGCAGCCGGTCCCGGGCCTCGGCCTCGGTCAGACCCACCAGCCGCGGGACGGTGACCTTCGGCGTCTCCTCGCCGGCGAGCATGCGGGGCAGGAACAGCCCCAGCAGCACGAAGAGCGCGATGACCGCTGCGGCGAGCAGGGCGTAGATCCAGCCACGGCGACGGCGGCGCTCCTGCTCGCGCTCGGCGGTCTGCTCGTACGCCTCCTCGTCGACCGGCAGCATCGAGGCGGTGGCCCCCATGCCGGCTGCCCCGCCCGCCGCGACACCTGCCGCGACCGCCGGAGCAATGACGGTCTGCCCGGCCAGGGCGCGCTCGATGTCGGCGCGCATCTCCGCCGCGCTCTGGTAGCGATCGGTGGTGAGCTTGGCCAGCGACTTCAGCGCGATCGCGTCGAGCTCGGGTGCGATCTCGGGGTCGACCGACGACGGCGGCGGGACCTCCTCGCGGACGTGCTGGTAGGCCACCGCCACCGGGCTGTCCCCGACGAAGGGCGGCCGACCGGTGAGGAGCTCGTAGAACAGGCAGCCGGTGGAGTAGATGTCGCTGCGAGCGTCCACCTGCTCGCCACGGGCCTGCTCCGGCGAGAGGTACTGCGCGGTGCCGACCACGGCGGCGGTCTGGGTCATCGTCGAGGACGAGTCGGCGATCGCGCGCGCGATGCCGAAGTCCATCACCTTGACCTCGCCGCTCGGTGTGAGCATCACGTTGGCGGGCTTGATGTCGCGGTGGATGATGCCCGCCCGGTGGCTGTAGTCGAGGGCGGCGAGCACACCAGCCGTGATCTCCATGGCGCGCTCGGGGAGGATGCGCCGGCCCTCACGCAGGATCTCGCGAAGCGTGCTGCCCTCGACGTACTCCATGACGATGTAGGGGATCATCAGCCCCGAGCCGTCGGGCGCCTCCTCCTCGCCGGTGTCGTAGACCGCCACGATCGCCGGATGGTTCAGCGACGCGGCCGACTGCGCCTCGCGGCGGAACCGCGCCTGGAAGGTGGGATCGCTGGCCAGGTCGGTGCGCAAGCGCTTCACCGCGACCCGTCGACCGAGACGCAGGTCGTGGCCCGCACGGACCTCGGCCATGCCGCCGCGGCCGAGCAGCGAGCCCAGCTCGTAGCGGCCGCCCACCTGCACGGGCTGCGCGTCGTCGCCGTTGGGGGGTTCAGTCGTCATCGTCGTCAGTCCTGCCCTCGCCTCGACCCTTGCCCTTGCCGGGTTTGTCGTCGTCCTCGCCGTCGCCCTTCTCGTCGTCGCTCTTCTTGTCGTCCTCCTTCGGGTCCTTCTCCTTCTTGTCGGAAGGCTCCGTCGGGGTCGGCGACGGCGGGGGCGACTCCTGCTCCGCCGCGCTCGGTTGCGTCGGTGCGGGTGCATCGACCGGCCCCGTGTCGCTCGGCCCGGTGTCGGTGGGGGTGCCGGCGGACGGCTGTCCGAGTGTGGAGGCCAGGCCGACCGCTGCCACGACCAGCAGCACGACACCGGCCGCGGCCAGTGCCGGCAGCAGCCAGGCGGGTCGGCGACGCGGCGGCTCCTGGACGGCGAACGGCATCCCGGCGGCCGGCGCCCCCATCACCCTCGTCGCGGTGGGATCGGGGGCCGGCCTTCGTACGGCGTTCGCGAGCGCCGAGGCCGACTCCGGCCGCTGTGCGGGGTCCTTGGCCATGGCCTGCACACAGGCAGCGGCGAGCCCGGCCGGCACGTCATCTGGCAACGGCGGCGGCTGGTCACGCACGTGCGCCAGCGCGATCGCGACCGGCGTGGAGGCGTCGAACGGTCGGCGTCCGGCAAGGCATTCGTACAGAACGACGCCGATCGCATAGACGTCGGAGGCGGGAGTGGCCGGCCGGCCCTCCGCCTGCTCGGGGGCAAGGTAGTGCGGCGTGCCGACGACCTGGCCGGTCTGCGTGAGTGGTACGCCGTTGCCCGCGCGCGCGATGCCGAAGTCGGTGACCTTGACCGTGCCGTCCGGCGTGACGATCAGGTTGGCGGGCTTGATGTCGCGGTGCACGATGCCCGCGTCGTGTGCGACCTGCACCGCGTCGGCGGCGTCAGCGATGATCCGCGCGGTCGCGTCGTGGGCCAACGGTTCACCCGGTCGCAGCAGTGCCGACAGCGGTTGGCCCTCGACCAGCTCCATCACGAGGTAGGCGGTCGTCTCGCCCGAGTCCAGGGTCTGCTCGCCGAAGTCGAAGACCGCCGCGATGTTGGGGTGGTGCAGCTGTGCGGTGTGCTGCGCCTCGGCCTCGAACCGGGCCCGCGAGGTCGCGTCGTCGGCGTACTCGCTCTTGAGCAGCTTGACGGCCACCGAGCGGCTCAGCACGGTGTCGGTGGCACGCCAGACCTCGCCCATCCCACCGGTGGCGATGCGATGGTCCAGGCGGTACCGGCCGCCGACGAGGGGCCTCACTGGTTGATCACGGCTTCCATGACCGAGCGGGCGACCGGACCCGCGAGACCGCCACCGGAGATCTCGCTGCGCGGGACGTTGGCGTCCTCGACGAAGACCGCGACCGCGACCTCGGGGTCGTCGGCCGGAGCGAAGGAGACGAACCACGCGTAGGGGTTGCGCTCGTCGGCGGACTGCGCCGTACCGGTCTTGGAGCCGACCTGCATCCCCGGAAGGGCAGCGGCGCTGCCGGTTCCGTTGGCGGTCACCTCGACCATCATCTCGCGCAGGTCGGAGGCGACGGTGGAGCTGACCGCCTGACTCAGCGCCTCCGGTTCGGCCTGCTCGAGGGCGTCGAGGTCGGGCGAGCGTTCCTCGGCCACCAGGTAGGGCTTCATCACCGTGCCCTCGTTGGCGATGCCCGCCGTGACCATGGCCATCTGCAGCGGCGTGGCCGCGACCTCGAACTGGCCGATCGCCGACAGTGCGGTCTGCGGGTCGTCCGCGCTCTCGGGAAACACGCTGGTGGCGCTCGCCGGCAGGTCGTCGAAGACGTCGGCGCCGAAACCGAAGGCCTCCGCCTGCTCGCCCAGCGCCTCTGCACCGAGGTCCTCGGCGGCGAGCTTGGCGAACGAGGTGTTGCACGAGAACGCGAGCGCGCGGGTCAGCGTGATCTGGTCGCCCCCGCAGCTGCCGCGCCCGTCGTTGCCGAGGTCGGTAGTGGTGTTGGGGAGGGTGTAGCTGGCCTGGCCGGTCACCATCGACTCGGGGGTGTACTGGCCGGAGGACAGCGCCGCGGCCGCCGTCACCAGCTTGAACGTCGAGCCGGGCGGGAACCGTTCCTGGATCGCCCGGTTGAGCAGCGGCTCGCCCGGGTCGTCGTTGAGCCGCTCCCAGGCCTGGGTCGTCGAGTCGAAGTCGTGGCTCGCCATGACGTTCGGGTCGTAGTCGGGTGCCGACACCATCGCGAGCACCTCACCGGTGTCCGGGCGCAGGGCGACCACGGCGCCCTTCGCCTGGTCTGGCAGGGCCTGCAGGCCGGCGTGCGCCGCCTGCTGGGCTGCGGGGTCGATGGTGAGCAGCACGTTGCCGCCCTTGGGCTGTTGGTCCGTGGCAAGATCCACGACGCGGTTGAGCAGCAGCCGGGGGTCACTTCCGGACAGCACGTCGTTGTGCGTGCGCTCCACGCCGGTGGCGCCGTAGAGGTAGGAGTAGAAGCCGGTCAGGTGGGAGTAGATCCGTGGCTGGGGCGCGTAGGTGCGGAGGAAGTCGAACCGGTCGTCGCTGGGCTTGCTGGCGGCCACCGGCTCGCCGGCGACGAAGATCGGGCCGCGCTCGCGGGAGTACTCCGCGTCGATGACGCGGCGGTTCCCCTGGTCCTCGTTGAGCTCGCCGGCCTGCACGAACTGCACGTAGTTGGCATTGAGCAGCAACATGCCGAACAGCACGGCGCAGCCGACCGCGAGCACCCGGATCGGTTTGTTCATCGCATCCTCACCACCTGGGTCGCATCGTCGGCCTCCGGTGTCCACACCTCGGGGGCCGGGCGGCGGGCCTGGTGGCTGATCCGCAGCAGCAGCCCGACGATCACCCAGTTGGCGACCATCGATGACCCGCCGGCTGACAGGAACGGCGTGGTCAGGCCGGTGAGGGGGATCAGCCGGGTGACACCGCCGACGACCACGAAGACCTGCAGAGCGAACGACGTCGCCAATCCAGCGGCCAACAGCTTGCCGAAGCTGTCGCGGCACACCAGCGCGGTGCGAAGGCCACGCTCGACGATCAGGGCATAGAGCAGGATGATCACCATCAGCCCGGTGAGACCGAGCTCCTCGGCCAGCGAGGTCACGATGAAGTCGGACCAGGCGAAGGGCACCCGGGTCGGGCTGCCCTCGCCGAGGCCGCGGCCGAGCAGGTTGCCCCAGGCCATGCCGTACTGTGCCTCCACGATCTGGTCGAACCGGTCAGGGTCGGCCCAGGGATCGAGCCAGCCCTCGACGCGGGCGCGCACGTGGCTGAAGAAGAGGTAGCCGAAGTAGGCGCCGCTGGCGAACATCAGCCCGCCGAGCAACAGCCACCCCGGCCGCTCGGTGGCGACGTAGAGCAGCACCACGAAGATGCCGAAGAACAGCAGCGAGGACCCGAGGTCGCGCTGGAACACCAGCACCGCCATGCTCGCGGCCCAGGCCATCAGGATCGGGCCGAGGTCACGGCCGCGCGGGAGGTCGACGCCGATGACCCGCCGACCGGCGAGCGCGAGCGCGTCGCGGTTGACCACGAGGTAGCCGGCGAAGGCGATCACCAGGCAGACCTTGGCGACCTCGCCCGGCTGGAACGACAACCCGAAGAGCCGGACCCACACCTGCGATCCGTTGATGTTGACGCCCAGACCGGGCACCAGCGGCAGCAGCAGCAGCACGAGGCCGACGAACCCGAGCGTGTAGGTGAAGGCTTGCAGCCGCCGGTGGTCCGCGACGAGGAGGAGAACCCCGCAGAACAGACCGACGCCGACCGCGGACCACATCAGCTGGGAGGGGGCGAACGGTCCGAACGCCGAGCCTGCGGCCTCCAGGGACAGGTCGAGGCGGTGGAGCATCGCCAGCCCGAGCCCGTTGAGCGCCACCACCACGGGCAGCAGCACGGGGTCGGCGTAGGGGGCGCGGAGCCGCACGACGACATGGGCGATCGCCGCGAGCACGCTCAGCCCACCGCCGTACCAGATGATGTCGGCCGGGACCTCGCCCTCGCGGGCCAGGCCGATGATGGCGTAGGCGCTGACGCCGATACCCAGGGCGAGCAGCAGCAGCACCAGTTCCGCGCCCCGCCGCTTGCGGTGGACGAAGGCGTTGCCGGTCGCGGTGCTCATGACACCGGTCCGCAGGCCTCGAGGGCGGACGTCGACGTGGGGCTGGTCGTAGGTGTGGGGCTCGCCTCGCCCTGGGCCCGCGGGCTCGCGTCGCCGGTCGGGCTCGGCCGCGGGCTCTGCCCGGGCGAGGGGCTCGGGGACGGCGACGGGCTCGGGGAGGGGGACGGGCTCGGCGACCGGGCCTCCCGGCAGCGCTCGGCGACGCTGTCGAGCCGGCCGAGGATGGTGCGCGCGTCGTCGAGTCCTTCGGCGTCGATGCCGTCGTTGACCTGTTCGCGCCAGTACGGCGAGAGGTCGGTCAGCTCGATGGTGCTGCTCTCCTCCACGCTGTTCAGCGTGATGCCCGGCATCTCGGCGTCGATACCACGGTAGATCGCCACGGTGTCGCCGTCAGCGGTGACGTAGAACTGCTGCTGCGACCAGCCGTAGGCGAGGCTCGCGCCGAGGATGAGCAGCGCGATCACGACCACGAGCAGCACGATCCGGCGCAGCCAGCCGAAGCGGCGGGGCGGGCGCGGGGCGTAGCGGAGCAGCTCGCGGTCGATCGGATCCTCGTGTGCGCCCTCACGGATCGCCGGCTGGGAGGCGGTGTCGCTGATGGGTCCGCGTGCCTGTTCCGCAGCCGAGCCGACCAGCAGCGGCCCGAGTGCAGCAGCCGCCGACTCGCCGTCGACGGGGGTTGCTGCATCGACGACGTCGAAGACGACGCAGGTGACGTTGTCGTTGGCGTTACCGTCGAGGGCGGCGTTGACGAGGTCGACGGCGACGGAGTCCGGGCTGCCGCTGCTCATCACCGCGCGGACGGCGTCGTCGTCGAGGACGGCGGTGAGCCCGTCGCTGCAGAGCAGGACCCTGTCCCCGTGCTGCACCTCGAGCATGGTGAGGTCGGGCTCGACCTCGTGGCGCCCGTCGAGCACCTTCATGATCAGGTTGCGGTGCGGATGGGTGCGCGCCTCGGCGGCGGTGATGCGTCCCTCGTCGACGAGGCCTTGGACGAAGGTGTGGTCGCGGGTGAGCTGGGTCAGCTCGCCGTCGCGCAGCAGGTAGGCACGCGAGTCGCCGATGTGGGCGAGTGCGACCCGCTCGCCGTCGAAGAGCATCGCCGTCACGGTCGTGCCCATGCCTTCGACACTCGGGTCGTCGTCGATGATCTCACCGAGCTTGACGTTGGCCCGGTGGATCGATCCGGCCAGTGCCTCGAGCATGTCCTCGGGGGGCTCTTGGTCGATCCGCCGCATCGTCTGCACGGTCACCGCGGAGGCAAGGTCGCCCGCCGCGGCTCCCCCCATGCCGTCGGCGACCATCAGCAGGTGACGTCCGGCGAAGCCGGAGTCCTGGTTGTTGGAGCGCACACGTCCGACGTCGGACATGGCGGAGTACCGCACGGCGAGGGTCATCGGGCCGGACCTACTTCCTCAGCTCGACGACGGTCTTGCCCAGGCGTACGGCGGTGTTGGCCGAGACCGCCACCGCACGCGTCACGCGAGTGTTGCCGAGGTAGGTGCCGTTCGTCGAGCCCAGGTCCTCGATGAACCAGTCGTCGCCGTTGGTGACGAATCGGGCGTGACGGGTCGAGACGTAGTCGTCGTCGAGCTTCAGCGTGGAGTCACCGCCGCGCCCGAGCGTGATCGCCTCGCCGGTGAGCTTGACGGACTGTCCGGAGTTCGGCCCGTCCACGATCACCAGCTGGGTGGGTACGCCGCGGCGCTTGCGCGGTGGCCGCTCCTTGGGCGGTTTGGGCTGCCTGGGCTGCTTGGCCTGCTTGTTCGCGCGCGCCGGCGCCTCGACGCGGGCGCCGAACATGTCGGAGCGGATCACCGACACCGCGGACAGCACGAAGATCCACAGCAGGGCGAGGAAGCCCAGCTTGATCAGCGTGAGCGTGAACTCAGACACCCGTCACCTCTCCGAACCCTGGCCGCGGTCCATGGGGTTGCGCAGAACCATGGTCGTGTTGCCGATCTGGACCTCGGAACCGTCGTGCAACTGTGCCTGCTGGACCCTACGACCGTCGACTCGGGTGCCGTTGGTCGACCCGAGGTCGTAGACGTGCACCGTGACGGCCTCTGCCGCAGGCGTCAGCCGGATCTCGATGTGCCGGCGGGAGACACCGGGGTCGCTGACCCGCAGGTCGGCCTCGGTGCCGCGGCCGATGACGACGCCGGGTGGTTCGAGCGGGTGGTTGACGCCGTTGACCTCGAGGATGACCGGTGCCCGGCGTACGGCGGTCTCGGTCATCCGCTGGCCCTGGACCGGGGTGACGTTGGCGTTGGCCTTGCTCGCGACCCGGAAGCGACCGGTGGTGAGGTCGTCGGCCTGCTCGAGCTCGATCGACACCGCCCCGGTGAAGACGTAGCGCTGCTCCTCGGCGTACTCGCGCAGCATGCGGACGAGCTCGTCCGGCACGCGGGTGCCGTAACCCGCGAGCCGCTCGTGGTCGGCAGGAGAGAGCTCGACCTTGAACGCGTTGGGGATCAACCGGCGGTCGCGGCTGAGGATCTGCGCGGAGTTGTCGACCTCACGCTGTAGGGCGGCGGCCAGCTCCACAGGCTGGACCGCACTGCGGAAGGCACGCGCGAACGTCCCGGTCACGAACTGCTCGAGCCGTTGCTCGAAGCGTTGCAGCACGCCCACGTCGGCCTCCTCTCCTCAGCGAACCATCGACCCACCCCCATAGCCTGCCCTGATCGTAACGGGGTAGGCACATCGAGGGTTCGACGCGGCAGGCTCGATTTCGTTTCGGGCCCGGAGTGCGTGGTAGCCTTTGGCGGCGCTGATGCAGCAGTGGTCAGCGCATGCGCGAGTGGCGGAATAGGCAGACGCGCACGGTTCAGGTCCGTGTGCCCGAGAGGGCGTGGGGGTTCAACTCCCCCCTCGCGCACCCCCTTCAGCAACGTTGGCAGGATGCCCCCCGTGAGCACACACACGGTGCGCCGAGCGGGCCTGCGCGACATCGACGAGCTCGTGCGCTTGCGGCACGCCATGTTCCGTGCGATGGCCCGGTCCGGTTCGGCCGCCCGTCCCGCCGCGGTCGAGGACACCTCTTGGTACTCCGCGGCCGCCGCGCGCCTCCGCGAGGAGCTCGAGTCAGGCCGTACCGCGGCCTTCGTCGTCGACGCCTCCGCCGACTCACGGGTCCTGGCCGCATGTGCTGTGGCGAGCCTGGAGCAGCGGCTGCCCGGTCCGGGCTCGCCTCGCGGCCTCGGCGGATCGATGTCGTCGGTGTTCGTCGAGCCCGACCGCCGGGGCGAGGGCCTGGGCACCGCGGTCGTGACCGCGGCAGTGCGCTGGCTGGTCGACCACGACGCCGAGATCGTCGACCTGCACGCCACACCGATGGCCGAGCCGATCTACCGCGCCCTGGGGTTCCGTGAGCCTCGGTCTGCGGCGTTGCGGCTGACGCCGTAGCGGGTGCCCTGCTGGCCACCGCGGATCCGTCCCCACGGCTTGAAGACCGCGATCGCGGTGGCGATCACGAGCGCGGTCGTGGACACGATCGGTGGGAACACCAGGTCGCCGACCGGGGAGGCGAGCAGCTCTGTGGGGCTCAGCCGGCGCGCCGACTCGGCGGCCTCGACGACGCCGGGCCGCAGGGCGAGGATCACGAGCACAACGAGTACGACGTTGAGCACCAGCTTGACCGCCACCCACCAGAACCGGACCAACCCGTACTTCGTGCCCAGGCCAAGCACCAGGCCGGTGACGAGGCAGAGCAGGCCGACGGTGAGCAGCGGGCCGACGGCGAACATCTCCAAGGCCTGATAGCCGATCACCTTGGTGCGGGCGTCGTCCGTGACTAGTGCGGAGAACACGAAGACGCCCATCACCACGTCGAGGCCGATCCAGGCGCCGGCGGAGACGATGTGTGCCACCAGGACGCACCTGCGGGCACGTCGCCCCAGGCGGAAGGCCGCGTTGGTGGCGAGCGCGGAGTCTCGGTGGGTTGTGACGGTCATGGCGATCTCCTTCGGCTCGGTCTCTTCACGAGGGCTGGAGGTCAGGTGCTCTCCCTCAGGACCGACAACCGGCGGGCGTACTCCTCCTCGTCGATCTCGCCGGAGGCGTAGCGCTCGGCCAGCCGACGCTCCCCCGCACGCTCTCCCGCCCGACGGTCACGGCGCCGGCCGTAGAGCACGAAGTAGGTGATCACGCCTGCGATGATCAGCAGCCAGAGCAGCGGAAAGATCGGCCACCACGGTCCCGGAGGGCCGTCCCAGCCACGTTCGGCGAGCGTCTGCAGGGCCAGGTGAGTCGTGAGCATGAGCGGTTCCTCTCGGCAACGGATCTGTCACCACTCATCGTCGATCCGACGTCGGTGCCGTGTCGTCGACGTCGCGTCGGCACTACGGGTACGACGCTCGACGTACGCGGGGCGTCTGTCGGACGTAGGTGGCCCTGACCGAGCCCTGACTCGGTGGCCTCGCGCTCAGGCGGCGTGGGGGTCGGTGTATGCGAGGTTGTCGCGGGCGGGGTAGGCCTCGAGGGTGATGTCGGGGGTGTCGGGGTGGGCCGGGT
>Ga0075331_1000264_pt1 | contig 11366 bp, 10 predicted proteins | sample MayberrySE_TuleA_FD_120090 | JGI IMG/M metagenome (GOLD analysis project Ga0075331, IMG submission 120090) | Natural and restored wetland microbial communities from the San Francisco Bay, California, USA, that impact long-term carbon... | ecosystem: Environmental > Terrestrial > Soil > Wetlands ... | reverse complement strand
CGGCAGCGACGGGCCCGTGCTGGGAGACGACGGCGTGGCCGGCAGCGACGGCCCGGTGCTGGGAGACGACGGCGTGCTCGGCAGCGACGGCCCCGTTCTCGGCGACGACGGTGTGCTCGGCGGCGTGACCGGCGCGGACTGAACCGCACCCGGCCGCTCGGTCAGAAGAAGACGCTGCGGCGCTGCACGAGCAGTGCGTAGAGAGTCTGCTGGATCGTCTCGCGCACCTGGTCGGTCAGGTTGAAGACCACCATCGGATCGTCGGCGGCGTCCCCGGCGAACGCATCGGTCCGGATCGGCTCGCCGAACTCGATGAGCCACTTGCTCGGAAGCGGGAACATCCCCAGCGGCCCGAGCCAGGGAAAGAACGGTGTGATCGGCACGTAGGGCACGCCGAGCAGCCGCGCCAGCGACGGCAGGTTGCCGACGAGCGGGTAGATCTCCTCGGCGCCGACGATGGAGCACGGCACGATCGGCACTCGGGTCCGCAGCGCGGCCGACACGAAGCCGCCGCGGCCGAACCGCTGCAAGGTGTAGCGCTCCTTGAACGGCTTGCCGATGCCCTTGAACCCCTCGGGCCAGACACCGACGAGCTCGCCCTTGGCCAGCATCCGCTCGGCGTCCTCGCCACAGGCCAGCGTGGCGCCCCCACGGCGGGCGAGCCGGCCCACGAACGGCAGCCGGAAGACGAGGTCGGCGCCGAGCATCCGCAGGTGCCGCTGCGCGCGGTCGTGCACGACCAGCCCGGTCATCAATGCATCGATGGGAACCGTGCCGGAGTGGTTGGCCACCACCAGCGCACCGCCCTCGGTGGGGATGTTGTCGAGACCTCGCACCTCGATGCGGAACCAGTGCTCCGCGAGCGGCCGCAGCGCCGCCATCGTGAACGTCGAGGTGAGCTCGGCGTCGAACCCGAACTCGTCGACGGCGTAGTCGCCGGTGATGCGACGCCGCGCGAAGGCCAGCATCTCCGCGAGCCGGCGCTCCCAGTCGTCGCCGAAGACCTCACGGGCCGCTCGTGCGATCGCCGCCGCGACGTCGAAGCCCTGGCCTCCTCCCGGGCGGTCGACGATGACCCGCTCGAGGTCGAGCAGCCGCCTGGGCTCCTCCGGCGGAGCAACCGGCCCGCTGGCGCCGGACGGCTCGCCGCGGCTCTCGACCGGCCCGGCGGGCTCGCGGGTCAGCTCGGAAAGGCCCGTGTCGCGTCCCGTGCCGCGGCCGGTGTCGAGATCGGCGGGGTCGCGTCGCGCCGGGTGACGGTGTGGTGGAGCGAGTGAGCGAGCCGCGGACGACGGCGTCGTCCGGCGGCCGGTCGCCCGGCCGGGTCGCCCTCGCGCTCCCAGCGGGATCACCTCCGCGTCAGCCATGACGCGCCTCCCCTCTCAACCAACCGCTCAACCCCCGCTCGGCCGCGCCGATGCGCTCCGGATCCAACAACCCGGGGGTGTGCCCTCGGACGAAGTCGGCGAACGCCTCCTCGGTCGTGAACGCCGGTTCGAATCCCAGGATGTCGCGCATCCGTGTGGTGTCTACCCCTCGACCATAGGTCAGGTACGCAACCTGCTCCGGGGAGAAGTCCGCCACTCGGGACGACCGGAAGAAACCGCCGACGGCCGAGACCGCGAACTCGGGGATCGGCACGGTCGGCCTGCCACTTCGCCGGACTGCCTGGGAGAGCATGAGCAGGCCGTCACCGGCGATGTTGAAGGTGCCTGGTACGTCGTCCACGACCGTTTGCCGCATCGACTCGAGGGCGTCGCGTTCGTGGCAGAACTGCAGCCGCGCGTCGTACCCCATCACGGTCGGTACGGCGGGCAGCGTGAAGTACCGGCCCATGGCGGTGTCGAGCGCCGGTCCGATGACGTTGGCATGCCGAAGCAGGGTGACGGTGATGTCGGGCCGGCGGCGTGAGAGTCCCCGCACGTAGCCCTCGACCTCGATGGCGTCCTTGGCGAAGCCGGACCGCGGCATCCGCTTGGGCGCCATGTCCTCGGTGAACATCGCCGGGTCACGCGGCGAGGCGCCGTAGACGGCTGTGGAGGACTTCACGACCAGCTTGCGCAGCCGCGGCGCCTTCTGGCAGGCGGCCAGCAGCTGCATCGTGCCGATGACGTTGAGCTCCTTCATCGTCGTCCGCCCACCGGCACGCCCTGGGCTCGCGATGACGCTCGTGTGCACGACGGTGTCGACGTCCTCGCCGATGATGACCTTCGCGATCACCGGGTTGCGGATGTCGGCACGCACGAAGTGGACCGCGCCGAGGTCGCCCCGCGGCGGGACGACGTCGACACCGATGACGTGCTCGACCCCGGAGTCCGCGCAGAGGGCACGGGCCAGCCGTCCCCCGAAGCCCTGGGAGACCCCGGTGACCAGTACCACGCGACCCACTTGCCGTCCCCTTCGCGCAGCCCGTCCGGTCTACTTGCCCTGGCGGCGGCGCTGGATACGCGTCCGCTTCAGCAGCTTGCGGTGCTTCTTCTTGGCCATGCGCTTGCGGCGCTTCTTGATGACGGAACCCACGGGCGACCCTTCGGTGTACGGAGACGGTGCACGGCAACACATCGGCCGCGAACCCGCCTAAGCGTACCCGTGGTCCGGACGCACGCTCGCAATGCCCGGGAATCCGGTTTGCTGGGATACCGGGCGTGACCTCCGGTCGCCCTGCGTCGTTGATCTTGTCACACGCGGTAGGCCTGCGCGTCGGGGGCTCGGGCCGACCCCAGGCCCCATCAGGCACGGAGGTGTCACATCTTGTCCACGCGACATGCAGGCCGACGGCACACAGCCCGTTCGCTTGCCGCTCTCGCAGCCGCCGCTCTCACCTGGACGGCGCTCGGAGCCAACGTCCCGTCATCGGCGGTCATCGAGGATCCCGCCCGGTCCGGTGCCGAGCGCGACCAGCACGAGCTGGTCGACACCCGCACGGGGCTCGTGCAACCGACCCCGGCCCGACGAACCGCGATCAGCGATCTCGCCGGTGCGGACGCCACGGTTCGCTGGGATCACCGGTTCGGCACGCCGCGGACGGTCTATGCCGCACCCGGCGAGGCGCTCTCGGCGGCGTACCCGGACTCCGGCGCGGCCAGTGCCCGGGCCTTCCTGCGGGAGAACGGTGAGGCGTTCGGCCTGAGCGCCGAGGCGGTGGACGGCCTGGAGCGGTCCGGTCGGCACTCGCTGCCCGACGGTGTGGCGACGATCGTCACGTTCGCGCAGACCTTCGACGGCGTGGCCGCCACCCGCGGCGGCAACCTCACGGTCGTCTTCGACGGCGACCGACGGGTCACCGGCGTGGTCGGCGAGATCGCTCCCTCGGGCGATGCCCGTGGCTCCTACGACCTGAGCCCCGCCGATGCTCTCCGCGAAGCCGGTGCCGCGCTCGCCCCGGATGCCTCGCTGGACCTGACCAAGACCGGTGAGAAGGCCGGCTTCGAGGTGTTCGAAGGTGTCGGGGGTGGCATCTCGTCGTATGTGAGCCGGGCCGCCTTCCCGGACGCCGACGGCGCCCGGCTGGCGTACCGCGTGCTGCTGGTCACCGCCATCGACGAGGCCGTCGACGTCGTCGTCGACGCATCCACCGGCAAGGTGCTGTTCCGGTCCTCGCTGGTCCAGCACGACGCGGAAGGCACCGTCTATCGCAACTTCCCGGGAGCACCGGGAGGCGGCGACCCCGAGATCGTGAGCTTCGGTCCGAACGAGCAGTCGCCGAGCGGCTACGTCGACCCGACCGGCCTGGCCGGGCTGCCCGGGCCGACGACGCTGGGCAACAACGCCAGCTCGTACGCCAACTGGTCGAACTTCCTGGTGCCGGCCGATCAAGCGCCGCGACCGGTCAGCCCCACTGCGCAGTTCAACTACTCCTTCGCCGACAACTGGGGCCGGACCGAGTGCGAGGTGCCGTCGTACACGCAGGACCTCGACCCCGCGGCGACCAACCTCTTCTACCACCACAACCGGATCCACGACGAGTTCTACCGGCTCGGCTTCACCGAGTCCGGCGGCAACTTCCAGGTCAACAACGACGGTGGCGGGGGCAGCGGGGGCGACCCGATCCTGGGTCTGGTCCAGGCGGGGGCGGCGTCCGGTGGCGCACCGCTCTACACCGGCCGCGACAACGCCTACATGCTCACCCTTCCGGACGGCATCCCGCCGTGGTCCGGCATGTTCCTCTGGGAGCCGATCAACGACGCGTTCGAGGGTCCCTGCCGTGACGGGGACTTCGACGCCGGCGTGATCGAGCACGAGTACGCGCACGGGCTCACCAACCGCTACGTCGGACCGGAGGACAACGGCCTCAACACCCACCAGTCGGGCTCGATGGGTGAGGGCTGGGGCGACTGGTACGCCATGAACTACCTGCACCGCGGGGGTCTCGACGACGGCTCTGTGGTCGGCGAGTACGTCACCGGGAACTCCGAGCGCGGAATCCGCAACTGGGCCTACGACGACAACCCGACGACCTTCGGCGACATCGGCTACGACCTGGTGGGCGCCGAGGTGCACGCCGACGGTGAGATCTGGACCGCCACGCTGTGGGACCTGCGCAAGGATCTCGTCGCCGAGTACGGCGAGGACGAGGGCGGCAGCATCGCCGAGCACCTCGTGACCGATGCGATGCCGCTGTCCCCGAGCAACCCCTCGATGCTGGACATGCGGGACGCGATCATGAAGGCGGCCGACGTGCGCTACCACCGCCGGGACGACTTCGACCAGCTGCAGACCACGGTCTACGGCGCGTTCGCGCAGCGCGGGATGGGAGTCGGCGCCTCCAACAGCGGCAACAGCGGTGCGGACACCGATCCGGTGCCGTCGTTCGAGCATCTCGCCGAGTCCCTCAACGGCACGCTGAGCGGCACGGTCGTCAATGCGGCGACCGGTGAGCCGGTGGCCGGCGCGAGCGTGATCGTCGGCGAGTTCGAGGCACGCGTCAGCCCGACCGACGTCACCGCCGGCGACGGCAGCTTCGCGATCCCCGCGGCCGCCGGAAGCTACCCGCTGACGATCCAGGCACGTGGCTTCGGCTCGCGCACGCTCGATCCGGTGACCGTCGAGGCCGGCGAGACCACCGCAGCGACGTACCCGCTGCGTCCCAACCTGGCTTCGGAGGCCACCGGGGCCGAGGTCGTCGAGTCGACCGGTGACGCCACGGCCGCGATGGACGACACCGAGGGCAGCAGCTGGAAGTCCCCGGTGAAGTCCGGCAACGCGGTGATCAAGCTGGCCCGGGAGGCGACGATCGACACCGTCGTCGTGAGCGCGTACACGACCAGCCGGTTCGAGGGGTTGAAGTCGTTCACGCTGCAGACCTCGACCGACGGCAAGATGTGGAAGACCCAGCCGATCGGCGAGGAGGCGTTCGACTACCAGGCACCGCGACCGGTGGTCCCGGACCTGCACTACCGCACGTTCACGCTGCCGAAGGGCGTCGAGGCGTCGCACATCCGGTTCTGGACCGACGCGGCCCAGGGCGAGACCAAGGAGAACGCGCAGGTCGGCGAGATCCAGGTGTTCGGCAAGGGCGTCGGTGGACTCGAGCCGACGCCGCCGAAGCCGCTCGACCCCGACTACACCGAGTCGTTCACGATCCACGGCAGTGACCCGGCCGGGGACAACATCGGCGGCGGCGTGACGGCGACGGAGTTCGCCAACAGCTGCTCGATGCCGCCTGCGTCGCAGGACCTCGACGGGCACGTGACCGAGCTGCCGGAGGACTTCGGCGACGGGGCGCACGTCCTGTCGGTGACCGGCTCGGGGCCGACCTGGGACCTCGACCTGTACTTCTACGACGCCGAGTGCAACCTGGTCGGATCGGTGGCGTCGTCGAGTGCGGACGAGTCCGGGTCTATCCCGTCGGGGGCGGCGTACGTGGTCACCGCCAACTGGGTCGGAGCCGAGGTCGCGGTCGACCTGCTCGCGCAGGACACCCGCTGACCACCTCCCGTCCCCCGCGAACGGACAAACTTGCGCTCGTGTCCACCATCCGGGCGGGTCGCGGGTAGCGTCCCGGTGACGCGACCCCGTGGCGCGGGCCGGATCGTGAGACGGGTGCCAAGTTTGTCCGCTCGCGGCCCAGGGGGAGTGAGACGGGAGGGACCCGGGTGCCCCAAAGGGGTCGCCCGGGTCCCTCCCGTTTGTGACGTGGTGCGGTACGGAGCCGGTCAGCCTGCCTGGAAGTAGGACTTGCGCAGGTACTCGTCGACGGCGCTCTCCGGCACTCGGAAGGAACGCCCCACCCGCACTGCCGGCAGCTCACCGGAGTGCACCAGGCGGTAGACGGTCATCTTGCTGACCCGCATCGCGGTGGCGACCTCGGCCACCGTCAGGAACGTCGCCTCGGACAGCGGCTCATCACCGTCGCCGGACGTTGCCTTGTCAACCATGCTTCACCCACACTTCCAGCACGCGGCGCCCCCGACTTCCCCTTCGGGGGGTCAAACGCGCGTGCGTAGCGTGAGAGTAGTGCCTGATGTGACTGCTGGGGAAGGTTTCGCTCGGGAAAACCTGCGACACGCGGTGATCAATACAAGGCGTCCAGGCCGTTGGGAGGGAAAATCGCCTCCCGCGTCGCCTGTATCGAACGATCCAGCCACGACCCGGGGTCGTAGCCCCACGACCAGTCACGGAACTCCGGGCTGCGCCCGTCGGTCATCCGGCTCGGAGCGCGGCGCCCGCCGGTGAGCGTGCGAACGTACTCCTGCCAGTCGCCCGCCGTCGCCGCCTCGGGGTCGATCGGTGTTCCGCCGACGATCGCCAGCAGATGGGTCCACGTGCGCGGCACGACGTCGACGATCGCGTAGCCACCACCACCCACCGCGATCCACCTGCCGTCGCACAGCTCGTGCGCCAGGTCGTGCAGCGCCACGTGCGCCGCCCGCTGCCCGTCGATGGTCAGCATGAGGTGGGTCAGCGGGTCGTCGACGTGGGAGTCGCACCCGTGCTGGCTCAGGATGATCTGCGGCTCGAACTCGCGCAGCAGGCTCGGCACCACCGCGTGGAACGCCCGTAGCCAGCCCGCGTCCGACGTACCCGGCGGCAGCGCCAGGTTGACCGCCTTGCCGACACCGTCGCCGCGTCCGGTCTCGGTCGGGAACCCGGTTCCGGGGAAGAGGGTGCGGGGGGTCTCGTGCAGGCTGAGCGTCATCACCCGCGGGTCGTCGTAGAACACGGTCTGCACGCCGTCGCCGTGATGAGCATCGATGTCGACGTAGGCGATCCGCTCCGCCCCCTGGTCGAGCAGCCAACGGATCGCGATCGCGGTGTCGTTGTAGATGCAGAAGCCACTCGCGGAGTCGGGCATCGCGTGGTGCAGACCGCCGGCGACGTTCGCCGCATGCAGCGCCTCGCCCTCCCACACCCGGCGCGCCGCCTCGACCGAGGCACCCACGACGTGCGCGGACGCTGTGTGCATTCCCTCGAAGGCGGGCGTGTCCTCGGTGCCGATGCCGTACTCGAGGAGGCTGCGCCAGGGGTCGGCGCTCGCCTTCATCACCGCCTCGATGTAGCCCTCGCCGTGGACCGTGGCGATCAGCGCGTCGTCGGCGACCGGAGCGTCGACGCGCTGCAGCCGACCGGGCGCCACGACGCCCATCGCCTCGGCGAGCCGCATCGTGAGGTCGACCCGTACCGGAGCCAACGGATGCGACGGCCCGAAGTCGTAGTCGGTCAGGGAGTGGTCGAAGACCACGCACGCGGAGCCGCTCATTCTCGGACACTAACCGATCCGCCACACTGCTACGCTCCTGCTCGTGAACGCGACGACCATCGTCCGCTGGTGGACCGCCTGCTAGGCGGCCCGCCCATCACGCCCATCCATCCGGCCGCCTCGCTCGAGGCGGCCGTCGCGCTCCCGGACCGGGTACGACGCAGCGCTCGCTCGAGGCGGCCTTCGTCCAGAGGAGCCCCGGATGCACCACAGCACCACACCCGCGCCTGACCGCAGGCTGCTGAGCCTGCTCAAACCGACGGGCGCGCTCACGCTCGGCAACTACCTCGGCGCACTGCGCCAGATGGCGGAGCCGACCACGGCGGCCGAATGCTTCTACGGCATCGCCGACCTGCACGCCCTCACCACCCCTCAGGACCCGCGTGCCGTGCGCGAGCGCACCACCCAGATGCTGGGGCTGTGCCTGGCCGCGGGCATCGACCCGACGCGGGCGACGTTGTTCGTGCAGAGCCACGTGTCGGCGCACAGCGAGCTGGCCTATCTCCTGGAGTGCACCGCAACCATCGGCGAGCTGTCGCGGATGATCCAGTTCAAGGAGAAGGCGCGCGAGCGGCCGGACACTCGCGCCTCCTTGTTCACCTATCCGGCCCTGATGGCCGCCGACATCCTGCTGTACCGAGCGACGGAGGTCCCGGTGGGCGACGACCAACGGCAGCATGTCGAGCTGACCCGAGACCTCGCCCAGCGATTCAACGCGAGGTACGGCGAGGTATTCGCCGTGCCCCGGATCGTCAGCCCGGCGACCGGTGGCCGGGTGATGGACCTGCAGGACCCCTTGACCAAGATGGGCAAGTCGACCGGCTCCGGCGCGGGCGTCGTCTACCTGCTCGACGCCCCCGACGTGGCCCGGCGCAAGGTGATGCGGGCGGTGACCGACTCCTTGGGCGAGGTGCGCTACGACCCCGAGCACCGACCCGGCGTCTCCAACCTGCTGGACCTGCTCGCGGCATGCACGGGGACCGATCCGGGGGCACTCGCCGGACAGTTCGACAGCTACGGCCGGCTCAAGGAGGCGGTCGCCGACGCCGTGGTCGCCGTCCTCGAGCCGCTGCAGAAGGCCTACGCGCAGGTCGATGTGGGTGAGGTGCAGGAGGTCGCCCGCAGAGGAGCCCAGCGGGCACGCGAGGCGGCTCTGCCGACCCTGCACGCCGCCCAGGCCGCGATCGGACTGCGATGACACCGGCCGCGATCCTGCGTCGGGGCGTCCGGGCGTCGACGCCGCGCGGTGCGGTCAAGCCTGCCGCTCAGCCACGGCGACGAGGTCGTCGACGTCCCGCGCGAGCGCCTTGGCAACCGACCGGCGGGCGAGCGGTCCGGTGACCGCCGCGAGCACCTTGGCGAGGCGCCCGGCGGGCTCGCCGGTGAAGGTCAGCTCGATCTCGGTGCTGCCGTCGCCGACGGGGGTGACGGTGAAGACGGAGAGGTAGTGGGTGCCGTGGCTCTCGGCCGCCACGGTGTAGGAGCGGCCCTCGTCGACGGCCGACACCCACATCTCCTCGGTCGCCTGCTTGCCGAGCATCGTGCGGGTCTCGCGCCACCTGGTGCCGACGCCGAACTCCGGTGAGGCGAGCACCTCGACGCGATCGATGCCGGACATCGTCTCGGGCCAGCTGTCGATGTCGGTGGCCACCGCCCACACCCGCCCCGGACCGGCTTGTGCCACCCGCCGCACGCTCACTGTCGTCATGACAGCAGAGTCTGCACCACGGCACCCCCAGCCGCCGCGACCCTCAGCCGCCGCGACCCTCGGCCAGGGCGCGCGAGCGGTCGCGAGCCGCCTCGAGGGCGGTCATGAACGCGGCACGCACCTTGTGGTCCTCGAGCTCCCGGACGGCCGCAGCGGTGGTGCCACCCGGGGAGGTGACGCGCTCGCGCAGCACCGTGGGATGCTCGCCGGTCTCGCGCAACAGCTTGGCCGACCCCATCATGGTCTGCACGACGAGCTCGGTCGCCGTCGAGCGAGGCAGGCCGAGGTGCACGCCGGCCTCGATCATCGCCTCCACCACGAAGAAGAGGTAGGCCGGCCCGGTGCCGCTGATGGCGGTCACCGCGTCCTGCTGCTTCTCGGGCACCCGGATCACCCGGCCGGTGCTGGCCAGCAGGCTCTCGGCCTCCTTCAGGTGCTCCTCGTCGCAGTGCAGGCCGGGCGAGATCGCCGCCATGCCCTCGTCGACCAGTGCCGGCGTGTTGACCATCACGCGGGCCACCGCCACCCCGTCGGGCAGCCGGGACTCGATGCGTGAGGTCGTGATGCCGGCCGCCAGCGACACCACGAGCTGACCCGGGTGCAGATGCGGTGCGATCTCGTCGAGCAGGTCCGCCATGTCCTGCGGCTTCACGCCGACCAGCAGGGTCTCGGCACGCTGTGCGGCCTCGGCGTTGCTCACGACCTCGACCCCGTAGCGTTCGCGCAGCTCGTGGGCGCGTTCCGTGCGCCGCGCGGACAGCAGGAGCGTGTCGGCGGGGCGGCCGGCTCGCAGCAACCCCGAGGCGACGGTCTCCCCCATCACGCCGGCGCCGAGGATGGCGACGGTTGCGCTGCTGGACATGTCTGCGCCTTTCGTGGGTGGGATGTCAGCCCTTCGTGGCCAACGATCGCAGGAAGAACCGCACGTTGGACGGGCGTTCCGCCAGGCGGCGCATCAGATAGCCGTACCACTCGTTGCCGTACGGGATGTAGACCCGCACCTTCTCGCCGTTGTCTGCCAGCCGCTGCTGCTCGGTAGGGCGGATGCCGTAGAGCATCTGGAACTCGTAGCTGCCCTGGTCACGCTCCCAGCGAGTGGCGAGCGCGCCCGCGATGTCGACCAGGCGAGGGTCGTGCGTGGCCACCATCGGGTAGCCCCGCCCGGCCATCAGGACCTTCAGGCAGCGGACGTAGGACCGGTCGACGTCGTCCTTGCTCTGGTAGGCGACCGACTCCGGCTCCTTGTAGGCGCCCTTGCACAGCCGCACGCGCGACCCGGCGTACGCCAGCTCCCGGCAGTCGGTCTCGGTGCGATGGAGGTACGCCTGCAGGACCGCACCGGTCTCCGGGAAGTCCTGCCGGAGCTCGTGCAGGATGTCCAGTGTCGAGTCGGTGGTGGTGTGGTCCTCCATGTCGAGGGTCACGGTCGTGCCGGCGTTGCGCGCGGCCGTGCAGATCGTGCGGGCGTTGTCGAGAGCGATCTTGTGGCCGTCGCCGCTCAGTGCCTGCCCCACGGCCGACAGCTTCACCGACACCTCGACGGCCGGCGTGAGCCCCGCCTCCGAGAGCCCGCTCAGCACGGCGAGGTAGGCCTGCACCGTGGCATCGGCCTGGGCGCGGTCCATGGTGTCCTCGCCGAGGAAGTCGAGACTCACGAGCCGGCCCGTGCCCACGACCTCGCGCGCCGCCTCGACGGCGGACTCCGCGCTCTCGCCCGGCACGTACCGGGAGACGATGCCGCTCGACACCGGCATCGTCTCGACGAACCTCTTGACCTTGTCGCTGCGCGCGAGCACCAGCAGCGGCTGACGGAGCACGGGCGTTCCTCCTTGGTCTGTCCCGGGCGCCGTTGCCCGGGGCGCCGCCCAGATTACGCCGTCCGGCGGCGCAGGGTCACAGCCCCCAACGCGAGCGCGGCGACGACGAAGGCGAGCACGACGGACAGGTCGCCGACCAGGT
>Ga0075331_1000262_pt1 | contig 11418 bp, 9 predicted proteins | sample MayberrySE_TuleA_FD_120090 | JGI IMG/M metagenome (GOLD analysis project Ga0075331, IMG submission 120090) | Natural and restored wetland microbial communities from the San Francisco Bay, California, USA, that impact long-term carbon... | ecosystem: Environmental > Terrestrial > Soil > Wetlands ... | reverse complement strand
TTCGCCTACCAGGAGATGCCACTGCCCGAGACCGGCGGAGTCGGTGTCCGAGGCGCCTACACTCTCGACGGCCAGCTGCTGTGGATGCGCGGCGACATCAACCAGCCCGCCCAGCTCGTCGACGGGCTGCTGGTGCTCGGTGCCGCCCCCGATCAGCCCGACCTGGTCGTCGACGCGGTCACCGGCAAGACAGTGCGCGAGTTCACCTCACCACTCAGCACGCGCATCGTGCTCAACCACGAGCGGATGGTCGTGCGCGGTGCCGGTGGGGGGCCGGTACTGACCGACATCGAAGGACAGCGTGTCGCCTCGCTGCGCACGTCGGGTAGCTTCTCGGCCGACGGTGGCCTCGTCTTCGGGGCCAACTTCCGAAACGCGGTCGCGCTGCGCGCCCGCAACGGCCAGCAACGCTGGAGCTACCCGATCCGGCTCGACCCGCTCGGCGAGCCCCGGGTGGACGAGTCCTCGAACGTCGTGGTCTTCATGGACCACAACTACGTCGCGCACGCCGTGGACCTGCGGACGGGTGAACAGCTGTGGCGCCATCCCACGGGCGTCGAGAACCCACGCGTCACCGCGGCCGGCGGCGTCGTCCTCATCGACCGCCGGGACGAGGGCTACCAGGCGCTGTTCGACGCGCGCAGCGGACTGCAGCTGCCGGACCCGCCGGAGACCGTCGTCGACCTCAAGGCCGCGGGTGCGCTGCTGTTCAGGGACGGAGTGGCGACGATCGTCGCGCCCGACGACCTTCGCCGGCCACCGGCGACCTCCACCGAGATGGACGAGATCGACGAGTAGACGCCGGCGACGTCAGCGCTTGCGGCGCCGCCGTACGGTGTCGCGCTTGGCCTCGTCGACACCGGCCTCGTAGGCCAGCACCAGGGCCTGCACGGAGATCGGTTTGAAGCGCTCGACCACCCGCTGGATCCGCTCCGGCTCCTGCTCGCGGTAGTGCGGCCACACCTGGGTGCGGAAGATCTCGGTCAGCTCCTCCGCGACGGCCTGGCCGTGCGCCGTGAACACCTTCTGCGCCGCCACGACCGCGTCGCGGGGCATGCCCAGCTCGAGCAGGTCGACGCCGAGGGCGAGCAGCGCGGGTGCGACCCGGAACACGTCCTCGTCGGGGGTCGGCTCCACGATGCCGAGACCGACCAGGATGTCGATGTCATCGTCGGAGAGCTCGCGGCCGGTGCGCTGTGCCAGCGTCGTGCGGTCGAGGGTCTCGGGCAGGTCGGGCATCCAGGGCGCCAGCAGGGTGCGGTGCAGGGCGATGTCCTGCGGTGACGCGTCCCCGGGGATGCGTTCCAGGTAGCCCTCGATGGCGGCCAGGGTGAAGCCATGCGCCTGCAGCTCCCGCACCAGCTCCAGGCGCGCGATGTGCTCGGCGCTGTAGTAGCCGCTGCGCCCCTTGCGCTCCGGTGGTGGCAGCAGCCCGCGGCCGGCGTAGAAGCGGACGGTGCGCACGCTCATGCCGACCCGGGCGGCGAGCTCGTCGACGCTCAGCCAGGTCGAACGGGGGTCGTCGGAAGCCTGCTCACCCATCTGCTCAGCATATGGCGAGGGCCACACGCCCTGCTCTTGACCACCGTGACAGCAACGGTGTCACAATCGTCGGTATGACCGAGGCTCTTGTTTACGAAGCCATCCGCACCCCCCGTGGCCGCGGCAAGAAGACGGGCTCGCTGCACGAGGTCAAGCCCGTCCAGCTCGTGGTGGGGCTGATCGAGGAGCTGCGCGAGCGCCTCCCCGACCTCGACCCTGCCGTGATCGACGACGTCGTGCTCGGTTGCGTCACCCCGATAGGTGACCAGGGGGCCGACATCGCCAAGACGGCCGCGCTCGCGGCCGGGCTCCCCGAGACCATCGGCGGCGTGCAGCTCAACCGGTTCTGCGCCTCCGGGCTGGAGGCGGTCAACCAGGCTGCCGGCCGGGTGCGATCGGGCTGGGAGGACCTGATCGTGGCGGGCGGCGTCGAGTCGATGTCGCGGGTGCCGATGGCCTCCGACGGAGGCGCCTGGGCGTTGGACCCCGAGACCGCCTTCGCCACCGACTTCGTCCCGCAGGGCATCGGCGCCGACCTGATCGCCACGCTCGGCGGGTGGGACCGCGAGGCGGTCGACGCCTACGCCGCGGAGTCCCAGGCCCGCGCGGCCAAGGCCATCGCCAACGGATACTTCGCGCGCTCGGTCGTGCCGGTCAAGGACCGCAACGGCCTCACCATCCTCGACCACGACGAGTTCGTGCGCCCGGGTACGACGGTCGAGAGCCTGGCGGGGTTGCCGCCGTCCTTCGCCGCGATCGGCGAGCAGGGCGGGTTCGACGCGGTGGCGCTGGAGAAGTACCACTGGGTCGACCGGATCGACCACGTCCATCACGCCGGCAACTCCTCGGGCATCGTCGACGGAGCCGCCCTGGTGGCCGTCGGGACCGAGGAGGTCGGCGAGCGGTTCGGCCTGCGGCCTCGCGCCCGCATCCTCTCCACCGCGGTGAGCGGCTCCGACCCCCTCATCATGCTCACCGGGCCGGCACCCGCGACGCGCAAGGCGCTCGCCAAGGCCGGCCTGGGTGTCGAGGACATCGACCTGTTCGAGATGAACGAGGCCTTCGCCGCGGTCGTCATGCGGTTCATGCGCGACCTCGACCTGCCGCACGACAAGGTCAACGTCAACGGCGGCGCGATCGCGATGGGGCACCCGCTCGGCGCGACCGGCGCGATGATCCTCGGCACGCTCATCGACGAGCTCGAGCGGCGCGACCAGCGCTATGGCGTGGCCACCCTCTGCGTCGGAGGCGGAATGGGTGTCGCCACGGTCGTCGAGCGCCTCTGACCCGATTTTTCTTCTTCCAGGACAGGAAAGTTCCGACATGCCTGAGACCACCCTTGCCGGGTCCACCATCCGTTACGAGCGCGGCGCCGACGGGATCGTCGTGCTGACGCTCGACGACCCGGGCCAGAGTGCCAACACGATGAACGCCGCGTACATCCGCTCGATGGGCGAGACCGTCGAGCGGCTGGAGTCCGAGCGCGACGACATCGTCGGCGTGGTCGTCACCAGCGCGAAGAAGACCTTCTTCGCAGGCGGCGACCTGCACTCGATGTTGCAGGCGACGAAGGACGACGCGCCTGCGCTGCTCGCCGAGATCGAGACGGTCAAGGACCAGCTGCGCCGGCTGGAGACGCTCGGCAAGCCCGTGGTCGCGGCGATCAACGGGGCCGCCCTGGGCGGCGGTCTGGAGATCGCCCTTGCCTGTCACCACCGGGTCGCCGTCGACGCGCGCGGCGTCGAGATCGGGTTGCCTGAAGTCACTCTCGGCCTGCTGCCCGGCGGTGGTGGTGTGACCCGCACCGTGCGGATGCTCGGCCTCCAGGACGCCCTGATGAACGTGCTGCTGCAAGGCCCGCGGATGAAACCTGAACGAGCCCTGACCGCCGGCCTGGTCGACGAGCTCGTGGGCTCGGTCGACGAGCTGCTCCCGGCCGCGCGGGCGTGGATCGGATCGGTGGCGGGCGACGAGGAGGCCGTCACCCAGCCGTGGGACCGCCCCGGTTACAGGATCCCTGGCGGCACGCCGTCCTCGCCGAAGCTCGCGCAGTTCCTGCCGGCGTTCCCGGCGAACCTGCGAAAGCAGCTCAAGGGGGCCCCCTACCGGGCCCCCAGGAACATCATGGCCGCCGCGGTGGAGGGCTCCCAGGTCGACTTCGAGACCGCCACCCGCATCGAGTCGCGCTACCTGGTCGACCTCGTCACCGGGCAGCAGTTCAAGAACATGACCCAGGCGTTCTTCTTCGACCTGCAGCACATCAACTCCGGTGGCTCGCGCCCCTCCGACGTACCCGCGTGGCAGGCGACCAAGATGGTCGTGCTCGGCGCCGGGATGATGGGCGCCGGCATCGCCTACGTGGCCGCCCGGGCGGGCATCGACGTCGTGCTCAAGGACGTGTCGGTCGAGGCCGCGGAGAAGGGCAGGTCCTACTCCGTCCAGCTGCTCGACAAGCAGGTGGAGAAGGGGCGCTTGACCGCCGAGAAGCGTGACGAGATCCTCGCGCGGATCCATCCCACCGACGACCCTGCCGACGCGACCGGCTGCGACGTGGTCGTCGAGGCGGTCTTCGAGAGCCAGCAGCTCAAGCACCAGGTCTTCGCCGAGATCGAGGGGCACCTCGCCCCGGACGCGCTGTTGTGCTCCAACACCTCGACCCTGCCGATCACCGGTCTCGCGGACGGTGTGCAGCGTCCCGCCGACTTCATCGGCCTGCACTTCTTCTCGCCGGTCGACAAGATGCCGCTGGTCGAGATCATCAAGGGCCGCGAGACCGGGGACGTGGCGCTGGCCAAGGCCTACGACCTGGTCCGCCAGATCAAGAAGACACCTATCGTCGTCAACGACTCCCGCGGCTTCTTCACCTCACGCGTCTTCGGCACCCTGGTGATGGAGGGGGCCGCGATGGTGGGTGAGGGGGTCAACCCGGTCACCGTCGAGCGTGCCGCCACGCAGATGGGCTTCCCCGCCCCGCCGCTGGCGATGATCGACGAGGTGACGCTGACGCTGTCGCAGAAGATCCGCAACGAGGCCAGGGAGGCCGCCGAGTCCGGTGGCGTCGCGTTCGGGGACCACCCGGGCATGGCGGTCATCGACCGGATGGTGGACGAGTTCGGCCGCGCCGGCAAGGCGTCGGGGGCAGGCTTCTACGACTACCCGGAGGGCGGCACCAAGCAGCTGTGGCCCGGCCTCTACGAGCACTTCGCGCGGCCCGCGGGCGACGTCGCGTTCGCCGACCTGCAGGAGCGCTTCACATTCATCATGTCGCTGGAGACCGTGAAGTGCCTGGACGAAGGTGTGCTGACCTCCGTGCCCGACGCCAACATCGGCTCGATCTTCGGGATCGGGTTCCCGCCGCTGCACGGCGGTGCGCTGCAGTACATCAACGGCTACGACGGCGGGCTGCCCGGCTTCGTCGCGCGTGCCCGCGAGCTGGCTGCGGCGTACGGCGACCGGTTCGAGCCGCCGGCGCTGCTGGTCACGAAGGCGGAGAAGGGCGAGCGCTTCAGCTGACCGCGGTTGACCGACGGATACGGTCGTCCCCATGGATTTCGGGCACTCACCGCGCACCCAGCAGATGATCGAGCGGGTCGCGGCGTTCATCCGCGAGGAGATCGAGCCGGTCGAGGCCGGTTACCACCGGAAGCTCGCGGAGGCGCAGAACCCGTGGCAGGAGCCGGCGCTGCTCACCGAGCTACGAGCCAAGGCGAGGGCCGAGGGGCTGTGGAACCTGTTCCTGCCCGACGAGGAGCACGGCGCCGGCCTGTCGAACGTCGACTACGCCCCCGTCGCCGAGCTCACCGGCGGGTCCTTCCTCGCGCCCTACGTGTTCAACTGCAACGCGCCCGACACCGGCAACATGGAGGTCCTGCTCAAGTACGGCGACCAGGAGCAGCGGGACCGCTGGCTGCGCCCGCTGCTCGACGGTGAGATCCACTCCGCGTTCTGCATGACCGAGCCCGATGTGGCCTCCTCCGACGCGACCAACATGGCTGCCACCGTGCAGATCGACGGCGACAGCGTGGTCCTCAACGGACGCAAGTGGTGGAGCACCGGCATCGGCCATCCGGACTGCAAGGTCCTGATCTTCATGGGGCTGAGCGACCCCGGCGCGCCGCGCTATGCCCGGCACACGATGGTGCTGGTGCCGACCGACGCCCCCGGGGTGACGGTGGAGCGGATGCTTGCGGCGATGGGCCGCCGCGACGAGCCGTTCGGTCACGGCGAGGTCAGCTTCGACGACGTCAGGGTGCCGGCGAGCAACATCATCGCCGGCCCCGGCAGGGCGTTCGAGATCGCGCAGGGACGGCTGGGCCCGGGGCGGGTGCACCACTGCATGCGACTGGTGGGTCTGGCGGAGCGCGCGCTGGAGATGGCGTGCGAGCGCGGTGTGGCCCGGGAGGCGTTCGGCAAGCCGATCATCAACCTGGGCGGCAACCGCGAGCGCATCGCCGACGCACGGATCGCGATCGACCAGTCCCGGCTGCTCGTCCTGCAGGCCGCCTGGCTGCTCGACACCCAGGGCGTCATGGCTGCTCTCGGCGCGGTCAGCCAGATCAAGGTCGCCGTGCCGCAGATGGCTCAGCAGGTCATCGACATGGCGATCCAGCTGCACGGCGGTGGCGGGCTGAGCGACGACTGGCCACTCGCGGCAGCCTGGACCCAGGCCCGCGCCCTGCGGCTGGCCGACGGCCCCGACGAGGTGCACCGCGGCATCATCGCCCGGCTGGAGCTCGCGGGGCATGTGGAGGCCGCGCCGTGAGCCGGCGGGTCCTCGTGACCGGCGCGGCGTCGGGCCTCGGCGCCGCCCTCGTCGACCGATTTCGGGCCGACGGCGACCGGGTGCTTGCGACCGACGTGTCGGTGGCTGACGTACCCGGTCCGGATGTCTCCGAGCAGGCGCTGCGGCGGCTCGACGTACGCAGCCTGGAGGACTGGCAGGCCACCCGTGACTGGGCCGAGCAGCACTGGGGTGGGCTCGACCTGCTCGTCAACAATGCGGGGATCGCCACCGGTGGGCGTATCGACGTCGCCTCGATCGCGGAGTGGCAGCGGGTCCTCGACGTCAACCTCCTCGGCGTGGTCCGTGGGTGCCAGACCTTCGTGCCCGGCATGAAGGCGGGTGGCGGAGGGCACATCGTCAACATCGCCTCGATGGCCGGGCTCGTGCACCCACCCCACATGGGCTCCTACAACGCGGCCAAGGCCGGCGTCGTCGCGCTGTCCGAGACACTGCTGCACGAGCTCGAACCGCACGGCATCGCGGTCACGGTCGTGTGCCCGTCGTTCTTCCGCACCAACCTGGCCGCGTCGCTCGACGGCGACGACGTCGAGGCGCATGCGGCGGCGCGGCGGCTGATCGAGGGCTCACGCACCACTGCCGACGAGATCGCGCGACAGGTGATCGACGCCGTGCAACGACAGCGCTTCCTGCTGGTCACGGACCGACAGGGACGCGCGGCCCATCTCGCCAAGCGCTTCGCGCCTCCGCTCTACCGTCGCACGATGCGCCGGATCAGCCGGACGTTCCACCGGCGCGTGGAGCAGGCACGGTGACCGAGGTGACCGGCGCCGGGGAGGTGCGGGCGGAGGACGCGTTCGAGGTCGACGCGGTCACCGCCTGGTTGCGCGAGCACGACCTGGGTGTCACGGGCCGCCCGCAGGTGCGGCAATACTCCGGCGGTGCGTCCAACTTGACCTACCTGTTGCGCTTCCCGGAGCGCGACCTGGTGCTGCGTCGGCCGCCTGCCGGACAGAAGGCCCGGACGGCGCACGACATGCACCGCGAGTTCACGATCCAGAGCCAGCTCCGGCCCGTGTTCCCGTACGTCCCCGAGATGCTGGCCTTCTGCGACGACCCCGACGTGATCGGCAGCGACTTCTACGTCATGCAGCGGCTGGAGGGTGCGATCCTGCGCGCCAAGGAGCCGCCCGGCCTCGGCATGGGGCTGACCGAGGACCAGGTGCGCGCGCTGAGCCTACGGATCGTCGACACCATGGTCGAGCTGCACCAGGTCGACGTCGACGCCGCCGGTCTCGGTGACCTCGGCCGTGGCGCCGGGTACGTCGCTCGACAGGTCGCCGGCTGGTCCGAGCGCTACCGCCAGGCCCGGACCTGGAACGTGCCGAGCTTCGAGCAGGTCATGACGTGGCTCGACGTCCACCAGCCGGACGACGTGGCGACCTGCGTGATCCACAACGACTTCCGGCTCGACAACGTGGTGCTCCGCGGCGACGACGGAGGCCCGCGGGTGGCCGGTGTGCTCGACTGGGAGATGGCGACTCTCGGCGACCCGCTGATGGATCTGGGCGGCTCCCTGGCGTACTGGGTGCAGGCTGACGACCCCCGTCTCTCCCGGGTCCTGCAGCGGCAGCCGACCGACGTGCCGGGGATGCCGACCCGGCAGGAGGTGGTGCAGCACTACTGCAGCAGGATGGGGCTCTCCGCCGAGGGCTGGGTGTTCTACGAGGTGTTCGGCCTGTTCCGCCTGGCGGTCATCGCACAGCAGATCTACTACCGCTACCAGAAGGGGCAGACTCACAACCGCGCCTTCCGCCACTTCTGGATCGCGGTCGGCCACCTGCACCGTCGGTGCCGTCGGCTGATCCGGGACGCAGGCGCATGACACGAGTGGAGGAACGACCTTGCGTACCAACATCCTCATCACCGGCGCGAGCTCGGGGCTCGGCGCGGAGATGGCCCGGCAGTTCGCCGCTCGCGGACATCACCTCGCCCTGTGCGCCCGGCGCATCGACCGGTTGGAGGAGCTGAAGGCCGAGATCGAGGCCGCCCATCCCGGCAGCAAGGTCGCCGTCCGCGCTCTGGACGTCAACGACCACGACGCGGTGTCACGGGTGTTCGAAGAGCTCGACGAGGAGCTCGGCGGCCTGGACCGGGTGGTGGTCAACGCCGGCTCGGGCAAGGGTGCGCGCGTCGGCACCGGCCGCTTCGACGTCAACCGCGAGACCGCGATGACCAACTTCGTCGCCGCGCTGGCGCAGTGCGAGGCTTCGCTCGCGCTCTTCCGGGAGCGGGGCGACGGCCACCTCGTCGTGGTCTCCTCGATGTCGGCGATGCGTGGGATGCCCGGAGCGATGACGGTCTATGCGGCCAGCAAGGCCGGCGTGGCAGCGCTCGCCGAGGGCCTGCGTTCGGATCTGCTGGGCAGCCCGATCACGGTGACGACGATCTATCCCGGCTACATCCGTTCGGAGATGAACGAGCGGGTGGCGCACACCGTGCGCTTCATGACCGACACCGAGCCCGGTGTGCGGGCGATGGTCGAGGCGATCGACAAGGAGGTCGCGGAGGCCGAGGTGCCGGCCTGGCCGTGGAAGCCGGTCGGCCTGCTCATGCGGCACGCACCGCTCAGGCTGGTGCGCAAGCTGACCTGACCGACGTCAACGGCCGAAGCGCAGGTCGAAGTCGGCCAGCACCAGGCTGACCAGCGGGCGGCGGCCGGCCAGACGACCGAGCGGGCCGTCGGCGGCCAGATCCCATCTCGCCGTGGCCAGATGAACCGTGGCCCGCCCACGCACCGGTGTCACGACCGTCGACGCGCCGCGCGGCTGGGCCGTCCACAGGCGCACCGGTAGCCGGCCCGGGAGCGCGCGCCCACGGCGGAACCGCGCCGTCGCGACGGACCGTCCCTCGACCGACACCGAGCCGGTGTCACCCGTCACCCGCAGGACGGCGAGCTGTTTCGGGATGGCCCAGAGCGCGCGTCCACCTTCGAGGGACTGCTCGGAGTCGACCCAGATCTGGGTGATCCGGGCGGCCGGGCGCCCGCGATCCAGCACCGGTCGGGCCACCAGCAGCTCGCGGTAGGTCAGCGTGTCGCCCCGGTAGTCCACGAACGCCGCACCTGTGACCTGGCGCCCGACCCGCCAGACCGACAGCAACAGATCGCCCCGCAGGTGCCAGGGGGACGGCGGGTGGGTCATGACCTCACAGCCTGGCAGACTCCCCCGAGAGATCGTCGACTCGGGGGAACCAGGATGAGAGCAACACGTGTCGTCGCGCTGCTCGTGACGACAGCCGTCGTGCTGACGGCGTGCAGCGGTGACGGGGACAGCGCGCAGGCGAGGGCGGCAGCCGCCGCGCGGACGTTCGCGGAGGCGTGGCAGTCGGGCGAGTCCACCGGCTCGCCGCAGGCCGACGACCTCATCGCCGAGGTCAACAGCGCGCTGCAGGTGTCGAGTACGGCGGTCGACGTCTCCGAAGGCCCGACGTGCAATGACGACGAGACCGTGTGCCGTGCCCCGGCCGAGGTGACCTTGACCATGCAGGGTCTCGGCGAGTGGAGCTACGACACCGAGCTCGAGCTCGCGCCCGCCGAGGCCGACGGGTGGCAGGTGAGCTGGACGCCGCAGACCCTTCATCCGCGACTCACGTCCGAGACCCGGCTCGAGCGGCAGCGCGAGCTGCCTGCGCGGGCCTCGATACTGGGCGCCGGCGGTGAGCGGCTCACCAGGCCGACCAGCGTGCTGCGGGTGGGGGTGGTCGCCGGCAAGGTGAAGCCGGCCACCTACGGGCAGCTCGCCGAGCTGCTCGACATCGACCCGGCCGGACTGCGGCAGCAGGTGCGTGCCGCGGACCCGGAGTGGTTCGTCCCGGTGATCACCATCCGCCGACCGCAGTACGGGCAGGTTCGGGGACAGCTGCTGCAGGTGCCCGGCATCTCGGTCAACGAGGACACCTGGTCGCTGACCAAGGCCTCGAGCTGGGGCCGCGCGTTGGTCGGCACGGTCGCACCTGCGACGGCGGAGACGCTGGAACAGGCCGGGCCCCTCGCCGGGCAGCACGACGTCGTCGGCGCCAGCGGCCTGCAGCTGGCGTTCCAACGGCAGCTCGCCGGAGAGCCCGGCGGAGTCGTGGAGCTCGTCGACGCCGAGTCCGACGCGACTGTGGAGGAGCTCTTCACCAAGCGCCCGCAGCGGGGTGAGCCGCTGCGTACGACGCTCGATGCCGACGTTCAGAACGCCGCTGAGGCCGCCGTCGGGACCCAGGACAAGACGACGGCGCTGGTCGCGATGCGGGCCGGCACCGGAGAGATCCTCGCCAGTGCGGTGGGTCCTGGTGCCCAGTCCTACAACTCGGCGTTCGTCGGTCGGTACCCTCCCGGGTCGACGTTCAAGATCGTCTCGGCTGCGGCGCTGCTCGGCGAGGAGGTGCTCGACGCCGGCACTCCGGTGCCCTGCCCGCCGACGACCACGGTGAACGGCAAGTCGTTCAAGAACTACGACGACTTCCAGGCCGTCTCCGCCGATCCCACCTTCGCCCAGGACATCGCCGCCTCCTGCAACACCGCTGTCGTCTCCCGGGCGGAGGAGCTGGACGCCGACGCGTTGACGGACTGGGCCGGGCGGCTCGGGCTGGGGGCCGACGTCGACCTGGGCGTGCCGGCCTTCATCGGCGACGTGCCGCTGACGGAAGACGTGGTCGACCGCGCGGCCTCGATGATCGGGCAGGGGCGGGTGCTGGCGAGCCCGCTGGGCATGGCCACGATGGCCGCGGCGGTGAAAGCAGGCTCGCCGGTCACGCCGAAGCTGCTGCAGGACGCCGATGCGGCGCCGCAGGCCGAACCGCTGGACCCCGGGCTCGGGCGCGACCTGCAGGAGATGATGAGGCTCACCGTCACCGACGGCACGGCCTCGAGCCTCGACTTGCCGGGTGAGCCGGTGCACGCCAAGACCGGCACCGCGGAGCTCGACTCCGACGACCCGTCGAAAACACACGCGTGGATCGTCGGTTTCCGGGGCGACCTCGCCTTCGCCGTGCTGGTCGAGAACGGCGTCTCGGGCAGCGAGGACGCTGCTCCCGTCGTACGTGCGTTCCTCGAGCGGGTCCCTCAGCCGTGAGACGTGGGATGAGCA
>Ga0075331_1000261_pt1 | contig 11429 bp, 14 predicted proteins | sample MayberrySE_TuleA_FD_120090 | JGI IMG/M metagenome (GOLD analysis project Ga0075331, IMG submission 120090) | Natural and restored wetland microbial communities from the San Francisco Bay, California, USA, that impact long-term carbon... | ecosystem: Environmental > Terrestrial > Soil > Wetlands ... | reverse complement strand
ATCGCCCGCGGCGGGCGATCCCTTTTCGAATAAGACAGAGATAACCGCTTAGGCGGCGCGAGTTTGCTCCTGGGTTTCCGCAAACACGCGACGACCGTTGAGCGCATCGTCGATGATCTCGCGCACGGCCGAAGTTTCCGGATTAACGTCCATTCGGTCGCAAGCGCGGAGGTGTCTGATGATGCCCTCTGTCGCTATCTGGAGAGCCATGCCGTTAAGCTTTGAATAACGGCGGGCCTGTATATGATCTATCCTCATAAGCCGCTCATTGAGCGGCAAGTGTGTATCAAAAGTCACGATTGCCTCAATCCTCCAATTAAGAATCTCGCGATTCAAAAGTATGTACTATAGATGCTCTACCAACCCCCTTGGATGCAGCCTCCGCCCCAAGGCAAAGCTTTGGATTCAGGGTAAAACCCCAAAAACAAAGGTGCGCTATAAGCATTGCCGCAGGGGTGTTCAGCGAAACGTGGGATTATACTGAAAGAGTCACGGGACGTCTATAACTTTTTATGCACAGGAAAAATGCCTCAATTCCCTTCCAAACGGACAAACGCGCCGCCCGAAATACTCTGGAGGTTTGGGGCGGCGCCGTTTGCTGAAAAATAATAGTGCCGGAAGCTTACTTTTTTGGTAGCACGGTATCTTTCATTGACTTGCCTACTCGAAACTTTAACGTCGTTTTGGCGGGAATCTGAATGGTTTCGCCGGTCGCGGGGTTGCGGCCTTCACGGGCCTTTCTCTCTGATTTGACGAGTTTTCCGAATCCGGGGAGAACAAACTCACCGTTTGATTTCACTTCGCGTGCGGCGAGACTGGAGAGTTCCTCAAAAAATTCCTTGACCTGGGCTCGCTTCATCCCTGTGGATTCAGAGAAATGGTTGATAACTTCCGATTGCGTCATGCGCTTCTTGCCTGTCGCGGCTTTTGTCGCCATAGTCTGGTGTGACACCTCCAACGAGAACTAGAATAGAAAGCAAACCGGACACTCATATATCACACTCAAGCGGCAAAGTCTTCTATAAAAACCAGCATTTCACTAGGTTTTTTTGAGGTTTGAGTGGCTGAAGTGGTCGGGGCGAGAGGATAGATGTGAGTGTCGAGCAGAAGTTTCATTCTCGGCCCAGGCAAAACTCATTATTCAAAAGGGTTCAACGTTTTCACGCCTGTTTTTTGAAAATCGCGAGTGTTACGTGTGGCAACGATCAGGTCATGTTGAAGAGCAGTTGCAGCAATCATCCCATCAAGCAGTGGCACAGTCGCTCCCTTTCGTCTCAATTCCACAACCAGAGCTGCCCATCGCTGGCTTATCGCTGCGTCCCATGGAAGGCATTCGATCGTGTCAACCACAGTTTCGTACCATTGCTCCAGCCGATCACGCTTGCGTCCGCGCGGTAGCGCAAGAATGCCGATTCGCAGTTCGCCAATAATTATCGAGTCGACGATGAGATTGGATTCGTTTGCATTGAGCCACGTGAGAACCCTGCTGTCGGCCGCCTGTCTCGTCGGCTCACTAAGCACGTTTGCATCGACAAGGTAAATCATCCGAGCTTAGGCAGCTTAATGTCGTCAGTAGTTTCGGTGCGCTCTAATGGTTGGAACCAATCCTTCACAGGACAGGAAAGTAATAGTTTTACAAGCCCTTTATTTCGCGGTTTTGTTGTTCGCTTGAGGAGGTATTCACCCCGATCGATGCGTTCGATCTCAAACTCCTGGCCGGATTTAATGTCATCTTCACGCCGAATTTCAGCCGGAAGGATGATCTGACCCTTTGTCGAAACGGTAGTTCTCATGATGGGTAAGATAACGTCTTACCTTGGTCAGGTCAATAAACATCGCGCATCGTAGAAGCCGTAGAAGTTAGTATTCAGTAGTTGGGAATTATTGGTCGGGGCGAGAGGGTGTTGTGCTGAGAATTCTGTCCACAAATTGGCCACAAGTTTTTGGGGTGGTTTCAATTAGCCAGACTGTTGATAAATTTTCGTTCTTAACTATCGCTTCTGGTTCACTTTCGTAACGCCCAACGTCTGCTCACCCGTGCAGAGCCGATCAGCGGCGAGGGAACGCGAACGACACCTGTCAATGGCCGAAGAGAAGCGCGTCGTGTGCGGACAGTGGTTGGGTTGGCGCATAGATCAAGCGGCTCGCAGTAGAGATCTTTCCAGCGAGCTAGGCAATTCGATGAGCACGAACCAATCTGCTGGATAAAGGTAGTCTTCGCCGCTCTCATCAATGACTCGGATATCTCCATCCATCTCGGCGTCTGCATCGGGAATAACTCGATAGATTTTATGAAGTTCTAAGGACGCTTCATAATCCTCATTGCCGACACAAACCGCGAATTTGAAGGCAGGTTTCTTTTGACTCATGATTAATCCAAATAGCGTTTCCGCTTCATTTGCTTTCGACCAATTCCGTGCGCTTCATACCAATGCAATTCAGCCAAACGTATTCTACCGCTTCTGAGACGGACGTGCGCCACGCCCTTCAACTTTCGCCAACGTCCTGTACCATATCTCCGTCTCAAACGGGCGAGTTCGCGAATCTTTTTGCCGACGGCGATTATTTCAATTTCCGTAATCTCACCGATGATTTCAAAGTGCATCAGTGGCTCATTTAATCAAGAACAATTGAGAGACTTAACTCGCCCCCCGGATACCACATACCAAGCTCCAATTAGATTACCTCAAGGTCGGAGAAACTAATCGATAATTTTAGGAGGCTTTCTCACTTGTCCGCGCACGTTTACGTGCGTCGCCCCTTGAAACGCGTTGGTGCGCGCTGTATTCGTCGAGCTACTTCGAATGCTTGCCAACGCCTTTGAATGAAGAGACATTTCTAAGTTCCGGTTTCTTTCTAATGCTTAACCAATACTCTTCTCGAACGTCTTCATCTATTTCTATTACCACTGAATAAAGCGCATCGGTGCCATCCTTCTTGCAACCCGAGATCCAATACTCTTCGCGCGTCTCCTCGTCGAAGAAATTAGCTTTGAATCCGTTTCCATTTAAGGAAGCAAACGATCGGCCTCGATAATAGATGGTCTTGCCAGTTTTTGAGTACGTTACACGACCGATCCGGGCCGGCCCAACGATCTCGCCGACTTTCTTCTCGATGTACATTATTCGCTTCTTGTGTGACATCACGTAAGCATCGAACGAATAGGATTCTTTCCGCAGTCTCGCCGTGTGTCAAGCTGGAGTAAAGTCACACTTTGAAGCGGCGAGCACTGCGGAAAGAATCCTATTCGTTAGACTAGCGACAGAGCGCTCGGTTCCGCGTATAAATGAATTGGACCAGGTGTAACCACAACATTCACCTGTTTTCGTTTTTAGGCGGTTTTTGCAGATCGTGACGGTGCAAAGAGGGGTTAATTCCCTGAACCAAAAACATCTTGTCCACAAATTGGCCACACGACGGCAATCGAGTGTTAACCCTTACGACCGTATGTAGTTGATAGGTTGTGAGTTACTGGTCGGGGCGAGAGGATTCGAACCTCCGACCTCTCGGTCCCAAACCGAGCGCACTACCAGGCTGTGCTACGCCCCGAAGGTTGACGCATTCTAAGAGCCATGGGAAAACCCGTCAAGTTACAGATGATAAACAGAATGAGTAGACAGGATTGTCGGGATGATCAGGATGCACAGGATATGAGAAATCGCCTCGTATTGAGCAGGGCGAGGGCGCGGTGGCTGATGCGGTTTTTGACGTCGTCGGAGAGTTCCGCAAAGGTTTGTGAATAGCCATCGGGGATGAAGAGCGGATCGTAGCCGAAACCACCCTCGCCTCGTGGAGCGAAGGTGATTGTTCCTTCGCAAATTCCTTCGGAAACGTTCAGAACTCCTCCAGCAGCGTCCGCGATTGCGACCACGCAGACGAAACGAGCGCGGCGATCCTGATCCGCTGTCTCTGCCAATTCCATCAGCAGCAATTCGCGTCGATCTGCGTCCGAAGCGTTTTCACCAGCATAGCGCGCCGAAAACACGCCGGGACCGCCGCCAAGCGCCGCCACCTCCAACCCCGAATCGTCGGCCAAGGCGCAACGTCCGGTCGCCCTCGCATAAAAGAGCGCTTTCGCGATCGCGTTCTCCGCATATGTCTGCCCATTCTCTTCCGCGGCATCAACGTTTTCGAATTCTCGAAGTGAACAGAAAGACCACCCGCAACCGCGTAAGATGCTTGTGATCTCTTTCAACTTTCCAGGATTCCGAGTACCTAACAGAAGTGAACGCATTGACTAACGAGTGGATCGATCAGTCTGGAGCAGGGAAATAAACGTACCGAACTGGCCAAACGCAGAACGTGTCGTCCGTTCGATACCGGTAGCGTTCAACCGTGTCTCTGTCGAAGAGTAGCCGTGACGCCGAAGTATGTTCTGTAATTGAGTGAGTTCTTCGTTTGAGAGGCTCCGGCCTTGAAGTCCGAGAAGCGTCAAAATGAAATTGTTCAGCCGTGCCTCGTCATTCGCGTAGGTGACTATCGGCGCCGAACTCTCCGCGGCTGTCTGTTTCAGCTTTTTTGTTGCCTCAGACGGCTGACTATTTCTCAAAGCGGCGAGGCTCGCGCGCATGTTTTCAGTTTTCCCGAGCAGTACGTATCCATCAGCAAACACTGCGGCAAACTCTTTCTCACCGTCAGGATTCGAGTCAAGCCCGGCGAGGATCTGACCGTTGCCGTCTTTAAAACCATCCTGGGCCATCGATCGCCTCAGTCTTTCTTCATCATTTACACCCGCGACCATGATCGACCCTTCCGCGCCCCGCGAAGGTTTGAGTGTCAACAATGGCGGATCGAGCGTTGCGAGCGCCTCTTTTGGATTGCTGATTCCATAAATACTCAAACTGGATCTCAACAGGGAACCAAACAACACCGCCGGCAGCGCATCGAGCTTGAAAGCGACCGCTGAATCGAGCGAACTCCAGGCCGCCGCCGGCGCTTTGCTGCGGTAGATCGTCAGCGACTGAACACGTTCCGGAACAAGGTTGAAGATGTTCTCGTCGCGTTCGGCAGTTTCAAAAGCAGGTTGCAGACGCGAAACGACTCCAGGCTCGAGCGAGAAGAGAAAACGATCTTCAATGCCACCGCCAGACGAGGTTGCAGTCCACGCAACACCGCGCAGAATCTTCCCGGCACTGACGGCGAGCAGCTGCTCCAACTGTCGATCGCCGGGAGCCTGGCCCATCAGGAGCGGCGCCGCCCACGAGAAAAGCTTCGCGGAATTTGCGGGCGAAATGTAACCGAAGCCGAGGGTATTCTCTGAAGTGACGTGCGACCGTACTTTCAGCAGTTCGGCATCGGTGCGAATGCTCGGACGCGAGCCGCGACGCACTTCCAAACAACTTCGCACCGCGCTGTCGGAGTTTCCAATCACTACCAGCGTCCCATCTACAGCGCCGACGATCTTTCGCTCGGCGCCAGCGACAGCGCATTCAATGTACTCGGCGTCGCCCGTGCGTTCGGCGCAAGCAGATTGGCCGTAAGCGAAGTTTGCGAGCTTCTCCACCGCGTCAACCATCGCCTGCTTCGTGCGCCACTGTGACGTGTGTGTCTCGGCGATCAATGCGACGTCGGGCCTGACTTTAAGTGTATCGTCATGTTCGGAAGTATTAAGGCCGACGACGACCAGTGCGACTTGAGTGCGCGCGAAGAGAACCGCCTCGAGTGGGCCAAATCCTCTGCGGGCGGCAGCGGTCAGAAAACCGTTCGGTTGTTGTGGTTCGCTGTGAGTGATGGGAGCCGCGGCCTGCCAAACGTCGCTTCGTTGAATCGCCTGAGCCACATCTGCAAGGTTGTTAAACTCGACATAGAGGAGCGCGTCGGCGGGAGCATAGTCGGCCATGTCGACAGGTGAGGGTGTTGACCACAGCCATGCTGCTGCAACCAGAGCTCCGAGCAGCAGGACTAAAACCAGCAGGGGGCGAAGAAACTTCATTGGCCGGAATGCTAGCATAAGATTTTGGCCGCGGATAACACGGATGGAAGCCGGATTTTTTATCCGTGTCATCTGTGGCTAAATTTCGTGGCTCGTGTTAATTTTGCGCGCTTGGTGCAACCTATGACCTACCGTGAATTGTCTGCACAGGCGCTCGCCGAAGAGGACTATGATGCCTTCCTGCTTGAGTTAGAAAAGTCGCTGACAGACGGCCAACGAGATCCCAACGACGTAGTTCGCGACACCCTCATAGATCTCTACTTCGGAGTTTCCAGACCAGAACAAGAAAACCTGAGCCCGGCTTCACGGGTTGCAATCCATAACCTGGATCCGCGCAACATCACGACCGAGCCCGAGTACTATACGGACATCGACGCGAAACTCTATGCCGAACGCAAGCCGATGATCTGGTTGTGGCAAATGTTTGACCGCTCGGCACTGGGACAAAACTCGCTGCTGGCGCATCGTTTCCGCAGAATGCTTGCGCCAATGATCTTTCACCGTGTCGGTAAGAACTTCAAGTGCTGGCAGTTCGTGGAATGGTCATTCGGTTACAACCTGTCGTTCGGAGACAACGTCGTCATACACCGCCACGTGCTACTTGACGATCGCGGCGGGATCGAGATCGGCGACGACGTCTCGATCTCGGATTATGTAAACGTCTACTCACACACTCACGACATCTACGACATTCACAAGATCTACACGCCCCAAACCCGCATCGGCAACGGCGTCAGGATCACTTATCACGCCACCGTGCTTGCAGGAACCACTGTTGGAGACCACGCCATGATCGGAACCGGCGCGGTGGTTACACGTGACGTCGACCCGCACCATATCGTGGTCGGCATCCCTGCCAAAACAGCTAAAGTCAAGGAATGATTGTAGGGACTGTGGGCCTTAATTGAGGTTTTTCATCCACAGATTACACAGATGTCTTCAGCAATCTGCGTAATCTGTGGATGAAGAGTCGAAAAACAGGATCGCCCCAACCGTCATGGAACTATCGCTAAATAGTTCCAGAAACCAGCCTAACCATAGGCAGCCACAAGAGTTAAACGACGTAAAATAACGGTTGACACTGTTTGGCCCATTAAGGTACTCTCACACAGGTTGACGGCGTAACTGCCGTTCACCGGGTGCCCACCCGGTTTCAACAGCGGTCAGTCCCGCGAAATTCTTTTGGAGCACGACAAAGGCACACTTCGCGCGAGCGGAGGTCGCAAAGCCTACAGAAGTTGGGCGTTAACCAACTTGGCTGGGTTCCCGAATGAGCTTCAATCCTGCCGCAGCAGACATCTCCAACAGTTCTCTGTTGATACCCGCCGGGACCCTTCCTATGCACGCTGGTGTGATTTCAAACAATCCTGATGACAGGCGGACGGCAAACTTGAAAACGACACCCGATTCCCTGAGCGATAAATTCTTGAGACGACAACTGCCCCGCGCGCGGAAAGCGCGGGCACGGCTGCGCCGGCAAAACAAATTGCGGACTGCTGTGGTGAGGAACAACTGACATGTTCAAAAAAGGCTCCGGAAAAAAGAACCTCGTTGGTCTCGACATCGGCTCGAGCGCCGTCAAGGCTGTTGAGCTCGGCAAAAAAGGCCACGCCTTGCATCTCCTCAACCTCGGTTTCGAGAACCTTCAGACTGACACAATCGTCGATGGCCAGATCATGGAGCTCAACAACGTCTCCAACGTGATCTCACACATCTTCAGCGAGCACCAGATCCGGACCATACGCGTTGCCGCCGGTGTCAGTGGTCACTCAGTGATCGTCAAAAACATCGTGCTTCCGCAGATGAGCCAGGAAGAATTGCAGGAGTCGTTCAGTTGGCACGCCGAAGAGCACATTCCGTTCGACATCGGCGACGTGAATCTCGACTACGAGTTGACGGGCAAATCTTCTGAGACACTGCACGTGCTGATGGCTGCGTGCAAGAGCGACAAGATCGCCAACGTGAAGCAGGCAATTCAACTTGCCGGCAAGCAACCCGTGATCATCGACGTCGATGCCTTCGCTCTCCAGAATTGTTATGAAGCGAATTACCAGCCGCGCGTCGGCGAGATCGTGGCGTTGCTGAACGTCGGCGCCGCAACCATGAATATCAACATCCTCAACGGCACGCGTTCGATCTTCGCGAGAGATGCGTCGGTTGGCGGCAGTCAATACACAAGTTTGCTTCAGAAAGAACTCGGAGTGAGTTTCGAACAGGCTGAAGCTGTAAAGCGCGGCATGCCGTTGCCGGAAGGTGTGGAGCCAAGACCGATCCAACCGATCATTGAAACTGTTTCCGAGACGCTCGCCCTCGAAGTTAAGAAGACCTTCGACTTTTACCGCACCACCGCTCACGAGAGTGAGGCTTCGATTCACAAGATCCTGCTTGCCGGTGGCGGATCGAAGTTGCCGGGCCTGCCCGAGTTTCTGGCACATCGTTTCGAGATTCCAGTCGAGGTCTTCGATCCTTTCCGGCAAATTGAAGTCGACGCACGGAAGTTCGATCCGGACTACATGCGAGAGATAGTGCCGGAGATGGCAGTCGCCGTCGGTCTCGCCCTGAGAGGAGTGGAGGCATGATCAAGATAAACCTGCTCGAGTCGGTTACCGATCGACCACAGGGAGTCGCGCTGGTTGAAGACAAAGTCGCAAGCCCGCGCATGCAGACGTTTCTGCTTGCGCTGACGGTGTTTGGACTGACCTTCGCGGCGATGGGTTACGACTATGTGAGTTCAAACATGGCTCGCACGGCGGCGCAGAAAGAACTGGACAATCAGAAGCGCATCAACCAGCAGATGCTCGCGATTCAGAAAGAACAGATGGAGCTGGAGAAGAAGTCGAAGGAGGTCCAGGCTCGTATCGACGCCATCAAGAAACTTCGCGAATCACAGCAGGGGCCGAGCGCGGTGCTGTCGGAGATCAAAGCGCGTTTCGACGCCGTACCCGGTCTATACCTCACGAGCATCGAGCAGAAGGATGGAGAAGTAACAATCAAAGGTGAGTCGCCGAACGAGTACTCGGTTACGAAGTTTGGCCAGAGCCTCGAGTTCTCCAACGGCTTGTTTAGCAACCTCAACATCGAGACGCAGAGGGAAGCCGCAAAACTGCCAAACCAGACCACCGGAGCACCTGCGCCCGTCGAGAACGATCCAAACGAAGGCAAACCTGAAGTGGTTGTCTTCACGGTAAAGGCGAACTTTGGAAAAACGCAATCACAACAGCAAACGCCTGCTCCGGCGAACCAGGTCGCGATGAAGAAGTAGTTGCCACGGGCCCAGCCCGTGGAATTTGTTAGAGGACACAAAAATGAAACTCGGCAAGCTCCCAGCACTTCCATGGTACATGCGGCTGGTCATTTTTCTGGCGATCGGCAGCGTCATGTATGCGGGCTTCTGGTACTTCGTAACCAAAGGCACGCGCGAGGAAACGAAGACAATTGACGACGAGATCGCCCAGTTGCGACCGCGCAACGCTCAGGCTCAAATCGTCCAGCAGAACCTCAACAACTTCAAAGCCGCGTACAAGGCGCGTGAGGAAGAGTACGCCGAGTTGAAAGCTTTGCTGCCCGAGCAACGCGAGCTAACGAATGTGTTACAGGGAATTCAGGATCGTGCGCGCACCAACGGTCTTGTGCTCACACGTTTCAATCCGAAGGAAGATCTGCAACAGGACAATTACAGTGGCAAGAAGATCGAAGTGAGTGTTGTCAGTGGCTTTGCCGGACTGCGCGCGTTCTTCGAACAGTTGGCCCACTATCAACGAATAGTTTCGATCACCAATTTCGAACTGAAGCAGTTGGAAAAACAGTCGTTGACCAAAACTGTTGACGCCCGCTTCGATCTGACGGCCTATTACGTTTCTTCCGAGCGCTTGCAGAGTCAGGCGCAGGCTCCGAGCCCCACGCCTGGATCCGGTGGAGCGGTGCCCGCTCCGGCTGCCCCAGCCCCGCAACCTGCAAAGTAGTCGCAGCAAGCGAAACTCACTCAAGAAAGCGAACATGATGATGCGAGTCAAAGAAACATCGAGAATGCGGTTTGCAAGCTTTAGTCCGGCGCTGCGGCGCTTGGTTCCGTTCTTGCTCAGCGCTACGATGCTGGTTGCGAGTGGTTTTGCAATGGGCGTCATGGGCCAGGAAACTCAGCCCCGGAAGCCGGCGGCAACGAAGAAATCGTATGGCGGTCGCGATCCGTTTAGAAAGTATGAGCCGCGCCCTACGCTGAAACGGAGCAATGACCAGTCGCCAATCCCGACAATCCAGGAACGCATCACTCACTACAAGGCCCAAAAGGCTGCGGCGATGATCGCACGCATGCCGGCGCCAAAGCCCACCACCGCTATTCTGCTGAGTGAGATTCAAGTCGTCGGTATTTCTCGGTCGCCGCGCGGATATGCCGCTATCGTTGAAGCGTTGCCAATCAAACTTACCTACGTCGTCTATCCTGGCGAAATGTTCTTCGACGGCCAGTTAGTAGCGATCGAAGACACTCGTTTGGTGTTTCGTCGTGAGACTGTATTCACCGATGGTCGTCGCGAACGGAATGTTGAATACAAGCCGTTGCGACAACCAGGCCAGTTCAATGCGATGAGCACTCCTGCCGCAGCCAACACTGCGAAGCCTTAACCCTGGTTTGGTTCAGCCAGACCATTGACCCGCGCCGGTTTTTTGAACCGCAAAAACGCCGGCGCCCTTTTGACAAAAGCCAGAACAAGCCGTGTTTGTGCGGCGCGCGCTTTTATTGCCCCGGCAATCGAGCGTAGTGCGTGGCGGCTCGCCTCTGGAAATTTCCCTAAGGAGGGAACGATGTCTTCTCAGTCTCGAGTTAAATCAGCCATTAACAGGAGCGCGCTCGTCCTGTTGCTTGTGTGCCTCGCGGCTACAAGCGTTTTGGCTGCCACCCCAAATTTCGACGTTGTCGTCTTGCACAACGCCCAGGGACCTGCACAGCAGACTTCGGCGGCAGCGCCAATGCCGACACCTCCTGTCGGCATGTCGCGCGCGACTGACAACCCGTCGCAACAGGGACGGCAGTATGGACAACCGGGATTTGTTGGTGAACCCATCAACCTGAACGTCGTCAATGCCGACATTCGCGACATACTCAACTACATCACCGAACAGTACGGCGTTAACTTCGTGATCGATTCTTCAGTCGCTGCTGTTCCGGTGACTGTGAACGTTCAGGATGTGCCGTGGAATGTGGCCCTCGACGCGATCCTCAAAGCCAACCGGCTTGGTATCGAGGTCAACGGCAACATACTGCGCATTGCGACGACGGATGTGCTGGCGAAAGAGGCGGAAACTCAGAAGGTGATCAACGACTCGCGTCTGGATGCCTCACCGCTCGTTACCGAATTCATACGTCTTAATTATGCGCGCGCCTCGGGCACGTTGGCCCAGGCGGCGGGTTCGACCGGCGCCTTCTCGGGTGGCTCCACAAACTTGAGCTTTAGCGGAGGAGCCGGGGGCGATGCGACCGGCGGCGGCGGCGATCAGGGTT
>Ga0075331_1000260_pt1 | contig 11447 bp, 8 predicted proteins | sample MayberrySE_TuleA_FD_120090 | JGI IMG/M metagenome (GOLD analysis project Ga0075331, IMG submission 120090) | Natural and restored wetland microbial communities from the San Francisco Bay, California, USA, that impact long-term carbon... | ecosystem: Environmental > Terrestrial > Soil > Wetlands ... | reverse complement strand
CCGCGCGGATCCGGCCCAGCACCTGCAGGCCGTGGCGTACCGGGGGCATCGGCGACAGCAGCGCGCCGACGATTGCGGGGCCGATGCGGCGGGCTCGCTCGCACATCGCCAGCCAGGCGTCGCCGTCACCGGGGTGCAGGGCGTCGAGGCCGGCCGCGGTGTCCTCGGGTGAGCGGTGCAGGACCGCCCAGGTGCCGTCCTCGAACGGGTGGCCGAGCACCGCCGGCGCATGCGACCAGCGCAGGCCGTGCCGCTCCAGCTCGAGCCCCTGGATCGTGGGCGACGCGGCGGCGAGCGGGTAGAACGAGCTGCAGGTGTCGTGCACGAAGCCGTCGGCGACGGCGTCGCTGCTGTGCACGGCGCCGCCGACGTGGGGTGCGGCCTCCAGCAGCACGACCCGCCAGCCGGCGTCGGCGAGCAGGTTGGCCGCCACCAGGCCGTTCGGGCCCGCGCCGATGACGACGGCGTCAGTCGGCACTGCCGCCGCCGCCCGAGCCACTGCCGCGCTTGCGCCCCTCGGACAGCATGGCCAGTCGGGTGAGCGACTCGTCGTTGCGGAGACCGATCGCGATGTCCTGCAGGATCTTGGGCACGAACTTCCCCGGGCCGCTCGAGATCTCCTCGAACAGCGAGACCTCGCAGCCGTCGTCGTGCGGCTCCACGGTGATCTCGATGTTGGCCTCGCCGCCGGGCCAGGCCCGCGCGGTCAGGGCGAGGCGTCGCGGTGGCTCGCACGCCACGACGTGGGTCGTGTCGTCGGTCATCGCCGGCCACAGCCCGACCGAGTGGTGGATGCGGGTGCCCGGCCGGGGCCAGTCCGGGTCGACGTCGCGGATCCGGGCGGCACCCACCACCCAGGTGGTGTACAGCCAGCCGTCGGCCAGCACGTCGAACACGTCCTGCGGGCTGCAGTGCATCACACGGCTGCGTGTCGTCATGATCGGCACATACCCTCACGGCGCGGTGAGCATGCCGTGACATGTCCGGCCGCCGCGCGGGGTACCGGGGACCCATGCAGATCACTCCGGACTCCCTGTGGATGGCAGACGCCCCCGCCGAGGCGGTCCGCGCGCCGCTCGACGGCGACACCGCGGCCGACGTCGTGGTGGTCGGGGGCGGGATCGCCGGTCTCGCCACAGCATGGTTCGCCGCGCGATCGGGCGCGAGCGTCCTGCTGCTCGAGGCGGACCGGGTGGGTGCCGGGGTGACTGGTCACACCACGGCCAAGGTGAGCGCGCTGCACGGCGCGACCTACCACTCGCTGCTGCGCCGGCACGGCCCGGACGTGACCCGTGCCTACGCCACCGCACAGCAGGAGGGCCTGCGTGCGCTCTGCGAGCTGGTCGAGGCCGAGGACATCGACTGTGAGCTGGAGCGGGTGCCCTCCTACACCTACGCCACCACCGACCATGAGGCCGTGACACTGCGGGCGGAGGCTGACGCGGCGCAGGCGGCCGGGCTGGGCACCACCTGGCTCGGGGAGAGCCCGCTGCCGTTCCGGGTCTCGGCAGCTATCCGGTTGGACGACCAGGCTCAGGTGCACCCGTGGAAGCTCATGCGCGGGTTGTTGCGCCGGGCCGAGACCGCCGGGGTGCGGGTCTGCGAGGGCACCCGGGTGGTGTCGCTGCACGAGCGGGGTGGCCTGCGGGTGCGGACCGGCTCCGGGTACGACGTACGCGCTCGCGACGTCGTGGTCGCGACGCACTACCCGATCTTCGACCGCGGGCTGATGTTCGCGCGGGTCTCGGTGCACCGGGAGTTCGCGTTGGCCGCCGAGTGGGACGGCCACCCGGTCGAGGGGATGCACTACGGCCTGGGCCCGGCAGCGCTCTCGGTCCGTCCGTCGCCCGACGGACGGCTGGTGATGAGCGGGCAGATGTTCCGGCCCGGCACGGGCCGGCAGGCGGACCATCTCGACGAGCTGGTGGCGCTCGCACGCCGTCGCTTCCCCGGGCTGGGGGAGGTGTCGCACCGGTGGGCGGCGCAGGACGTGAGCAGCCACGACGGCCTGCCCTACATCGGCCAGCTGACACCCTGGTCCGACCACGTGCACGTCGCGACCGGGTTCGCCGGCTGGGGCCTCACCAACGGGGTCGCGGCCGGGCTCGCGATCAGCGGTCGCATCGCCGGCAAGGTCCCCGACTGGGCGCGGCCGATGGATCCCACGCGCTTCCTGCTGCCGCAGGGCGTGCCCGCGATGCTGGGGGAGCAGGCGACGGTGGGACGCTCGATGCTCAGCGGCCACCTCCCCGTGGGCCACCTGTCGCCCTCCGACGTCGCCGCGATCCCGCCCGGTGGGGGCGACGTGGTCTCGGTCCGCGGATCGAAGTACGCCGTGCACCGCGACGCCGACGGCGAGGTGCACGTGCTGAACGCCCGGTGTACCCACCTCGGCTGCATCGTGGGCTACAACCAGGCCGAGCAGACCTGGGAGTGCCCGTGCCACGCCTCGCGGTTCGGCGTCGACGGGACGGTGCTCAACGGCCCGGCGGTCAAGCCGCTGCGCCGGCGCACACTGCCCGACGAGGAGTCCGATCGGGACTGACCCGCGCCGGGGGCCCGGTGCGACTCGCGAAAATCGACCGCGCGGTCGATTCTGCTGCCGATCCGTGCCGCGGGTGCACGAAGATCGCCCGCGCGGTCGATTTTCGATCGCCCCGGAGGCGCCGAGCCGCCTCAGACCACCTCGCGCCGGTCGTCGGGCAGCCGGCGGGTCCGCCCGGTCCGGTCGAGCAGCTCCAGCAGCGGGATCACGACGCGCCGGCTCGTGTCCAGCGCGCGCCGCGCCTCGCTGGTCGTGAACGGCTGCGGCAGCGCCGCCAGCAGCTCCCGCGCCCGGTTGTCGGCACCGGGCAGGAGGACGAGGGTCGGCGCGACCCGCAGCAGCCGTCCGGCCCTGGCCGCCGCTGCCACCGCGGCGGTGTCGAGACCGAGCCCCGCCAGCCGGTCCGCGTCCGGGGCACGGAACGGCGCGCCCCGCAGGTCTCGCTCCAGCTCCGTCACCGCCTCCTCCACGCGCGGGGGCAGTGCCGTGCCCTCCGCCGGGAGGACCCGTCCGCCCGCGACCACCATGCCGGGCGGCAGCAGCGCGGGCACCAGCTCGGCCGTCGGCAGTCCGAGTGCGTCCGCCGCGGCGCCGATGCTCATCCCGCGGTCGAGCGGGTGCGCGCGCCGGTGCTCGGCCAGCGCCGATGCCAGCCGCTCGGTCAGCGCCGCGAGCCGGCCGCGGTCGAGCAGCCATCCGCCCGCGCCGAGCGCGAGGTCGTCGGCACCTGAGGTGGAGACCCCCAGCCGGCGCAGCAGCGACTCCGACACCAGGCCGCGACGCCGCAGCTCGGCGGCCAGGGCCGTCTCGTCCGCGACCGCTCGGAGCGCCTTGGCCCGCAACCCGGCCGCGCCGCGTCGCCGCAGGGCCGGGGGAGCCGGGTCGACCACCTCGAAACCCCAGATGCGCGCACTGCCCGGTTCGCGCAACAGCGCGCGGTCACCGGGCCGCAGCGGCAACGCGTCGGCCAGCCGCAGCCGGACGAAGCCGCCACCGAGGGGACGGACGTGGCACTCGGTCCGCGCGGCGCCGATGTGCACGGTGGCGTCCGCGGGCGCATCCGGCCAGCCGTCGACCCGCACGTCCACGGTGCGGGTGCTCAACCAGGCCGACGGCGTCACCAACGCGCTGCCGCGCCCGATCTGCTCGGGCACCCGCCCGCCGAGCGCGAGCGCGACCCGCGCCACGCCGCTCGCCGAGCTCACGTCGCGGCCCAGGGTCTGCACGCCGCGCACCCGCACGGCCGTGTCGCCGCACGCCAGCGTGTCGCCGGTGCTGACGGTGCCGGCCTGCAACGTGCCGGTCACCACGGTCCCGGCGCCGCGCACGCTGAACCGGCGGTCCACCCACAGCCGCACGTCCGCTGCGGGGTCGGGAGCCGGCAGCCGCCGCAGCATCGCGACCAGCGCGTCGCGGAGAGCCTCGAGACCCGCGCCGCTGCGGGCGCTCACCGCGACGACCGGTGACCTGGCCAGTGACGTACCCGCCATCCGCGAGCGCGCTGTCTGGACGGCCGGCCCCGGGTCGGCAAGGTCGCTGCGCGTCACCGCCACGACGCCGTGCCGCACTCCGAGCGCGTCCAGCGCCGCAAGGTGCTCGGCTGACTGCGGCATCCACGGGTCGTCGGCAGCGACGACGAACAGCACGGCCGGCACCGGTCCGACACCGGCGAGCATCGTCGGAACGAACCGCTCGTGCCCGGGTACGTCGACGAACGCGCACTCACCGACTCCGGGCAGCGAGGTCCAGCAGTAGCCCAGCTCGATCGAGAGCCCGCGCCGGTGCTCCTCCGCCAGGCGGTCGGGGTCGGAGCCGGTCAGCGCGCGCACCAGCGTCGACTTGCCGTGGTCGACGTGACCGGCGGTGGCGACGACGTGCACGTCTCAGGCCCCTGCCACGGAAAGGACCGCGGTCGCCAGCTCGGTGTCGTCCTCGGGCGCGACCGCGACCAGGTCGAGCAGCAGCCGGCCGCCCTCGAGCCGACCCAGCACGGCCGGGTGCCCCGACCGCAGCGGTTCCATCAGCGTCGCCGGGAGGCCGACTGCCGCACTGGGCAGCGTGACGTCCGGTGCGCCCCCGCCTCCGACCGCGGCCTCCGTACGCACCACGGTCGCATCCACACCCGCCGCGCACAGCCGCGCCACGACCGCCACCGCCCGGTCGTGCAGCTGCTGGGGGTGGGTGGCCAGCGCGCGCTGCACCGGAGGCGTCGGCCCCCGCAGGGTCGCCTCGAGCGCAGCCAGCGCGAGCTTGTCCGAGCGCACCGCGCGCGCGAACGGGTGCCTGCGCAGCATCTGCACCAGCTCGCGGCGGCCGAGCAGCAGCCCGGCCTGCGGCCCGCCGAGCAGCTTGTCCCCGGAGGCCGTCACGAGCGCGGCGCCGGCCCGCAGGCTGGTAGTCGCGTCCGGCTCACGGGGCAGCAGCGGGTGCGGCTCGAGCAGCCCAGATCCGATGTCGGCGACCACCGGCACCGGCAGCGAGGCGAGCTCGGCCAGCGGCACCGACGACGTGAACCCGGACACCACGAAGTTGGACGGGTGCACCTTGAGCACGAGGGCGGTGTCCGGCCCGACCGCGTCGGCGTAGTCCTGCAGCCGCACCCGGTTCGTCGTGCCGACCTCCCGCAGCCGGACACCGCAGGCGGTGAGCAGCTCGGGGATCCGGAAGCCGTCGCCGATCTCGACCAGCTCACCGCGCGCCACCACCACCTCACGTCCCGCGTGGGCGATGGCGAGCAGGGCGAGGGCGGCCGCCCCGTTGTTGACGACGTGGGCGTCCTCGGCGGCGGGTACGGCGGCCAGCAGGGCGTCGATCGCTCCCGCGCCCCGGCGTCCGCGCCGGCCGGTGGCGAGGTCGAGCTCCACGTCCGTCGTACCCGCGGCGACGCCGAGCGCCTCGACCGCAGCCGCCGACAGCGGGGCCCGGCCGAGGTTGGTGTGCACGACGACGCCGGTGGCGTTGACGACGCGTCGGAGCGCGATGGTGCTGCGGGGCAGCGCCTCGATGACGGCCGGCACCACGGCCTCGGGCTCGAGCCCCCCGGTGCGCACCTGCTCCTGGGCGGTGCGCACGGCCCGCTTGACCACGTCACGGCCGAGCACCGACGCCGCCGCGACCAGCGCCGGGTCGGCCAGCAGCCGGTCGGTGCGCGGCACCCGGCGAGGGTCGGACAACGCAGCACTCCTTCACCGAGAGGTCTTGCGGACCGGACCGGACGTTTGGCGGAGGCGGACGGGAATCGAACCCGCCTGGCCGAGATGCTCGGCCACAACGGTTTTGAAGACCGTGCCCGTCACCAGACGAGGTACGCCTCCGCGATCGAGCCTATAGAGCGGGCCAACACGCCGGTCGCCGAGGGTTTACGCCGGGTGCAAACGGTTACTAGCGTGCTGAGCAACGGACGAGGGGAGCGGCGCGTGGGCGTGCGGTCGTTCATCGAGGGCTGGCCGGTCTACCGGCAGCTGCGCGGCAAGGACGTGTTCGGCCGCGACACCTCCGCGCGCTCGGAGTGGTCCGACAGCCTGCAGGCGCGCACCGCCACCGCCGATCGCGTGGTCGACTCGGTCTGCCCCTACTGCGCTGTCGGCTGCGGGCAGAAGGTCTACGTCAAGGACGACCACGTCACCCACATCGAGGGCGACCCGGCGAGCCCGGTGTCACGCGGGCGGTTGTGCCCCAAGGGCAGCGCGAGCACCCAGCTGGTCAACTCACCCGGACGGGTGACGACGGTGCGTTACCGCCCGCCGCACGGCCGGGACTGGCAGGACCTCGACCTCGACACCGCGCTGGACATGATCGCCGACCGGGTGATCAAGACCCGCAACGAGACGTGGCAGTGGGAGGAGGACGAGCGCCGGGTACGCCGCACGCTCGGTCTCGCGAGCCTCGGAGGAGCGACCCTCGACAACGAGGAGAACTACCTCATGAAGAAGCTCTACACGGCACTCGGTGCCGTGCAGATCGAGAACCAGGCGCGTATTTGACACTCCTCCACGGTTCCCGGTCTGGGGACCTCGTTCGGCCGGGGAGGGGCCACCACCTTCCAGCAGGACCTCGCCAACGCCGACTGCATCCTGATCCAGGGATCCAACATGGCCGAGAACCATCCGGTCGGGTTCCAGTGGGTCATGGAGGCCAAGCAGCGCGGCGCGAAGGTCATCCACGTCGACCCGCGGTTCACCCGTACCTCGGCGGTGGCCGACGAGCACGTGCCGCTACGTGCCGGGTCCGACATCGCCTTCCTCGGTGCACTGGTCAACCACGTGCTGAGCAACGACCTCGACTTCCGCGAGTACGTCACGGCGTACACGAACGCCGGCGCGATCATCGGCGAGGAGTTCGTCGACAGCGAGGATCTCGACGGGCTGTTCTCCGGCTTCGACCCCCGGACGGGCGAGTACGACAGCGCCACCTGGGGCTACGAGGGCGCGGAGGCCGCGGCCGCCGCAGGTCACCGTGACCCAGGTCAGACCGCGGGCCCGGAGCCGGTCTCGGAGAACGGCCGCAGCCATCGGGCCGCGCAGTCGGAGAAGGCCGGTTCGGGCGGGCCCAGCGTGCCGTACAAGCCGCACCTGGACCCCACCCTGCAGCACCCCCGCTGCGTCTACCAGATCCTCAAGCGGCACTTCGCCCGATACACGCCGGAGATGGTCGAGGAGGTCTGCGGGGTCGACCGCGAGCAGTTCCTCAGGGTCGCGCGGGCGTTGACCGAGAACAGCGGTCGCGAGCGCACCAGCGCCTTCTGCTACGCGGTCGCCTGGACCCAGCACTCGTCCGGCGTGCAGGCCATCCGCACCGCGGCGATCCTGCAGCTGCTGCTGGGCAACATCGGCCGTCCCGGCGGGGGCATCCTCGCCTTGCGCGGGCACGCCAGCATCCAGGGCTCGACCGACATCCCGACGCTGTTCAACCTGCTGCCCGGCTACATCCCGATGCCGCACGCCGGCGCCCACCTGGACCTCGACACGTTCGTGGCCAACGACGCGGGCAAGACAGGGTTCTGGGGCAACATGCGCTCCTACACGGTCAGCCTGCTGAAGTCGTGGTGGGGCGACGCGGCGACCGCTGACAACGACTACTGCTTCGACTACCTGCCGAGGCTCACCGGCAACCACGGCACGTACGGCACGGTGGTCGACCAGATCGAGGGCAAGGTCAAGGGCTACTTCCTCGTCGGCGAGAACCCCGCGGTGGGGTCGGCCAACGGCAAGCTGCAACGGCTCGGCCTGGCGAACCTGGAGTGGCTGGTCGTGCGCGACCTCACCATGATCGAGTCGGCGACGTTCTGGAAGGACGGACCCGAGATCGAGACCGGCGAGATGTCGACCGAGGAGATCGGCACCGAGGTCTTCTTCGTCCCCGCCGCGTCGCACACCGAGAAGAGCGGGTCGTTCACCAACACCCAGCGGATGCTGCAGTGGCACCACGAGGCCGTGCCCCCGCCCGGGGACGCACGCAGCGACCTGTGGTTCTACTACCACCTCGGCAAGCGGATCCGGGAGAAGCTCGCGGGCTCGGCCGAGGACCGCGACCGTCCGGTGCTCGACCTCACCTGGGACTACCCCGAGGAGGGGCCGCTGGCGGAGCCGAGTGCGGACGCGGTGCTCCGCGAGGTCAACGGCACCGACGCCGAGGGCCGCGCCCTGTCGTCGTACACGCAGCTCAGCGACGACGGCAGCACGCGCTGCGGCTGCTGGATCTACTGCGGTGTCTACGCCGACGAGGTCAACCAGTCCGCGCGCCGCAAGCCCGGTTGGGAGCAGAGCTGGGTCGCGCCCGAGTGGGGATGGGCCTGGCCGATGAACCGTCGGATCATCTACAACCGCGCCTCCGCCGACCCCGACGGCAACCCCTGGAGCGAGCGCAAGGCCTACATCTGGTGGGACGCCGAGCAGGGCAGATGGGCCGGGCACGACGTCGCGGACTTCATCGCCGACCGCCCGCCCGACCACGTGCCCGCCGAGGGTGCGCGGGGTCCGGACGCCATCGGTGGCCAGGACCCGTTCATCATGCAGACCGACGGCAAGGCCTGGCTCTACGCGCCGACCGGCCTCGCCGACGGACCCCTGCCGGTGCACTACGAGCCGCCGGAGTCCCCGCTGCACAACGCGCTCCACGGCACGCAGAACAACCCGGCGCGGGAGCGCTACCCGCACGCGGCCAACCCGCTGAACCGGTCGTTCACCGAGGTCTTCCCGTTCGTGTTCACGACCTACCGGCTGACCGAGCACCACACGGCCGGCGGGATGAGCCGCACGCTGCCCTTCCTCGCCGAGCTGCAGCCGGAGATGTTCTGCGAGGTCTCCAAGGCACTTGCGGAGCTGCGTGGCCTGACCAACGGCGGCTGGGCGACCATCGTCACCACGCGTACGGCGATCGAGGCCCGGGTGCTGGTGACCGATCGGATGCGCCCGCTGCGGGTGGGCAAGCAGGTGGTGCACCAGGTCGGCCTGCCGTACCACTGGGGAGCCAACGGCATCAGCAAGGGCGACTCGGCCAACGACCTGGTCAACGTCACCCTCGACCCCAACGTGCACATCCAGGAGAAGGTCGGCACCTGCGACATCCGCCCGGGCCGACGGCCGCGGGGGCAGGCGTTGCTCGATCTCGTGGAGCAGTACCGACGCAACGGCGTACTCGACGAGAGGAGCGAGACGTGAGCGACGTGCACACCGACCCGCTCGGCGCGCTGATGCGCGACGACGGTGCGCAGCCACGGGTCGGGTTCTTCACCGACACCAGCCTCTGCATCGGCTGCAAGGCGTGCGAGGTGGCGTGCAAGGCGTGGAACAACGTGCCCGACGACGGCTTCGAGCTGTCCGGCATGTCCTACGACAACACCGGCCAGCTCAGCGCTGACACCTGGCGGCACGTCGCCTTCATCGAGCAGGAGGTCCCGGCCGCGCAGCTCACCGACCTCGGCCTCCCGGGGATGGGCCCGCCGGACCCGCAGGGCGCGACCTCCGGTGACGCCGGGGTGCGGTGGCTGATGTCGTCCGACGTGTGCAAGCACTGCACGCACGCCGCCTGTCTCGACGTCTGCCCGACCGGCTCGCTGTTCCGCACCGAGTACGGCACGGTGGTCGTGCAGCCCGACATCTGCAACGGGTGCGGCTACTGCATCCCCGCCTGCCCCTACGGCGTCATCGACCAGCGCAAGGAGGACGGCAGGGCGTTCAAGTGCACGCTGTGCTACGACCGGCTCAAGGACCAGAAGCAGCCGGCCTGTGCGCAGGCCTGCCCGACCGACTCCATCCAGTTCGGCGAGCTCGACGAGCTGCGCGAGCGGGCACAGCGGCGCGTCGACGAGCTGCACGAGCGCGGCGTCGACGTCGCGCGGCTGTACGGCCAGGACCCCTCCGACGGTGTCGGCGGGGACGGCGCATTCTTCCTGCTGCTCGACCGGCCCGAGGTCTACGGCCTCCCGCCGGACCCGGTGGTGACCACCCGTGACCTGCCGTCGATGTGGAAGCACGTCGGGGCCGCCGCGGCCGGCCTGCTCGCGGCCGGCGTCGCGGCGTTCGTCGGGGGACGCCGGTGAGCAGCCCGGCGGCCCGCACGCCCGACGCCGATGCGGCCGAGGCCGTGGGCCGGGACGAGTTCGACTCCTACTACGGACGCCCGGTGATCAAGCCACCGGTGTGGAAGCAGCCCGACGTGCCGATCTACCTGTTCGTGGGCGGCGTCGCGGGCGTGTCCGCCGTACTCGCCGAGGGAGCGGCCGCGACCGGCCGTCCGGCGCTGGAGCGTTGGGCGCGCACGGCGGCCGCCGGGGGAGCCGCGGTCGGCACGGTCGCGCTGATCCACGACCTCGGTCGTCCGGAGCGGTTCCTCAACATGCTGCGGGTGTTCAAGCCGACCTCCCCGCTGTCGGTGGGCTCGTGGATCCTTGCGCCCTTCGGCGGGCTCTCGACGTTGTCGGCGGCGTCCGCCCTGACCGGCAGGGGCCGGCGACTGGGCCGCCTGGCGGGGGTCGGCGCGGCCGCGCTGGGCGCCCCGCTGGCGACCTACACCGCCGCGCTGCTCAGCGACACGGCGGTGCCGGCGTGGCACGAGGCGCACCGGGAGCTGCCGTTCTGGTTCGCGGGCAGCGCAGCGGGGGCGGCCGGGGGGCTGGCGATCGCCGCAGTGCCGCTGGACGAGTCAGGGCCGGCGCGTCGGATCGCGGTTGCGGGCGCCGCGCTCGACGTGGCCGCCGAGCGGCTGGTCGAGCACCGGCTCGGCATGCTGGCCGAGCCCTACCAACAGGCGCGGCCGGGTCGGCTGCTGCGCTGGGCACGGGGCCTCACGCTGGCCGGGGGTGCCGCGGCCGCGGTCGGTGGACGTAGCCGGCTGCTGTCGGCCGCCGGCGGTCTGGCGCTGGCGACCGGGTCGCTGCTGACCCGCTTCGGCGTCTTCCAGGCCGGGCTGGCCTCGGCCGAGGACCCCAGGTACACCGTCGTGCCGCAGCGGGCTCGGGTGGACGGCTACAGTCCGAAGGCGTGACTGCTTCCACCCCCGCCTCGATCCGACTGACCCAGCTCGCCCATGGTGGCGGCTGCGCCTGCAAGGTCCCTCCGGGCGAGCTCGAGGAGGTGCTGGCCGGTCTCGGCCAGGATCCCGGCGAGGACCTGCTGGTCGGCCTCGACCACGGCGACGACGCCGCGGCCGTGCGCATCGACGGCGACCGGGCGGTGGTGGCGACCGCGGACTTCTTCACGCCGGTCGTGGACGCTCCCTATGACTGGGGCAGGATCGCGGCGGCCAACGCGATGTCCGACGTCTACGCGATGGGCGGCGAGCCGCTGGTAGCGGTCAACCTGCTCGGCTGGCCGCGGGAGCGGCTGCCGTTCGCCGTCGCCAGGGAGGTGCTGGCCGGTGGGCTGGCGGTCGCGACCGAGGCCGGCTGCCACGTGGCCGGCGG
>Ga0075331_1000258_pt1 | contig 11498 bp, 9 predicted proteins | sample MayberrySE_TuleA_FD_120090 | JGI IMG/M metagenome (GOLD analysis project Ga0075331, IMG submission 120090) | Natural and restored wetland microbial communities from the San Francisco Bay, California, USA, that impact long-term carbon... | ecosystem: Environmental > Terrestrial > Soil > Wetlands ... | reverse complement strand
GGGCGTGGTTCCGCCCGAGCCCGGCTTCCTCGAGGGACTGCGGCAGGTCTGCGACGCACACGGCTCGCTGCTGCTGTTCGACGAGGTGATCACCGGGTTCCGCATCGCCTACGGGGGCGCGCAGTCCTATTACGGCGTCACGCCCGATCTCACCGCGTTGGGCAAGGTCATGGGGGGCGGCTTCCCGTGCGCCGCGTTCGGCGGACGCGCCGACCTGGTGGATCTGCTGGCCCCCGAGGGCCCGGTCTATCAAGCAGGCACGCTGAGCGGGAACCCGGTGGCGGTCGCCGCCGGCATCGCCGCGCTCGACCTGGCGATGACGACCGACCCCTACCTCGGGCTCGAGACCACCGCCGACGTGCTCACCGGTGGCATCGAGTCGTCGTTCGAGGCGGCGGGGATCCCCGCGACGATCAACCGGGCGGGCTCGCTCTTCAGCGTGTTCTTCACCGAGGGAGCGGTGCGCGACTTCGACGGTGCACGAGCCGCCGATCACGAGCGGTACGGGCGGTTCTTCCACCACATGCTCGAGAACGGCGCATCGCTGCCCCCGTCGGGCTACGAGCTGTGGACCCTGAGCACGACGCACGGCCCCGAGGAGACGGAGAAGATCCTCGGGGCCGTGGCGTCGTTCCGGGACTGACACGGCAGGCAGGCCGATCCCGGTTCGTCTCCGGCGCCGGACGGGCGGTCGGACGCGGGAGACGGTTCGCCTATGCGACCGCAGCCGTGGAGACCTCCCGGAGGTCCACCAGCTGCACCTCGGTCGCCAGGCAGAAGGTGCCGATCACGCGGTCGAGCGCATCGTGGGTCGGCGCGACCCTGCAGCGGACCGTCGCGCGCGCCCCCTCGAGCGTGAACGACGCGGTCTCACCGTTCAGGGCGGCCACATGCGCATCGAGCAGCGCCAGGTTCGGCCCTTCCATGCCGAAGACAGCGATCAGGTCGCGGCCCTCGACCTTCGATCGCGACAGACCGATGGCCTCGGTCGCCGCGCCCGTCACCGTGCGCACCCGCAACGCGGTGTCGGTGCTCCAGAAGAACACAGGACGCCCCTCCGCAGCCGCCCCGATCGACTCCGCGTTCACGAATCGAGAGCGCGGAGGCGGTGGTGCCTGGGGCACCGGCACCGTGTCGGTGACGCCGATCAACTCCCACTGTCGCATGACGTCTCACCCTCCCGAGGTTCGGGGACGCTTCGTTACCTGTTTTCGGGTATCGGGCGGCACTTCCGGATAGGACCTTCGGCGGTTCTTCCCGCATCGGCCATCGGACCTAGGGGAGGGCGCCGGGCCGGCGCGGGCCTCGGGGAAGCCGCGGCCGCCGTGCGGCCTACGCGGACCCGGACCGTCCGGGACCGGGCGTGGGCGGCTCGCGCTCCTCCCAGTCGACCCAATGGGTGCCCGTGTCCTCGACATAGGCGTCCACGGCCGTCCCGAGCGTCGGGAAGAACCGCTCGTCCCCGATGCGCTCGTACAGCCCGTAGTCGCGCAGGCGATCCTTCACGGGGCCCTTCATCTCGGCGAACGCCACGACCACCCCGGCCTCGGCGAGCTCGTCGAGGAGGGCGTCGAGCATGTCGGCGGCGGTCGTGTCGACGTCGGTGATCGGCTCCGCCGCGACGACGACCCATGCCACGGTCTCCTCGGCCACCGCGATGTGGTTGCGGACCTCGCGCCGGAAGAACGACGCGTTCGCGAAGAACAGCGGCGCGTCGAACCGGTAGATCAGCAGGCCGGGGATCGAGCGCCCCTCGGGGTGCCGCTCCCGGTCGTGGTAACCCTTCAGCTCGTCGACCCGCACGAGCGTCGCGTCGTACGGGCGCCACGCTCGGCGGACGAAGTCCGCCAGCGAGAGCACGATCGCGACGAACACGCCCGGCAGAACGCCGAGCAGTGCGACCGCCAGGAAGGCCGCGGCCCAGAGCACCCACTCGATGCGGCGCATCCGCCAGAGCCGCCCGATCTCGGGGAGGTCGACGAGGCTCGCGGCGGCGACCACCACGACGGCGCCGAGCACCGCCTCGGGCAGGTCGCGCAGCGCGCCGGGGGCCACGACCAGCACGGCCGCGACCATGAGGGCGCCGACCAGCGGCGTGAGCTGGGACCGCGCGCCGGCGGCGATCGCGACCGGCGTCCTCGACGCGCTGCTCGATATCGGGAACCCCTGGAAGACCCCGGCGGCGAGGTTGGCGACGCCCAGCGCGACGAGCTCGCGGTCGGGGTCGACCTCCTCGCGCCGGCTCGACGCCAGCGACTGCGACAGCACGCTCGTATCGGCGGTCGCCACGAGCGCGATCGCGAAGGCCCCGGCGATCACCTCAGGCAGAACATCGAAGGAGGCGGTCGGCAGCACGAACGACGGCAGCCCTCGGGGCAGCGGTCCGATCGTCGCCACGGCGAGATCGAGGAGCACCACCGCCGCGATGCCCCCGACCACGACGACGAGCGCCGCCGGGAGGCGAGGGGCCCACGCTCCGAGCGCGAGCAGCGCGACGAGCGCGCCCACACCGATCGCGGCCGTCGTCGGATCGACGTCGCCCGCGGCCGCGGCGTCGGCGATCGACCTCGCCTCGTCGACCAGCCCGTCGGCCTCGATCGTGAACCCGAGCATCTTCGGGAGCTGGCCGATCACGATCGTCAACGCGATGCCGGCGAGGTAGCCGAGCCGGGCCGGTCGTGAGAGCAGCTCGGTGACGAACCCCAACCGCAGCACGCCGGCCGTGGCCACGATCAGGCCTGTCGCGAGCGCGAGCACCCCGGCGGTCTCGATCGCGTCGGCCGATCCGCCCGGGACCCCGAGCACGACCGCGGCGATCAGGGGCGCGAGCGAGGAGTCGGGGCCGAGCACGAGCACGCGTGACGGGCCGAAGATCGCGTATGCGACCAGGGGCACGATCGTGGCGTAGAGCCCCGTGTACGCGGGCAGGCCCGCGGCTTCCGCGTACCCCATGCCGACCGGCACCAAGAACGCGGCGAGCACGACGCCCGCGATCAGATCGCGCGGCAGCCACGACCGGTCGTAGCGGCGGAGGCCGGCCAGGCCGGGAACCCACGACCAGAGCCCGGCGACCCTCCCAGTCTGCACGCGCGAACGCTACCCCTCGGCGCCGGCGGACGCATCGGATCGGGACTTCCGGCAGCGATACCGTCGAGCCTGCCCGAGCCGATACGCTGGTCGCGTCCGAAGATCGCGGCCGGGAGGGTGGGCGTCGCCTCAGATGGAAGCTCTGCCAAGTGGTCTGCGCCGATGGGCGATCCTGCGGATCGCGGACGACGAGCGAGCCCGGATGATCGTCGTCGGGAGACGTGGTCTGGGCACCTTCGCGAGGCTGCTGTTGGGGAGCGTCAGCCATCGTCTGGCTCAACAGTCACCGATCCCGGTGGTCGTCGTGCCGGCGCCCGACGAAGAGCAGGGGTGACCGCCGTCTGAGGAACCGGCCGACCGGGGGGGCGCCGGCGTGATCGCGGCTCTCGCGGCGCTCGCGCTCACCGGCCTCGTCTTGATCGCTTTCGGCGCCCGACTCGGGCGACGCGCCTTCCTGATCGGCGCCGTGCCGCTGGCCGCGGCGACGACGTACGTCGCGCTCCAGCTTCCCCTCGTCACGAGCGGGCAGCAGGTGACGGAGCGGGCCGGCTGGGCCGCAGACCTCGGACTGACGATCGAGCTCCGTCTCGACGGGCTCTCCGCCACCATGTCCTTGATCATCGGCGCCGTCGGTGTGTGCGTGCTCTTCTATGCTGCTCAGTACTTCGCATCGGACGCTCGGGACCTCGGCCGGCTCGCCGGCCTGCTGGTGCTGTTCGCGGGCTCGATGCTCGGGCTCGTCCTGGCCGACCAGCTGCTGGTGCTGTACGCGTGCTGGGAGCTGACGTCGGTCACGTCCTTCCTGTTGATCGGCAATCGGCACACCGAGTCGAGAGCTCGGGCGGCGGCGCTGCATGCGCTCTTGGTCACCAGCGCGGGCGGCCTCGCGCTCCTCGCGGGGCTCGTCATCCTGGGCGAGGCGGCGGGTTCCTACCGACTGAGCGAGATCCTCCAGGACCCGCCCGCGAGCGGCACGGCGGTGACGGCGGCGATGATCCTCATGCTCCTGGGCGCGTTCACGAAGTCGGCCCAGTACCCGTTCCACGCGTGGCTACCCGGCGCGATGGCCGCTCCGACCCCGGTCAGCGCCTACCTCCATTCCGCGACGATGGTCAAGGCCGGCGTGTTCCTCGTCGCGGTCCTGGCCCCGACGTTCGCGACCGCCGATCTGTGGCGCCCGCTGGTGCTCACCGTCGGATGCGCCACGTTGATCTTCGGGGGGCTGCGGGCCCTGCGGCAGCACGATCTGAAGCTGCTCCTGGCGTTCGGCACCGTCAGCCAGCTGGGCCTGCTCATGGTCCTGTTCGGGGCCGGCACCAGGGGGACCGCGATCGCGGGGTGGATGCTGCTCGTCGCGCACGCCTCGTTCAAGGGCGCGCTGTTCATGGTCGTCGGGATGATCGACCGCCACACGGGAACGCGGGACATCCGCGACATCCCTCCCCTGCTGGGAGCGTGGCGGCCCGTGCGGCTCGTGGCGCTCCTCGCCGCGGGATCGATGGCGGGCGTTCCGCTCGGAGCGGGGTTCGTCGCGAAGGAATACATCTACGAGTCGCTCGACGTGGCGTCGTTCCCGGGGGTCGCCCTCGTGTTCGCCATCGTGGTCGTCGGGTCGATGCTGACCGTGGCCTACTCATGGCGCTTCTACGGGGGCGCGTTCGTGGCACCGCGACGCCGACCGTCCGGGGATCGCGCACCGGTCGGGGCACCGTCGTTCTCGTTCCTCGCACCGGCGGCGGCGCTCGCGCTCGTCGGGCTGGTGCTCGGCGTCGCACCGTGGATCGGCGACGGGCTGGCGAACGCGTCGATCGCCGCGTACGGCGGCATCGGTGAGATCCATCTGTCGTTGTGGCACGGGTTCGGCATCCCGCTCGCCCTCTCCGTGCTGGCTCTCGCGGGCGGGGCGGCGCTGGCGCTCGGCGACCGTTGGATACAGCCGCTCCTCGCACGCGGTGGCTCGATCCCGAGCGGTGCCGAGGTGTACGTCGCCACCTTGCGGGCACTCGGCATCGCGGCCGCACGGGTGACGGGCTTCGTGCAGAGCGGGTCGTTGCCCGTCTACGTGGGCGTCATCATGGCGACGGCCGCGCTCCTGCCGGCCGGCGCCTTGCTGCTGGGATGGGAGTGGCACGGCTGGCCCGGCTTCGGACGGCTGTCCGAGGCCCCGGTGACGGCCGTGCTCCTCCTGGCGGCACTCGGCGCGGCCATCATCCGGCGTCGGTTCTCGGCCGCCGTGTTCCTCGGCGTGGCCGGCTACGCGATGGCAGGTCTGTTCGTGCTGTCGGGGGCACCCGATCTGGCGCTCACGCAGGTCGCGGTCGAGACGCTGTTCACCGTCGTGTTCGTGCTCGTGCTGCGCCGGCTCCCGGAGGAGTTCGAGCGCCAGTCCTCATCGCGCCGACGGGTGATCCGGCTCGCGATCGCCGCTTCGGTCGGGATCACGGTGTTCGTCCTCGCACTCGCCGCCGCCGGTGTCCGGCTCTCGCCGCCGGTGTCCGAGGAGATGGTGGCGCGGTCGGTGCCCGACGGCCACGGCCGCAACGTCGTCAACGTGATCCTGGTCGACTTCCGCGGGTTCGACACGATGGGCGAGATCACGGTGCTCGCCGTCGCCGCGATCGGCGCGGTGGCGCTCGCCCGGGTGGGCCGTCGGGCCGCCGAGGCTCGCGGGGTCGCGCCGCGCCCCACCGCGCCCGTGCGTCGTCTCGCGTTCGTCGACGTGTCGGTCCGCGTCGTGTTCTATGCCGTGCTCATGATGTCGCTGTGGCTGCTGTTCGCCGGTCACAATCAGCCGGGCGGTGGTTTCGTCGGCGGACTCCTCGCCGGCTCTGCGATCACCCTCATCTACATCGCCGGCGGCATCGACGAGGTGCGCGCCCTCTCCCGCTTCCGCCCGTGGACCGTGCTCGGCACGGGACTCCTGTTGGCGGCGGGAACGGCGGCGGCGCCACTGCTCGGCGGCGGCGCCGTGCTCGAAGCCGGCTCGGCCACGCTCGAGCTGCCGCTCGTCGGCGCCGTCAGCGTGAGCTCGACGTTGTCCTTCGACACGGGCGTGTACATCGCGGTGGTGGGGATGGTGCTCATGGCGTTCGACGCCTTCGGTGACGACCCTGCAGAGGCGGCGTCGTGACCGTCTTGCTGGCCGCAGCCGCCGCGGGGCTCTTCGCCATCGGCACCTACCTGCTCCTGCAGCGCAAGCTCAGCCGCATCATCATCGGGCTGGGCCTGCTGACACACGGCGCCAACCTGCTGCTCATCACCGCCGGCCGACGTGGTGATCCACCCATCGTCGGAACGGGTCCGGAGTCGGCGTTCGCGGACCCGCTCCCCCAGGCGCTCGCGCTCACGGCCATCGTCATCACCTTCGGTGTGACGGTCCTCCTTCTCTCGCTCGCGTTCCGAAGCTGGCTGCTCACGCGCGACGACGAGGTGCAGGACGACGTCGGCGACCGCGCCGTCGCCGGTGCCGACGTCGTGCACGACGAGGTCTCCGACCAGGAGCAAGTGATCGCCCGCGAGGAGGCACCGTGAGCTGGCTGGTGCCGGTGCCCGTCGTGCTGCCACTCGTCGGCGCGGCGCTGTCGATCCTCGTCGGCCGATCCCGCGTCGCTCAGCGGGCGATCGGCGTGACCGTGCTCGCGACGCTCGTCGTCGTCGCCGTCGTCCTCGCCGTGGAGGTCGACCGGAACGGCACGGTGGTCGTCGAGGCGGGCGACTGGCCGGCCCCCATGGGCATCACGATGGTCGCCGACAGGTTCGCCGCGATGCTGCTCGTCGCGGCCGAGGTGGCGCTGTTCGCGGTGCTCGTGTACGCGATCGGGGAGCCCGGGGCGGAGCGCAACCACGTCGGGTTCCAGTCCGCGTACCTGGTGCTCGCCGCCGGCGTCGCCGCGTCCTTCCTGACCGGGGACCTGTTCAATCTCTTCGTCGCGTTCGAGATGATGCTCACGGCCAGCTACGTCCTGCTCACGCTCGGCGGGAAGCGCGAGCAGGTCCGGTCGGGCATGACCTACGTCGTCATCAGCCTCATCGCGTCGACGCTGTTCGTCACCGCGCTCGCGCTGCTGTACTCGGCGACCGGCACGGTGAACATGGCCGACCTCGCGACCCGCATGGGTGAGTTGCCGAACGGGGTTCGGAGCGCCTTCGCGGTGCTGCTGCTAGTCGTGTTCGGCATCAAGGCTGCGGTGTTCCCGCTGTTCTTCTGGCTTCCCGACGCCTATCCCATCGCGCCGTCACCCATAACCGCCGTGTTCGCCGGGCTGCTCACCAAGGTGGGCATCTATGCCATCATCCGCACCCAACTGCTGCTCTTCCCCGAGGAAGCACGGCCCGCCACGGTCATCCTCGTCATCGCGGCGGCCACGATGCTCGTCGGCGTGCTGGGTGCGATCGCCCAGGACGACATCCGCAGGATCCTCTCGTTCACCCTCGTCAGCCAGATCGGCTACATGGTGATGGGACTCGGGTTCTTCACCCTCGCCGGGGTCGCCGCCGTCGTCTTCTCGATCATCCACCACATCGTCGTCACGACCGCGCTGTTCCTGGTCGCCGGCCTCATCGACCACGCGAGCGGATCGAGCCAGCTCAGTCGCATCGGGGGCATGGTTCGCACCGCTCCCTTCCTCGCCGCGATGTTCCTCGTCACCGCGCTGAGCCTCGCCGGCATCCCACCACTGTCCGGCTTCATCTCGAAGTTCGCGCTCGTCCAAGCCGGGATCGAGGCAGGACATCTCGCCGTGATCGCGGTCAGCCTGATCGTGAGCCTGCTCACGGTGTTCTCGATGATCCGCATCTGGATGGGCGCGTTCTGGAGCCCACCGGAGGATCTCGCCACGGCGAAGCCCCTGCGGTGGTCGAGCGGCGCGAGCCGAGCCCTCATGATCGCCCCGACGGCCGCGCTCGTCGCGTGCAGCCTCGCCATCGCGATCGCCGCCGGCCCCCTCTACTCGCTGAGCGAGCGCACGGCTCGCGACCTCCTCGACCGTGAGGCGTACATCGGGGAGGTGCTCGGCCCGTGAGGATCGCCGGCCGCATCGCACTCCTGGTGACGCTCTGGCTGCTCGCGTGGGGCCAGATCAGCGTCGCGAACTTCGTCAGCGGAGTCGCGGTGGCCGCCGCGCTGCTCGTGGCCTTCCCGGCGGTGGCGCGCCCCGGCACGCCGGGCGTCGCTCTGAGCCCGGCGGGGGTCGCCCGCCTCGTCGGCTACGTCTCGATGCAGCTCGTGACGTCCAACGTGGTCATGGCCCGAGAGATCCTGCGGCGACACCCGGACATCCGTCCGGGAGTGCTCGCCCACAGTCTCGAGACGCCATCGGAGGAGATCGTGATGCTGATGACCAGCGTCATCGCGCTCAGCCCGGGCACCATGACCGTCGACGTCGATCCCGCATCGACCACGATCTACGTCCACTTCCTGCTCCTTCGCGACGTCGACTCCGCGCGCGCCTCGCTCGACCGTCTGGAGCGGATCGCCTCGGGGGCGTTCAAGGCGCGGGACCCCGATCGCCGTCCTGCAGCTTCTCGGAAGGAGTCGTCATGACACAGGCAACCTTCGTCGTCCTCACCGTCGCCGCGGCCCTGTTCACGTTCCGCCTCTGCGTCGGACCGTCGCTGGCCGATCGCGTCGTCGCGTTGAACGGGCTCGTCATCGTCGGGATGGCCGCCATCGCGACGCAGGCGGCGCACACGGCGGTGGGCGCGTTCCTCCCGACGCTCGTCGCGATCGCGCTCGTCGGGCCGATCAGCAACGGGATGATCGCGCGATTCATCGAAGCGAGGAAGTCGTGATCGGCGAGCTGCTCGCGCTCGCCGGCGCGACGCTCGTGCTGCTCGCCGCTATCGGCGTCGTCCGGTTCTCCGAGGTCCTCGCTCGGCTGCACGCGCTCGCGAAGGCTTCGACGCTCGGCATCCTCCTCGTCCTGTCGGGCGCCGCCATCAACCTGCGCGACCTCAACGACGTCACCTCGGTCGTGTTGGCGGGCGCGCTGCACCTGCTCGCGTCGCCGCCGGCCTCGAACCTCGTCAGTCGCGCGGTGTATCTCTCGATGGGCCTCGAGGGAGCCGTCATCGACGAGCGAGCGACCGCGCGACATCGGTGAGGAGCGGAACCGACATCGGTCTCGTCGCTACCGCTTCCGCTTGCCGCGAGCCTTCCGGTCGCGCACGATCTCGCGGACGCAGTGGTGACCGGGCAGCCCGGTCACCCCGCCGCCGGCGTGGGTCGCGCTCGACGCCTGGTAGAGGCCCTCGATCGGTGAGCGGTAGTCGGCGTAGCCCACGGCCGGCCGCATGTGGAACAGCTGATCCACGGTGAGCTCGCCGTGGAAGATGTTCCCGCCGATCAGGTCCCAGCCTTCCTGCATCTGCTTCGGGCCGATGATCTGGCGGGCCAGCACGCTGTCGCGGAATCCGGGCGCCACCTCTTCCATGTGATCGATCAGGCGGTCGGCGTACGCCTCGAGCTCCGCGGTGTGATCGTCGTCGTCGTCGGCCCAGTCGGCCGGGCACCACTGCGTGAACATCGAGACGGTGTGGATGCCCTCGGGCGCCAGCGTGCGGTCGACGACCGTGGGGATCTCGGTGTCGCTGAAAGGCCGGGTGGCCGCCTCGCCGAACCGAGCCTGCTGGTAGGCCTGCTCGAGCTGCTCGACGTCGTCGAGCAGCTCGATCGCCCCGCCGTGGATCTCGGGATCGAACTCGGGGTCGGCGGTGAACGTCGGGAGCCGGTCGATCGCGAGGTTGACCTTCACGGTGCCGCTGCGCGTCTTCCACTGCTCGATGTCGTGCACGAACGCGCTCGGCAGCTCGGCGCGGTCGATCTGCTGCAGGAACGTGATCTTCGGGTGACACGCGGTGACCACGATCGGGGCTCGCAGCTCCTCGCCTCCATCGAGCACGACGCCCGTGACCCGCCCGTTCGAGGTCGTGATCGTCTGCACGGGGGCGTTCACGCGCACCTCGGCGCCGAAGAAGCGCGCCGACTCCTCGCAGGCCTTCGAGACGGCGCCCATGCCGCCCTCGATGAACCCCCAGCTCGCCACGTGCCCGTCGCCGATGTCGCCGACGGAGTGATGCATCAACACGTACGCCGTGCCGGGCGCGTCGGGCCCGGCCCAGGTGCCGATGATGCCGTTGACCGCCATGAACCCCTTCATCTCGGGGGACTCGAACCAGCGCTCGAGCAGATCGGTGGCGCTCATCGTGAACAGGCGTGTGATGTCGGCCACCGTGGCTTCGTCGACGTGCGAACGGAGCTTCCACGCGAGCTTGCCGAGGTCCCAGAGGTCGGCCGGGGACTTCGACCCGACGTGAGGCGGCGTCTCCATCAGCAGCGGCCCGAGGATGTCGGAGATGCGCGAGATCCACTCGTAGAACTCGAAGTACGCGTCGGCGTCGCTCTTGGACACCTTGGCGATCGAGTCACGGGTCGTGCGCTCGTCCTCGGCCTGGATGATCGATCCGCCGCTGCTCATCGGCATGTAGCCCTGTCCGAGCGGCAGGAGCTTGAAGCCGAACCGATCGAGCTGGAGCTCGGCCCGCAGCGACGGCGGCATCAACGACATCGTGTAGCTGAGCGTGTTGACCTTCACGCCGGGAAGCTGGTCGGGCCACGGCTCGCTCGTGTCGGCCGCGCCACCGGTCTTGTGTCGCTTCTCGAGCACGAGGGTGCGAGCGCCGCGCTTCGCGAGGAGCGCCGCGGCGACGAGGCCGTTGTGTCCGCCCCCGACCACGATGGCGTCATAGCTGTTCTGGCTCATCTTGAATCTCCATTCAAAGGTTCCGGGAAGCCTACACCGGGGCGCCTGCATCCCGATAGCGGGGCCGCCCCCGACGGGATACGGTTCCGGCCTCGTCACGATGGGTGCGTCGGAGAAACGAAACGTCCGGTCCGCGAGAAGATGGTGTGTGGACCCCGATCTGGGAAGGACCATCGGCCATGACTGAGATCGCAACGTTCGGCGCGGGCTGCTTCTGGGGAGTGGAGTGGGTGTTCCGCAAGGTTCCCGGTGTGGTCGAGGTGACCTCCGGGTACGCGGGAGGGTTCGTCGAGGATCCCGACTACCGGCTCGTGTGCACCGGCACCACGGGCCACGCCGAGGTGGTGCGGGTCGAGTTCGACCCGGCGTCGGTTTCCTACGACCAGTTGCTTGAGGTCTTCTGGGCGATGCACGACCCGACCCAGATGAACCGCCAGGGGCCGGATGTCGGCACCCAGTACCGCAGCGTGATCCTCGCTCACTCGCCCGAGCAGCGGGCAGCGGCGGAGGCCTCACGCGATCGCGCCCAGGCGGGCTTCGACCGCCCGATCGCGACCGAGATCGTCGACGCCGGTCCCTTCTACCCCGCAGAGGACTACCACCAGCGCTACTACGAGCAGACCGGGCACGAGCCGTACTGTCACGTGTTGC
>Ga0075331_1000257_pt1 | contig 11502 bp, 13 predicted proteins | sample MayberrySE_TuleA_FD_120090 | JGI IMG/M metagenome (GOLD analysis project Ga0075331, IMG submission 120090) | Natural and restored wetland microbial communities from the San Francisco Bay, California, USA, that impact long-term carbon... | ecosystem: Environmental > Terrestrial > Soil > Wetlands ... | reverse complement strand
CGGCACCCGCCACCACCGCATGATGAGCTGCTTGTCCATCGGCAGCTCGCGCCAGATGTCGGCCACGGTGACCATGTGGTCGAGGCCGGTGTGCGCCACCATCACCACGTCTGCCTCCGGGGCTGCGTCCAGGGCGGCGAGAAAGCCTCCGGGCCGAGGAGCGAGCACGTTGCGCATCCGCTCGGCCCGCTGCGCCATCCCCTCCAGGCCGAGACGGCGCAGCTTGTCGATCGCCCGCTGACGACGCTGAGGGGTGAAGTTGCCGCCCTCGGGGAAGATCACGAAGGCGTCGTTGTGGTCGAGGCCGCGTGCGAGCTCGCCCACCTGCCGCTCGACCTTGTCGGGCGGGTCCCCCTTCTTGCGCGGCGACACGAACCGGCTCGGCACCCGGTTGAGGAGCACGCCGATCGCCGGGTCCCAGGCGAGCGTGTCCTTGAGGACGACGCGTGGCTCGCGGGAGTACCAGTGCATCAGGGCGTACATCAGCGTGAACGAGTCACCCGGGCCGGCGTGCCGGGAGCACACCAGCAGCGGGTGGCCCGGGAAGGCGTCCGGGGCAGGGCCCTGGGTGACGATCTTGAGCCGCAGCACGCGTCTCGCCTCGCGGAAGAAGATCACCAGGTAGGTCTGCGCGAGGTCGTAGTGGATGCGCTCGAAGAACGGCCGCCGCAGGAACAGGCCGAAGCCCGACGCGATCCACAGACCGAACAGCTCGATGAGGATCAGGCTCTCCAGGACGAGGTGGAGCATCAGCACCCACAGCAGCCGGAGCGGGCGGAGGCGGCCGGGCACGACAGGCGACAGGACCGCCGCCAGGAAGACCCACAGGGGGATCGTGGTCAGGAGCACGACGGTCAGCAGGATGACGGCGGGGGCGACCACGACGCGCTGCAGCACCACCGTCATGCCAGGTGGTCCTCGAGGTAGGCCACGCTCGCCTCGTAGGCGGCGTCGATCCGCCTCATCACGGCCTTGAAGTCGCGGTAGGCGAGCAGGGAGTCGTCTCGCGGCGAGCCTCCCCCGGTGGGGAGGACGTGCGCGCTGACGCCCTCGGGGAGCGCTGCCATCTCGCGGTGGAACCTGTGGCGCCGCGCGATCTCGAAGGACACCCGGGCGACCTCCCAGGGCTTGCGGGGCGGTCTGAGCGGTCGGTCGATGCGCCCCACCTGGAGCACGAAGATCCGGTCGGCCCCCACCTCGACAGCACGGCCGACCGGGATGGAGTTGACGATGCCGCCGTCGAGGAAGTGCTCGTCGCCGACCCGCGCCGGCCGGAGCAGACCCGGCACAGCGGCGGAGGCCACGACCGCGTCCACCACCCGGCCCTCGGTGAACCAGTGCTCGCACGCCCGCTCGATGCACGCCGCGCAGCACTGGAACGGGATGACGAGCTGGTCGAAGGTCAGGTCGCCGAGCTCCTGCTCGAGCCGCGCCCGGAGCGGCTTCGCGGAGTGCAGGTGGGTGCCGGTGCGCACGACCCTGGTCATCTGCCGCACCGCCCCGTCGGCGTACACCTCCTTGCCGGCCGCCGCGCTCTGCCACAGGGCGAGGAGCCGCTCGATCACGCCGGGTCCGGGGTCGGCTGCGACGAGGGCGCCGTTGAGCGCCCCGACGGAGGTCCCGAGGATGATGTCGGGCTTGATATCGGCCTCGGCCAGGGCACGGAGCATGCCGACCTCGACCGCTCCGAGCACGCCACCTCCGCCGAGGACGAAGGCGGTGCGGTTCATGCGTCAGGCCCCGGCCGAGCCGGTGGTAGAGCCCGTGGCCCCGCTGGTGGATCCGGTCGTGCCTGTGGCGTCGATGCCTCCGGTCGTCGAGCCCGTCGAGACCTCCTCCGCGGCGATCCGGCGGCGCACGTCGGCGGTCGCACGGTGCTCGGCCCAGAAGGACAGGATCGGCACGGTGCCGGCCAGCAGCGTCACCGCGGTGAACCGGAGGTCCCAGCCTGCCCGGCGCGAGAGCATGAACGCCACGATCAGGAAGATCATGTAGAGCCAGCCGTGAGCGACACCGAGGTACTGCGAGATGCCGTCTCCGACGGCCTCGGCCTGGCTGCCGTCGGGGGAGAGGTAGTGCAGCGGCAGGCCGATGAGGACCAGGACGATCAGCAGGACGCCGACGACGTTGGCCATGACGCGGTACGGGGTGAGCAGGGATTTCACGGCTTCGACGGTACCTCAGGGCTCTCCCGGTCCTGCGCCGTGGAGCCCCTGCGGGACCGCTCCAGCTCGTCCTTCGCCCAGCGCCACCAGACGAAGAGCGCGAACGCTCCGAACACCCACCACTCGATGGCGTAGAAGAGGTTGCGCAGCCCGGTCGAGGAGCCCGGCGTCGGCAGCGACTCGGGAGTGACCGGCTCGAGGCCTCGCACGGCCTCACCCGGCTGGGCCTCCTCGGCGACCAGGTAGGCGCCGTAGAGGTCCTGGTCGACCCGCTGGATTGCGTCGGCGATGCGCAGCTCGGGCAGCTGGTCGTCCTCCGGGTCGGGGTCGGGGACGCCCGAGCCCTCCGGTGGCTGGAGCCGGCCGCCGAGCATCACCTCGCCCTCGGGAGCCGGCGGGGCGTCGGCCGGGTCGGCGGTCCACCCGCGTACGACGAGGAGGGCTGAGCTCGTGGGGCAGGCGGCGGGCTCCTCGCACACCGCCACAGGTGTCACCGCCCAGTAGCCCGTCCGCCCGCCGAGGTCCCGGTCGGTCACGTAGAAGGTCGACCCCGGCAGCCAGGTGCCCTGGAGCTCCACGGGCCGGCCTACCGCCGAGGACGGGAACGGGTCGTCCGGCCCGAGGACGCTCTCGAGGGGGGCCGGCTCGAGGGACGTGAGGTCGCGCGCCTCCGCCTCGCGCTGCGCCTCCCACGCGCTGAGCTGCCAGAAGCCCAGGAGGACGGCGACGACGGTCGCGACGAGCCCGAGGAGGTGCAGCGGGATGAGTCGGAGGGACAACAGCACTCCGAGGTCCCTCCGCACGCCCTCCAGGGTACGTGCCACCCGTCCGGCGGGCGTCGCCACCTGTGACCGGCCCGATCTGGACCGGTTTCACATACTGGTCAGACCACTTGACCACCTGCCACGAGCCGGTCCACCTTGGTCGGCATGGCGCTCAAACCCGTGGCACGGCGGCTCGTCCCCGACGAGGTGTTCGACCAGATCCTGTCCGACGTCGTCGACGGCGAGCTCGCCCCTGGCGAGAGCCTCCCCAGCGAGCGACGGCTCGCCGAGGTCCTCGGTGTCTCACGCCCGGCCGTCCGCGAGGCCCTTCAGCGGATGGCCCAGGCCCGGCTGGTCGAGGTCCGGCACGGAGGCGCGACCACGGTGCGAGAGTTCCGCCGCTCCGCGGGTCTGGACCTGCTCCCGCGCCTGCTGGTGCGCAACGGCGAGCTCGACGTCTCGGTGGCCCGCAGCATCCTTGAGGCCCGGCTCGCGATCGCGCCCGAGGTGGCCGCGCTCGCCGCCGAGCGGGGGAGCGCCGCTGTGCACGAAGCGCTGCAGGAGGCGATCGCCGCCCTCGAGGCCGACGAGGACCCCGTCGCCCGTCAGCGAGTGGCGCTGACCTTCTGGGACCACATGGTCGATGGTGCCGACTCCGTGGTCTTCCGGCTCATGTTCAACAGCCTGCGCGCGGCCTACGAGCCGACCATCGACGCGCTCGCCGTGCTGATGGAGGCGGAGGTGAGCCAGCTGGGGGGCTACCGCGAGGTTCGTGCGGCCGTGGTGGCCCACGACCCCGAGGCCGCCCGCGCGGCCACCGAACGCCTGCTGCGACCTGCCACGACCACCCTGATCTCTGCGATCCACGACCTGGAGGAAGCCTGATGACACGCCCCTCACCCGAGATCGAGAAGCTCGCCCAGGAGCGGCTCGCCGCCGACGAGAGGCGCATGACCGGCCCTCGTCGTACCTCCGTCTCTCTCGGGGAGGCCTGGCGGGCGTTCCTGCGTCATCCGTCGCCGTGGATGATCGGCGGGCTGCTGACCTTCGGCATCGTCGCCCGGGTCCTCGAGGGTGACTACCGCTGGACCGACGCCGTGCTTCCGCTGGCGCTCGTGGCTTCGTTCCCCCTCATCGAGTGGGTGATCCACGTCTTCGTGCTGCACTGGCGTCCGCGGAGCCTCGGGCCGGTCGAGCTCGACTCGCTGCTCGCCCGGAAGCACAGGGAGCACCATGCCGACCCGCGGGACATCCCTCTCGTGTTCATCCCGTGGCAGGTTCTGGCCTGGCTGCTCCCGACGTACCTCGTGGTGGCGTACTGGGTGTTTCCTCGTGACGGGCTCGGTCTGACCTTCGTCGTGTCGGTGGCGACGCTCGGGTTCGTCTACGAGTGGACGCACTACCTCGTGCACAGCGACTACCGGCCGCGCTCCAAGCCCTTCCGCGCGGTGTGGCGCAACCACCGGCTCCACCACTACAAGAACGAGCACTACTGGTTCACGGTCACCACCGCAGGCACGGCGGACCGCCTGCTCGGCACCTACCCGGAGCCGAACGAGGTCGAGACCTCGCCCACCGTGCGCGCGCTCCACGCGAGCGAGCCGGACTGACCCTGCGCTCCCGACGCGTTCCCGGTACGCCGGGTCAGCGGCTCGACGCGGCGACCCGGAGGCCCAGGCCCACGAGGACGGTCCCGGTCGCGACCTCGAGACGGACACGCACCCGCGGGCGGCGGAACCACGTGCCGGCCCGGGCGACCCCGGCCGCCAGAGCGAGGTACAGCACGGTCTCCAGGGCGACCTGGAGCAGCGCGAGCGCAGCGGTCGTCGCGAAGAGCGGCCGGTCGGCCGGGACGAACTGCGGGTAGAAGGCGAGCATGAACACCGCCGCCTTCGGGTTCGCCAGCTGCACGAGCACCCCTTCGCCGAAGGTCCGTGCCGAGCCGCGGTCCCGCGCCGGCGACGTCGTCGGGACCACGTCGGGGTCGGCAGGGGCGACGGCCGTGCGCCGTACGGTCCACGCGCTACGCCAGGCCCGGACACCGAGGTAGAGCAGAACCCCGGCCCCCACGACCCGCAGCACGAGGTAGGCCACCTCGGACGCGGCGACGACCGCAGCGAAGCCGGCGGCGGCGGCGAGCGCCCAGAGGTACAGGCCGACCTCGAGCCCCATGACGGTGGCCACCGTCGCGCGGAACCCGTGCAGGGCCGCACGGCGGAGGATCAACGCCATGGCAGGGCCGGGCGAGGCCGAGATGAGCACCACCGCGACCACGAAGGCCGGGAGCATGGTGACGAGGTCCATCTCGCGATTGTCCCAACGCGCCTTCCTCAGGTCACGGGGGTTTCCACGCGGTCGGAGTGACACGCCGACCTGTGTAGCCCTTGCCTGCATTTGCCACGTTTCGTCCCCTGTCCGGCAGGGTGAGCCGGGCGTAGCCTGAGCGGGTGGAGTCCCTCGACCGGCGGCCGACCGACTGGGGCGGTCACGTCGCACTCGTTCACGACAGCGAACGGCAGCGCCGCATCGGGGTTGCCGACTGGGTCAGGCGTGGCCTGGACCTGGGTGCAAAGGTCCTCTACATCGAGCCGGAGGACGCTCCCCCCGAGCGATCCCTGCTGGGGGTGCTCGAGGAGCACGCCCTGCGGGTCGATGTGGCCCTTGCCGACGGCCGGCTGGAGATCTTCGCGGCCAGCGACGAGGTCTACTCGCCGACGTGGCAGGAGGGCGTCACCGACCAGGCACTGGCGGTCGGCTACCCCTCGGTGCGGTGGTCGGGGGAGGAGAGGACCGCCTGGAGCGTCATGTCTCCGGCCAGGCACACCGAGATCGAGTGGGAGACGGATCTGCTGTGCGACACGCGTCCCGTGTCGATCATGTGCCAGTACTCGGCGCACCTGCCTCAGGCCGCGCTCGAGACCGTCTGCGCCGTGCACGGAGCGGGGGTACGGGACTCGCAGCTACAGGCCCTGCCGACCCCCGAGGGCCTCGCCCTGGCAGGGTCGGCGGACGCGGCCAACGACAGGCTCCTCCGCTCGATGCTGGTCGCGCGGGCAGCCACCGCCGCGGCGGACGGGGGGCGGATCACCGTTGATCTCGCCGAGCTGGAGTTCCTCGACGTCGCGGGTGCCAGGGCACTGTGGACGGGGACGACGGCTCACCGGATGAGTGGCGGCACCGTTCGGCTGACCCGGTCGCTGCCGCGGGTGGACCGGATGCTCCGCCTTCTTGGTGTGCACCAGGCGCAGGGCTTCGAGATGGAGGACGCGCTTGAGTGAGACAGTCCCCATCGTCAACGGCCGCTACAGCCACGACCTGCTGCTCCACGACTCGGACGAGGAGCTCGTGGACGGCACGGCGTGGTTCGTGGAGCAGGGACTGGAGTCGGGCGGTCAGGTCCTCGTCCACAGCACCGAGGCCCGGGTGGCCCTCTTCAGGGAGGTTCTGGGAACTCATCCCCGGTTGGAGTACGGCCTGGACGAGGACCTCTACCTGTCACCCTCGAGGACGTTGTTCGCCTACCAGCGCAAGCTGGCGGAGAGCCCTCGGCCGATCGAGCTGTGGGCGACGGGCACCGTTCCACTCGGCGACGACGCCGTCGGGCATCCCGCCTGGGGACGCTACGAGTCCCTGGTGAACGAAGTGCTCGGCCCCTACGCGTTCCACGGCTTGTGCAGCTATGACACGCAGGTCCTGCCGGAGCGCACGATCGCCGCCGCGAAGGCCGCACACCCTCACGTGGGCACGGGCGACCAACGCACGGCATCCCCCACGTACCAGCATCCGGCAGACTTCCTGGCCGACCCGCTCGCCGGTGTACCCGATCCGCCGAGCGGTCCGCCCGGTGCCACGATGACCATTCCCGGCGTCCATCACCTGCGGCAGGTACGAGGTCTCGTACGACGTACCTGCGTGTCGTCGAGCGCGGTCGCCCGCGACACCGTGGACGACTTCGTCGCGGCGGTCAACGAGGTCGTCGTGAACGGTCTGCACCACGGCGGGGCACCGGTGCGGCTCGCGCTCTGGGTGGATCCCGCCCGGCTGACCTGCCTGGTCACCGACCTCGGCCCCGGGATCGGCGACCGGCTGTCCGGGTACCGGTACCCGGACCCCGACGGCCCCAAAGGTCTCTGGGTGGCCCGGCAGCTGTGCGAGGACATCTTCGTCGGCAGCCTCCCGGACGGCGGTAGCGGCGTCCTCGTCATCGCCGAATGACCCACGCCGCCCGAGTTCGACCCGGGTCCCGGACCAGCTCATTCGCCTCGCCGAACCGGCTGCCGCCGCGTCGCCTCTCTCTCCGGGAGTCGCGCAACGTCGGACACCGGTCCGAGATGACCGAGCTTGTCGGGGTTGACCACGCCCCGGACCGTCTGGACCACGCCGTCGGCGATGTCGAGCTCGAACACGCTGACCACCCGCCCGTCGGCGTCGTACATCACGGCGCCCGGCTGGCCGTTGACCCAGGCCAGGCGGAGGGAGGCGCCGAGGGTCCTGCCACGACGGAACAGGCCGACGAGCAGCCGCATGACGCGCTGACGCCCCGCCACCGGTGCTCCGATCGCCTGCGCCTTGCCGCCCCCGTCCCCGTGGAGCACCACGTCGGGGGCGAGCAGGCTGAGCAGCGCGTCCAGGTCGCCGCCGGCCGAGGCCTCGAAGAGCCTCCGTGCGAGCTCCTCGCCTTCCGCCCGCCGCGCCGAAGATGGCGCGCTGTCGCGCTCCTGGCCTCCGGCGGCGATGCGCTGCCTGGCGCGGGCGAAGATCTGCCGGCAGTTGACCTCGGTCTTGCCGGTGATCCTCGCGACCTCCGGATAGCCGTACCCGAACACCTCGCGCAGCATGAACACCGCCCGCTCCAGCGGCGACAGGGCCTCCAGCAGCACGAGGAACGCCATCGACAGCGAGTCGGCCAGCTCGGCGTGCTCAGCAGGCCCCGTCCCTTCCGCGGGCACGACGACCGGCTCGGGGAGCCAGTCCCCCACGTACGTCTCGCGCCGTACCCGCGCCGATCCCAGGTAGTTGATCCCCAGCCGGGTCACCGCCGTCGTCAGGTATGCCTTCGGGTCGACGATCGTGCTTCCCGCCTGACGCGCCCGGGTCATGCCGAGGAACGCGTCCTGAACGATGTCCTCGGCGTCGCCCACGGATCCGGTCATCCCGTAGGCGATGGAGAACAACAGCGGCCGGTACTCGACCGCGCCGGTCTCATCCGCTGACCCAGGCACGGAATCCCTCCCGCCAGCTCGAGTAGCGCGGCTTCCAGCCGAGCTCTCTCCTTGCCTTCTCGTTCGAGGATCCACGAGCGTTGGTCATCTGGTCCACGATGAACTCCCCGGCGAGCAGCTTCCCGAGCCAGGCGGGCATGCGCAGCGGCGGCTTCGCACCCGCGACCTCAGCCAGGTACGGCAACCACTCCGCGACCGGTGCCGGGTCGTCGTCCACGACGTTGTAGACGCCCGGCGCACCGTGCTCGACCGCAGCGAGCGTCGCGGCCGCGGCGTCGGTGGTCTCGATGAACGACCAGATCCCGGTCCCGCCGCCGACCACCGGCATCTGCCGCTTCCGCACGGCTTCCAGCAGGGAGTCCGAGGCGCCGGGCCCGTAGAAGGTGCCGTAGCGCAGCACGATCCCCTCCGGTGCGGCGAGCGGCACGGTCTCGTCCACATATCTGATCGCCGCCATCGCCTGAGCCGCGGACGGGGTGGGCCGCGAGATGAGGGGATCTTCTTCGGTCTTCACCGGGCCACCGGAACGCTCGTACACGAAGTTGTGGCCCTGCGCGACCACCCGGCGGGTGCCGGCCAGCGACGCAGCCGCCAGCAGGTTGTCGGTCCCTCGGGTCCGGAGCGCATTGGTGGCGGCGAACTCTTGGTCGACCTTGCGGAGGCGCCGCATGTCCGCGAGCGCGGTCATCTCGTGCACGATCACCTCCGGCTCAGCGGCCAACACCGCCTCGATCACCGCCTCGCGATCCAGCCCGTCGAGGACCACGGGCTCCGCGCCGGCCTCGCGCAGCCGCGCGACATTGCCAGGCTTCCTCGTGGTGGCGATGACCTCGTGACCCGCCCGGACCAGCCCGGGAACGAGGTGCCGTCCCAGTGCCCCGGTCGCTCCCGTGACGAAGACTCGCATGATCTCTCCTTCCGCTTGGTGTTTCCCATGTAGACAACGCACCACCCGAACCTGTGACATCCGCCCCCGCCGTACGAGCGGCGCGGGACGCCCCGGTCACGTGTGGCGTCGGGTCGACGGCGATTGGGTTCATTCGTCGTCGGCCGGAGCACCGCCGTCGTCGACAGTGACGGTCAGGTCGTGACACCCGGCCCAGGCACTCCTGTCCCGGGTAGTCCTGGGGAGGGGTCACTGCGAACCCCACGGCCGCACCTGGTGGGGCACGACGTTGAAACCGCATGTGCTTCCAGGCGAGCTGGTGAGCTTCCCGTACTGGGTGTCCGACGCTCTTCGCGTCAGCCTTGCGCGAACTCTGCTAGCAGCCGGCCCACACGTTCGGGGTTGCCCAGCTGTGGGACGTGTCCGGCCGGCAGCACCTCGAGGCGGGCGTCCGGCATCAGTTGTGCCGCGGCACGCGCGTGCGCGACCGATAACACCGGGTCGTGATCGCCCCAGATCATGAGCGTCCGGACCGACAGTCGGCGCAGGTCCTGGGGGCTGATCTGTGCCGCATGCCTGTAACCGAACGGCGAGATCAGCGCCCGGAGCTCGGCGCGGTTGGCGGCTGCTGCGACGGGATCCCTCGCCCCGTCGACGAGGCAGTCGAGCAGGTTCGGATGCCGCGTGATGGTGTTGCCCTCGCCCACGGATGCCATCATGCGCAGCAGCATCCGCCGGCCCGGCTTCACGGCGCGGGTCACGACGTCGCCGAGCACAGGCGTCGCCATCACCCGAATCGGCCGCGGCAGGCGTCCGCCAGGCAGCGTTGGCGTCGAACCCAGCATGGCAAGTCCGCGCACCCTCTCTGGACGCTCCAGGGAGTACCACGTCGCGTAGATGCCGCCGCCCGACGCACCGACCAGCACCGCGGACTCCAGCTCGAGGGCGTCGAGCACCTCGTCGACGAACCGGACCGCGAAGTCGCGGAACCTTGCACGATCGAAGCCGCTGGGGTCGCTGAGACCCATACCAGGTCGGTCGACGAGGTAGGACCGGCAAGCGGTCGTGTGTTCGAGCAGCATCAGGTGCGACAGCGCCGACGTGTTGTTGCCGTGCAGATGAACGACCGGCACGCCGTCGCCTGCCTGGATGACATGCACCCGATTGCCGGTGCCGAGCGTGACGAAACGCCCAGTCACCCCGGAGGCCCGCAGCATCCGCGCGTAGCAGTCGCGTAGCCCGGCCGAGTGCTCCGGCGAAGGGACGGTCTTGGTCTGAGCAGGCATGTGACCACGATCTGCCTGCCCGACTCCGTCCGACCAGTTCGAATTCCGAACTCCAGGTGACGACGAATCGGTGAGAGACTTGGCGTCGTGGGGTCGAGTGAATTCACCGGCTACTGCTCGTTCACCAAGGCGATCGAGCACCTCGGCGACCGGTGGAACCTGTTCATCCTGCGCGAGCTCGCGATGTTCGGACCACAGGGATTCAACGACCTTGCCACAGGTCTGCCAGGACGGATTTCGCGATCGGTGCTCGCCGATCGGCTGCGCAAGTTGCAGAGCCTCGGCCTGGTTGCGCATGCGGAGGGGGTCTACCGCCTCACTGCGGCTGGTACCGGGCTGGTCCCCACGATCATGTCGCTGAGGGGCTGGGCGGAGACATGGCTGCCAGACGACCCGGACATGGTCGAGCGAGATCCGGACGTCGTGCTTGGCTGGCTGGCCAGGCGCGCTGTGGCGGAACGGTTGCCCGACCGCCCGGTGGTGCTGGAGTTCACCCTGCACCACCACCGCGAGCACCGCTGGTGGCTGGTGCTGCAGCAGGGAGCCGAGCCCTACGGCTGTCTACGCGACCCGCTCCTGGACGAGAACCGCTACCTGTACGTCCAGGCGTCGATCACCACCCTGCTGGCGTTGGCGCGCGGGAGGCGCGACTGGGTCGACGTGCTCGCCGACGGGGTGGTCTTGTCGGGGCCCCCGGACCTGGCGAGTCGGGTCGCCGAGTGGTTCACACCTTCCGCCGTGGCCGGGGAGCGGGTGTCCTGAAGGATGTCCGCGGGGCCGTCCTTCTTGGTACGACACAGAAAGAGCCCCTCTTCCGGACCGGAAGAGGGGGCTCTGACCTGGGTGGAGCCAAGGGGACTCGAACCCCTAACCCCCTGCTTGCAAAGCAGGTGCGCTACCAATTGCGCCATGGCCCCCGGAGGAGGAGAAGGATCAGGCCTTCTTGACGTTGTCCGTGGCCTCGGCCCACAGCGCCTGCTCCTGCTGGCTGGCCTTGACCTTCTTGCTCGCGACGGCCGCCGCGACGGCGGCAAGGGCAACGAGAACGAGCTTCTTCATGGGGAGTTCCCTTCGGGTCGCGAGTGCGAGAACGTGGTGGGCCTAACTGGACTTGAACCAGTGACCTCTTCCTTATCAGGGAAGCGCTCTAACCGTCTGAGCTATAGGCCCGTTGCGATG
>Ga0075331_1000256_pt1 | contig 11575 bp, 12 predicted proteins | sample MayberrySE_TuleA_FD_120090 | JGI IMG/M metagenome (GOLD analysis project Ga0075331, IMG submission 120090) | Natural and restored wetland microbial communities from the San Francisco Bay, California, USA, that impact long-term carbon... | ecosystem: Environmental > Terrestrial > Soil > Wetlands ... | reverse complement strand
GGGATCAGCTCGTCGATCGCGGAGTTGATGGCGGCGTACTCGCCACCGATGCCGGCCCCGGTGAAGAAGCGGCACACGAAGTACCACATCGGGTTCATCGAGAACGCGGTCAGCACCGTGGCGGTCGTGTAGACGCCCAGGGTCACCAGGAACAGCTTCTTGCGACCGAACTTGTCGGTGAGCTGCCCGAAGAACAGCGCCCCGAGACACGCTCCCGCTACGTAGACGGCGCCTGCCAGACCCACGTCGAAGCTGCTGAGGCCCAGGCCCGTCTTGTCGTCCTGCAGCGCAGCCGACATCGAGCCGACGATCGTGACCTCGAGGCCGTCGAGGATCCAGACGGTCCCCAGCCCGATCACGACCAGCCAGTGCCACCGCGCCCACGGCAGCCGGTCCAGGCGGGCCGGAATGTCAGTGGTGATGCGGCCCGTCTCCACACCTGATGACATGAGCTCCTCCGTTCAGCTACCTCACATGTCCCTGGCTCACAGGACCGGTGAAGGTCCTTACCCGCTGCTCCTGACGGACATGCACCTTTCGTCCCGTGCGGTGACGCGGCCGTTAGCGTGACCCCCATGACCGACGACTTTCTCTGGGCCGGGCCGGCGTCCCTGGCGCCGCGTCTCGCCTCCGGCGAGCTGTCCTCCGTGGAGCTGACCGAGGCCTACCTGCACCGGGTCGACGCGATGAACGACCGGCTCAACGCGTTCACCAACGTGATGCGGGAGCGGGCCCTGGAGGAGGCCAGGAGCCGTGACGAGGCACGTGCACGAGGCGAACGACCGGGGCCGCTGCACGGGGTGCCGGTCGCGATCAAGGAGGAGCTCGACGTGGGGGGCGAGACCACCACGTTCGGTGGCCGCGCGAACCGCACCCCCGCGGCGGAGGACTCGCTCGTGGTCCGTCGGCTCCGAGATGCGGGAGCGGTCGTCCTGGGCAAGACGGCGATGCCGGAGTTCGGCCAGTGGCCCTTCACCGAGTCGGTCACGCACGGGCTGACCAGGAACCCCTGGGACCTCTCGCGCTCTCCCGGCGGGTCGAGCGGCGGGACGGCCGCCGCGGTCGCAGCCGGGCTGGTGCCGGTCGGGATGGGCGGCGACGGCGGCGGCTCGATCCGGATCCCGTCGGCCTGCTGCGGTCTGTTCGGGCTGAAGCCTCAGCGAGGGCGGGTCTCGGTCGCCCCGCTGTCCCACCTGTGGTTCGCGCTCGGCACCAGTGGGCCGCTGACCCGGTCGGTGCGCGACAGCGCACTCGTGTACGACGCGATCCGCGGACCTGCCGGGACCGACCGGTTCCGCGCGGGAGAGCCCGCGGCCTCCTTCGTCGATGCCGTGCGGCCGCCGGACCGGCCGTTGCGGATCGGCTGGTCGACCAAGCCGGTGACCGCGGGGGTGCGCCCCGACGCGGAGAACGCGGCCGCGGTCGTGGCCACCGCGGAGCTTCTCGCCTCCCTCGGCCACCACGTCGAGGAGGTCGACCCGCAGTACCCGGATCCGACCGCGGCGTTCGTCCCGCAGTTCCTCGGCGGCGTGCGGGCCGAGGTCGACCTCGTGGAGGAGCCCTCGCTGCTCGAGCGGCGCACCCGCGAGACCGCTCGGCTCGGGGCGTGGGCGCGACCGTCGGTGGTCGAGTGGGCGATCAGAGCGGGGCAGAGGGTCTCGGCCAAGGCGAACCGGGTCTTCGAGAGCCATGACCTGCTGCTCACGCCGGTCATCGCGCCGAGGCCGCCCGAGGTCGGTGTGCTCGACGGCGTGGGCACCGTACGAGCCGCACTGCGATCGATGCCGATGATCGCCTACACGGCGCTGTGGAACGTCGCGGGCAACCCCGCCGCGTCGGTGCCGGCCGGCTTCGCGGCCGACGGCCTGCCCCTCGCGGTACAGCTGGTGGGTCGGACCGACGACGAGCCCACGATCCTCGGCGTCGCGGCGCAGCTCGAGGAGGCGCGCCCGTGGGCGGACGCCAGGCCCGTGGTCGCATGAGCGGCCTGCTGTTCACCACGCCCCGGGCGTGGGCCCGCCGCGTGGTGGCCCGGCTGCCCGGCACCCGGTTGGAGAGCCCCCTGGTCGGCCGGACGGTGATGGTCACCGGCGCCTCCTCCGGGATCGGCGAGGCCACGGCGCGCCTGGCCGCAGCACGCGGGGCGCGCGTCCTGCTGGTCGCCCGGCGCGCCGACGAGCTCGACCGGGTGGTCGCCGCCATCGAGCGGGAGGGCGGTGCGGCGCACGCCTACCCGTGCGACCTGACCGACGGGTCGGCGGTGGACCGGATGGTCGCGCGGGTGCTGCAGGAGCACTCCGGGGTCGACATGCTCGTGAACAACGCCGGCCGCTCGATCCGGCGCTCGCTGTCGCTCTCCTACGACCGGGTGCACGACGTCGAGCGCACCGTCGCGATCAACTACGTGGCGCCGGTGCGGCTGATCCTCGGCCTGCTGCCGGGGATGGTGGAGCGGGGCGACGGGCACGTGGTGAACATCCTGACCTGGGGCGTGCAGGTCAAGGCGCCGAAGTTCGCGGCCTACATCGCCTCCAAGACCGCACTCGACACCTTCAGCCGCATCGCGGGCCGGGAGCTCTACGGCGACGGGGTGACGTTCAGCAACGTCCGCCTGTCCCTCGTGCGCACCGACATGATCGGCCCGACCGAGGTGTACCGCCGCAGCCCGGCGCTGAGCCCAGAGCAGGCCGCGGCCAAGATCGTCCGCGCCCTCGAGGAGCGGCCGCTGACGGTCGACACCGTCGTGGGGACGGTCTCGGAGGTGCTGAACCTGCTCGCGCCCCGGCTCTCCGACGTGGTCAGCCACGCGGTGGCGAAGCGGTTCCCCGACTCGGCAGCCGCGCGGAGCCGCTAGCTCGCCTTCTTCGCGGTCTTCTTGGTGGTGCTCTTCTTCGCTGTCGACTTCTTCGCCGGGGCCTTCTTGCTCGTCCCGCCCTTGCCGGAGTCGGCCTTCTTCGAGCTGCCGCCCTTGGCGGAGGCCTTCTTCGCTGCAGGCTTCGAGCGCTTGTCGTCCCCGCCGGACGCCGCCTCCTCCGACTCGGCCGCGGGCTCCCCACGCGTGCTCTTGGCGGCCTCGACGCTTCGCTGCAGCGCGGCGAGCAGGTCGACGACCTCGCCCTTCTCCGGCTCCTCGGGCGCAGCGTGCTTGATCTCGCCACCCTCGAGCTTGGCCTGCACCAGGGCCTCGACCGCGGTCGCGTAGTCGTCCTCGAACTCGTCCGCGTCGTAGTCGCCGGCGAGCGTGTCCACCAGCATCCGCGCCATCTTCAGCTCTTGCGGCTTGGCCGCCTCCTCGGTCGCGTCGAGCCCCGCGAAGTCGGGCTTGCGGATCTCGTCGGGCCACATCATCGTCTGAAGCACGATCACGTCGTCGCGCACGCGCAGCACCGCGCTCGTCATCCGGCTGCGCAGGGAGACCGTCACCACCGCCATCCGGTCCGCCTCGCGGATCGCCTCGCGCAGCAGTGCGTAGGGCTTGGCGGCAGCCTTGTCCGGCTCGAGGTAGTAGGACTTCTCGAGCATCATCGGGTCGATCTGCTCGCTCGGCACGAACTTCTCGACCGAGATCTCCCGGCTGCTCGAGGAGGGCAGCTCGGCAAGGTCCTCGTCGTCGAGGATGACCATCTGGCCGTCCTCGGTCTCGTAGCCCTTGGCGATGTCGGCGTACTCGACCTCCTCGCCGTCGATGCTGCAGACCCGCTTGTACTTGATCCGGCCGCCGTCCTTGGCGTGCACCTGCCGGAACGAGATGTCGTGGCTCTCCGTGGCGGCGTACAGCTTGACCGGCACGCTGACCAGGCCGAACGACACGGCACCCTTCCAGATGGCACGCACGAGCGGCCTCCTCTCTCCTGCGACACGGCGCGGTGGGGCTCGTAGGTCAGGATGGACCCATGCGACCGATGCTGGCTAGTCGAGGCACCTCGGTACCCACCGGCTCCGGATGGATTCACGAGGTCAAGTGGGACGGCATGCGGGTCCTGGTGGAGGTGCGCGACCGCGCCGTACGCCTGTGGTCCCGCAACGAGAACGACGTGACCGTCAGCTTCCCCGAGCTCGCCGACCCCGGGGTGCTCGCCGGGCGCGAGGTGCTCCTCGACGGGGAGGTGGTCGCCATGGCCGACGGCGTCCCCACCTTCGCCGCGCTCGCGGACCGGATGCACGTGGGCAACGCAGCACGTGCTCGTCAGCTCTCGCGGAGCAACCCCGTCACCCTCATCGTCTTCGACCTGCTGCGACTGGACGGTCGGGACCTGACCGGGGAGCCGTGGACGGTACGTCGGGCAGCGCTGGAGTCGCTGGGCATCGGCAGCGCCCACTGGCAGGTCCCGCCGGTCTACGACGACGGTCGGATGCTGCTGAGCGCGACAGGACAGCAGGGGCTCGAGGGCGTGGTCAGCAAGAGGCGCTCCTCCTGCTACTTCCCGGGACGACGCAGCAAGGACTGGTTGAAGTTCCCCAACCGGCTCACCGACTCCTACGTCGTCGGCGGCTGGCGCCCCGAGACCGGAAGCGCCTCGCGGCTGGGGTCGCTCCTGGTGGGCTCGCCGACGCCGCAGGGCCTGCGGTACCGCGGGCGGATCGGTAGCGGGCTCACCGGGCGCCGGGCAGAGACGATGCTCGAGCTGCTGCAGCCCTTGCGTGCCGACGCCTCGCCGTTCTGCGACGACGTTCCCCGCACGGACTCGGTGGGTACGGTCTGGGTGCGCCCGGAGGTCGTGGTCGAGCTCGCCTCTCTCGGACTCACCGGCGGAGGGCGGCTGAGACAGCCGAGCTACCAGGGCGTGCGCGACGACCTGTCCCCGGCCGACCTGGGAGCGTGAGCGTGGCCAAGACCGACACCGAGCAGGTGACCGTCGAGGTCGGCGGGAGACGCCTCAAGCTCAGCAACCTGGACAAGGTGCTCTACCCGGCGACGGGGACCACCAAGGGGGAGGTGCTGCACTACTACGCCCAGGTGGCCGAGGTGATGCTGCCGCACCTCGCGGATCGTGCCGTCACGAGGATCCGCTGGCCGAACGGGACCGGCGAGGAGAAGTTCTTCGAGAAGAATCTTCCGCCGGGAGCGCCCGACTGGCTGCGCTCGGTCCGGGTCTCCTCGACCGGCTCCCGCGGCGGGGGCGACACGATCGACTACCCGGTCGTCGAGGACCTCGCGGGGCTGACCTACCTGGCGAACCTGGCCTCGCTCGAGCTGCACGTGCACCAGTGGAGGTTCGGGCGCAACAACCAGCCGAGGAACCCCGACCGCCTGGTCATCGACCTCGACCCGGGCGCACCCGCCGGCCTGCACGAGTGCGCCCAGGTGGCGCTCCTGGTGCGGGACCGGCTGGCCGAGCTGGACCTGCCCACCGCACCGGTCACGAGCGGCAGCAAGGGGCTCCACCTCTACGCCGCGCTGCCGGGGCGGCTCAACGCCGACGAGGTGCGCGACCTCGCCAAGGAGGTCGCCCAGGAGCTCACCGCCTCGCACAAGGACCTCGTGCTGTGGCAGATGACGAAGGCCAAGCGGGAGGGGAAGGTCTTCCTCGACTGGAGCCAGAACACCCGCACCAAGACCACTATCAGTCCCTACTCCCTCCGGGGGACCGAGACGCCCTTCGTCGCTGCGCCCCGCACCTGGGAGGAAGTGGAGCAGGGAGCAGCCGCTGACGGTGGCAGCCTGCGCCAGCTCGAGATGGGCGAGGTGGTCGAGCGGGTCGAGGAGCTCGGCGACGTCTTCGGGCAGCTCCTGCACCAGAACTGAGCGGTCCCGCCGCTCCCGAGAGGCGGCGGGACGCCGATGCGACACGCTCGGAGGACCTTTACCCCTGCTCGGACGTGTCCATGCCTGTCCGGGGTGACCACATCGGTCCCGCTGTGCTCGGCGACCCCATCCGACCCAGGTTGTCCACAGATTCGCTGCTCGGGTCTGGCCGAAATGTCTGGTTGTGGGCCAGACTCCTTCGAGTCCGAGCAAGCGACCGCGGTGGGGACCATGAGCGTGACACTGGCCGACGGGCACGGCGACGTCGTCGAGCACCTCGACGCGCGTCTGCGAGAGGTGGTGCGTCGCGACGGGATCGACCCGCAGCGCGACGTCCCCGTGGTGCGCACGCTCGCGGCCGAGCTCGTCGCCGACCACGACCAGCGCAGCCTCACCGGTGTGGTCGCCCCGGTGGCGGACCACGAGGCGGTCGTCGAGGAGCTGGTGGCCCGGGTCGCCGGTTTCGGGCCGCTGCAGCGCTACCTCGACGACCCTGACGTCGAGGAGGTGTGGATCAACGACCCCAGCCGCGTGTTCGTCGCCCGCGGTGGCCGACACGAGCTGACCAGCACCATCCTGAGCAAGACCCAGGTGGCCGAGCTGGTGGAGCGGATGCTCAAGTCGAGCGGCCGCCGGGTCGACCTCTCCCAGCCGTTCGTCGACGCGATGCTCCCCGACGGGCACCGCTTGCACGTCGTGCTCGAGGGGATCTCCCGCGGGTTCAGCGCGGTCAACATCCGCAAGTTCGTGGTGCGCGCGTCGCGCCTCGGGGACCTGGTGGGGCTGGGCAGCCTGTCGGACCGTGCCGCCGCATTCCTCGACGCCTCGGTGCGGGCCGGGCTCAACATCGTCGTGGCCGGGGGCACGCAGGCCGGGAAGACGACGCTGCTCAACTGCCTCGCCGCAAGCATCCCGGGAGAGGACCGTGTCGTCTCCGCGGAGGAGGTCTTCGAGCTGCGCTTCAACCACCCGGACTGGGTCGCGTTGCAGACCCGGCAGCGCGGGCTGGAGGGCACGGGTGAGGTCGCCCTGCGCGACCTCGTGAAGGAGAGCCTCCGGATGCGCCCGAGCCGGATCATCGTGGGGGAGGTCCGGGCGGAGGAGTGCCTCGACCTGTTGCTCGCGCTCAACGCCGGTCTTCCAGGCATGGCGTCCCTGCACGCGAACAGCGCCCGTGAGGCCCTCGTGAAGATGTGCACCCTGCCGCTGCTGGCGGGGGAGAACATCGGCGCGCGGTTCGTCGTACCGACCGTAGCGGCGTCGGTGGACCTCGTCCTCCACCTGGGTGTCGACGGGCAGGGTGTGCGACGGGTCAACGAGATCGTCGCGGTCCCCGGACGCGCCGAGAACGACACCATCGAGACCGAGACCGTGTTCGCCCGCGAGGGGGCGGAGCTGGTCCGGGCGACCGGGATGCCGCCGCGCCTCGAACGCTTCGAACGAGCCGGCATCGACGTGCACGAGATGCTCAACGGGGTGGGCTGAGTCGTGGGTGTTCTCCTCGGGCTCGGCACCGGCGTCGGACTTCTGCTGGTCTACCTGGCGGTGGTCGCGCCGGGGCCGCCGCACACGCCGGCACGGCCCTCACGGCTTGCCGGCCTGCTGGCCCGGGCGGGCCTCGCGAGCACGTCGCCCCTCAGCGTGGTGGTCGCCTGCCTGGCGGCAGCAGCGCTCGCCGGGGTCACGGTCCACGCGGTCTCGCGGACCTGGCCGGTCAGCGCGGCCTTCGCCCTCCTGGCCGGCTACCTGCCGGTGGCCTTCATCGCCGGACGTGCGCGGCGTCGCCAGCGCGAGCTCGCCGAGGTGTGGCCGGAGGCAGTGGACAACCTCGCCTCGGCCGTGCGAGCCGGGATGTCGCTGCCCGAGGCGCTCGTCCAGCTGGGCCGACGCGGTCCCGAGCCGCTGCGGCCGGCCTTCGACGCGTTCGCCGTCGACTACCAGGTGACCGGGCGGTTCGGGGAGTCGCTCGACGACCTGAAGCGGCGACTCGCGGACCCCGTCGGTGACCGGGTGGTCGAGGGTCTCCGGATCGCGCGCGAGGTCGGCGGGGGCGACCTCGGGCGGCTGCTGCGAAGCCTCTCGGTCTACCTGCGGGAGGACGCCCGGACCCGCTCGGAGCTGGAGGCGCGGCAGGCGTGGGCTGTCAACGGCGCCCGCCTCGCGGTCGCTGCCCCCTGGTTCGTGCTCTTCCTGCTCTCGTTCCAGCGCGAGGTCATCGCCCGCTACGCCTCGCCCGCCGGTGTGGTCGTTCTCGTGGCCGGCGGCCTGTGCTGCCTGCTGGCCTACCGGGTCATGCTGCGGGTCGGCCGGCTGCCGCAGGAGAGGCGGATCCTCTCGTGAGCCTCGCGCTGTGGGGCGCCCTGCTCGGCGCCGGAGCCGGGACCGGTCTGGTGCTGCTGCTCGACCGGATGGCGAACCTCCGTCGCCCTCGGCTCGAGGTGCGCGTCCTGCCCTACATCCGGGACCTGCCCGTGGCGGCTGCTCGGTCGGCCCGGCTTCGCGGCCCCGCCGCCCAGCCCGGCCTGGCCGCACTGCTCCGGGCCGTCCTGCGCCGGGTGGCTCACCGGCTCGACCGCGTCCTCGGCGGCGCGGTCTCCGTACGCCGGCGGCTCGAGCGTGCCGATCTGTCGTTGACGGTGCACGACTTCCGCGTCGAGCAGGTGATCTGGGGGCTGGTGTCGTTCTCGGTGACCGCCGCCGTCGCCCTCGTCGTCGCCCTGCGCAGCCCGGGCCGGGCCCTGCCGCTGCTGCTGACCTGTGTCGCCGCCTTCGTGCTGGGGGCGCTGCTTCGGGAGAACCGGTTGTCCGCCCAGGTCAAGGAGCGCGAGCGGCAGATGCTGGCGGAGTTCCCCGCGGTCGCCGAGCTGATGGCGCTCGCGGTGGCCGCGGGCGAGGGGCCGGTCTCGGCACTCGACCGCGTGGTGACGCGCACGCGTGGCGAGCTCTCGACGGAGCTGGGCAAGGTGCTGGCCCAGGTGCGCACCGGGACCTCGGTCGCGCAGGCGCTCGACGACCTCGCCGCACGCTCCGGCCTGCCGGTCGTCTCCCGGTTCGCCGAGGCCATGGCCGTAGCCCTGGAGCGGGGTACTCCGTTGAGCGACGTGATGCACGCACAGGCCGCCGACGTCCGCGAGGCGGGTCGGCGAGCGCTGATCGAGACAGGGGCGCGCAAGGAGGTCCTGATGATGGTCCCCGTCGTGTTCCTCGTGCTGCCGGTGACGGTGCTGTTCGCGTTCTGGCCCGGCGTCGTCGGGCTCCGGCTGGTCTCGCCATGACAGGAACTGCGACACCCACCCTCGCGTACGACGCGTGCGCAGGATCGACCGAGGAGGAGAGGACGAGATGACACAGCTGATGGTGACCTGGGGGCTCACCCTGGTCGCACTTCACCGCGAGCAGCGCGACGAGCGGGGCGACGTGCCCGGTTGGGTGCTGATCACGGTCATGACCGCAGGGCTGGTGAGCGTGCTCTGGGCGGTGGCGGGGGACGCCCTGAGCCAGATGCTGACCGAGGCCCTGCAGTCGGTGTCCGGCTGAGGTCGGTGCTGCACGCCGCACGTCACGAGCGCGGGGCCGCCGTCGTGGACTTCGTGCTCGTGCTCGTCGTCCTGGTGCCGCTGGTGCTGGGCATCGTCCAGACCGCCCTCGTCCTGCACGTGCGCAACACGCTGACCTCGGCTGCGGCCGAGGGGGCCCGTTACGCGGCCACGGTGGACCGGCCGCTGGAGGCGGGGGTCGCGCGCACCCGGGCACAGATCAACGGCGCGATCGCCGACCGGTTCGCGCGTGACGTCCGCGCGTCGAGCACGAGCGTGGGGGGTCTCCCCGGGGTGCGTGTCGAGGTCACGGCGGAGGTGCCACCACTGGGCCTGTGGGGGCCGGGGGTGAGGGTCCAGGTGGCGGGCCGGGCGATCGAGGAGTCGTTGCCGTGAGGACGCGCACGGAACGGGGGAGCGGCCTCGTGGAGTTCGCCTGGCTGGCGATCCTCCTCCTCGTACCGCTGCTCTACATCGTGCTGACGGTGTTCGAGGTCCAACGTGCCGCGTTCGCCGTGAGCACGGCCGCCCGATCGGCCGGGAGGGCCTTCGCCCAGGCACCGAGCGAGGCAGCGGCGCGCGAACGAGCGCGGACGGCCACAGCGGTGGCGCTCGCCGACCACGACCTCGTCGCCGCCCGCAGAGGACTCGGCATCAGCTGCCGGCCGGCACCTGGCAACTGCTTGGCGCCGGGGTCTGTCGTGCTCGTCGAGGTGTCCTACGAGGTGCCGCTGCCGCTGGTGCCCTCCGTGCTCGGGGAGCAGCGGCCGAGCATCCATGTCGAGGCGGCGCACACGGTTCCCTACGGTACGCACCGCGAGGATCGTTGATGACCACCGCCCGTGAACCGTCGCCGACCGCGTCACGTGGACAGCTGAGGGCCACTCTCCGCCCGCGTCGTGACGAACGAGGTCAGACCGCGCTGCTCATCATCGGGTTCCTCGTCGTCGTGGCGATGACCGTGGTGGTCGTCGTGGACGCCTCGGCCGCCTACCTGCGCCGGCAGGCGCTCAACACGCTGGCCGACGGGGCCGCCCTCGCCGCGGTCGACGGGGTGCGCGAGGACCAGGTCTATGCGGACGGCCTCGGCAGCGCAGTGGTGGTCGACCCAGGGGCGGCCGCGCAGCGCGTGGACGCCTACCTCGGATCGGTCGGAGCGGGGGCCAGGTACCCGGGACTGCGGCACTCGGTGCGGGCAGACGAAGACCGGGTGGTGGTACGGGTGGTGGCTCCGCTCGACCTTCCGTTCGCGGTCCCGGGGGTCGCCTCGAGGACCGAGGTCACGGCGACTGCCGCGGCGGTGGCCTCGGTAGGGGAGTAGCGCCGACCGAGACGTCCGGCAAGCCTGCGGGACGTGAGACCGCTGGTCCGAAGGAAACGAGTCCGGACGGGTTGGTTTGGGGGGCGACAAACCAGGACAGGATGCTCGCTGTGCACCCAGTGGGACTTGATGGACGGTGTCTGAAGTGCCACAGTGCAAAGACGTGGTCAAGCCAACGTGCCACGAACAGATCAATCCAGAGTAGGTAAGCATGACTGCTTCGCCTGAGCTGCAAGCGCAAGAACTGGAAGGATCTGCGGCGCCTGTCCCGAGCGTGACCGAAGGGGTCACCGAGGCCGACCGCAGCAAGACCACGGCCCGTCTGCTCACCCAGATCGCAGAGACCACCGATGACGTCGAGCAGAAGCGACTGCGCGACGAGATCGTCGTCCTGAACATGGGTGTGGCGCGAGCCATCGCCTCTCGCTACCGCGACCGAGGCATCGCGCGGGAGGATCTCCTGCAAGCCGCATATGTCGGCCTTGTCAAGGCCGTCCAGGGGTTCGACCCCACGTACGAACGCGACTTCCTCAGCTACGCCGTTCCCACGGTCACCGGCGAGGTGAAGCGTTACTTCCGCGACTTCGGGTGGACCGTGCGTCCGCCCCGTCGCATCCAGGAGCTCCAGGCGCAGATCTCACGCGCGTCCAACGAGCTCTCCCAGACCCTGCACCGTTCTCCCAAGCCACGGGAGGTGGCGGAGTACCTCGACATCGACGTCGACTCGGTGGTCGAGGCCCTCGCCGCGGACGGGTGCTTCACGCCCGCCTCGCTCGACGTACCCGTCGGTGAGGACGGCAGCGGCTCGCTCGGAGAGCTGCTCGGCGGAGAGGACTCCGACCTCGGCCGCGCCGAGGCCCGGATCCTGCTCGGGCCGGCAGTCCGCAAGCTCAAGGACCGCGACCGGCGGATCATCGAGCTGCGGTTCTTCTACGGGTGGACGCAGGAGCAGATCGCGCAGGACATCGGGGT